>Ga0310910_10000099_pt1 | contig 38311 bp, 39 predicted proteins | sample GREbulkMGHF172_FD_203448 | JGI IMG/M metagenome (GOLD analysis project Ga0310910, IMG submission 203448) | Lab enrichment of tropical soil microbial communities from Luquillo Experimental Forest, Puerto Rico - GRE.bulkMG.HF172 | ecosystem: Environmental > Terrestrial > Soil > Tropical forest >... | reverse complement strand
AGCGATTGTTTTGGACCTTTTCTGGAGACCGTAATGACTCGCCAGAGCAGCAGGCACATCCTTATTCTTGAAAAATTGATCGTAATGTCAGCCCGAGAGCGGTCTGGTCGCAAGACGAAGTAGGCAAAAATGCACGGAATCGCGAACCACCGGAACGTTCGCGACATTGGCGCGAAACAGGTTAACGGACGATCCCCTCGCGTAAGCTGGAATGCTTCCCGCTCAGCAGTTCCTGGGTGAACTGGTAGCCGCGCTTGTCCGGATTCCGGCGCGTGCCGGCAAAGAAGTGGTCGATCCGCGCCTTCGCCGAATTGCAAAAGTAATTCGCGGCCGACAAAATTTCATCGGTGGGTTCGCCGTGATCGATCTTGTATTGGGCGAAGGAGCAGGTCGCAGCGATTGCGAAAAGCTCGGTCGCAATTCCGACAAAGCGCGAAAGCAAAAGTTGCTCGCGATCGAGTTTCGGGCCAAAGCGCGCCATCGCATGAAACAATCCGCGCGCGAGTCTTTTGCTCGCTCGCGCGGAATAATTCACGTGTCGTCGCAGATCGCAATGGAGACTGTCAACCTTGCCGGCACCGGTCGAGAACCACTGGCGCGGATACCATCCGGCGTAAAATTTCCCCGACGTGAACACGGCTTTCAATCGCTCGGACATTGGCAAAGTCGTGTTGAAAATCGCACCGCCGACTTTCAAATGTGGGTCGAGCGCTTCGCGGGCGATAAAAAGCCGCATGATTTCGCTCGAGCCTTCGAAAATCATATTAATCCGACAATCGCGCAGGAAACGTTCGACCGGGATTCCTTCTTCGCCGCGACCTTTGAGCGATTGCGCCGTTTCATAACCGCGACCGCCACGCACCTGCATCGCGTCGTCGGAAATTTTCCATGTCGTTTCGGTCGACCACAGTTTGCACATCGCAGTCTCGATTCGGAGATCGCCTGCCTTTCGATCCACCAAGCCAGAAGTCAGAAACGTGATCGCCTCCATCGCAAAAGTGTTGCCGGCCATCTCCGCAATTTTTCCGGCGATCGCTGAATGTCGTCCGATTGGTCCGCCCCATTGAATTCGCTCGCTCGCCCATTTGCGCGAAATCTCAAGCAAACGTTTCGACAAACCGACGCAGGCGGCGGGAATTGTGAGTCTACCGGTGTTCAAAGTCGTCAGCGCGACTTTTAGCCCCTGGCCTTCCTTCGCGATCATATTTTCGCGCGGCACGCGCACGTTCGTGAATTTCACGATGCCGTTGTAAAGCGCGCGCAATCCCATGAACCGGCAACGGTATGTGATCTCCAACCCAGGTGAATCAATATCGACGATGAACGCAGTGATTTGTTTGCGCTCCCTGCCGTTAACGATCTTCGGCGGTGTCACTGCCATGACAACGAGCACACCGGCCTTGATCAGATTCGTGCACCAAAGTTTTTCGCCGTTCAAAATGAACGCCGAGCCGTCTTCGGTTGGGTCGGCGCGCAAACTCATGTTCGCCGGATCGGAGCCGGCGTTCCATTCCGTTAGCGCGAATGCCGAGATTTCCTTGCGCGCGACGCGCGGCAAGTACTTCTTCTTTTGTTCGTCCGTTCCGAAAAGCAGCAGCGGCTGCGGAACGCCGATCGATTGATGAGCCGAAACAAGCGCTGTGAGATTTTCGTCCCAGCTCCCGAGCAACATCGCGGCGCGCCCATAATTGACCTGCGACAAGCCGAGTCCTGCGTACTGCTTCGGGATTTTGACGCCGAACGCGCCCATAGCGAAAAGATCGTCAATGTTCCTCTGCGGAATCTCGCCGGTGCGATCGACCTCGTCGGGGTCGACATTCTCGCGGAGATATTTTTCGAGATTCGCGAGAAACTCCTTTCCCGCTTCTCGATCTTCCACGCTTTGCGCCGGCCACGGATAAATTCGATCAAAATCGTAACGGCCAATGAAGAGGTTGCTCGCGAAACTGCCACGCTCATCCAGCGGATCGCGCGACGCTTCGGCGAGCTCGAGCGCTTCGCGCTTCCCCTTCGACATTTTGGAAGTGTCTATGACCGACGCAGGCGCGGCTTTTTGCGATTTGGCCTTCGGCTCCCCGCTGTTTTGTTTCGCGGGCGCGTCCAGTGACGATTTCATGATTCGTTGAACTTCGTTCCGTCCCGCGCGTGCTTCTTCAAGATCTCGCATGGCTCAAATTTGCCATCGGTTTTGGTGAGACGGCTCATTTCTTCGGCAATTTTCTCTAAGCCGAAATCTTCGGCGAAACGCAACGGTCCGCCCCGATGCGGCGCAAATCCGGTCCCGAGAATCATTCCGTAATCAGCGTCCGCAGGCGATTCGACAACTTTTTCTTCAATGCAACGAGCGGCTTCGTTGACCATCAAAAACATCAAACGATTCGCCAGATCAACATCTTCCTTTGAAGCATCGTCACGCCGCCATTGCGCCAGCGATTCGTTAGGCGATTGAGCTTTGCCCTCGTATTTGTAAAAACCACTTCCCGTTTTCGGACCGAGCAATTTCGCTGCGCGCATCTTTCTCAAAATCTCTGGCGGGCGATCGCGCCGGCCATATGCTTTTTCAAGGGTCGTCGCGATATCGACCGTGACATCGATTCCAATTTCGTCGATCAAGCGCAACGGCCCCATCGGCATTCCCCATTTCAGAAGCGCGTGGTCGATTTTCTCCGCGTTAACGCCGGCCTCGAACAATTCAGTGGCGTCCACCAAATACGGAAACAGAACGCGATTCACCAAAAACCCGGGGCTGTCGCGCACGACGACCGGGAGTTTCCCAATTTGTCTCGTGAACGCCAGAGCGCGCTCTTTCGTGTCGTCCGAGCTTTCCCTTGCGACGACAACTTCAACGAGTTTCATTCGGCTGACGGGATTGAAGAAATGCAAACCGATCACGCGATCGGGCGACACGGTGCAGTCGGCCAGTTCGCTCACCGGAAGCGCGGACGTGTTCGTCGCGATAATTGTCTTTGGCCCCGCCTGCATCGACAACTCGCGGAAGATTTCCTTTTTGATCTCCATTTTCTCTGACGCGGCCTCGATCACGAATGCGACGTCGCGCAATTCCATCGGCGCGGTCGAGCAAATGATGCGGGCGCGGCCCCGCTTGGCTTTCTCTTCCGTCATCAAACCGCGCTTTACTGCATCGGTGTAAGTCTGCTCGATGTTTGCGAGCCCACGATCGAGAACTTCGCGACTCACGTCGCGCAGAATCACGGTTACGCCGCGCGAGCTCAGCCATTGCGCAATTCCGGAACCCATCACGCCGGCGCCGATCACCGCCGCGTGCGCAACTTTGTCGAATTGTTTGCTTGAACCTCCTTTTTTGTATTTTTCGGCCAGGAAGAAATTCCGGATCAAATTCTGGGTCGATTCTGTTTTGCCAAGATCAACAATCGCATCGAGTTCGAGCTTCATCGATTCGTCCGGCGAAATCGTGAGCGTCTTGTTCACGATCTCGAGGGCGCGCGCGGGCGCGGCGTTGCCATTCGCGCGTGGGGTTGGGATTTCCTTTTCCATTTTCGCCAGCGTGGAAGCTTTTCTTTTTCCCTCGCCCAATTTTTTCCGAGCAAGATCGAGAAGCAGATCGCGGGGTCCGATTTCGTCGACGAGACCGAGCTTTTGCGCTTCCGCGGCAGAATAAAGCTTGCCCTTCAGAATCACTTCGACGGCTTTCTCCGCACCAATCAATCGCGGCAAGCGCGTGCTCCCGCCCCATGCTGGAATCAGACCGAGTGTTGTCTCCGGTAATCCGATCCGCGTGGCCGGATCGTCGGACGCGACGCGCCAATCGCACGCCAGCGTGATTTCGTACCCGCCACCTGCACACGCGCCATGGATCGCCGTCACCGTCGGAATCTTCAGCGCAGCGATGCGATTGAAAACGCGCTGACCTCCGGCGATGAAATCGCGCATCTCACCGGTTTGGGCCTGTCTGCGTAACGTCTTCAAATCGGCGCCCGCGATAAAGATCGATTTCTTCGCCGAGGTAATGATCAATCCGCGGAGCGAACTGTCGCGCTCGATCGCATCGACATGCTCGCTGAGCTCCGACATGGTAGCGGCATCGAAAATGTTCGCGCCTGATTCGGGCCGGTCGAACGTGAGGATACACACTCGATCGCTCCCAATTTCGCGTTGAATGAGGGAACGTGAGCCAACCGCTCGCATACCTCCACTTTGGAATCATTTTGGTTAAATTCCAAGCGCGGAACAATTGCTCTTCGCGAGCCACAATGCTAGAACTCGGGCGCAGTTCGCGCGGAGGTCTGCATGGTCGGGAAACTTTTATTACCTCGTCGCTTATCGAAAGGATCCATCGTAACAGGAGTGATTGTCCCGCTCCGGTCGATGCAAGAGTCAGCGATCGCCAAGCGTGAACACTATGCCGTGCTGCACACTTACGACCCGGCTGCACAGTCAGGACTTGTACGAACGACGCAAGAACTAACAGGAGTGAGACAGCGAAGAGGGGACTCGCCCAATCACCAGAATATCACGCACGTGTCATCCTGGGCCCAAGCGAAGGGTCCATAGCCGAAGCGCGGATCACACAAAGTAATTAGTATGATCAATCAGCTCGTGTGAGAGCCCTCATCGTCTCCGTTGATTCGGGAGGAAAGAGCGATTACTTCTTAATGTCGACCCATTCGTTACGAGCGCGGGAGTCGGCCACGGCTTGTACGACACGCATGTAACGGACGCCATCCTCGAAACTTGGTCGCGGCCGGACGCCGCCTTTTGATTTCACCGCTGCGATGAAATCATTCTCCACGCTCCACTCGGTGACCAGCTCCTTTGGAACGTCGACGTCCTCCATTTCGCGGCGGCCATACTTCACGCTGCGAACGCGTTCGTTGGTAAAATCGTAAAGCAACGCGCCGCGGTCGCCGAAAATTCGCAACCGATCGTTCGCCGCGCCAGCATGGACGCCGCTGAACTCGAGCACGCCTTCAGCCCCGTCTTCGAAAACGCAAAGCACGTTGAGCATGTCAGGAATGATGACGTGGTAACCGCGCCGATCGGCGTTCAAAATTTTTCCGCGCGCGAACACGCCGGCGAGGTCGCCGAGCCAACGCTGCATCACTTCCACGTAAATTCCCAGCGTGAGGACGTTGAGCCCACTGATCTCGATCTTCTGCCGCCAATGCGCAGGCGCTTCCGGATTCAAGTAAACGCCGGTGAAACTTTGCAGACGCACAGCGTGCGGTTTGCCAATGAAATTTTCGGCGAGCGATTTTTTGATCAGTAGATCGGCACGCATCCCAAACGGCGGCGGACAAAGCATCGTCACCAGCTCGGGATAACGTCTCGAGGCGGCAAGCATTTCCTCCGCTTCGGCCAGGTCCATCGCCATGCGCGCCTGACAAAAAACATGTTTTCCGGCTTCGAGCGCGGAAATCGTAACCGCCGAATGCATGTACGGGGGCGTGCCGATCCAGATAATGTCGAGATCGGGCAACGCGAGCAGATCGGCCCAGTTCGCCATCGGTGTGGCGCCTTTGCAATGTTCCTTGCAAAACTGCTCGCTGCTTTCGTAGGTCGAGTTCGAGACGGCAACGATATCGACATCGGGGTTTTTCTTCAGCGCGGGCAAATGCCGCTTCTTCACGATGTTCCCCGCTCCGACGATCCCAATTCGCAGCTTGCTCTTTTGACTCATTTGTTCAGTTCAACCACTACGAATACACACGAATAAGGATTAACGAGCACGTTGTCACATCATTTGTGTCTATTCGTGGTTAAATCGTTTGACAATCCGGTTTCGCGCGGCATCTTGTGCGCCCCCGTTTTAAGCACCATGTCGAGAATTTGCGCTATTACTGGATCAAGGCCTACGCGCGGTAGCGAGATTCACCGCCGTGGTATGGCCAAGAAAAAGGGCGGCGTCGGCCGGCACGTGACCAAGAATGTGCCGCGATTGTTCGCGCCGAACCTGCACGAGCACCGGATCTGGGTGCCAGAGATGAAGAAATTTGTCCGCGTGCGCGTGACCGCGCGCGGCCTGAAGACGATCAACAAGAACGGTGCTTACAAAGCGTTGAAAAAAGCCGGCGCGATCTAGCTGCCGCCGATTTGTGTTGGTTCCTCGGTGGGGCGAGACTCTGTCGAGCCGACGAACTCTTCTGTTGTAGGGCGTTTCTGTGAAACGCCATCTGCGTCGGCGTCTGACACAGGCGCCCTACAATTTTCTGACGCCAGCGGCGCGCCTGCCTCCACACGTTCCTCTTGTTCCGCGGCCGACATGGATGCCGCCGCGGCCTCCTTTTGTTCGGCCGCTTTTGGTTTCGCTTTTTCCCGTGGCAGATCGAGCGAGCCGTCGTTGAACTCGATCACGTGACCGGCCGAAATAAGCCAGAGTAGATTCGAAGCAAGTGCCAGCTTCGCGCGCTCTGCTTCCTCGCCGGTAAGATCGACAATTAATTTGTCGGCCAGTTCTTTGCGGCCAATTCGTGGTTGGGCCGCAATTGCCTCGACAATTGTTCGGACCTGTGATGAGACAGCGGTCTGTTCGTTGGCGAATGCGCGCGGATAAATCGACGAGACGAACAGCATTCCTCGCCTATGCCGAAAAACGTGGAGGCCGCCTTCGCGAAAACGCGCCGCGAGTTCCTGCATCATCGGCGACGGAGATTTCGTTTCGCGATTCCATTCGTTTTCGATTAATCGATTGAGGGCGCGATCGTGCATCCGCCGGCTCGCCGGACCATCGATGACCAATTCCGAAATCGAGCGCACGAGCCCCGGCAAATGACTTTTCTCAAAATGCCGCTCGGCTTCAATCGCGGAGGCAAATGTTTCCGGCGGTTCTTCGCGCAGAGTCGAATAAGTCGTCACCTTGCGCGCATCTTCCTTCCACTTCTCGATCTCGCTGGGATCGGTGACGATTTGAATCTGGCGCTGGTAATCGGCGAAACTCATTCGCCGGCTGAAACGCTGCTCGTAAAGATTTCTTAAACGCCGTTGATAATCGTGATGATTGGTTGGGCCGAGCAGCGCCCCGCTCAATCGGTCACGCGCGACGTTGGTGAAATTTCCCTTAATCGGCTCAGTCTCAGTGATGTCGACCTGGTAAAAGTCGCCCTGCGCGAAACGAAACGCGCTCCGCTCAAGAAAATGCCGATCGACCGAAACGGCGCCGTTCTCACCGAGTTGAAAGAGTGAAACTTCCGGCGGGGCGCTCAATTTCACATCGTGACGGGGCGCCTTTTCCAAAAACAAGCGCGCGAGGGCGAAGAGCGAATAGGCAACTGAGCTGGATTTGATTTGCGCGACCACATTTTCGAACGCGGCTGCGCGCGGCAGAAACTTAACCGCGATCGGTGGCAACGGTTTCTCCACCGGCTTATGACGTCGATCTTTGCGATATCCATCATGACCGCGCGCAGGTCTTCGATCATACGGTCGCGGTTGATCCGGCCGTTTTTCTTTCGAAGTCGGACGGTCGAACTCGCGGCGCGCTCCTTTTCGATTGGATCGCCATTTGTCACGCGGCCGACGATCACGTCCACGGCGCTCGCGCTCACCTTCGCCATCATGCCCTGCGTAACGCTGACCCGGCGGCGGTTCGTTGACCCACGCCGGCAGCATTTTCAGATCGACCAATTCGTCGAGTTCAACAGGTGCGTCAGGCACTCCTCTCTTCTACGCCAACAGACCGCGAAGTAAATCTTTCGCTGGAGACGAACGAGTTCAATCGATCTCAGAAACACTTTGATAGGTTTCCACTTCGGTCGACATGACCGACAATCTTTTGCTTGCGGTCCGGCAAGGCGTGGGGTAAGCGTTGCGCTCCAACCCAAAAATTTTTATTTATGGCTGACAAAACGATTGAGGAAAAGGTCAAGGACATCATCGTGGAACAGCTCGGGGTCAATCCGGAGCAAGTCACGCCCCAAGCGTCGTTCATCGAGGATTTGGGCGCCGATTCACTCGATATCGTGGAACTGGTGATGGCGTTCGAAGAGGAATTTTCAGTGGAGGTGCCGGACGAGGACGCTGAGAAATTACAAACCGTGGGCGACGTGATCAATTACATTAAAGAACGCGCCAAGTCGGCCGGCGGCGATGAAGCCGCTGCCAGTTAGCAGTCTTCCGCAGCCAAGAATTCGCAGCAGCAGCAAGTACGCAGACGCAGCCCCAGTTTTTTGATTCACAACGAGCGGCAGTCCGCTTGTTGAAAAACTGGGGCTGAGTTGTTTTCGCGGTTGCGCCGATGAGGAACGCGCCAACACTAACGACAATGGATTTCAGCATCCTGGAAAAACCATTGCTGCATGTCTGGGGCGTGCTTCAAGTGCAGAACGTCGATCGAAATGCACCATGACGCCGTCGTTCCTTTTGCTCAAGGGACGGCCAAAATCCTGAGATTAGCCGAGGTCCGAAATCTGGACGCGTGGAAGTGCGCGTTTCAGGATAAGTGTAAAGATCACCGCTATTACGAGCTGATTGAACAAACGCTCGCGAATAATTTCGAATATCGCTACGTCGTTCTCGAAGACACTTCCGGACAGGCGCGCGCGATCCAGCCAATTCTTTTTGTTCGACAAAGTCTGATTGAGGGAGTGCGCGGACCTTTCCGCGCGATTGTCGATCGTGTCCGGAAAGAATTTCCGCGCTTTCTCACAATGCGCGTCCTGATGATCGGTTGCGCCGCAGGAGCCGGTGAACTCGATGCCGCAAATTCCGAAACTGAACGATGGATCGCCGAAGCGTTGGGACAGACGCTGCGCCACTATGCGCGCGCAAACAGAGCTTCGCTCGTTGTTCTTAAAGACTTCCTCGCCAAATACCGCGAACCTCTGGCCATTCTGTCCGAGTATAGCTACGCGCGCGTACCGAGCATGCCGATGACGCGGCTCGCGCTGTCGTTTCAGAATTTCGACGAATATTTGGGCAAACTCGGTTATATCAGCCGCAAAAGTTTGCGGCGGAAGTTCCGAAAAACCGAGTCCGCGGCCAAGATCGACATGGAGGTCGTGGACAATATAGCGCCTTACGTTGATGCGATTTATCCGCTCTACCTCCAAGTTCACGAACGTTCGCCAATGAAGTTTGAAAAACTAAGTCGCGAATTCTTTGCCGGCATCGCGAAAGAGATGCCGGACCGGGCGCGCTTTTTTGTTTGGCGAATCGGAGATCGCATCGTTGCGTTCAGCCTTTGTCTGATTTACGGCGACACGATTTACGACGAGTGTATCGGACTCGATTACGGCATCGCGCTTGATCTGCATCTCTATTTTTACACGATGCGCGATGTGATTCGCTGGGCGATTGATCAGAGGTTGCGCTACTACGTGAGCGGCCCGCTCAATTATGACCCCAAATTACATCTCGGCCACGAGCTCGCGCCACTCGATCTTTACGTGCTGCACACGCGCTCATCGCTCAATCCGATCTTCCAATTTGCATTGAAATATTTGGAACCGACGCGGCACGATCCGATTCTGAAAAAATTTCCGAACGCTGAGCAGCTATCAGGTCCGAGGCCGGACTACCATTGTTAGGATCGACATCATGTGTAAACGCCCTTCTGGTTTTGGCAATCCGTGGTTTTTGCTTGGAGTGAACATCATTGGCGTCGTTGTTTACGAATTGCTGCTAAAGGTAGGCGCCAAGTCGACGGCAGATTTCTCTAAGAGTTGGTCCTGGACTGGAATAACCGGTCTAACCTCACCGTTGGTTTGGCTGGCAATCGTCTTCATTCTTTTCGACCTGGTAATCTGGCTCTACATCCTGAGATACATCCCGCTCTCTATCGCCTTTCCATTGTCGCGTCTAGTCGATGTGCTCGTCCCGATAAGCTGCTGGCTTATTCTTCGAGAAGGCATTTCTCTGCTGCGATGGTGCGGTATCGCCCTGGTCATTATTGGACTGGCTATCGTCGCCAAACCGGCAGCCCGCCTGGAGGAACGTTTGTGACGTGGTGGGCGTTCGTTCTCATTTTGACCTGGCTCAGCACGTTCGTGGCCGGTGAGCTTTTCTTTAAACGAGCGATGGAGTTGTCGAGGACAGTAGGATTTCGAGACCGAAGGATGATTGTTCCCCTGAGCGCCGGAATATTTGTGATGGCGATCTCGTTCTTCCTAAACCTTGGTTTACTGCAACGCTTCGATCTGAGTTACCTTTACCCATTTCAGGGCTTGAGCGTCATTATCATTAGCTTAATGGCAGCGATCGTTTTGAGGGAGAAATTAACGTTCCGACTGGTGATCGGCACGCTGCTAATCACTGCCGGCGTCGTGCTCGTTTCAATTAGCTAACGCCGGCCACAATCCTTCAAGAGCGGCCAGGTTTATCTTCCGACTTTCATGAGGATTCGGGAGTTCGAGCTTCGGATGATCCCAATTCGATACGAATTGCTGCTTCCAGCGTGCGTACTTCGGTTCTGAATAGGCGCCGCAAACGTCGCCACCGATGATTTGGCTGTGCGAGCGCAGTTTCTCGAGCGCCCATTGGAGATCGGCGACGGCGAATCGGCCGTTCTCCCAATTTGTCAACGCATCGTCTGCGCGTAGACAATCGAGATCGATCGTCACGTAAACGTTCGCGTGGCAGAGATTAGAAACAAATCTTTCGAATTTGTTGTGCCAGTTTTCTCGCAGGATCGCGCCCGGACGTTGTCGGTCTTTGACCGGGCGATCGTCGGCCCACGGATGAACTTCCAGTCGGCCGTCGCGCTGCGCGCTGCGATTCGCGAAAATATTGTGCGGCCACCAACATTCGAAATTTCCGCAACCCCAGATCGCGACGTGCTGGACGTGCGTAAGCTCGAGCGCGCGATTAATCCAACCTCCGCAGGCCCAGGTTGGCGGACGAACGTCCCAGTCCGGATGATTATCAAACGAAACGAGAACGAGCGGTGCGGTGAATTGGCGAAGCCAAAGCGCGCTTAAGTGATGATAATCGCCGGAACCGTAGAGCATAAACGGCGCGAGTCGCGGACCGAATTCGCAGTAGAATTTTTCGACGATTCGGGGCGGCGCGCAGAAACGCAGTGGCGGTCCCCAATCGCGCGCATCAAGCTCCAGTAATTCGAACGACCCATCTCGCCAGGCGTCGTCGAGATTGAGATGAAGTGCGCGGTTCAGAAAAGCTATTGCCGCCCGCGCGGTTGAAATCGAATGTCGCTCTGTTTCGCGACACGAAGATTCTCCGTTGCCTCGGTCAACGTCGGATCAATTCGCAACGCTTCTTCGTACTGGATGATCGCCTGCGATGTTTTGCCCTCGCGCAGAAGCAAACTGCCCAGATTGCTGTGAACATCGGCGCGTTTCGGATCGAGTCGCGCCGCTTCCAGATAATGAAATTCCGCCCTTTGCGAATCGCCTTTGGTCAATAGCACGGTCGCGAGCTCGGAATGAGCATCCGCGAAATTCGGATCGACCTCGAGAGCGCGCTGATACTGCACGATCGCGGCATCGAGTTCGCCGCGTTTGTCGAGAAACGCTCCATAGGTGTAAAGCAGCCGCGCCGATTTCGGACTGAGACGAATCGCGTTCTGGTATTCCTTGCGCGCTTCGTCCGCCCGGCCCAGGCGTTCTAGAAGATAAGCATAACCCGAATGGATTTCGCCGGTGCGAGGCTCCAACTGAATCGCCTTTTCGTAATTTTTCTTAGCTTCGTCCAGTTTCGCCTTCGAGACGAAGAGCTGGCCCAGATTCATGTAAACCTTCACGTAATTGGCATCGAATCGCAGCGCAGCGTTGTATTCGTTTTCCGCCTCGTCGAGCCGCCCCTGCTGTTGAAGGGCCGAACCGTAATTAAAATGCGCCCGTGCACTGTCAGGCAGATCGGCCGCAACGTAGCCATTGCGTTCCGTCGCTGGAGCGGCGTGATAAACTTTGCCGAACGACATCGCTCCGAGCGGAATCACAAACGCGACCGCCCACCTTGCCCCATGAATTGCCCAACCCGGCAAAAAACCGCCCAACCTTACATCAGCCGTGCCTCCTTCGAGTCCAAGTGATTGCCGCGTCGATTTCTCGCGTACTTTCCAAATGAAACCGTCGTAATAAAAATGCAGCAGCCCCGATGCTGCGACGATTCCTGTCAGGACGCGCGTGACCGTGTCCATTCCGATGTAGGAATTGAGATAACCGATCGAGCCGTAGGCCAGTACCAGTCCAACGTAAAGCCCCATCAGCGATCCGCTGCGACGGAAAATGAAGCGCATGAAGCCGGCAATTGACCTGTCTTTCTCAACGCGGTTGCGATTGTAGATCCAAACGATCGAAAGGTATTGAACATCGTGAAAAACTTCAAAGAGCGCGATGCCCGCCAGAATGTTGGCGACGCCGTTGTTGCAATACCACCAAAAGGCGATGCTGCTGACAAACAGCGCCAGCTTGACCGGGTTCTGGCGGGTGCCAGCGGTCCACATCCAGACGTAGTTCCCGACCCAAAGGATCGCGACTGCGATCGCGGCGACCAGGAAAGTTTGTTGCAACGCATCGATTCCGGCCGGCGAAATAAACGGAAGACCGCAACCGTACAATCCTTCCAGTGTGTCGGTCATTCGCGCCGGTGACAGGATCACGCCGGCGGCGAACCAAATTGCGCAGGTGGCGAAATCTAGTCTGCGCGTCACGGCCGCGAACGAACCTATCTTCGCATCATAAATTCGGCCGAAGCCGTAGGTCTGCATCATTCCGTGCCAGACGCCCCACAAAAACACAATCATCACGACCGGATTGGTCTTGATGTCCCAAAAATAAAAACCGACGCAGACGACGAGCAGAAAGATTGGCGCAATGATGAACCGCCATTTGAATCGCTCGAACAACGCGCGGTCCCCGTAGGCGCGAATCATTCCCGGCAGGTGATGGCCGAGCGCGCCAAACGCGGCGACGAAAAGGTAAATCTCCTGCGTACTCCAGCGCGTCTGCGCGACGGCAAAAAGCGGAATCAGCAGGACTGGCGTTCCGACGTAAAGAATCAGATCGCGCCAGCTATTCAGGATCCAGAGATTACGCTTGGCGAGGACGGCCGGAACCGGCGGAACAGTTTGCGGACGCGAAAATGCGGAGACGTGCTGCATGGACGGCGGGGCTCTATTTTCCCCGAAATGGAGGGAAAATCAATCCCGGGTCTGCAGTGGTTCAGCGACGCCGGTACGCAAAAAGATCTTGCCGCTCGGACAAAGACGAAATACTTCGCAGTTCGCGCAATCCGGTTTGCGCGCGTAACAACGCCGGCGGCCGTGCCAGATCAACCAATGACTCCAGTTCGTCCAATGTTCCTTCGCCACCAGCTTCATCAGGTCCTGCTCAATTTTTTCGGGATCTTTGTGTTTTGTCAGCCCAAGTCGTTGCGACAGACGAATGACGTGCGTGTCGACCACGATTCCTTCGCTTTTTCCGAAAGCGTTCCCGAGCACCACATTGGCCGTCTTCCGGCCGACGCCCGGCAGCTCGCGAAGGCCTGCCATCGAATCGGGAATTTTGCCGCCGAATTTCTTGACGATTATCGATGTTGCACCCTGAATGCTTCTTGTCTTGCTCCGGAAAAATCCGGTCGACTTGATAGCATTCTCCAATTCGGCTTGCGGCGCGTCCGCGTAATCTCTTGCGCTCCGATATTTCTTGAACAATTGCGGCGTGACCATATTCACGCGCGTGTCGGTGCATTGTGCGGAGAGAATCGTCGCGACCAGCAACTCGAGCGGCGTTTTAAAATTCAGTTCGGTGTGCGCGTCCGGATAAGCCTTCGGCCACATCTTGATCAATCGTTTAACCCGCTCGCGCGCCGTCATGTCGTCATGCTGAACGCACAGCGCAGAATCGACAATTAACTTTGCAAAAAGCGTTCGAGTTTCTGTGCCAGCTCCGGCGGAACGTGCGCGACAATCAACGCACTGTCGCCTTCGTAATGCAGTTCGAGCACATGACCCGCGCGATGAATCTCAGCGATTAACGCCGATTCGCTTGCCGGAATTTTGAAACGTGACCGCATTCGCCAAGCGCTCAGCGCCTCCTGCAATGCCTGGACAAGCTTGATTACGTTTTCGCCGGTGCGCGCCGAGATCGCGACACTTCCCGGGAAGCGTTTTACATAAGTGTCGCCGAGCTCGCGATTCACCAGATTATCGATCTTGTTAAAGACGATCAATGTCTGCTTTCCAAAAGCGTCGAGTTCTTTAATCACGTTATCGACCGCTTCCATCTGATCGTCCACCCGTGGATGCGAAAGATCAACAATGTGAATGAGAAGGTCAGCTTCGCTCACTTCTTCGAGCGTTGCTTTGAAAGATTCAATCAGCGTGTGGGGCAGCTTCCGCAAAAAACCAACGGTGTCGGTAAGCAACACACGCTGTTTATTAGACAAAACGAAACTCCGCGTGGTCGGATCAAGTGTCGCGAACAGTTTGTTCTCGGCGACAACATCCGCGCCGGTGAGCAAATTCAAAAGCGTCGATTTGCCAGCATTCGTGTAACCAACCACGGCGGCAACCGGCCATTGATGGCGTTTCCGGCCCTGTCGCTGCACAGCGCGCGTTTTACGGACCGATTCAAGTTCGCGCTCAACTCGCGCAATTCTTTCCTGCACGCGGCGTCGATCGACTTCCAACTGCGTTTCACCCGGACCGCGTGTGCCGATCCCGCCGGTTTGTCGGGACAAATGGTGCCACATGCGCGTCAGTCGCGGCAGTAAGTATTGCAATTGCGCCAATTCAATCTGCAAACGTCCTTCGCGGCTGCGCGCGCGTTGCGCAAAAATGTCGAGAATCAATTGGGTGCGATCGAGAACTTTTCGCGCGAGCAAGTTTTCCAGGTTGCGTCCCTGGGCCGGCGAAAGTTCATCATCGAAGATCACCGACGTGACTTGCCGATCTTGCAACGCCGGTTTGAGCGATTCAGCTTTGCCTTTGCCGATGTAGTACGGCGCGGTCGGCCTGTCCAATTTTTGCGTAACCGTATCGACGACTTCGGCGCCGGCTGAGGTCGCGAGCTCGGCCAATTCCTCGAGCGAATCTTGCAGGTCCCACTTCGAGACACCTTGTTTTTCGAGACCGATTAAGAGCGCCCGCTCGTGCGTTTTTGTCGAACGTGTTTCAATCATTCCCCTGCGCAGCTCCCAACGTTTTCGCGAGTTGCGAAATCCGTTTCACAGATTCGACGTGACGTAACACCGATAAATTCAGCGGTTGAAAATTAGTTTGCCGTCGAAACCAGGTCAACTGCCTTTTGGCATAACGCCGCGTCGCTTGTTGAATTTGCGCGATGCATTGCCAGATCGACATCTTCCCGTCGATCAGTTCGCGAATTTCCCGCAAACCAATCATCTTCAATGCAGTCTCGCTTGTCGCGCCGACTGCGTGCACCTCTTCAATCACGCCAGCCTCGAACATTTTCTCCACGCGACGGTTGATTCGTTCGTAAAGTTCGTCGCGATCCCGAGAAACAAAGACGCCTCTAGCGGCCGTCATCTCGGCGGCGGACCATTCGGTCCGTTGTGTTGACGCTGGTTTTCCTGTCAGCAAACAGATCTCCAAAGCGCGCGTCATGCGTCGCCGATTATTCATGTCGATCTTGCGTGCACGTTCCGGATCGACGTTCTTCAATCGCGCGCGCAATTCCTCAAGAGTTAACTTGTTTAGTTTCGAGCGCGTCTTCGAATCGGACCCGGGCGCAGCCGACAAACCGTGCGTGAGCGCTTTGATGTAAAGTCCGCTTCCGCCGACCCCGATCGCCAATTTACCGCGTGAATGAATTTCACTGATCGCCTGGAGCGCAAGTTTCCGAAATTTTTCCGCGTTCATCTCCTCCAAGATCGACGTCGTCCCAATGAGATGGTGCGGAACTTTCGCCAAGGTCGTCGCGTCCGGCTTCGCGGTCAGCAAATCAAGCCCGCGATAAATTTGAAACGCGTCGGCGTTGACAATTTCGGCATCGAGCTCGCGGGCAACCTCAGCGGCGGCTTCCGACTTGCCAGTCGCGGTCGGCCCGACGATGAAAAAAACGTCGTGCATAAGAAGTCCGGAGACGCGCGCTTCAATCAGCGCTTCGTCTCCCGAATAAAATCACAGGCCGCTTTAGCCGCGCGAATGTTCGCTCGATTTCGCGCCGCTGACCACAAGCTTGCGCCCGAGGAATTCCTTGTCGTGTAATTCCTCCACCGCGCGCTTCGCTTCTTCGATCGTCTGCATTTGGACGAACGCGAAACCTTTTGAGCGCTGGTTGTGACGATAGCTCACGACCTCGGCGTTCTGCACGTGGCCAACGCCGTTGAAGAGCTCGAAGAGATCGCTCTCGGTCGCGTCGAATGACAGATTGCCGATGTAGAGACGTGGCGAAGTGACTTCGACTGGTTCAGGTTTACGCTGTGGCCGCAGCAGCAGCTGCTGCTGCTGGCCGTTGCGCGATTGGGTAGCTGATTTTCTTTGGCCGCCCGTGTTGCCTCCAAAAAATGCGACGATGCGTTGCCAAAATGTCTTCTGCTTCGGAGCCTGCGCGCGTTGATCTTGAAACCGACCGCGCCCGCCCCGTCGTCGAGACGGAGCGCGCCCGTGGCGCTGGCGTCTCCCGTATGAATGCGAGTTCATGTTGATCCTCAATTTTTAAGTTGTTCAATGGGCGGAGCGCATCCAGTGATGCACGGTCCGCGGCGCGCGAATCCCGAAAGGTCCACAAAATGCAATCAGTCTGCGACGCCGCTGGAAACTCCGCCTCGTCATGTCGGAAATAGAATCGTCTCAGGATGCAGCCCGTTTTGCTCAGCCAATCAGATCGCGAAGATAACGAACCTCGCTTCATACTCTTAGCCTCAATGAAACGGATGCCCAGAATTAAATTCCCGACATCTAAACTGATTATCCGCGAAGGGCGCAGGCTTGGCAAGTAGGCAAAAAATGGCAGCTCTAGCGATCGATCCAGGCGTCTCGGAGCGAATAGGCGCGCGATTTTAGATACTCGCGCGGTCGCTCGCCCCGAATCGATTTCGTAAAATGCCGCAACGATCGCGCATTGAGCCGGGGGGCGTATCCAAACTCCGGCATAAGGTCGCGGCAATGCCATTCCACCCAGCCAATTTCGTCTTGCGATAGCTCCTTTTCCCAACGCGACGCAGGCTCGGCACTCACTTTTGAAAAAGCGATCTGCGCGGCAGAATTGCCGCCCCACAACTGACCCACCTTTGTCGGCGTCAAAACAACTTCGGGATTAAATGCAATGTCGAGATAAGCACAGACAGTTTTCGTAACGCTCGCCGGCTCGCTCACGAGTTGTTCGAACTGCACGAACAATCCTGGAACATCTCCGGCGCGCACGCGCTGCGCCAATTTCGCAGCCACCCGCCAGTGGGCGATCACGTAGTAGACCGAGAACCGCTTTGTCTGACGCGTTTTCTCAAGCGCGATCTGCGTAGCGAGAATTGCGCGCGGATCACGGAGCGTGACCAAAAGCTTCGCGTGTGGAAATCGCGCGAAGATTTCATCGACATGATTTCGGTTCGCCGGCGTCTTCTCGATCCACCGTTTTATGCGATCAAGTGGCACACCGATTGTCTGCGCATACGCTTCGACCATCAACGCGAGCAAATCACGCGGCGCGTTCACCGGATCGAATGCGATTCGCTCGAACATCTCAAGAAATTTCTCCTGCGGGAAATCTTTGTATTCGTGTTCGCGCCATTTCGCTGCGCCGCCGAACAACACACGCGAAAACGATTTTTGCGTGAGATAATCAAACTGTGCGCGGCGACCACCGTCGCGATATTTTGTCAGAGCTGTCGGGAAGTAAGCCGTCTCCTGCGGCAGAACGAGCAGCTCGGGATGATTGTCCAGCAGCGCAGCGAGGAGCGTCGTTCCCGATTTCGCCTGACCGCCAATAAAACACGCACGCTGATCGAACGAAAGCATTATTCCTTAGCGCGCGATTTCCCAAACCAATCGATGAACCGCGGTAGACCGTCTTCGAACTTTGTTTTTGGAGCGTAACCGAGAAGTTTCCGCGCTTTGGAAATGTCGGCGCACGTCAGCGGCATGTCACCCGGTTGTTCCGGCAAACGATTGATCTTCGCTTTCTTCCCAAGCGCTTCTTCGATCGCCGCAATCAAATCCTTGAGCTGAATCGTTTCGCTCTCGCCCAAATTGAAAACGTCAAACATCGTTCCGCTATATTTCAGCGCGGCCATGGTTCCCTGAATGATGTCGTCGATGTAGGTGTAATCGCGCCGGGTTGTGCCATCACCGAACTGGTCGATCGGTTCGCCGGCATAAACTTTTCGGGTGAATTGGTAAATCGCTAGATCAGGCCGCTGCCGTGCGCCATAAACTGTGAAATAGCGCAGCGCCACGATCCGCATTTTATAAAGATGCGAATAAGTCGAGCAGAGAAACTCGCCTGCAATCTTCGTCGCCGCGTACGGGCTCAATGTTTGCGTAAGATGTTCCTGTTCTGAAAACGGAACCTTCTTCGCCGCCCCATAAACTGAAGAGCTCGACGCAAAGATGAACTGCTCGACTCGGCTCGTCCGCGCGCCTTCCAGCAAATGCAACGTGCCCGAGGCATTCGTATCGTAATACAGTTGTGGCTGTTGAATAGATGGCCGAACGCCCGCGCGCGCCGCGAGATGAAAAATCGCGTCGAGTCTTTCGTTTCGAAATACTTTCGCGACCGCATTACCATCGCGAAGATCGATCTCGTGCACCGCGATCTCTTTTGCGACCGCCGAAATATTCGAGCGTTTGATCTTCGGATCGTAAAAATCGTTAAAGTCGTCGAGGATGGCGACGTCATGACCTTCCGCGAGTAATTTTTCGACCAAATGGGAGCCGATGAATCCAGCGCCGCCGGTCACGAGGACTTTCATACGACCGGAACTTCAACCACGAAGGACACGAAGTGCACGAAGAAAATTATTGTGCTCGGGACCTGACTGGCAGATTCAAGCAAATGAATGATCGACAGCCGTCGCGGAACCATTTCGTTAATTATTGCAATCGTCACAGGTTTCGCGATTGAGCTGGCGACGAACAGCGTTGGGAATGATGCCGCCTTGCTGAAGCTGGGCGCGCTTCCAGATAACGGGCAACTGAATGGAGAACTCTGGAGAATCGCGACGTATTCGTTTTTGCACTTCAACTGGCTGCATCTGCTTCTCAATGTCGGCGTGCTTTGGTGGATCGGTCGGATTGTGGAGCAACAAGTCGGCATTGGTCGCGGCGCGCTGATTTATTTTGTCAGCGTGATTTGCTCGGCCGCGGTAATTTTGTTGGTGCACAGCTGGTATCCAAAAGATGGCGCGACAGTTGGCGCGTCCGGCGGAGTCTTCGGTTTGTTAGGCGCTGCGTTACTAATTTCCCACCGCGAAAACGGCAGCGATCGATCGCGGAGATTATTGTGGGTTGTACTGCTGGTTGGATTCGCTGTCTCCCTTCTCCCTGATATCAGCATGGCCGGCCACATTGGCGGAATTCTCGGCGGGATCCCAACAGCATTATTCGTGAAGGTTAGACAGAATGAAGCTTGATGGCTGCAACGCGTTGATCACCGGCGCTTCGGCTGGAATCGGGCGTGAATTTGCTCGCCAGCTCACGACGCGCGCCCGAACGCTCGTCCTCGTCGCGCGACGCGAGCAACGATTGAACGAGCTGCGTGAAGAAATCCTAAACCGGAACGCGCAATTGAATGTTCACGTGCGCGTTGTCGATCTCTGCCGCAAATCACACGTCGACGAAGTCATTCGCTGGCTCGAGCAAAATAAGATCGAGATCGACTTCCTGATTAACAACGCCGGAGTTGGCGATGTCGGGCCGTTTACGACTTCGCCGCCGCAACGAAATGACAAAATGCTGCAGGTTAACATTGTCGCGTTGACCACGCTCACGCGCGCCTTTTTGCCGCAAATGATCTCGCGAAGAAGCGGCGAGATTCTCAACGTCAGCTCATCGGCGGGATTTCTGCCGATTCCTGAGTTCAACGTTTACGCCGCAACCAAAGCTTACGTGACCAGTTTTACAGAATCACTGCGTGCAGAGGTTCGCGGCGCCGGCATTACGGTGACTGCGCTTTGTCCCGGACCATTACACACCGAATTCCAAAAACAAGCGCAACGTCCCGGTGAAAAACCGGACTCCGCGCGGTCTCCCGTTTACGTTTCAGTCGAACAAGTCGTTCGCGACGCGCTTGCCGCGATCGAATCGAACAAACCGCTCGTAATCCCCGGCACCATAATGAAACTCGCGATGTTCCTCGCTCGTCTCACGCCAATGTGGATCTTGCGGATGGCGTGGCGATTTGGCGCGAAGCGGGTGAAACAAAAGCGGCGGTCGATGTGATCGCCGTTTCCAGAACAATTTTTTCCCGACGGTCACAGACCGCCGCTACAGATTTATGAGGACTTATTGTACTTAACCGAGCAGCCGTACGGTTTGGTTTGCGCGTTCGAGACCGGTTTGCCGGCGAGTGATTCGTCGAGCGCGTTCTTCACGTAATTGGTCGAGCTCGGAATGTCTGCCGGATTGGGTGTGGCTTTGCTGTCGATCGCGCCCTCGTAAACGATTTTTCCGTCCGGATTGATCACGACCATGTTTGGCGTGTTTTTTGCGCCGTAAAGCTTCGCGACTTTGCTCTGAGGGTCAAGAAGGAGCGCGGTCTGTCTGGTTTTCCACGAATTCATGACTCTCTTTGCCTGGTCTGCGCTGAGATTGCCTTCAGTCCCAGGGGCGTTGGAATCGATCGTTAGCCAGATGACCCCTTTGTCGGTGTACTCAGCCTGGAGTTTTTGCATGTTGTCGCTGCCGTAATGCTTTTTTACGAATGGGCATTCCGGATTGAACCATTCGAGCACGACGTATTTGCCTTTGTATTCCGAAAGCGACTCCGTCTTGCCGTTGGTGTCCGGAACCGAGAAGTCGGGCGCAGCGCTGCCAACTGGTGGGACGTCGGACGCGTAAAGCGCGCAAGCTGCGAGTGTGGTAAGTGGGATGAAGATTAGCTTTGTTTTCATAAATTATCGTGAAGCGACTGTTATCGTTTCGAGTTTATCGAGAATAATATTTTTAGTGAGCAATTCCGGGAAAACAACCGGCTCCTGCGATTTGCCCGGATAAAGCACGTATAATGGGACACCTGGCCGGCCGAATTGTTGAAGCAATTTCGTGATCGTGGGATCGCCGTTGGTCCAATCGGCTTTCAATTTCACAACGCCGTGGCGTTGGAACGCTTCACGCACTTCGGAATTTTCGAGGACCGCTTTCTCGTTGAATTTGCAGGTGAGACACCAGGCCGCGGTAAAATCGACAAACACAGCATGGCCCTGATCACGTTCGCTCTGCAAACGCTCAGGCGTAAACGGTTGCCAGTCGCCCTGCTGAATTTGCACGAGGTCGGGAATAGCCGCGCGAAATTTGTCCCCGATTAAATAAACGCCGCTGCCTAGCAGAAGCGCGAGCATGATTACCGTCGACGTCATTCGTTTCGCTGCTGATGACGCCGGCACGATGAACGCCCCTTTCATCCAGCACGCGACGGAGACGATCAACAAAAAGCAGCTCGCCCAGATCGCGCCCTCGAGTCCGCGTTGGGCGCCGAGTACGTAGATCAGGAACACCAGCGTAGCGAGCAGCAGAAATCCCATAAATTGCTTCACGTTGACCATCCATGGCCCGGGCTGCGGCAGAAACCGCATCCACGCCGGCTGCGCGCTGAGCAGAAAATAAGGCGCGCTCATACCTGCAGCCACCGCCACGAACATTAATAAAATGATCAGCGGCGACTGCGTGAACGAAAACCCGATGGCGGTGCCAAGAAACGGTGCGGTGCATGGAGTGGCGAGCGCCGTGGCGAACACACCTTGAAAAAACGAGCCCACTTCGCCTTCGCGCGTGGCCGAGTGAAGCATCTTATGCATCAGCGCTTGCGGCAACGCGATTTCAAAAACGCCAAACAGATCGAGCGCGAACACCAGAACGATTACGCTAAGAGCGAGAACGAAATATGGATTCGTGAATTGCGCCGCCCACGTGATTTGGTGACCGGCCGCTTTCAGCCCAATGAGCAACAGCGCCAATCCAACGAACCAGACAAAAATTCCGGCAATGAACGCGACGCCGTTACGAAAAACTCCTCGTCGATCTTTGCCCGCATGTTTGATGAAGCCAAATATCTTGAGCGAGATAACCGGCAAAACGCATGGCATCAGATTCAGAATGAATCCGCCAATAAAACCAAAAAAGAGAAACCCGAGAAGTCCGCGTGAAGTTCGAGACGGTTGGGTCGCAGCTGCGACTTGTGACGCTCCGAGTCGCCACGCCGTTCGCTCGTTCCCGTTCGGAAACTTCGAAAAGACGATCAGACCCGGCATCGACGACAAATTCTTGTCCAGAGATTCGATTGGAATCTTAAAAGTGACTTCGTTCCCCTGGCGCGATTCGACGCTCGGATGACCGACAACAGTATTGCCCTGCGGCAACGGAAAGAAATCGAGCGTCTGATAATTCGCGATCTGCTCGCCCGTAACTTTGAGATGAAGATCGTTGCCGGTGCGACTCCAAGTTGAGCTCGCGGTTTGCGCGGCGGGAAAATCTTGTGGAACTAAGCGTCGATAGCGCGCGAAAAGGTCGGTATTTTTCGGTTCGCTTGACGTAGCTGTAGACAGCTCGAGTTCAAGGTTTGCGCTACCTGGAATGCAGATTCTTTCGCAGACGAGCCAATCGGCCTGAGCCGACAATTTCACTAGCGAACTATCGATCTTCGCCGGTGGGGTGATTTCCTGAATGAGCATGACCTCGTCTTGATACCCGTAAGTTTGGATGTCGCCGGGATCGTTCGTCTTCAAAGGAATCGGCCATTGGATCTCTCCAACTTTCCAGCCCGGCGGTAGATTCCATTTGATCTCAGTCGGAAGGCCGGCGTCGCCGGAGAATTTCCAATAGGTGTGCCAGCCGGGGGCCATTCGCAGCAGCAAGCCGGCGTTGCAAGGTTTGCCGGGAACGATCGCATAAGTGTCTGCGAGCAGCGTGGCTTTGACCAACTCCTTGCCCTGATAAGTTTGGCCAAAGGCAGAGTGCGCCAACAAAATCGCGGAGGCCGCGACCGAGAGGGGCCGCAACGAAAACATCCTCAAAATTACCATTGGCCTAACTTTGCGGCAAAAAGCGCTAGCTCGCATCATGCTGCGAAATATGACATGCGCGGTCTGCTAACGTTCATTGCCATCGCCGGAATAGGCGCTGGGTTACGGGACGATAAATATTTGGTGGGATTCGGGGTCTTTCACCTTGCTGCCCGGCGCAAAGCCGCTCACGTCGATGTAGCCGCCGTTGGCATTAAATGGATTAAAAACCAAACCAGGCTTTCCCGGAACGGGTTTGGCTACCGAAAATTGCGCTGCGCTGACGGGATGGCAAAGGCTTCGGCGACGGTTTGTTTGCTGCAACTCGCGGCGTTGCACGGGCCGATCCCGCGACAGGGTGCCCGGGATTTGTCACGTCCGACGTGCTTCGCGCAGGCGTCGGCTCCGGTCCGCTAAAAACATAACGCACCGGCGCGGTAATGACGCGACCAATGCCGCAACCGACGAATGGCATTGCAACCAGCGCACTCCCGCATACGCTCCACTTCATCGCGTTTCTATAAGACTGCTTTCCTTCAGCGCAACAGTTCGCCAACGAACCGATCAATATCCCGATCAGTCGTCGCCCACGAGCACATCAGACGATAAACATCGGGCTCGATGAATTTGTAAAAATACCAGCCGCGCGAATTCAAGACGCGAACGCGCTCTTCAGACAAACGGACAAACACAGCATTTACCGCAACTGGCAGCACGATGTCGATCGTCGCGGCACGAAGGCGATCCGCTAGTTTGCGCGCCATCTCGTTGGCACGCTGTGCGTTCTTGAGACAAACGCCATCCGTTAAAAGACCAAGCCATTGCGCCGCTAAAAACCGTCCCTTGGAGGCGAGTTGGCCGCCTTGTTTCACTCGATAATCGAATTCGCGAGAACGTTCTTTGTTAAAAAAGATCACCAGCTCGGCGCCGGCCGCGCCATTCTTTGTCCCGCCAAAGCAGAGAACATCCACGCCAAGGTTCCAGGTGATCTCTTTCGGTGAACAATCGAGCGCGGCAATTGCATTTGCGAATCGAGCGCCATCCATGTGCAGAAACATTTGCCGCCTTCGCGCGAATTGAGCGACGGCATGGATTTCATCGCTACTATAAATCGTGCCGAATTCGGTTGCCTGAGTAATGCTGACCACGCGTGGTTTGTGCGCGTGCACTTCGGGTTGACGCGCAATCACAGCTTCGACTTGGTCGATGTCGATCTTGGCACCAGCGCCGCCGACGAGCAGGAGCTTGGAGCCGCGTGTGAAAAATTCCGGCGCGCCACATTCGTCTGTTTGGATGTGCGCATTTTGATGACAAACGACGCTGTGAAACGGCTGGCAAAGTTGAGCGAGCGCGAGCGCATTCGCGGCTGTTCCGTTCGAAACTAAATAAATATCGCAATCGGTTTCAAAAAGATCGCGGACTAGTTGGCGAACACGAGCGGTCACTTCATCCGCGCCGTAAGGTTCCGCGGCGCCATGATTGGCCTCTTCGACCGCCGCCAATACTTCGGGACAAATTCCCGCGGTGTTATCACTCGCGAATTGGTGATGCCCCCCACTGAACTGCATGTCGATCTTGCTAATCGAGTTCCGTGCTAGCAGCAAACTGCAATCACTCGAAAAAGGGGAATTGCCTGAGCGGACCCGAGCCACAGGACCCACAGGGTCGCCATGCAAATGCCTCTAATATTGCCCCGAATCTAAGCTGCTCTGCAGCGGCCTTTCACACCGCCGCTTCGGAATTGACCTCTCAAAGTGATCATATCCCCACGATTTTTTTGTCGCCTCAAGAATTCGTTCGCCTTTACCTCTGATGAACGCGCGTTTAGTTTTTGGCTATGGGCGCTTTGCAGGCCGAGGTCCGACGACGCGGCGAACGCATTTTCGAATTGGTCGACGAGCATCCTGAGCCGCTTTTTAGCAAGGCCGGCTTCTACCAGCGCATGATGGCGCTCTCAATGCGCGACGAGCAGTTCAAAGTGCAACTATTTCGCTTGGTTGATGTTCTCGCATCGCTCCATCGCGGCACCGATATCGTCCAACACCTAGACGAATATTTTGCCGATATGCGCAACGGTTACGCACCATTGATTCGAACCGGCGTGCGCGCGGCGAAAATCGTGCCGTTCATCAGCGGCCAGCTCCTGCGTTGGAACGTTTCCGGCATGGCTCGGCAGTTCATTGCGGGACGAAACCCCGAGGACGTAATAAAGACGCTGCGCAAACGCCGCGCACAGGGAATCGGATTCACTGTCGATCTTCTCGGCGAAGCGGTGGTGAGCGAGCAGGAGGCGAACGAATACGCGATGCGCTGCCTCGAATTACTCGAGCATCTCGGACGTGAAACCCGCGGCTGGAGCGATCCACTCGGCAAGAACGCCGACTTATTCCCGGTCGTTAATCTCTCAGTCAAGATTTCGGCGCTCTATTCTCAAATGAATCCGGCCGATCCAGCGGATTCAATCGCGCATCTAGCGCCAAAACTACGCCCGATTCTGCGTCGTGCGCGCGATCTCGGCGCGTTCGTCAACTTCGACATGGAAAGTTACGTGCACAAAAATTCCACGCTAGAGCTTTTCAAAACGCTTTTTACCGAACCTGAATTTCGCGACTGGTCGCATGTTGGAATCGTGATTCAGGCTTACTTGCGGGACGCCGAAGACGATCTGCGGAACTTGCTCAAGTGGGGCCGTGAACGTCGAACGCGCTTCGCCGTTCGGCTCGTCAAAGGCGCCTATTGGGATTTCGAAAAAATAAGATCGCTCCAGAACGGCTGGGCTTGTCCGGTCTTCCTCCAAAAACCGGAGAGCGATCTCAATTTCGAAGTGCTTACGAGAATCTTGCTCGAGAACGAGTCAATCGTGACCGCGGCGTTCGGCTCGCACAACGTTCGCAGCATCGCGTACGCACAAGCGCTGGCCGATCAGCTCGGGATCGATCGCAGTCGTTTCGAATTTCAATTGCTCTACGGAATGGCAGGTCCGGTGAAACGCGCGCTCGTCAAAATGGGTTATCGCGTGCGCGAGTACAGCCCGGTCGGCGAACTCCTGCCCGGAATGGCATATCTCGTTCGTCGCTTGCTCGAGAACACTTCGAACGAGGGCTTTTTGCGCGCGAAATTTTCCGACAATGTTTCCGAGGCAGAACTGTTGCGCGATCCGGCCGAACTCGTCACGCAAAGTTGGAACGGCGCCCGCCGTATGGATGTTGGCGAGGACAGCACTTCCCTCGACACGCGGCCGGATGATACTTATGAAAACGCGCCGCTCGTGAACTTCGTTTATCAACAAAACCAGGACCGCATGCGCGAAGCGCTCGCGCATGTGCGCACGCAGCTCGGACAAAAATATCCGCTCGTGATCAATGGCGACCGCGTTTGGACTGACAAAACGATCGCTTCGATCAATCCTAGTTCGCCGGAGGATGTTGTCGGACACGTCGCCGAAGCTGGAATTCCGGAGGCGGAACGCGCGGTCAAAGCTGCGCGCGACGCCTTTGAAAAGTGGCGATGGACGTCGTTTGAAACGCGATGCCGATTGCTCGAACGCGCGGCCGACATCTTGCATCGCCGGCGTTACGAACTTTCCGCGCTGGAAGTCTTTGAGGTCGGCAAAGCGTGGGCGGAAGCGGACGGCGACATCCGCGAAGCGATGGATTTCTGTTTGTTTTACGCGCACCAGATGCGCCTGATCGGCCGACCGCGACTCACGCAACACGTTCTCGGCGAAGAAAGTTATCAGCATTACTGGCCCCGCGGCGTCGCGATGATCATCGCGCCATGGAATTTTCCGCTCGCGATTTTGACCGGCATGACGACCGCAGCGCTCGTGACCGGCAACACCGTGATTATGAAACCCGCCGAGCAATCCGCCGTCGTTGGCGCGATGTTGATGGAGATTTTCGAGGAGGCGGGCGTTCCGCCAGGGGTCCTGAATTATTTGCCGGGCAAGGGCTCAGTGATGGGCGCGTACCTAGTCGACCACAAAGATGTCGACGTTATTGCGTTCACTGGATCGCGTGAAGTCGGTCTGCGAATTTGGGAGAGTGCCGGCAAGACGCGCGAAGGTCAGCGCGAGCTCAAGCAGGTGATCTGCGAGATGGGCGGCAAGAACGCGGTCATCATCGACGCCGATGCGGACCTCGACGAAGCAATCGTCGACACGATTTATTCGGCGTTCGGCTATCAGGGACAAAAATGTTCCGCCTGTTCGCGGCTCATTATTCTCGAAGAAATTTATCCGCGCGCGATGGAACGCTTGATGAATGCCGCGGCTAGTTTGCGAGTTGGGAATCCGGAAGAACCGGGAATCACGGTTGGGCCCGTGATCGACGGCAAGGCGCACAAAAACATTCTCGAGTACATCGAGATCGGCAAAAATGAATCGTGCCTCGCTTTCCAGCGCGCCGATGTTCCAGAAAAAGGATTTTTTATTCCCCCGACGATCTTCACGAATGTCGATCCGAAGAATCGAATCGCGTGTGAAGAAATTTTCGGACCGGTGCTTAGCGTGATTAAAGCGCGCGATCTCGACGAAGCATTTCAAATCGCGAATAGCACTGAGTTCGCTTTGACCGCGGGATTTTTCTCGCGTAGCCCGGCGAATATCGAACGCGCTAAAGCCGAGATAATTGCCGGCAATGTTTACATCAACCGCTCATGCACCGGCGCGGTCGTCGGTCGGCATCCGTTTGGCGGATTCAAGATGAGCGGCGGTGGTACCAAGGCCGGCGGCGCGGATTATCTCTTGCAATTTGTCGTCCCCCGCGTCGTCACAGAAAACATCACTCGCCACGGCTTCGCTCCCGAAACAACGCCGAAATTCCGCGACGAATTTCTCGGCCCGCGCTAAGATTCCGCGCTGTCGATCTAGCGGGCAGCTTTGTGAAAAACCTGCACAACCGTGAAGATCATATAAATCACAGGCCACGTCGCAGCAGCGAGGATGATCGCGAATACGGCCATTTCTTTCGCGTGCTCGCGGGCGGCTTCGATCAAATATTCGCGGCCAAGATTGTGGCGATTAAATTCGCCATCGTCATTTGACGAATAGCCGTGCCAGCGACCAGCGCCCGATTGAAAGAAACAGTCGCTCCGGGGGAAGCGGCGGTCATCGAACTGGAATAAAGGGTTCACCAAATCCGCTCTACAGCTTGGACCGTTCCACAGAATCAACGATTCATCCAATTGATGATGTCGTCGTGCGCGTGATTGAGCACGCTCACATGATCCGCGCCTTTCACCGGGAAGAATTCCACAAAGGGAAACTCGCGCGCAAGCTCGCGCCCCATTCTGACAGGAATCACTTCGTCATTGATGCCGTGAAAAATTGCGATGCGCGCATCGGGATTGCGTCTCCTAGCTGCAGAAAGATTCGCGCGATTATCGTAACTTTCGATCAGCTTGCGCGCCATCCAATCACCAAAAAACGTGGCGGCTTCCTCGCGCAGCGTTGTGAACGGTGCAACCAGAACGACCATTTGCACGCGATGATTAGCCGCGAAGTCGAGCGCGACCGCCGCACCTAACGAGTGGCCGATCGTGCACAGCCTTAGGCGATCTTCATCCGTCTGAAGTCGCGCAGTCAGCGCTTTCAGCGCGGCGTTCACGGACGCGCGTGTGCTCGCAATCGTCGCGTAGCCGGCGTTTTTCCCGTAACCGGGATAATCAATTAAGAGGAACGCGTCATCATTCGGCGAGTATTGGCGCAGAATCGTTGTCCAATCGAGCGCGAGCGAACCGTTGCCACAAAATGCCACCCAAAGCGGTTTCGGCGTTGGGTGAATCCCGGGAACGTAATACGCGACATATTTCGCGTTCGCGACCGTATACCGGATTTCTACACCATCGGCCGGCAAACTATAGGCATAGCTCTCGTCGTACGGACGCGGATGATAAACCACCGCGTGCTGGCAGAAATAAAGAATCGACAGCGCAATTAGAAAAAGAACGCAAAAGCCGACGACGAACCGAATTATTTTTCGTGACCAACGGCCACCTGGCGAATTAGGCATTGCGCCGCAAGAACGTGCTCGTTGCGGCGGGACGCAAACCGATTTTATCTAAGCCATGCTCTACGTCGTCGCTACGCCAATCGGAAATCTGGGCGACATTACTCTGCGGGCGCTGGAAGTTTTCAAGGAGGTCGACTTTGTCGCAGCTGAGGACACGCGACGCTCCGGAATCTTGCTGAAGCACTATAAGATCAACAAACCGCTGATCAGTTACCACGAGCACAATGAAGCGATGCGAACCGCGCAATTGGTCGAACGACTTGCCGCGAGCGAAAAAATTGCGCTCGTCACCGACGCTGGAACTCCAGGACTCTCGGATCCCGGCGCCCGATTGATCCGCGAATGCATTAAACGAGAGCTGCCGTTCACGATCATTCCGGGACCGTCGTCGATTCTGACCGCTCTGGTCGGCTCGGGATTTTCATCTGAGAAATTTTTCTTCGGCGGATTTCTACCCGTCAAAAGGGGTCAACGCGAACGTGAATTGCGCGGAGGCGCCGCGCGCGGGGAAACATCGATCTATTTCGAATCGCCTTATCGATTAACGAAGACGCTCAAGGCTTCAATCGACATTCTGCAAGATCGACAAGTTTGCGTTGCGCGCGAGCTGACCAAAAAATTCGAGGAATTTCGCCGCGGCACTGCGGCTGAATTGCTCGCGCATTACGAATCCCACCCGCCAAAGGGCGAAATCGTGCTGATAATCTCAGGTAGGGGCGATTGACGCAATCGCCGGTGGCGGTTCGGTGAAGGCCCGTCCTTTCCGCTTGTCAGAGGGCACGTTCTGTGAGATTTTGCGCGGCTTTTTCTCCCCGGGAAAGATCTTATGACCTACGCAATTATCAAAACTGGCAGTCGGCAGTATCGCGTCGCGGAAGGCGACACAGTCGACGTCGATTTTCTGGACGTTGAGCCGGGCAAAACGGCCACGTTCGAAGTGTTGATGCACATTGACGGTGGCAAGATCAGCGATAGCGGAAAGGTCACGGCCGAAGTTGTCGAACAGCGCAAAGACAAAAAGGTCGTCGCGTTCAAATACAAGCGCCGCAAAGGTTATCACCGCACTGTCGGTCACCGTCGCAAACTCACGCGGGTGAAGATTAAAAGCATCACCGGCGGCTCCAAATCCAAAAAAACCTAAGCCATGGCTCACAAAAAAGGACAAGGCAGCGTTAAGAACGGCCGCGACAGCGTCAGCAAACGTCTCGGCGTAAAGCGATTTGGCAGCGAGATGGTTCTCGCCGGCAATATCATTGTCCGCCAGCGCGGCACAAAATTCTTGCCCGGAAAAAACGTCGGCCTCGGCCGTGATTACACGATTTTCGCTTTGGTCGACGGCAGCGTCCGGTTCGATCGCGGCGGACGACGCGTCAATATCGACCCGGCCACGGCAAAATAACTTCCCTTCCCGATTCGACGCGAGTCCGGTATAACGAAGCACTTTCACGATGAAATACCGCACGTTTATTTTGTTTGGCGCGCCTGGCAGCGGCAAAGGAACCCAAGGCAAGACGCTCGGCAGCATTCCGCGCTTTTTTCATTGTCCGTGCGGCGATGTGTTTCGCTCCATCGACACCCGCACCCCGCTCGGCAAAGCATTTCTTGAATATTCGAGCAAAGGTCAGCTCGTCCCGGACGACATCACGGTCGAGCTTTGGAAGGAAGCGATCGATGCCGCGGTCGATGCGCACAAGTTTAAACCGGACATCGATATTCTGGTGCTCGACGGGATTCCGCGGAACGTGAACCAGGCGAAGATCATGCGAAACATGATCGACGTGGAAAAAGTTTTTCATCTCGCGTGTCCCGATCGCGAAACGTTGTTCCGGCGTTTGAAGAAACGCGCGTTGAAGGACAATCGTCTCGATGACGCGAACGAGGAAGTCATTCAAAAGCGGCTCGATACTTACGAAAAGGAATCGAAGCCAGTGCTAAGTTATTATCCGAAAGATTGCATCACGGTCATTGACGCGATGCAGCCACCCGCGAAAGTGTTGTTCGACATTTTAGCGAGCGTTAATGGGATAAGCAATGAGCCCGCACCAGCACGAGCCGCAGCAGCAGTTTGAGAATTTTACCGCGTCCACGCTCTATTGCGAAAAATGCCGGGCGACGACGCCAGTACGCGAGCGACTGCTCTTAGTCCTGCCTGATCGCGAGATTTTTGATTATCTCTGCACCGAGTGTGGTTCGTCCGTTGGCCAACGTGAAGTGACCGCCGGCGAAAAAATGATGGCCCAGGCGATGCGGCCTCGTCGGCAAGTACGGATTCCACTTAAGCCTCAAATTCGTTAGGCGCGCGATGCGCATCGTTTTTATCGGCACGGGCGAAATTGGTGTGCCGACGCTGCTCGCACTGCAGAGATCCGAGCACGATCTGGTCGCAGTCGCCACTCAACCCGACAAACCGGTTGGCCGTGACAAAAAAAACACGCCGCCACGGATTAAGGCGGCGCTTGCCGGTAGCAAAATGTCGATTTTGCAACCCGCGAAGATCAAAGATCAAAAAGCGATCGATGAAATTCGCGCGCTCGCGCCGGACCTGATCGTGGTGATGGCCTACGGACAGATCTTGCCGCGTGCCGTTCTCGAGATTCCGAAGATCGCATGTCTCAATCTGCATGCGTCGCTGTTGTCCCGCTGGCGTGGCGCCGCGCCAATTCAGGCTGCGATCGCGGCGGGCGATCGCGAAACTGGAATCACGTCGATGTACATGGATGAAGGCCTCGATACCGGCGACATCCTCTTGCAACGCAAGATCAACATCTTACCGACAGACACGGGTGGATCGTTGCATAATCGGCTCGCACAAATCGCCCCGGATGCTTTGTTCGAATCGCTGCATTTGCTCGCCGCGGGCGAGGCGCCTCGCGTTCCGCAGGACAAAACGCTTGCGACTTATGCGCCGAAACTGAATCGGGAATCGGGTCGGATAAATTGGAACGAACCGGCCGATGTCATCGAAAGGAAAATTCGTGCTTACAATCCGTGGCCGGGCCCGTTTACCGAGTTTAGACATCAAAGGCTGAAGATTTTCGCCGCGTCGATTTTCGATCTTGGCGGCAAGCCGGGGAAAATTTTGCGCCGAGACACGGAACTTGTGATCGCAGCGTCCGATCGTGCGTTGTCGCTAAACGAAGTTCAGCTAGAAGGAAGGCGTCGGATGAGTGCTGCGGATTTTCTGCGAGGACAGGCAATCCGCTAATTTGCTTTCAAAACGCGGCGTTCTCCTGTTTCATTCCCGCTGCGATGAAGACCGAGGCGCCTGCCTACAAACGTGTCGTGCTCAAGTTGAGCGGCGAAGCGCTTCAGGAACGCGGGGCGCGGGAAAACATTTCGCCGGCGGTCGTTCGCGAAATTGCGGAACGGATCAGGGATGTCAACCAGCTTGGCGTGCAAGTCGCCATTGTTATCGGCGGCGGAAATATCTGGCGCGGATCGTCGGCCGCAGTTCGTGGAATGGACCGGACGACCGCGGATTATATGGGAATGCTGGCAACGGTAATCAACGCGCTCGCGTTGCGCAGCACGCTCGTAAAGATGGGCGTCGAAGCGCGAGTGCAAACTGCAATCGAAATGAAAAACGTGGCCGAGCCATTCATCCTCGGGCGCGCGATTCGGCATCTCGAGCTTGGTCGCGTGGTAATTTTCGCCGCAGGCACGGGCAACCCGTATTTTTCCACTGACACCACCGCGGCGCTGCGCGCGAGCGAGATCGGCGCCGACGTGATTTTAAAAGCCACCAAGGTGGACGGCGTTTACGATCGCGATCCCAACAAAGATCCGAACGCAAAGCGGTTTGACCGGATCACGTTCACTGAAGCGCTAAGCAAACGACTGCGGGTAATGGATTCGACCGCGTTCAGTCTTTGCATGGACAACAAAATTCCGATTGTCGTGTTCGATATGTACAAGCCCGGAATTTTGCGCGAGGCGGTGCTCGGACGACAAGTGGGCACGCTGGTTTGCGGCGAACCGGAGCCGAAGTAACAATCTACGCGCGTGGACCGAGACGACATACTTGTTGAAGCCGAGATGTCGATGGAAAAAAACATCGATTATCTGGTGCACGAATTTTCCGGTGTACGCACGGGCAAAGCGTCGCCCGCGCTGGTGGAAAACATCGACGTGCAGGCGTACGGATCGACAATGAAACTCAAACAGCTCGCGCTAATTACGACACCGGAATCACGCCTGCTCGTCTTGCAGCCATTCGACGCCGGCACGGTTCAGAACATTGAACGCGCGCTCAAGGAATCGAAGATTGGCATCACGCCTGCGCTAGACGGAAAAATCATTCGGCTGCCGATTCCCGAACTTTCTGAGGAACGTCGCAAGGAATTGGCGAAGTCGTTAGGCAAGATGGCTGAAGAAGCCCGGGTCCGCGTCCGAAGCAACCGACGAACAGCTCTCGATGAAGCGAAAAAACTGAAAGCTGGCGGCGGTATCAGCGAAGACGACGCGCGCCATTTGGAAAATGAAATTCAGAAACTTACCGACCGTTTCATCAAATCAATCGACGATCATTTCAAGCACAAAGAAGCTGAGATCATGAAGGTATGAGTTAGAGCCGGACGAGATCGAGCAGAAATTGACACCAGAGATAGATCATTCCCCGCCAGGAATATTTCACGTCGCCTTCGGGTGTTTGTTTGAGCACACCTTTGTGAATGTTGTGGGCGATCTGTTCACGTAAATCGCGCTCCATCTCTTTTTCAATTGTCTCCTCATCCAAAGCTTCGATCGTATCAATCTGGATATTATTTTTCCGCAGAAATGCGCAGTGGCTCTGATAAAGCTGCCAAAATGTTTGATCCGGACGCTGTCGGTTGATTCGAAACTGCGGCGTTAACTTCAAGCCGTAGGACAACGGATAATTCCACGTCGTCCAAATGATGCCGCTGCGCGCTCGCGACGAGATTCGCAAATAATAAAACGAGAGATCATGTTGTTCGTTTAGGCAGATCGTGGCCTGCGTGCGATCCTCCGCTTTGTAAAAAAGGCGGAAGAATTGCCGGTAATCTTCCCAATCCCAGCCGGCGTCGTTGACGTACACGAATCCTTCGTTCTCAATCTCGTGCGTGATCTCATTCAATGTCGGGAAAGTGTCGCTGGATGGCGGCGACTTCGGGCGAAGTTGTTTCTCTTTCGGCAGACGCAACGTGCGAATGCGGGTCAGAATTTCCACCCACGGCAAAAAGAACCATGTCGCCGCGGCGACAGCGCCGAGGACGTGACTGTCAGTGACAAAATAAATCAGGAGATAAGAAACGCTCAGGATCGCGATCGCACCGGCCTTCTGGGAAAACGAACTTTGAAAACTGCGGAGCGCGACTGCGAGAACTCCTACGCCGAGTAGGATGAAGAGCTTAAAGAGCATTACGGGTTGATTCGATGCTCGGTCAGGAACTTTTCCAGTTGATCCGTGTCGAAATTCGCGAGCACGTGCTCGCCCGCGACAAATGTCGGCACGTAAGTCTGCTCCGAGAACTGCTTCATCTCCTCGTAGGCCTGTCGATCTTCACCGACATCGATCGCAGTAAATTTATAGCCGCGCGCCTCCAGATATTCCTTGGCGTCAATGCACCACGAACACCATTGGCGGCTATAGAGCTTTAATTGCATCAGGAGCGGAAATAAACGACGAGCCAGCGATGCGTCAATAAGATCGAACTAATAAGACTTAGCCCAGACCACGCGTTTTCCGCTCGGTTGACCAGTGAAGACGCATTTACCCGGCTCGGAATCGCCAAACGGAATTACCCGGATCGTTACCTTCAGGTCACTCTTGATTTGTTGCTCCACTTCTCGCGAGCCGTTCCAGTGAGCGAGGGCGAACCCACCGTGAATCTCGGGTTTGTTGGCACTCTTCGCGGTGAAGAAATCGTAGAATTCTTTTTTTGATTCAATGACACGCGTGTTTGCTTCCTGAAATTCTTTCGCCCGATCGTAAAGATTTTGCTGAATCGACATCAGGATCTTCGGCGCATTGGCCGCGAACCGCTGAATCGACATAGACTCCTTCGATTTGGTCGGCTGATCTCGTCGTGAAACTTCAACTGAGTTCTTTTCCAAATCACGCGGACCGATTTCCACCCGTATCGGCACGCCTTTCTTGATCCATTCCCAATTTTTCACACCGCCACCGAGGTCGCGTCGATCAACTTCAACTTCGAGCGGCGCGTCGAGGAAGGGTTTGCCTCGCAATTGCAGCCCAAGCGCATCGCACGTTTCCAATATTTTCGCGCGCGTTTGTTCCTTCGGCGCGATAGGCAAGATCACGATTTGCGTCGGAGCGATCCGAGGCGGTAGGACAAGACCGTCGTCATCGCTGTGCATCATGACCACGGTGCCGACCATGCGCGTGGTCATCCCCCAGCTCGTGGTCCAGCCAAATTCTTGTTTACCATCGCGATTCTGAAATTGGATTCCGCTCGCCTTAGCGAAATTTTGTCCGAGAAAATGCGACGTGCCGGCCTGGATCGCTTTCCGGTCTTGCACCATCGCTTCCAGGGTGAGCGTTTCTACCGCGCCCGGAAACTTTTCACTTTCGGATTTAGCGCCTGTGAAAACCGGCACCGCCAAGTGTTCACGCGCGAAACGCTCGTAGACCTCGAGGATGAGCGTCGCTTCCGCGCGCGCTTGCTGTTCGGTCTCGTGGACAGTATGGCCTTCCTGCCACAAAAATTCGGTCGTGCGCAAAAACAATCGCGGCCGCATCTCCCAGCGCACCACGTTCGCCCACTGGTTTAAAAGAATCGGAAGATCACGATACGATTGGACCCATTTGGCATAGCTTGCGCCGATAATTGTCTCCGAGGTCGGTCGAACTACTAGCGGCTCGGTCAGCGCGCTGCCCGGTTTCAGTTTTCCGTCCGAACCCCCTTCCAGGCGCGTATGGGTCACGACAGCGCACTCTTTCGCGAAGCCCTCCACGTGTTCAGCTTCTTTCGCGAAGTAACTCAGCGGAATGAAAAGCGGAAAATATGCGTTGCGATGCCCGGTCGCGCGAAACATCGCGTCGAGCTGATGTTGCATGTTTTCCCAAATCCCGTAACCCCATGGCCGAATTACCATGCAACCTCGCACATCGCTCGGCTCAGCCAGCTCGGCCGCGCGCACGACCTGTTGATACCATTCCGGAAAATCTTCGTCGCGCCGGGGGGTGATCGCGGTTTTTTGAGTGGCCGTCTTTGTCATCGCGAGAACGAATTAATCTCGTGTCACCGAAATGGCTAGCTGCCTTTTTTGTAACTTGCGATGGCCATGTGATTGGACGCCGCCATTAATTATGAGGGCTAAGACAACGCCGCGCGCGGTTTCTTGACTATAGAAAATATTTCGCCCCAGGTTGTGCTCCAACTGCCGTAGCGGCCAATTCGCTCGCCCAGACTGCTGCGGTCATTACTGTCGCGACCAAGCTGTCGGTCGATTTGTTCAGCACAATGATCAGCCGCCGCGCGACACGAGGAGGACAGAGGCGGCTAGAAATCCGACGGGCATTATAATTTCTAGAAAGCACGTTTGATACCACCGAACGGCCGGATTCCGTCGGTTGACAGTCAACTACTTGACCAGTAGCTTCCGTGCCCTTTTTCAAACGCCGATGAAGACGTTTTCCGCGAAGACCAGTGAAGTCGACCGCAAGTGGTGGCTGATCGATGCCAAAGATCAGGTTCTCGGTCGCGTCGCGGTCAAAGCGGCAAACTTGTTGCGCGGAAAAGAGAAGACGGTTTTCACTCCGCATGTCGATACCGGCGATTTCGTCATCGTGATCAATGCCGACAAGGTTCGCGTGACCGGCAAAAAAGAAGAACAGAAAAACTTCATGAGCTTTTCCGGCTACGTCGGCGGCCACAAATCCGAAAACGTCCGCGCGCGTCGAGCGCGTCATCCTGAACTACTGATCGAGCGTGCGGTGCGCGGAATGATCCCGCACAATCGCCTCGGTCGCGCCGTTTACCGGAAACTTAGAGTTTATCGCGGCGAATCCCACCCGCACACCGCTCAGCGACCGAAATCTGTCAAGCTCGCCTAAGGTTCTTATGGCTCAAGCACAGGAATTCATCGCCACTGGTCGCCGGAAGACTTCGGTCGCGCGCATTCGGATGACACCGGGCAGCGGCAAGATCGAGATCAACGGCCGTGACTTCGAAGATTATTTTCCTCGCGTGCCGTTGCAGAACATAGTGCTTCAGCCTTTGCAGACAGCGAAAATGGTGAACACGTACGACGTTTCCATTAACGCAAGCGGGGGTGGCGTTGCCGGTCAGGCGGGCGCAGCGCGCCTCGCGATCGCGCGCGCCCTTTTGCAAGCGGATCGCAATTTGCGAGGCGACTTAAAAAGCGAAGGCTTGCTTCGGCGAGATCCGCGAATGAAAGAGCGAAAAAAATCCGGACAACCCGGCGCTCGCAAACGCTTCCAGTTCTCGAAGCGATAATCTATTGTCTCGGTGGTCGCGACCTTCCCGGCTGCGAACCCTTGAGTGCAGGCGATGCGCCTGCCTCCGCTTCCCTAATTCGGCTTCTTTGGTGTAGGCGCACCCGCAGGAGGCGGTGCCGCCGGCAAAACCGTAGGAGCAGCGATCACTGGCGGCGGTGCGCCCGCGGCCGCAGGCTGGGGCTTTGGCTGCTCCGGCGGCTTAAGCGAACGTAACTGACGCATCGCCTCCCCAACCCAAACTGTTTCCATTCGATTGTCGCGGGAGGCTTCGGTTTGCTGCCCAGGCATCCGATATTTCGTCAGAATCTCTTCACAAACTCGGCGTGCGTCCTCGATGCGGTTCTTCGACTTCAACAAAGGCACCTGAGAGATTAATGCGAGCGGTCCGTTGTAAGTATTTACGTATTTGCTCGCCACCAACTGATAAATCGAGAGCGCTTCGTCATCTTTTCCCATCGATTCTAGATTCGCGGCCATCGCCAGGCGCGCGGTCGGAAGAAAATCGTGATCCGGATTTGCTTCGATGAATTTCTGCAGTGTCGCGTTTGCCTCCGTGAATTTCTTTTCGTCACGCTGCTTTAGCGCCCAAAGTAGATACGCGCTCGCGCCTGCCGGCGTTCCTGGATAGCGCGAGATCACGTCTTCGTAGTCGTGTTCTGTCTTCGCATTGCCCAACACCTCAGAGGCCGTCGAATTGCGCCAATTCGTGTAAAAGTGGTAGCCAGTTAAGCCAATAATCGCCAGAAGAATGACAGTTAACGCGGCCGCGATTTCCTTTTGGTATCGCAACCAGAGAACGCGCGCT
>Ga0310910_10000093_pt1 | contig 38859 bp, 37 predicted proteins | sample GREbulkMGHF172_FD_203448 | JGI IMG/M metagenome (GOLD analysis project Ga0310910, IMG submission 203448) | Lab enrichment of tropical soil microbial communities from Luquillo Experimental Forest, Puerto Rico - GRE.bulkMG.HF172 | ecosystem: Environmental > Terrestrial > Soil > Tropical forest >... | reverse complement strand
ATCGTTGATAGCAGCAAGGTGCCGATACCGGTCCCTCAGCCTGCCTCAGTCCGAACCGGTGCGTGGCGGAGGCCCTCACGCGACCATCGAGAGGGGCAGGATCAATCGGGTCGTGATCCGACCACATAGCCGGTTCGAGAGCATATTTTGGCGGGACCGCACAACGCCGGACCACCAGAGAAAATGCGATCAGGTCCCGAACGGCGGGGTTGACTACAAAGTGACTGAGCCGGTCTCCAATTGCTAAGCGGGGCCGTCGCTCCTGTGCGCAGGGTTCGGCTCCAGCCGCCAAACGCGGCGAGGTGGATCCCGACGCTTCTCATCGATGGTTGGCGATTTTGCTTGGCTCGAATCCCGCGAAATTTGCGGAGATGCCGCGGGATTACGATGCCGTTGAGCGGCTCAATAATCCGCGATCTGCGCGCTACCGGGTTCGGTGAATTTACCCGGGCGACCCTTTTCCGCGGCGAGACGGCAGGGATCGCCGCGGGCCGTTCGTCAGCCTATTCTCGTTGCGGGATATCCCCTACGGATTACGCCGCGATTCGCTCAACTCCATACTCAAGCGTTATTGAAATTCTAGCCTTCTCCCGCCTTCCGTTCCGAGATCCCGTTGTCGCTCCGAGACGCGCTAGGATCTTCGTCGGGTAATCGGGTCTCCAAATGCCAATCGTGAAAGATCGTCCCACATCCGAAATTTGGCCAATCGATCGAAGGACGGCGGCAGTCTCATTGATGTGACCCCGACCAGGGTGTTTCTGTCCAGCGCCGACCGCAGGACCGCGCAATCGAACGGTGCGACCGCCGCAACCTTATCATCGGCCGGCCTCGCCATCGCCAAAGATCAATCATCGCACTGGCAGAAGCTGTGCTTTGGCGTTCTGGCCGCCGCCCTCATGGGGTACGCGTTCCTGACCGGCCTGCACACGCTGAACCAAGACGATCTCTTTTGGATGCTGGCCACGGCTCGCTGGATCGTCCAGAACCGCGAGATCCCCTGGACGGATCATTTCTCTTACACGGCGCAAGGGCAGCCGTGGATATATCCGGTGGGCGGCAGTCTGTTGTTTTATGGGGTCTGGCTGATCGGCGGGTACGTAGCGCTATCCTGGCTGGGGGCCGTGTCCATGGCCGGGACGACGGCACTCCTGCTGCGGTCGGGCTCGGCTATCTCGGCGACGCTGGCGGCGCTGGCGCTGCCGGTGATCACCACGCGGATGGAAGTCCGCGCCGACGCCTTCACGACAGCGCTGTTTGCCGCCTTTCTGGCGATTCTGTGGCGCTACCACGAGACGGGGAGGGCGCGGTTGTGGGTGCTGCCGGTGCTGATGGTCGTTTGGGCCAATGCGCACCCCGGGTTTCCGGCGGGTCTGGCGGTCATCGCCGGATATACCGGGGTCGAGGCGCTCGAGCTGATATGGCCGGAGCGCCGGCGAGCCGCGGTCGATCGATTGCGGCGGGCATGGCTGTGGCTGTTTCTATCCATCCCCGCGACCCTGCTAAACCCGTTCGGCTGGTGGATCTACGCGGGCGTTTTCCGACAGCTTGCGGCGCCGCTGATGGCGCTTCAGACGGAATGGCAACCGGTACGGCTTGCTTGGCTGACTTTATCCCTGGAGGACGCCAACGGCGCCTTTACGCTGACCCTGCTGGCCGGCGCCGCGGCGGTCGCGGTCGCGCTGTGGTACCGCCGGCTCGGCGCCGCCGCATTATTGACTGCCATGGCGGCGGTCGCTTTCAGGCACTACCGTTTCGAGGCGATGTTTGCGGTGACGGCGGTGATTGTCGGAGGCGCTGTGCTGGCACCGATTATACCGGAGAACCGGTGGAGCACCGGAGCGATCGTCAGCGCCGTGGTGGCACTCGTTTGCATCCGTTCATACGACCTCGTGACCGACCATTATCCTTATTACGCTCTGGCCACCCATTTTGGCTCCGGCCTGTCGCCAGCCTTCCCCGAGCGCGCCGACGCGTTTATCGAGCGGGAGGGCATCCCGGGGCCGATCTTGAACGTAGGGATGGTCGGCGGCGGCTACTTCATGTGGCAGCTCGGCCCGAGATATCTCGATTTCGTTGATGGCCGCGCGTTGCCGTTTAGTACGGAGGTCTCCCTCACCCCCGGCGAGTTGCTCGGTGCGCCGCCCAATGCGCCGGTGTGGCGCCGCACCGTCGAGCGTTATGGCGTCAACACAGTACTGTTCACGTTCGCCGGGTTCGATTTCCTGCTGCTGTGGCAGTTCTGCGTCAGCAACGAGTGGGCGCCTTTCTATCTCGACCAGACCGCGGCCGTCTTCGTGCGCCGGCGGCCGGAGAACGAAGATCTGATCCGGCGCTTGCGGATAAACTGCGCCATAGTGTACCGATCCAGCGGGGAAACTCGGTCTGCAACTCCTGTAACCGGGACTGCAGCAGGTTTAGGCGATCAGCGATAAACCCGGCATCCCGGAGCAGGGCATGCGACCGGTCGTCTTGAAGATGCGGTGCTGCTCGCCAACCGGCCCAACCGGCTGACGGCTTTCATCGATAAGCCGTCCCGCATGATCCGGTTCCGGTTCGCGAGGATCCACGAACCGGCTGGCGCGGAAAATCGCTGTTCTAGATCGGTTTCCGACCGGGTTGCACCCCTCACCCAGCTCCGGGTAAGGCTCGGCTTCGCCTCGCCAACCCTTCTCAACCCCTCTCCCCCATTGGGGGGAGAGGGAAGGGTGAGGGGGCCCTGCTCGTACCGATGCCATTCGATCAAAAACCGTGCTAGATCAACAATGTCCAGCCTGGGTCAAGGGCAGTGCGCGACGGGTGGAATCTCCGCCCGTTTTAGAGTTACCAAGCTGAATTCCCGTTTGCTCGCGGATATCGTCCCATGTCCGTCCGTAATCTCGACAAGCTGTTCCAGCCGCGATCGGTCGCGCTGATCGGCGCGACGCCGCGGGCCGGCTCGGTCGGCGCGGTGGTCATGCGCAACCTCTGCCGCGCCGGATATGCCGGCGAGCTGATGCTGGTCAGTCCGCATCACGGCGAAATTGACGGACGAACCGTCTACCCGGATATCGCGAGCTTGCCGCAAGCCCCGGATCTCGCCGTCATCGTCACTCCGCCCGAAACGGTGCCGGCTCTGACTCGCGAGCTGGGAGAACGCGGCACGCGCGCCGCCGTCGTCATCAACGCCGGTTTTCGCGAACTCGGGGAGCGAGGCCGCGCGCTGCAGCAGGCCGCGCTCGACGCGGCAAAACCCTGTCTGCTCCGCATCGTCGGGCCGAATTGCGTCGGCATCATGGTGCCGCGGCTAGGGCTAGACGCCACCTTCTCGCATCTGGCGGCGCAGCCGGGCGACATCGCGTTCCTCAGCCAGTCGGGCGCAATGATCGCCGCGATGCTCGACTGGGCGGCGCCGCGCGGGATCGGCTTTTCGCACATCGTCTCGCTCGGCGACATCGCCGATGTCGATTTCGGCGACATGCTCGATTACCTCGCCGCAGATCAGCACACGCGCGCGATCCTGCTCTATGCCGAGGCTGTCACGCACGGCCGCAAATTCATGTCGGCGACGCGGGCCGCCTCGCGCGTCAAGCCCGTCCTGGTCTTGAAAGCGGGCCGCTCGCATGCGGGGGCGCGCGCCGCCACATCGCATAGCGGCATGCTCGCCGGCGCCGATGCCGTTTACGACGCCGTCTTTCGCCGCGCCGGCATGCTGCGGGTCGGCACGATGGCAGAGCTGTTCGACGCCGCCGAAACCCTGGCGTTGACGCGCGAGCAGGTCGGCGAGCGGGTCGCGATCCTGACCAATGGCGGCGGCGCGGGCGTCCTCGCCACCGATGCGCTCGTGGCCGCCGGCGGCCACCTTGCCGAACTCTCGCAGGAGACGCTCGCCGAGCTGGACCGCCTCCTCCCCGCGACGTGGAGCCGTGGTAATCCAGTCGACATCATCGGCGACGCGCCGGGCAGCCGCTATGCAGATGCGCTCGCGGCTTTGATCCGCGACCGCGAGGTCGACGCCATCCTCGTGCTCAATTGCCCGACTGCGGCGGCCCGGCCCGAAGAGGCCGCGCGAGCCGTAATCGATACGGTCGCCGCAGCCAAACCATCAGAATTGCGCGGCCGCAATGTGATCACCGCCTGGCTCGGCGAGCATTCCGCGCGGGCGGCGCGGCAGCTTTTTGCCGAAGCGCGTATCGCCACTTACGAAACCCCGGACAGCGCGATCGCCGGCTTTCTGCACCGCGTGCACCACCGGCGCAATCAGGAGCTCCTGATGGAAACGCCGCCGGCGCGGTCGGACGCCTTCGAGCCCGATCTCGCCGCGGCGCGCCGGATCATCGCAGCGGCGCTGGCCGCCCGAAAATCGTGGCTCGACCCGGAGGAGATCGGCGGCATTCTTGGCGCATATGGGATTCCTTGCGTCACGACTTACACCGCCCGAGATCCTGCCGATGCCGTGGCGGTTGCCGGTACGGTCGGCTTTCCGGTCGCGCTGAAGATCCGCTCGCCCGACATCCCGCACAAGAGCGATGTCGGCGGCGTAGCTCTCGATCTGGGCAACGCCGACAGGGTCAGCGAGGAAGCGGCGGCGATGCTCGACCACGTCACGAGAGCCCGTCCCGAGGCGCGCCTCTATGGCTTCGTCGTTCAGCCGATGGTCAGGCGCGCTGGCGCCGTCGAACTCGTCGCCGGGCTCGTCGAAGACCCGGTCTTCGGGCCGCTGGTGGCGTTCGGCCACGGCGGCACAGCAGTCGAAATCTTCCATGACAGCTCGCTGGAGCTGCCGCCGCTGAATGCGTTGTTGGCGCGCCGCCTGATGGCGCGCACCCGGGCTTGGCAATTGCTGCAAGGCTATCGCGGCAACCCGCCGGCGGATGTCGCGGCGGTCGCAGAGATATTGATCCGGCTCGGTCAGCTCGCCGCCGATCACGCCGAGATCCGTGAGCTCGACATCAACCCGCTGCTTGCGGATCCGGCGGGTGTCGTCGCTCTCGATGCCCGCCTGCGCGTCACATCGGTTCATCTGTCAGGCGCGGCGCGTCTGGCCATCGCACCCTATCCGCAAGAGCTCGAGTCGGCCGAGCGGTTGCGCGATGGAGCGGCGCTGCAACTGCGGCCGGTGCGTCCCGAGGACGCGCCAATGCTGATTGATCTCGCCGAGCATATGACGCTGGAAGATTTGCGCCTGCGGTTCTTCGCCCCTGTGCGCGGGCTTACTCACACGGTCGCTGCGCGTCTGTCGCAGCTCGACTACGACCGCGAGATGGCGCTGCTCGCAGAGCGCGACGGCGTAGCGCTCGGCGTCGTGCGGTACTCCGCCGATCCCGACAGGCTGCGCGCGGAATACGCGGTCGCGGTTCGCAGCGATTGGAAGGGGCGCGGTCTCGGATATTTGCTGATGACGCGGCTGATTGAAATCGCCACGCAGCGCGGCATCGGCGAACTGTTTGGCGAGGTCATGCGCGAAAACGAGCCGATGCTGCAGATGTGCCGGGGGCTCGGTTTCACGATCGCCCTCGACCCGCAAGATCCGGCCCTCTGGCGGGTTAGCAAGGGGCTCGCAGTTCGAGGTAAATGAACCTGCTCGTTCGATTGATCCAGATCAATGCTCGACCAGTCACCCGGCATCACCGGAAGCATCGGAGATCAGCGGCTGGTGCTCTGGCCTGACGATCGCAAGACGATATCGGGAGGTGCATATGCGTGGGCTGGAATATCCGCCGCCTGCCTTCCTTTGGTCCCCGGCGCGCACGCTGATGGAAGCATGCAGAGAGGCCGGCCGAGACAATGGAGGCCGGCGATGTCCCGATTGCCCCGTCAGAGATTTGTGCAAGGACGAATCCCGCTGGCTGGTCAGACGCACCGCCGCTCGCCGCATGATTCTACAATCATGAATTGGGGTATATAATACGCTTTGCTGCAATTCTCGGAACAGGGTTCCAGGCGCCCGATCCGGCCCGACATGCGGACTGATCCAGATCAAGGCAGCGGGTGTTGATCCATCAGAGAAATGCCTGATGCCAATCTATCGGGTGCATTTCGTGGATCATGGCGGCAACGTCTACTCGACTGAGCACGTCGAGCACGATTCGGATGATGAAGCGGTCAAGGCCGCTCATCGTTTGAATGTTCCCAGCATCGGGGCCGGTTTTGATCTCTGGGAGGATGAGCGGCTCGTTCACCAGCACCGCAATTAGCCCGACGCAATCAAATTGACCGTCAGCCGCGCCCGGCATTGCATGAGCACTACCTCAGTTTCTCTGTGCGGCTCGATTATGGTATCCGATTAGGCCAAAGAGCGTTCCAACCCGAGGAGTCGGGCGACTGAGTTCGCGATCGGGCCGAAAGAGCGAAACACGCGGGGATCGTGCCGCCCGCCGTGAGAAAGCCGCCGATGCCGAGTGAGCGTCACGTGTACATCGTCGATGACGACGAGGCGGTACGCGACTCGCTTTCGGTGCTGCTCGACGCCCGAGGCTATACCGCGAGAGGCTTCGGATCGGCGCCGGAATTTCTGGCGCTGGCCCCGTCGCTGCCCCTCGGATGCGTCATTGCCGATATCCGCATGCCCGAAATGGACGGGCTCGAGCTACAGCAACGGTTGATCGAGCATGGACTGAAATTTCCGCTGATCGTGATCTCCGGCCACGGCGATGTTCCGCTGGCGGTGCGGGCGATGAAGGCGGGCGCGATTGATTTCATCGAGAAACCATTCGCCGCGCAGGCGATCCTCGACAGCCTCATTGTGGCGTTCTCGCGCCTGGACGGGCCGCGCGAACGCGATACCGAGACACTCGCCCGGGCCAAGCTGGCGCTCTTGTCACCGCGCGAACGCGAGGTGCTGGAAGGCCTGCTTGCCGGGCTGCCCAATAAATCGATCGCCTATGATCTCGCGATCAGCCCGAGGACTGTCGAGATCCACCGCGCGCGGGTGATGGATAAAATGGGCGTTCGCAGCCTGCCTGAGCTCGTCCGGCTCGCCCTGGCTGCCGGCGTGCGGCTTCCCGGTCAATAAGAACGCGCTTCGACTGCGTCGGACTGCCGCTACATCAATCGCGGGGCCATTTTGCTGCAGACCCCCGCCCCTCGGAATTGCGGTGGATCAATTCGCGGCGATCCGCCGTCTCCTAGGATAAAGCATCACCGGACGGAGAGACACGATGCAGCAGCCGCTTCAAATCACTTTTCGCCACACCCCCTCTTTGCCTGCGGTGGAGGCGCGCGTCCGCCAACGGGCCGAAGAGCTGGACCGATTCTTCGAACGGATCGTTTCCTGCCGCGTCGTCGTCGAATGCCGCCATCCGCGCCAGCGGCAGGGCAATTTGTTCCACGTCCGCGTCGACCTCAAGGTTCCGGGCCGCGAGATTGTCGTCGGCCGCGATCCTGCGGCAAACCGCGGCCATGAAGACATTTACGTCGCGATCCGCGACGCTTTCGATGCCGCTCAGCGGTTGCTCGAAGACCATGCGCGTCAGGTGCGCCGCGATGTGAAGCTGCACGCCGTGCCGGACCACGGACGGATCGTGCGTTTGCTCCCGGAGAAGAATTGCGGGTTCATTCTGGCCGCCGATGGCAACGAACTCTATTTCCACCGCAACAGCGTCGCGAATGGCGGCTTCGACAAGCTCGCGGTGGGCGACGAGGTGCGCTTTGTCGCGCAACATTCGGAGAGCCCCGAGGGCCCGCAAGCGAGTACCGTGGTTCCGCTCGGAAAGCATCACCTGCCGCCGGTCGAAACGGTCCGCGCCTGAGGTCATCGGCCCGAGTGGTGCCCAGAGCACAGCGATGCGATAGTAACGGCACCACTTCGGGAGGAGGAACCGGTGGTCGCGATCAAATCCGTTGCCCATTTCAGCATTCCGGTGAGCGACATTGCGAGGAGCACCCGTTTTTACACGGAGGTCGTCGGCTGCCGGCATCTGTCGACCGTGCCGGACCGCCGCATGGCGTTTCTCGATGCGGCCGGGACCTGTCTCATCCTCGTCAAGCGCGACCCGCCGATCAACCCGGTCCCCGAGGATCATGGCGGCGTCCATCATTCTTTCGCCGTCGCGCATGACGACTACGGTGCGGCGCTCGACCATTTGCGCGCGCACCGCGTCAAAATCACTTTCGAGGAGGATCGGCAAGGCGGCGTACTCAATGGCCCGCGCGCCTACTTTCACGATCCCGACGGGACGGTGCTGGAATTCATCGATTTGACGAGCTACGCCGGCGACCGGTCGTGAGCATTCGGGGGATCGAGCTGCACGCACTACCCCAGGCTAACAGCCGGACGGAGGCTCCGAACAATTGCCGCGGAGAGCCGACGCGCTCAGCCGCCCCGGGGTCGCGGGGGCGGAGAAGAGGTCACCGGCTGCTGCCGAGGGCGCGCCGCAAATCGACGACGACCTCCTCGCGGGTGCGGGTCTGCCAGCGTCGGCGGCGGCCGATCGGCTCGTTCTCGATCTCGGGCACGACCTTGCAGGAGACAAAGACCGGCCCCGGCTTGCCCATGATCTCGGGCAGAGCGCGCTCGAAATCGCCGATCTCGGTGAAGGCGTAGGTGCTTGGATAGCCGCAGCCGCGCGCGATCATGTCATACTGGATGTTGTCGGCGTTCGGCACCGGCTGCCCACCGGTCGTCGCGTAGACGCCGTTGTCGATCAGGAAGTGGTACAGGTTGGGCGGCGACTGCTCGGCCACGGTGGCCAGGATGCCGAGGCTCATCAGGATGTCGCCTTCGGAATCGAACAGCATGACCTTCTTGTCCGACCGCGCCAGTGCCAAGCCGAGGCCGAGGCCGGCGTGGCCGCCCATCGACGGGTCGCCGAGCTCGACGTCGAGCGGCTGGTTGTCGCTGAGGTTGATCCAATAGCGGCCGCTGCGGCCAGGGACCAGGATCGCGTCGCCGCGGTAGGGAACGAAGGCCTTCATCATTTCGGCGGTGTGCATCATCTCCGGCGCCCCCTCTCTACCGGTTGAACCCGTGGTATTCGTCGCCGACCAGAACGACGACCGGCCGCTTGGTGCGCTCGGCCTCTTCGAAGGCGACGGCGATGCGCGAAGCGTCGGCGTCATTCTCGACCAGGTAGTAGTTGAGGCCGAACGCCATCAGGAAGCGCTCGGTATAGGTCGCCACGGTGTCGGTGGTGACGCCGTGCCGGGTCCAGCCCCGGTAGCCGACCATCAGTACGATCGGCACGTTCAGGCTCATCAGCCAGCCGCGGATCGAATCCCCAGATTCGAGCATGCCCGTGTTTTGGATCAGGATCAGCGGCTTGGCGCCGCCGAGCCACAGCCCCGCGGCGATCGAGGAGGCATGGCCCTCGCGGTTGACCCCGACCAGGTGGATCGCCGGATCGGCCTTCATCAGCAGGTAGAGCCAGTTGGTCTCGCTGTCGGGCAGGTACACGACATGCGTGACGCCGTGCTTCTTGATCTGAGCGAGCATCGTCTCGGGGCTGAGGACGTTGGCGGTCATGTCGTTCATTCAAATTCTCCTGTCACGCCGTCCCTTGCGCCGCGCGGCCGCTGACGCGCACTGTCCCCTGCCGCACATGATCGAGGCTCCAAGCCCCGCCACCGGCCACCGCGAAATAAAGGAACACAAAGCAGAAAACCGCGGCCAATTCGCCCCCGTTGACAATCGGGAAAAAGCTCCGTGACGCATACGTCATGAAATAGGCAACCGCCATCTCGCCAGACATGATAAACGCCACGGGGCGAGTGAACAGACCCAGCACTAGGAGGACACTGCCGACCACCTCGATCAGCCCGGCAAGCCCGATCAGCGAAACCAGTTGCAGGTTGTCGAACATCGGGACATGCGGAAACCCGAAGAGCTTAGCCAGACCGTGCTGAAGGTAAAGAAGTCCTATGATAATGCGCAGAACGCTCAGCATCCTGTCGGACCACTGTCGATTGAGGATCTCCATCTTCTCCCTCCCTCACTTCGAATTACCACTGGCAGCTACCTAGGAAAGTAGTATGGAACCAGATTCCGACGCACGCATTTTGTTCCTCTTTCGTCATGGCGAGACCGACTGGAACCGCGAGGGAAGGTTGCAGGGGCATATCGACACGCCGCTCAACACCACTGGGCTCGCTCAGGCGCTGCATTGGGCGAGAGCCTGCGCCGGCATCGCCTCGACGCGGTGCTTTCGAGCGATCTGTCGCGTGCGCGCATCACCGCGCAGATCGTCGCGATGGCGATCGGGGCGCCGCTTTTCATCGAGACGGGCTTGCGCGAGACCAATGTCGGCGCAGCCGAAGGCCTGCTGTGGGCAGAGGCCAAGACCCGCTTTGGCGAAGGCTTGACCGAGCGCTGGTATTCGGATGGCGATGTCGCCTTCCCCGGCGGCGAGACCGGCATCGCCACCCGCACCCGCGGGCTCGCCGCATTGCGCCGGTTCACCGCCGTGCATCCCCACCGGCGAATCGGCGTGTCGACCCACGGCGCGATGGTGCGTCAGCTGATGAAACACGCGCTGCCGGCCGGCAGCCCCGCGGGAGTGCGGAATACCGCGCTTTATATGCTGCGATACGAACCGGCCGACGAGCGCCTGATCGTCGTGGAAAAAGAAGAGCTCGTTCTTTGCTGATCTTAAAACGGCCGGTCGCCTTTGATCTGCGAGCGGTGCATCAATCGCCGGCAGTTGGGATCGAATTCGTCACGGCGGTGCATGACGCAGCGATTGTCCCACAGCACGAGATCGCCGACCCGCCATTGCTGGTACCAGGTCACCTCCGGACGCGTTGCGTAGGCCCATAGCTCATCCAGCAGCTGCTCGCTGTCTGCGAGCTCAAGGCCCTGAACGTAAGCGTTGCGCCGGCGGCCGAGGAACACCGCCTTGCGGCCGGTCACCGGATGGGTGCGAACGATCGGGTGGTCGGCGCCGGGCGCCTGCCGCAGATCGGTCACCTCGCTGAACCCGCGCCGCAATTCGCCGGCGCTGTTGTATGTGGAATCATGGCGGCAAAGCCGCCCTTCGATCCGCCGCCGCAAACTCTCGGGCAAATGCTCATAGGCGAGATACATGTTGGAGAAACCGGTGTCGCCGCCGGAGGACGGGACTTCGAGGGCGTAGAGCGCGCTGGCCGACGGCGGCTCCGGGTTGTAGGACATGTCAGTGTGCCAGAACGACTCGTAATTTCCGAGCGCGCCGATCGCTATGCCGTTCTCGATGATGTTGGAAATCACCGAGATATAGCGGCGGCCCTCCTCGGCCGACTCGACATAGCGGTCTTCCCCGGGAACCTTGGCGCGCGAGGCAGCAATGATCGGCGCCCAATCGAGCTCACCAAAATAGGCGCTGAACCGCATCAGTTGATCATCGTCGAGACGCTGGCCGCGGAAACGCAGCACCAAGTGGTCCGACCACGCCTGTTTGATGGCGTCCACCGTCTCGGGAGACAGCTCCTGCGCCAGATCGACACCCCCGATGTCGGCCCCCAGTGCCGCGCCGGTCGGCCGCACCTCGATCTTCTGCTGATCCAACACCGTCGCCATCTCGGCCTCCTGTCAATCAAATTGCATGCTGATGGTTTCGGCGACGAGCGCGGGGCGGTCGGCGCCCTCGACTTCGACCGTGCTCTCCGATGTGATCCGGACGCCGCCTTCGACTGGATCGAGCGATTTGATCTTTTGGCGCAGCCGGATGCGCGAGCCGGCCGGCACCTGGCCGGTAAAGCGGATGCGGTTGGAGCCGTAATTGAGCCCGCGCGAGCGATGCCTGACGCGATAGATCGTCTGCGCCAGGCGCGGCACCAGCGACAAGGTCAGATAGCCGTGCGCAATTGTCTTGCCTCCCGGCATCTCCCGCTTGGCGCGCTCGACATCGACATGAATCCATTGGTGGTCGCCGGTTGCCTCGGCAAATTTGTCGATGATCGCCTGATCGACCGTGAACCAGTCGCTGACGCCGATCTCCTTGCCAACATACTGTGCAAGATCCCCCGGCCGCTCGAGTTCGATCATTCGCTCTTCCTTTCTTACTTGACCTCAAGGATGTACTCGATTTGCTGCGGGATCGGAAAGGGTGACGCCGCCCCGTCCACCGTACTAGGATCGGAACCGAAGCTGGTATGGGAGAAGACGTAATGGCGAAGAAGAAGATAGCGATCGTCGGCGCAGGCGCGGTCGGCTGCTATGCTGGCGCGCACATGGTCCAAGCCGGCGAAGATGTGACCTACATCGACCCGTGGCCGGAAAATGTCGAGGCCATCCGCAACGAGGGTCTCCGCGTCACTCATATCCGCGATATCGAGCCGTTCACGGTCAAGCCCCGCGCGCTGCATCTTACCGAGGCGCAACAGCTCGCCAAGGAGGCGCCGATCGACATCGCCTTCGTTTGCATGAAATCTTACGACACCGCCTGGGCGACTGCGCTGATCAAGCAGTATCTCGCTCCTGGCGGCTACGTCGTCTCATTGCAGAATTGCATGAACGAGGAGACGATCGCTGGCATCGTCGGCTGGGGCAAGACATTGGGTTCGATAGCCAGCTCGATCACCGTCGAGCTGCACGCGCCGGGTCAGGTGCGTCGCGCTGCCGGTAAGTCAGGCTCGCGCCACACTGTCTTTCGCGTTGGCGAAGTCCATGGCCGCATCACCGACCGCGCCAAGGAAGTCTGCAAGCTCGTAGGCTATGCCGACAGCGCAATGGTTACCGAGAACCTCTGGGGCGAGCGCTGGTCGAAGCTCGTGACCAATGTGATGGGCAACGGGCTTTCAGCCTGTACCGGCATGATCAGCCGCGAGATGGTCAAGAACGACGCGATCCGCCACTTCTCCAACCGGCTCGGCAGTGAAGCTATCCGCGTCGGCCAAGCGCTCGGTTATACCTTTGACGAAGTCAGCCACATGGACCCGGAAACCTTGGCCCGAGCTGGCGAAGGCGACCCGGCAGCGCAAAGGGAGATCGACGACCACCGTCTCGCCGAGGCCAATCGTCCCGGCGGTGGCGAACACCGCCCGTCTATGGGTCAGGACATGGTCAAAGGGCGGCGCACCGAGATTCAGTTCCTCAACGGCTTTGTCGTACGCAAGGGCGAGGAGGTGGGTATCGCCGCGCCAACCAATGCGATCCTGACCGACATCGTTACCCGGGTCGAGCGCGGCGAACTCAAGCCCGATCCGAGACACATCACCGATCTGCGGCTCAACTGACGTTGATCGGCCGGCGGCCGGTCGATCAACGTCATCCCCGGGCTTGACCCGGGGATCTCGTGCAGCTTCGTGGATGGCCGGGTCACATCCGGCCATGACGAGCAAGAAGGAGCATCCGACATGCTCGCCGTCGTCAATACCCCCAACGGAAGGGACCCCGTCGAGATCCGCGAGGTGGCTGAGCCGCAGCCGGCCCCCAACGAGGCGGTCGTCGAGGTGCGGGCGTTTTCGCTCAACCGTGGCGAGTTGCGGCTGTTTCAGATCCGCCCCGAAGGCTGGCGGCCGGGCCAGGACATCGGCGGGGTAGTCATTCGACCAGCGGCCGACGGCAGCGGCCCCGAGGCCGGCGCGCGCGTTGTCGCGCTGACCGACAGTGCCGGGTGGGCCGAGCGTGCCGCCGTGCCGGCGCACCGAATGGCAGTCTTGCCCGACAATGTTCTCCTCGAGGAAGCCGCCGCCCTGCCCGTTGCCGGATTGACGGCGCTGCGCACGCTGCGTCACGGCGCGCCGCTGCTCGGCAAACGTGTGCTTATTACCGGCGCCGGCGGCGGCGTCGGGCATCTCGCAACGCAGATCGCTTCTCGCTCCGGCGCGCGCGTCACTGCCGTGGTCGGCGGAGCCGAGCGCGGCCGCCATTTGCACACCGCGGACGAGGTCGTCGAAGGCATCGATAACGTCCAAGGCAACTTCGCGCTGATTCTCGAATCCGCCGGCGGGCCCTCTCTCGCCGCCGCGATCGCGCATATCGAAGCAAAGGGAACCATCGTCGTCTTCGGCAATTCATCGGGCGAGCCGACACCGTTCAGCTTCCGCGACCTCGCCGAGCACCCGAACGCGCGCATTCAAGGCTTCTCCTACTTCACGTCCGAAGCGGAAGAGCGCTTCGCGCCCGATCTGGCATTATTGGTCTCGCTCGTCGCCGATGGTTCCCTAAAGCCGCATCTCGTCGAACACAGCTGGCGCGAGCTAGCTCTGATCGGCCCGCAACTGCGCAACCGGCAAATCCGCGGCAAAGCCGTTTTTCACATCGATTGAACGGAGATATCCCAATGACGATCAAAGTCGGCGACAAGATCCCGTCGGTGACACTGCGCTATCTGACCCCGGAAGGCGTAAAAGCCGTCGGCTCGGAGGAATTCTTTGCCGGCAAGAAGGTCGCCCTCTTCGCTGTCCCCGGGGCTTACACGCGGACCTGCTCGCAGCGCCACCTGCCGAGCTACGTCACCAACGCCGCCCAGATCAAAGCCAAGGGCGTCGATGCGATCGCCTGCATCGCAGTCAACGACCCCTTTGTCATGGCCGCCTGGGGCAAGGAGCACAATTGTGGCGACAATATCGTCATGCTCGGCGACGGCGGCGGCGAATTCACCCACGCGGTCGGGCTCGAGCTCGACCGCCGCAAGGAAGGCATGGGGATGCGCTCGCAGCGTTACTCGATGCTGGTCGACAATGGGGTGGTCAAGGCGTTGCATGTCGAAGAGCCGGGCCAGTTCGCCGTCTCCAGTGGAGAGGCGATGCTGCAGGCGCTCTGAGGCGTAATGCGGTACTGCATAGCGGCAACCGCGCTCGCCGCGGCGCTCGGCTCGGCGCTGCCGGCAGCGGCGCAGCAGGCCCCTGATGCGTGGGGTCCGCTGCCGCACCCGACTGACACGGGCAAGCCGCCCATTTACGATCCGCAATATGTCGCAAAGGCCGATAACGATCGGCGTCAGGGCTGCTCGCCTGGGCTGCAGTGCCGGTTCCAGCTGCTGGGCGTCATCCAAAATAATGGCGTCGTCGAGCTGAGGGCGACCGCCTTCAGCTGGTGAGCTTGGCGGCGGCAATAAACTGCCGGACCTTCTCAAGGTCTTTCCCGGACCCGTCGGCGAGATCGGTTTTCGTCTTCGAATCAACTCCTGCTGGCTGCACCGCAGCGATGGCTGCGCCGATATTATCTGGCCCGAGCCCGCCCGCGAGGATCGTCGGCACCCTGACTTCCTCGACGATGCGGCGGCTGATGCTCCAGTCATGCGTGCGGCCGAGCGCCCCGATCTGCGGATCGCCGGGGTCATGGCTGTCGAGTACCAAAAAATCCGCGGTGTCCCGGTATGCTTTCGCCCATTCGATGCTGGCTGCGCCGACGATCGGGATCGACCGCATGATCCGCACTTGCGGGAGTGCCGCTTTGAGCGCCCGCGTGTGCTCGACCGAGAAGAGCTCGACCGCAGCCGCAATGTGAATGATGTCGGGCCGAGTCTCTTCGATGACCCGAGCGACTTCCCCCGCATCGGCGGAGAGCGACAATGCGACCCGTCGTGTGCCCGGCGGTGTCGCTGCGAAAATCGCTCGCACCCGATCGGTCGGAAGCTCGCGCGGGAAGGCACCCCCACCGACCAGCACTCCGATATGATCGACACCCAGCCGTGCCAGTGCGACGGCTTCCTCAGGTGTCCGAACCTCGTAAATCTGCACCAGCATGATGCCAGCGTATCAGATTTTCTCCCTGCGTTCTTGCGAGGCTACACCGGCCGGCAGTCAACCCGCCCTAAATGAAACCAGGCGCAATCCGCTGTCCCGGCGAAAGCCGGGACCTATCAACACGCCGCTTGTGCCGCTGAGAAGTGGACCCTGGCTTTCGCCAGGGAAGCGTTCAAGATGGTCTACCGTCATGAACCGCTTTGTTTCTTGTAGGTCCGTAATGCCAGATGACGATATCAACGCCTTTGTCCCCGGTTCGCGCGTCCATATCGATGGCCGGCCAGGCGGACCGTTGTCCGGCCTAACCTTTGCGGCGAAGGATTTGTTCGATGTCGCGGGTCATCCGACCGGCGGCGGCAATCCCGACTGGGCGCGGTCGAATGCAGTTCCGGCGCGGCATGCCTGGGCTGTACAGAAATTGCTCGATGCCGGAGCCACCCTGATCGGCAAGACGATCACCGACGAGGTCTCCCTTGGCATTGTCGGCGAGAACGCGTTTTACGGCACGCCGGTCAACCCGCGGGCGGCGGGCCGGGTGCCGGGCGGCTCTTCGTCCGGCTCGGCCGCCGCGGTGGCCGCTGGGTTGTGTGACACCGCGCTCGGCACCGACACCGGCGGCTCGGTGCGGGTGCCGGCGAGCTTCTGTGGTCTCTACGGCATCCGCCCGACCCACGGCCGGTTGCCCGTCTCGGGAATGATGGCGCAGGCGCCGAGCTCGGACACGACCGGGTGGTTCGCCCGCGATGCCGTGGCCTTTGGGAAGGTGTCCAGTGTCATGCTCGACGAAACGATCCCGTCGGCACTGCCGCGCAAGCTGATCATTGCGGCCGACGCTTTCGGGTTCGCCGACTCCGAAGTCGCTGCGGCATTACAGCCGATCGTCGAACGGCTTCGGGGAATGATTGGCGAGACGCGCGAGGAGATCATGGCGCCGGCGGGTCTCGTCCAATGGGCGCGTGCCCAACGCACACTGCAGCCCTCGGAGGCCTGGGTGACATTCAAAGACTGGATCGAGCGCGACAATCCGCGATTTGCATTCAGCGTTGCGCGCAATCTCTTGCTCGGATCGATGATCCCGCAGAGCGAGCGAGACTGGGCCGAACTCGTTCGTCGCGAGGCGCGCGGGCGCATGCACCATCTGCTGCCGCCCAGAACGATCCTCTGTCTCCCGACCACCCCGTTCCCGGCGCCCAAGCGCGGTGAGCCGCTGTCCGTCGCCGGCCCTCAGCGGGACCGCCTGCTGTGCCTGTGCTGCCATGGCGGATTGACCGGAGTGCCGCAAGTGAGCATCCCCGGCGCCGAGGTCGGCGGTCTGCCGGTCGGTCTGTCTGTCGTCGGCGGTCGTGGCACTGACGCGACACTTGTCGCGGTCGCTGCGGCGCTGGGTGGACACGGATGAGGTTCACCGCAATGTGATCAACCTTTGCTCTGGTCGACTCGCGCAGCATTCGTTAAAATTCAGGGAATCGAGGCGTAGGGAGGACAATCATGCGTTGGTGTCACATCACTACGAGTGCCCTGGCTGCCGCCGTTGTCGGCTTATCGGCGAGCTATGCCTGCGCGCAAGAGTTCACTGCGCACCTGTCCGGGAACAACGAAATCGGATCGATACCGACGACCGTGACCGTGACGACACTCGGCTCGCCCTCGCCTACCAGCTACACTGGGGCGGTCCTGTCCGACGGCAGGGGCGAGGTAAAGCTCGATCTCGATCAAAAAACCCAAACCGTCACCTACACGCTGACTTATTCGAACGTCGGCACCACGCCACCGAAGACAGGCACGGTGCTGTTCGCTCACATCCATTTCGGTAAGTCGCGCGATTCCGGCGGCGTCCTCGTGTTCTTCTGCAACAACGTCACGCCGTTTACCGGCACGGGGCCGACTCCACCGCCCTGCCCCACGAATAGCGGCACCGTGTCCGGCACATGGACCGCGATGGACGTCCAAGCGATCGCGGGGCAGAATGTTGTTGTCGGCGACTTCGACGCGCTAGTGAACGCGCTGACCTCTAACACCGCCTACGCCAATGTCCACCAGACGGTCTATCCGGGGGGCGAGATCCGCGGGCAGGTTCATCTCGCAAAAGAAGAGAAAGAGCAGCACGATCACGGCAATTAACCTTGCGGCTCGACAGGACCGGGGCGGCGGCCCTCGGTCCTGCAGTGTCTTCCGGGATTAGAAGTCGCGCCCGGCCCGCGCCGCGACAGCGGCCTTCTCCGCGTCTTGGTGCGCCAATGCCGCTGTCGATTGCACAAACGCAAGGCATGGATGCGAGCCACCATGGCAGGTCAAGAAGATGGTGCTCGTCCCTCCTTCCCAAATATAATCGTCTGCGGATCGGTGGGGCCGTCTTCCTTCGCCGAACTGAGCCTGAAACGCGGCTATCATCGCCGCGCCGTTGCCCGGCCCCTTTTGGGCGACGATGAAGGCTTCGGAAAATCCACCATGGTGAAATTTGTAGAGAATTTTCGCCAGAGCGGCGCCGCCGATAGTCATGTTATCGCCGATCCTGACGTAAGCGTGATCTTGCCCGGCGGGAGTGGCGCCGATCGGCCGCAATTGGTTCTGGACGGCCGATAGAGGGGTTCCCCACGCGATCCCTCTAAACCCCGTCGGCTCGTTCTGAAACGCGATGGTGCCTGCCGGCAGCAATATCCATATACCGGCTGCCACAGCGATGGAAATGGTGCGCATTCGAACAACTTACATGCGGCGCTGTCGGCTGTCGACAGAGTGATGGTTTAATTCGTTCGTTTATGACTTAAAATTAGATTAAACTGAAGTAATGCTTTGCTACCTTCTATTTTACTCGCGAACTCCGCCCCTCGCTTGGAGAGCCATCGGATGTCCCAGCCGCTGATCGTCTCGATCCCACACAGGCTCGGCAAGCAGGAGGCGAAGCGCCGACTCGACCGCGGCATCGGCCGCCTGCGCCCGGAACTCGGCGCTCTGGTAAGCGGCCTCGATTACGGCTGGGACGGTGACAGCTTGAATTTCAACGCGTCGGCGATGTGGCAGACGATCACCGGGCGTATCGACGTGCTGGACGAGGCGGTGCGGGTCGAGATCGAGCTGCCGTGGATCATGAACCTACTTGGTGACACGATCGCCAAGCAGGTGCGCGGCCGCGGCCTCGCGCTCCTCGAAAAGCCGCCGCAGGAGGGGTAGCCGCGCCGGCGTATTCCCGCCGGAGCGGGCGATCCGGCCAGCGCCGCCCTCGTTCAATTATGAGCGGAGCGCAGAGCGCGCCACACCTTCTCCGGGGCCGCCGGGGCCTCGATCGAAGACGCGCCGACATACGCCAGTGCGTCGTTGACGGCGTTCATGACCGCGGGGATCGCACAGAGGGTGCCAGCCTCGCCGACCCCTTTGACGCCGAGCGGGTTCCGGTCCGTCAGCGTCGGATTGTTGGCGAGCTCGAAATGGCAGAAATCGTCGGCGCGCGGCATGGCATAGTCTTGGAACGAGCCGGTCAGCAGCTGACCGGTGGCCCGGTCATAGACCAGATCCTCCATCAGCGCCTGGCCGACGCCCTGAACGATGCCGCCGTGGATTTGCCCTTCGCACAAAAGCGGGTTCAGTACCCGGCCGACATCATCGACTGCGACATAGCGGGTCAGCGCGACCTCGCCAGTCTCCTTGTCGATCTCGATCTCGCAGTAATGGGCGCCGCTGGGAAAGGTCGCGCACCCGGGCGGCCCGAAATTGGCGCGCTCCGAAAACCCGACCTCGAGGTCGGTCGGCAGATGTGCGGCTTCGAACGACTGCTTGGCGACATCGACGATACCAGTCGAACGGTCGGTGCCGGCGATCGTGAATTTGCCCTTGTCAAAGACGACATCGTCGACCCCCGCTTCCATGATGTGGGCGGCAATCTTGCGCCCTTTGTCGATCAGCCGGTCGGCGGCGACGACGATCGCCGAACCGGCGAGCTGGGCCGAACGCGAGCCGAAGGTGCCGATGCCCATCGTCACCAAGTCGCTGTCGCCATAGCGATAGCGGATCAAATCGGCATCGATCCCGAGCTTTTCCGACAGGACCTGTTTGAAGGTCGTACCGTGACCTTGGCCGTGATCCATGCTGCCGGTCATCAGCACGACGCCGCCCGACGGGTCGAAGCGGATCTCGGCGTGCTCGTAATCGCGCCCGCCGGATGCCGCAACCGCAGTCGCCACGCCAACGCCCAACAGCTTGCCACTCTGTTGCGCCGCCGCGCGCCGCCCCGCGACATTCGCGTAGTCTGCAAGCGCTAAGCAATCATTGAGGTTCTTTGGAAAATCGCCACTGTCGTAGGTCTGCTGAAATATCGTCGTGAACGGCATCTTGACGGCGGGGATGGTATTACGGCGCCGCAGCTCGGCAGGCTCGATGCCGAGCTCGTGCGCGGCCTTGTCGATGATCGTTTCAATCACATAGATCGGCTCAGGCCGGCTGCCGCCGCGGTAGGGGGCGATTGCCATCGTATTGGTCAGTACCGCGACGACCTGTGCGTGGACCGCCGGGATGCCATACGTACCGACCATACAGCCGAGCCCGATCGTGATCGGTATCGTGGGCCGGTCGGTCGAGTAATAGGCGCCGATCGCCGCCTTCCATTGCGCGCGCAACGCCAGTAACCGGCCCGAGCTATCGAGCGCCAGTTCGGCGTCCACGACGCTGCCGCGGCTTTGTTCGTCGCTCAACAGGCCTTCGCTGCGTTCGGCGATCCATCGCACCGGGCGTCCGGCGACCTCGGACGCCCAAAGCGACAGTGCATATTCCGGATAGCAGCCGCCCTTCATGCCAAAACCGCCGCCCATGTTGTCGCACACCACCCGGAACTGGTGCTGCGGCAGCTTGAATATGCGGTCGGCCAATGCCGCCCGGGTGGCGTGCACCGACTGAATTGTGCAGCGGATCGTGTAGCGATCCTGATCGCGATCGTAATGCGCAAGACAGCCGCGCGGCTCCATGCTGTTCGCTGTAACCCGGTTGATGACGATCTTGTGGCGCGTGATATGGCCGGCCCTGGCGAATGCCGCTTCGACCGCGGCTTTGTCGCCGATTTCATGAAAGAAGGCCTCGTTTCCCGGGTTGTCGTCCCACACCGAGGGCGCATCCGGCGCGAGCGCCGCTTCGGCGCCGATCACCGCGGGTAGCGACTCGTATTCGACAGCGATCTGCTCGGCGGCATCTTTGGCCTGGTTCGATGTCTCGGCGACGATAAAGGCGACCGGATCTCCGATATAGCGGACCCGACTTTGCGCCAGCAGCGGCTGCGGGCAGGCAAAGGCCGGGGCGCCGTTGCGGCGCCGGCGGCGAACGCCCGGCATCAGCGTGCCGAGGCCGCGCCGGCGCAGATCCTCTCCGGTCAAAACAGCGAGCACGCCCGGCGCCGTCTTAGCTTGTCTGACATCGAGCGTGATAATCCGCGCATGGGCGTGCGGCGAGCGCAAAACATAGCCGCGGGCTTCGAGTGGCTCCCTGACATCATCGACGTACCGGCCTTTGCCCTTGAGAAGGCGCAAATCCTCCTCGCGGCGCACACTTTGTCCGATCGCTTGTACGCTCATCCCGCGGTCTCCGGCTCAAAAACCCTAGCGATGCCCACCGCTACCGCCGCCGTGGCCAGCAGCGAAGCCATGGCCGAACCCCGGGCCAAAACCGCGGACAAAACCGTGCCCGAAGCCGTGGCCAAAGCCATGATGGAAGAAATGGAACCTTTGCACGACGACGATCGATGGCGCGAGGCCAAAGAACCAAGGCGAACCGAGCCAATACGGAAAAAACTCGGGATAGGCGTAATCCAGCTGGTAGGGATAGGTATAAGGATAGGGAGAAGAGGAGGACGGCGGGACATCGTATTCTTGCGTCGGCAGCCCCGGCGTGGTCTGCGTGATCTTCCAGCCTCCGTCCGGTTGCGGGCACGCCTCAATGACCGCCTGCCGCGGCTGACCGTCGACTGTGACGGAAGCAGTGTAGCTGCTGCATGCCGGCTGGTTAGGCGGCGGCTGGCCGGGGAAGGCTTGGTTGGATGGAGGTTGAGCCACCGTGCTCGTGGCCGCGGCCGGCTGTTGGCCCGGCGGCGGCAGAGTATAGGTCTGGGCCGGCAACCCCGGCGTGTTCTGCCCCACCTGCCAGCTGCCATCGGGCTGTTCACACGCTTGGCCGGTCGCCTGCTCGGGCCGCCCACCGGCCGTCACAGGTGCCGTAAAATCGTGGCACACCGGTTGCGTTTCATCTGGCAGCCGCGCTACCTGCGGACCTGGCGTGGACTGGCAAGCCGCAGAGACCAGCATCACAGCGATTGTCGAGATCCAGCGCATTGCTGTCCTCTTTGGCAATGCTTATCCGGGCCGCGTCGGATCATCGCCGAGCTTGACCAAGAGCTTGCCGAAATTGCGGCCCGCAAGAAGCCCGATGAAGGCCTCGGGCGCCCGGTCGAGCCCATCGACGATGTCCTCGCGGTATTTGAGCTCGCCGCTGCGTATGAGCGGCGCCGCCATTGCCCGGTATTCTCCGAAGCGCTGCCACCCGTCACTGACGATAAATCCTTGGATCTTGAGGCGCTTGCGCACTGCCGCCATCAGATTGGGGCCGGGCCGCGGCTCGACATCATTGTATTCCGAGACCATGCCGCACATGACCATGCGGCCGAAATCATTGAGCCGCGGAAACACAGCCTGCTGCACAGCGCCGCCGACATTTTCCCAATAGACGTCGATGCCGTCGGCGCAGGCGCGGTCGAGGGTAGCGGAGAGATCTCCCGAGCGATGGTCGATGCAAGCGTCGAAGCCCAGTTCGCCTTCCACATAACGGCATTTGTCGGCACCCCCGGCAATGCCGACGGCGCGTGCACCGGCGCGTTTGGCGAGCTGGCCAACGACCGCGCCGACGGCACCCGAGGCAGCCGAGACGACGACGGTCTCGCCGCGCTGCGGCCGTCCGATATCGCTGAGCCCGACATAGGCGGTGAGGCCCGGCATGCCGAGCACGCCGAGCGCCGTCGATAGCGGCGCCTCGTTTGGCTCGAGCTTGACGAGACCGTTGGCCGGCACCGCGCTGTAAAGCTGCCAGCCGTAACCGCCCAAGACGTAATCGCCCGCACGGAAGCCCGGATCGCGCGAGCGCACGACCCGCCCGACAACGCGGCCTTCCATGACCGCACCAACCTCGACCGGTCTGGCATAGGAGCGCGCTGCGCTCATGCGGCCGCGCATATAGGGATCGAGCGAAAGGTAGATGCCGCGCACGAGCGCCTCGCCGTCGGCGGGATCGGGGATCGGCGCGTCGACGATCTCGAAATCATCGCCGGCCGGCGCGCCGCCCGGCCGCCGTTTCAGCAGTACCTGCCGGTTTTGGTTTTCCATGCAGCTTCTCCTCGCGAGGCGACGGCTTAGGATTAACCGATCGCCTCGCAGAACCGAAGCAGCTTTGCCATTGTAGGATCGCAGACCCCTGCCAGCATGGGGTTGGAGGCCCGCGATCCGATCAAAGATGCTGCGCGAATGCCGCCGAGCCGGACGATGTATTGATGCTTGACAAAATTCATGTTTTGTTCTATGATCGACATTAATATTTCAAAAGCGATAGACGATTGCACGAGCCGGTGATCTAACCGACGGCGCCTCACGGCGTTTATTCCAGACAATTTCTCCAATCTATACTCAATGGTTCCCTACCCGATATTGTGCCGGCTCGTGTTTCCCGCCATCGCCGCTGCCGTTCGACCAGCGGCCGTCCAGCCTTATGGACCTCATTCGAAGTGAATTTCGCGAGCGGGAGTCGTGATTATCGCTGTTCTTTCGCACGAAACAGCGACAATCAGCGACCGAACCAGAGAAGCTGTTGCGATGCTGGCGGCGAGCCCTAGCGGACCGAATTCATTCCCTTGCTAATCGTCGGCGGCATCTCCATTGACTGCCGTGATGGCGGATGTCCAAAGAAGCGGAGGTTAGCATGCCGGTGGTTCGGGGAAGTTGCTTATGTGGCGGTGTGAAATACGAAATAACGGGCCCACTGATGCGCAGCGGCCATTGTCATTGTTCAAACTGCCAAAGCCTCACGGCGCTGCTTTTCGCAGCCGTGCGCGTGTCCGTCTCGAAGACTTCAAGTGGGTGCAAGGGGAGGAGTTGGTCAAATACTTTGAATCCTCACCCGGATTTCATCGCGGGTTTTGCAGCGTCTGCGGTTCACCAATTGTAAACCGTCCTGATCGCACCCCGGAACTCGGAATTGCTCTTGGCGGTCTCGATAATGACCCGGGTGTACGCCCCGAACGCCACTTCTTTGTAGCGAGCAAAGCCCCCTGGTTCGAGATCACCGACGATCTACCCCGGCACGCGGCGCTTCCTCCTCGTTCCGAAAGCCCCGAAGCTTAAAGGCGCGACTCACGCAAATGAATATGACCATTAGATTCCCGCTTTCGCGGGACTAACGCAGAAAGAATTCGCGAATTTGGAAGATTTGGCAAAAATGCAGTGGAATAATTTCTGTTACTATCGGACATTTCCCAAACTGTTCATGCCATCGGAGTGCAAGGGAATTGTAGACCTGAATCAAAGCCTACAACCCTATACGAGTAAGATGTCCTATCTCGGTGGCTCTCATCGAGATAGCCAACTCTACTGGTTGGATACGCAAAAGCATCCGTGGATCAGCGCAAAGGTGATAGATGCAGTAAAAAAATACAATGAGGAGACGCGGTTCGATATCGATCTAAATTTGAGGATGGCACAGCTGACCGCCTACCATCCCGGTCAATTCTATGAATGGCATACGGATCTGGGTGCGGGGGAGATCAGCCTGCGAAAAATTACTGTGGTGGTGGAGTTATTACACTCCGATGGTCTGGTTGGCGGCGGTTTGGAAATATTGAACCAGAATGTTCGGCTACAGCCTGGCGACGCGGTGGTATTCCCCAGCTTTGCGTTGCACCGGGCGCTGCCGGTTTCAAGTGGAGTAAGATGGAGTCTGGTACAATGGGTGCTCGGCTCAGCGCCGTTTAGATAGGTTTAGCGGGCGCGCCTGTTTCCACCCTGTAAAATCAGGGCGACGCATCCCCGAGGATCGCCTTTGCGGCATAGGCGTAGGCGCTGGCGAGCTGCCCGTCCTGCAGCAGTTCCCCGACATGGCAGTTGAACGCGGCGCAGATCGCGGCCAGCTCGGAAAAGCGAATGCGGCGAGTTCCGGTCTCGATCCGGTGATACGTCAGTCGCGACATGCCGAGGATGCCGGCTGCATCTTCCTGGGTAAGCCCCAGGGTGCGCCGCCGCCGCCGCAACGCCGAGCGGATGCAGGCCTGGGAATCGTCCGTCCGGCGCACCGTCTTCTGCTCCGATTGTGTAGTGAACAATCCGGCGCCCATCGCGGCGCCCAATCGCGCCGCCTTTGATCGATATCCCAATTTTCCACTCCGCTTAAAATGTTCGCAATGATGCATTATTGCGCAATGACAAATAATTGATCTATAATTAACATCGAAATAGCAAATAACTGACACAGCCTTGACGGGCGCTGTCGCTAAATCCGACGATGGCGACGAAACCATCTCGGTCCAGCAACGGAGCCGGCCAATGGATTTTTCGCTCTCCGACGAGCTCATCGAGTTGAAGGAACGCACCGAGAGCTTCGTGCGCGAGAAAGTACTGCCCTATGAGGGCGACCCTCGGCAAACTCCGCACGGGCCGAGCGAGGCGCTGCGGCGCGAACTCGTCGCGCTGGGGCGCCAGGCGGGGCTCCTCAGCCCGCATGCCGGCCGCGAATGGGGCGGGCTCGGTCTCGATCATCGCGGCAAGGCGTTCGTGTTCGAAGCCGCCGGCTACTCTCCGCTCGGGCCGGTCGCGCTCAATTGCTTCGCGCCTGATGAGGGCAACATGCATCTGCTCGAGGCCGTCGCCAGGGAAGACCAAAAGGAGCGGTGGCTGAGACCGCTTGCTGCCGCCGAGATCCGCTCGTGCTTCATGATGACCGAGCCGGCACCGGGCGCCGGGGCGGATCCGTCGATGCTGGTGACGGCGGCGCGCCGCGAGGGCGAGGATTTTGTCATCGACGGTCGCAAATGGCTGATCACCGGCGCGGTCGGCGCTGACCTCGGCATCGTCATGGCGCGCAACGACAGCGATCGCGGCGGCCCTGCTGGCGCGACAATGTTCCTGACACCGATGGATGCTCCCGGGATTCATATCGAGCGGGTGCTGGACACCCTCGACCAATACATGACGGGGGGTCACGCAGGTGTCCGGCTCGACGGGTTGCGGGTGCCTGAAAGCGAGGTGCTCGGCCGGGTCGGCGAAGGTTTCCGCTATGCGCAGGTCCGGCTCGCGCCGGCGCGCCTGACGCATTGCATGCGCTGGCTCGGCGCCGCGCGCCGTGCCCATGACATCGCCATCGACTATGCGCGGCGGCGCACCGCGTTCGGCAAACCGCTCGGCGACCACGAGGGTGTCGGCTTCATGCTCGCCGACAACGAGATGGATCTGCACCAGAGCCGCCTGGTGATCTGGCATGCGGCTTGGGTCCTCGACCGCGGCGAGCGCGGGACGCGCGAGTCGAGCATGGCCAAGGTCATCTGCTCCGAGGCGATCGGGCGCGTCATCGACCGCAGCATGCAGATCTTGGGCGGGCTTGGCATCACCGACGACACAATCGTCGCGAGGCTATGGCGCGAAGTCCGCCCCTTCCGCATTTATGACGGCCCCTCCGAGGTGCATCGCTGGTCGATCGCCCGCCGCGTATTGCGGGCCGGCGGAATGTAGGATACTGACCCCCTCCCTCTCACCGCTCACGTCGGGCGAGAGGTTGCGGTCAGCGCGACGGCGCGCCCTCCCCGGGCGCCGCGGATGCCCCGAACTCCTGGAGCAAGGCATCGCGGACCGTGTCGAGATCGAGACCATGCGCGGCGATAAGGGGGCTCGTCTCGACGATGATGTCGTCGATGTCGCCGATCAACTTGAGCCGCTTGTAAAGATCCTCGCTGTGGAGGCCCAGCCCCTCGCCGAGGATCTCCATGAAGTTGACGACCTCGAAGCTGCGCCCGTTGCCGACATCGCAAAGCTCGCGGTGGCAAGCGTGGTAGATCGTCGCCAATGTCGTCACCCCGGCATCGGCGACCGCGGCGAGCTCACGCTGGACGAGCTCGCGCTTGAAGGCAGGCAACACCGCGAGGCTGTTGGCCTGGGTCCCGACGCGCGGCACATCGATCTCGACAAGCTCGACGCCGGGGATGATAGAGAGCAGCTTGCGCACCGCCGCCTGTACCGATGGCAGTACCGGCCGCTCGTGCAACGCCACTCGTTTTTCGACGCGCGTTGTCATCAGCTGCGCGAGCGTGTCGGCACGGTCGGCGAGAAACACCAGAAACGGGTTCAGATCGAACGGCCGGGCGCCAAAGCGCTGCTCATAGCTCGGCAACGCCGCCTCGCCGATCTGCACCTGGCAGCTCGGGCACCAGGACAATACAGTCGAGGTGCCGGCCGCGGCGAGCCCGTCGATCGTCGTGTAGCCGACCTTCGCGGTATTCTGAAAATCCCCCTCGCGGAACTGGTAGACGCCGCAGCACTGCCCGGGCCCGCCCATGACCTCGTAGTCGACGCCGAGACGGTCGAGCGTGTCGAGGCATAAGAGCGCGATGTGCGGGGTCTTCAGGATGTTGCACCCGGTGTAGAAGACGACGTCGGGCGGGCTCTGACGCGGCGGCTCCGACTGGCCTCGGACACGGGCCAAGGTCTCTGGCGGTAATTGCAAGCGCGACAGGATGCGCACACCGCGACTCATCGTCTGAAAGCCCTGGCGCCAACGCGTGTTGAGCGGCTTGTCGCCGGCCTGTGCGCGGGCGACGCCGCGGGCCAGCTGCACCATAAAGCGCGCGTTGATGCCTTCGGGGCAGGCCGGAATGCAATTGCCGCTGCCGCTACACACTGAGGCCCAGCGCACCGCCTCGGGGTTACCGCTGCCGCCGGTGATCAGATCGACGATCCCCGCGGTGGTTTCCGCCGCGTTCGCCTCGCCGAGCCCGGCTGGCTCCGTCATCGGGCAGGCCTCAAAGCAGGCGCCACATCGCGTGCAGGCATCGGCGATCGCCCCACCCCGCGCCCTGAAGTCCTCCAGATATCCGGCCGCTTCGGCGCTGATGTTCATGCCGTCACCAAATTGTTCTTGGCGCCGAGGTTAGCGCAGGACGTTGCAGGAGCAAAGCCGAAGCGAACGCTCAGGCGAGTCGAGAGGCACGCGAATTGCCGTTGTTCTTCGAGATGATGCGATTGCAGAGCCGGGCGAGCCGGCACCTGACCAAACTGTCGTGTATCGGCCCGTCTTCGCTTGAAGAGCGATCGACACCAACGCGCGCTTGTTACGTTTTCGGGCATGAACCGCTCTGCACTGTAGAGACAGTGCTCGGCCCTGGTGCACGTTACAGCGGAATTACTAGCAATGTGTCGATCTTCTGACTGTCGAGGACGACGAGCCGCTCGATAAAGCGGTAGGGCTTGCTGGTCAGGTCGATGCGGTCGAGATAGCGGCCCGCAGCAAAGAGGCTCATCTCGCCGTCATGCATGATCCGCACGGCGATAAAGTTCGAATGCGCCTGCGCCACCGTCGCGTCGATCCACTCGACGCGGATCGGGCCGACGATGTGACGGTAGCGGTGCGGCTCGAAAATATTGGCGCGCCTGAGTGCGGTCACCCGGTCGACCAGCATGCCGCGCGAGGCCGCGTAGACGACGCCATGCGGCAACCCGGCCTCGTGGCTGGCGCGGCTGGTGATCAGGTAGCGGCACTGCTCGACAAAGAAATCCGGCCATTCTTCGAGCCGGTCTTCGTCGATGCAGTCGACATAGGCGGCGATCAGCTCATGCACGCCGAGCCGCACGGCTAGATCGTTCATGGCGCGAAACTCGTCAATCGCCGATCAGCGCGCGGTATTTCTTCCAGAAGCCGCGGATCGCCGCTTCGCTGGAGCGGAACGGCTGCGACTGGGCGTCATAGCCGCCCATCATCACCACTCCGCTGTCGTCGTCGTTGAAGCGCAATGCGCGCTGCACAAAACCGCCGACGCAGCCATCCTCCATCGCGATGTACCCAGCCGCACCCACCAGATTGCCTTGGCGCAGGCGGCGTTCGGTCATCGCCTCGTCGTCGTCTTCGAAGCCCAGATGGATCCAGTCGAGCTCGGTCTTGTCGAGGCCGCGCGGCCGGATCGCCCGCACCGCGATCGTATTGCGGATCTGCTGCAAAATCATGTTCGGGAAGATCGTCAGAATCTGCACCGAGACACTGTCACCGTATTCGTCGACCGATTCGATGACCGACGGGTCCTCCAGGCGCAAATCGATGTCCGAGCGCAGCCCCTCGCGCTTGTAGTCGGCATCCTCGGCAGCGTAGTCGAGCTTGGCCTGGCTGAAATGATGGCCGCCGCTGTCGTCGATGTGGATGCCACCCGGCATGCTCAGCCGGTTAATCCGGAACGTCGTCAAAAACGAATGCAGAATGCTGGCGTGGTAGGTGTCCTTAGTATTTTCGAAATACAGCTTCCAGTTGTTCGGCAATACCTGGGTGCTGCGGCCGAGGATGCGTGCCGGCCGGTTCAGCACCCGGCGAATCCCGCCGACGACTTGCAGTCCGAGATAGCGTTCGAGATCAGGCGCATCGCTGCGGAAGGAGCCGAAGACGAGGCCGGCGAGCTCGGCGACCCGCAACGGTGCCAGGTCATGCTCGTCCTTGCGGAATTCCGGCGGCATCCCGCCCTGGCGCTTGACGCCGCGCTCAAAGGCGACACCGGTCAGCTTGCCGGTCAGGTCGTAGGTCCAGCCGTGATAGATGCATTTGATCTCTTTGGCATTTCCCTGCCGCTCGAGGCACAGCAGGTTGCCACGATGCACGCAACGGTTGGGGAAGGCATTGATGTTGCCGGCATTGTCGCGGGTCACGATGACCGCGGTCTCGCCGATCGTCGTCGCGACATAGTCGCCGGACCTTGCGATCTCGCTCGCGAGACACAAGAAGCTCCAGGTCGGACCCTTGAAGATCCGCTCCTGCTCAAGCCGGTATTGTTCGGGATCGGTATAGACCCGGAAGGGAACCTCGGTGAGCCCGTTCGAAGGCCACGGAACGCCCCGAGACATATCGGCGCCGAGCTCTGACATGTCGCTGCCCTCCTCCTCGCGTAATGGCAACCATGATAGCAGCAGGACGGCGGCGAGGGGAAATTCGCTTGCCGCGACCATGCCGATGGCCGACCATCGGGCCCAGCAAGCTTCCGCCGGAGGACTCGGCATGGACGATCTCTATCTGCGCAGCGGCATTTTTCTGGCGCCTTTCCACAACCACGACGAAAACCCGACCCTGTCGATCGAGCGTGACCTCGAGCTGCTCGAGCACCTCGACCGGCTGAACTATCACGAGGCGTGGATCGGCGAGCACCACTCGGGCGGGTTCGAGCTGATCGCCTGCCCCGAGATGTTCATCGCCGCAGCGGCCCAGCGCACCCGACACATCCGGCTCGGCACCGGTGTCGTTTCGCTGCCCTACCACAACCCGTTCATGCTCGCCGACCGTATGGTCCAGCTGGACCACATGACGCGCGGCCGGGCGATGTTCGGCGTCGGCCCGGGCGCCCTCGTCCATGACGCGCTAAAGATCGGCATCGACCCCGGCGCCCAGCGCAAGATGATGAACGAGTCGCTCGAGGTCATCATCCCGCTATTGCGTGGTGAGATGGTCAGCCGCAAGACCGACTGGTTCAACCTGACCGACGCGCAGCTCCAGCTGCGCCCCTATACCCATCCGACGATGGAGTTGGCGGTGGCTGCCGCACGCTCGCCATCAGGGTCGCTGCTCGCCGGCAAGCATGGCATCGGCATGCTGTCGATCGGCGGCACGGCACCGGCGCAGATGGAGCGGCACACCGCCAATTGGGGGCTCTACGAAGAGACCGCGCGCACCAGCGGGCATACGCCAAACCGCAAGGACTGGCGGGTCGTCGGCTTCTTCCATATCGCCGAGACCCGCGAGCAGGCGCGCAAGAATATGCAATTCGGAGTACAGGCCTTCGCCAACTACTTCCGCGACATCGCGACCTTCCCGATCATTCCGCCAGATGTCGGCGACCCGACCGAGTGGCTGATCGAGACCGGGACGGCGTGCATCGGCACCCCGGACGACGCGATCGCCTATATCGACCGGCTGGTCAAAGGCTCCGGCGGGTTTGGCGTACTGTGCGAGCTGGCGCAGAATTGGGCCGACTGGGATGCGACCAAAAAGCACTACGAGCTGATGGCGCGTTTCGTCCACCCGCATTTCCAGAAGAGCCGTGACCTGTTGCGCGCCAGCTACGATTTCGCGGTGCAGCACCACGAGGATTTCCTCGGCCAGGCAAGTGCCGCGATCCAGGCCGAGATCGACCGCCATGCCGCCCGCAGCGCCCCCGGAGCCGAGAGGCCGGCGGCGGAATAAACGCATCGGCGGGGGTGTTTATCAACGCCGGGCCCGGAATTGCCGAGGTTTGCGCCGCCGCCGCGCGGATCCGCGGATTGGTACGGCGCACGCCGTTGCTGCCGGCAGCACCGACGCGGCAGCATTCCGGCCGCGCCCGCGGACTACTGCTGAAGCTCGAAGCACTGCAGGTCACCGGCTCTTTCAAGCCGCGCGGTGCGATCAACGCTGCCCTCGGCCTACCATCCGAGAAGGTGCGGCGCGGTATTGTCACTGCATCGGGCGGGAATCATGGTCTTGCCGTCGCGTATGCCGGCTATGCGACGAGCGCGCCGGCGACGATTTTCCTGCCGCGCTCAGTCTCCCGCTACAAGCGCGCCAACATCGAGAGATGGGGCGCCCGTTCGGTGATTACCGGCGAGGACTGGGACGACAGCAACCGGGCGGCGTTGCAATTTGCCGCGGAAGAAGGGTTCGTCTACATCCATCCCTTCGCCGATCCTCACGTGATTGCCGGGCAGGGCACCGTTGCGCTCGAAATTCTCGATGACGCGCCGGATCTCGACACGCTGCTCGTCGCCGTCGGCGGCGGCGGTCTGATTTCCGGCATCGCGATCGCCGCCAAGGCGCTGAAGCCCGCCATTCGCATCATCGGGGTCGAGCCGACCGGCGCACCGACACTGCATGCGAGCCTGGCGGCCGGCCGCCTCGTCGAGCTTGCACGTCTCGACACAGCGGCTGTGACCTTGGCGCCGCGCCGCAGCGAGAGCCTCAATCTGGCAATCGTCACGCAAGCGGTCGAGCGCATCGTGCTAGTCGAGGACCACGAAATGGCCGCGGCGGCCCGATGGCTGTGGCGCGAGATGGGAGTGGCCGCCGAACTCGGCGGCGCCGCTGCGGTCGCCGCCATACTCGCCGGCCGCTATTGTCCGGCGGCCGGCGAGCGCGTGTGCCCCGTTGTCTGCGGCGCCGGAACCGACGGCATCAACCGACCTCACAGTAGGTCGCGCAGCATCGCGACGAGCGGCGCGTCTGCCGGCGGCATCGGGTAATCGCCGAGCCGCGCGGGGCGCGCCCAGATGAGGCGCTGGCCTTCGCGCGCGACCGGGATGCCTGACCATTTGCGGCAGACATAAAGCGGCATCAGCAGATGGAAATCGGGGTAGGAATGTGAGGCGAAAGTGAGGGGCGCGAGGCAGCTCTCCTCGACATCGATGCCGAGTTCTTCCGCGAGTTCGCGGATCAGTGCGCGCTCCGGTGTTTCCCCGGGATTAACTTTACCGCCGGGAAATTCCCAAAGCCCTGCCATGGCCTTCCCGGCCGGACGCTCCGCGAGCAGCACTCGGCCATCGGCGTCGACCAGCGCCACCGCCGACACGAGCACGATGCGGGGTCTGGCTTGGGGCTCAGCTGCGGTAGCTGGCATTGATGTCGATGTAGCCGTGGGTCAGATCGCAAGTCCACACCGTCGCCTCGCCCTGGCCAATGCCAATATCGACGGCGATCGTTATCTCGCCGCGTTTCATGTATTCGGCGACCGGCGCCTCGTCATAGCCCGGCACCGGACCGCCGGCGGCGGCGATGGGGATACCGCCGATCGAGATCGCGAGCCGCTCGGCATCGACCTTCTCACCGGCTTTGCCGACGGCCATCACGATGCGGCCCCAGTTGGGGTCGCCGGCGGACAGCGCGGTCTTGACCAAAGGTGAGTTGGCAATGCTGAGACCGATGCGGCGGGCCGCCCGGTCGGTTGCTGCGCCGGTCACCTCGATCGTCACGAATTTTGTTGCACCCTCGCCGTCACGCGCGATTTGCTGCGCGAGATCGATCATCACGGCATCGAGCGCGCGGCGAAAATCGTCGAGCCGCCGGTCGGCCGCACTCGTCACCGGGTGATGCGAAGCCTGTTGGGTCGCGCATAGGAGAACGGTGTCGCTGGTCGACGTGTCGCCATCAACGGTCATGCAATTGAACGAGCGATCGGCCGCGGCGGCAAGGAGCGGTTGCAGCACCGGCGACGGCAATGCTGCATCGGTGAATATGTAAGCGAGCATTGTCGCCATGTCGGGTGCGATCATGCCCGAGCCCTTGGCGAAGCCGTTGAGGCGGACCGCGACGCCGTCGATCGCAGCGGTCGCGGTGGCTCCCTTCGCGAAAGTATCGGTCGTCAGAATGGCGCGTGCCGCCGGTTCCCAGCCGTCGGCGGATAGGCGTCGCACGACCTCGGGTAACGCTGCGACGATTTTTTCTCCCGGCGGCGGCTCGCCGATGACGCCCGTCGAGGAGATAAAAATCTGTCGCGGATCGCATCCGAGCAGTTGCGCCGCGGTCGCTGCTGTTTTTTCGACGACGCCTCTGCCGGCATGGCCGGTGAAGACGTTCGAATTGCCCGAATTGACGACGATGCCGCGCACCCTTCCGCGGCTGAGGCAATCGCGGCACCACAGCACAGGCGGCCCAGCCGTCAGCGATTGCGTGAAGACGGCGGCGATCGTGCTTCCCGGCGCCAGCTCGCCCAGCATCAGATCGTCTCGGCCGGTATAGCGGATACCGCAGGGATAAGCCGCCAGCCGCACGCCGGCAATGGCCGGTAGCGCGGGAAACCGTGGCGGCGCGAAGGGGGAGACCGCTGTCATTTGGGACATTCTCTGATTGGCGGCGCCCGATCATCTTCCTGCTTTCGGCGCGAATGACGAAGAGGCAGCTATTTTGCGACCGGCATCGGCTTGCCGTCGAGACCGAAAGTCTCGATCCTTGCGGCACTGCGCAGTCCCTTCAGTTCGGCTTCGACAACATCGCGGGCCACCAGCTGACTAACCTCCTGCCGGGCTTCCTCGAAACTCGGCGGCTTGCCGGCGCGGTGGTCTTCGACCCTTATGACATGCCACCCGAACTGGGTCTTGACCGGCACTTTGGTGTACTGGCCCGCCGGTAGCGCGAAGGCGGCATCGGCGAATTCCTTGACCATGTCGTCACGGCCGAAATAGCCGAGATCACCACCCGACTTGCCGCCAGGGTCGATCGAGTCTTTTTTGGCGAGGTCAGCAAAGTCCGCACCCTTGTCGAGCTCGGCGATGAGTGCTTTCGCCTCGGCCTCGGTCTTCACCAGGATGTGGCGAGCGTGCACCTCCTCGCGTTCCGCCTTGTCCTTGATGAATGTCTGATAGCGCGCCGCGAGCCGCTCCTCGGTCTCTGCTGCCTTGATCGCCCGGTTGAGGTAGGCCTCCTGAATCAAGCGGTCCTCGTAGCGCTTGAGGCGGCTCTGCAGCTCGGGATCTTGATCGAGATGGTCTTTGCGTCCCGCCTCGGTGATCAGCATGCCGTCGACAAGGCGGTCGAGCAGGGCCGGATAGATCTGCTCAATCGGCATTTTTTGCGCCTGCGGCGGCAAGTTCTGCTGCGCCGCCTCGACGTCGGAGAGATGGAGTTCGCTCCCATCGACGCGCGCAACCACTGTGTTGCCCGGCGGCAGGCTGCTGGACATTGGGGCCGGCGAGGCCGGCGCCGCCGCGGGCTCGGCCGCCTGCACAGCGCCGCCGGCAACGAGCCCAGCGGCGCAGACGAGCGCCGCACTTATCGAAAGACGAGGATGCATTGCGATACCTATAATGAGAAACGGCCGCTGAACTCCGGCGGCGGGGCGGATGGATGAATGCACATCGGTACGGTGCAAACAAGGCAAGTAGGAGGCGCAGCGCAGCGGCACACGAAGGCGGATGGGCCGGCGACGGCGAATTGACACCTCTGGCCCCGACCCCTATCTCTGAAGCGCTCGCCGTGCGAACATCCTCCGCCTTTTCTCTCCGCTTTTCGAGGGTCCCATGTTTGGTGCCTTAGCCCGGCGCCTTTTTGGCTCCGCCAATGACCGCTATGTTAAGAGCCTGGGGCCGATCGTCTCGGCGGTCAACGAGCTCGAACCCGAACTCGAGAAGATGTCCGATGACGACCTACGCGCACGCACCGAGCGCTTCAAGCAACAGCTAGTCGACGGTGTCGAACTCGACGACATCCTGATCGATGCGTTCGCGACCGTGCGCGAAGCGGCCAAGCGTACCTTGGGTCAGCGCCATTTCGACGTGCAGCTGATGGGCGGCGTCGTGCTGCATCGCGGCATGATCGCCGAGATGAAGACCGGCGAAGGCAAGACCCTGGTCGCGACCCTCCCCGTCTATCTCAACGCGCTGACCGGCAACGGGGTGCACGTCGTCACTGTCAACGACTACCTCGCCCGCCGCGATGCCGAGTGGATGGGCCAGATCTATCGCTTTCTCGGCCTCACGGTCGGCTGCATCGTCCATGAGCTCGACGATGCGCAGCGGAAAGAGGCGTATTTGTGCGACGTCACTTACGGCACCAACAACGAGCTCGGTTTCGACTACCTCCGCGACAACATGAAGTTCCGGCTCGAGGACATGGTCCATCGGCCGTTCCATTATGCGATCGTCGATGAGGTCGATTCGATCCTGATCGACGAGGCGCGCACGCCGCTGATCATCTCCGGGCCGACCGAGGACAATTCCGAGCTCTACATGCGCGTCGATCGGCTGATCCCCGCGCTCGAGGACGGCGATTACGAAAAGGACGAAAAGCAACGGACGGTGGTTCTCACCGAGTCGGGTGTCGAAAAGATCGAGGCGATGCTTAGGCGCGTCGGCCTGATGGCGACCGGCTCGCTCTACGACATCCACAATGTCGGGCTCGTCCACCACGTCAACCAGGCGCTGCGGGCGCACAAGCTCTTCGCGCGCGATACCGATTACATCGTCAGGGACGACAAAGTCGTCATCATCGACGAGTTTACCGGCCGCATGATGGAGGGCCGCCGCTACTCGGAAGGGCTGCACCAGGCGCTCGAAGCCAAGGAGAGCGTCACCGTGCAGAATGAGAACCAGACGCTCGCCTCGATCACCTTCCAAAACTATTTCCGGCTCTACCCCAAGCTCGCCGGGATGACCGGGACGGCGATGACCGAGTCGCAGGAGTTCAGCGACATTTACAAGCTCGAGGTCATCGAGATCCCGACCAACGAGCCGTGCATCCGCGACGATACCGACGACGAGGTTTACCGCACGACGCGCGAGAAATATGACGCAATCGTCGAGCATGTGCTGGAATGCCAGAAGCGCGAGCAGCCGATGCTGGTCGGCACCGTCAGCATCGAAAAATCAGAGGCGCTGTCGGCGGTCTTCAAAAAGCACAAGATTCCGCACAACGTGCTGAACGCCCGCTACCATGAGCAGGAGGCGTATATCATTGCGCAGGCCGGTCGGCCCGGAACCGTGACGATCGCCACCAACATGGCCGGGCGCGGCACCGATATTCAACTCGGCGGCAATGTCGAGATGCGGTTCAAGACCGAGTTGGCGCCGATCACCGACGCCGCCGAGCGCGACGCGCGTGCGGCCTCCGTTCGCGAGGAGGTCTCCGGAGCGCACGAAGAGGTGGTTCAGGCGGGCGGGCTCTTCGTCGTCGGCAGCGAGCGGCATGAAAGCCGGCGTATCGACAACCAATTGCGCGGCCGGTCCGGCCGCCAGGGCGACCCCGGCGCCTCCAAGTTCTTCGTCTCGCTCGAAGACGACCTGATGCGCATCTTCGGCTCCGAGCGGATGGATTCGATGCTGCAGCGCCTGGGGTTGAAGGAAGGCGAGGCAATCATCCACCCCTGGGTCAATAAGGCGCTCGCTAAGGCGCAGCAGAAGGTCGAGGCGCGCAACTACGACATCCGCAAGCAGTTGTTAAAATTCGACGACGTGATGAACGACCAGCGCAAGGTCGTTTACGAGCAGCGCCGCGAGATCATGAGCGCGCGCGACGTCGCCGAGACGGTAAGCGATATGCGCGGCGAGACGATCGAGGAGATGGTCGGTCGCGCGATCCCAGAAAACTCACTCGCCGAGCAATGGGACATCCAGGGGCTGCATGCGGAGTGCTTGCGCCTGCTCGCGCTCGACCTGCCGCTCGCCGAATGGGCCAAGGAGGAAGGGATCACCACAGACGAGATCCGCGACCGCATCGCCACCGCCGCCGACCGCAAGATGGCCGAGAAATCGGCCAATTACGGCCCGGAAACGATGCGCATGGTCGAGAAGAGCCTGCTCCTGCAATTGCTCGACCAGACGTGGAAGGACCACCTCTTATCGCTCGATCATTTGCGGCAGGGCATCAACCTGCGCGCCTATGCGCAGCGCGATCCGTTGAACGAGTACAAGCGCGAGGCCTTCGAGCTGTTCGAGGCGATGCTGGCCAATCTGCGCCAGAACGTGACCTCGGTCCTCTCGCATGTCGAATTGCGGGTCGAGCCGCAACCGGTCTATGCGATGGCCGGCGGCGAGCCCGAGGAGGCGATGGTCGAAGAGCGCGCCACCGGCACGACCGGCCGGCCTATGGGGCTGCCGCCGCGCGCTCAGCGCCGGGCCGGCCCCGGCGACGGCGCCGACCGGGGCGGCCCGCGCCCAGCGGGCCCGCGCCCACCCTGGGCCGGCACCCCGCGCAACGCCCCTTGCCCGTGCGGCTCCGGCAAGAAATTCAAGCACTGCCATGGCCGCGTGTAAGCCCGATCTCTCGACAAATCCGGTGAGGCTTGTTATAGAGCCCGCCCGCCGCGGGTGCATAGCTCAGTTGGTAGAGCAGCTGACTCTTAATCAGCGGGTCGCAGGTTCGAGTCCTGCTGCACCCACCAAGAAAATCAATCACTTGCGGCCTCCGCGATCAGGGTGGTTTTCACTCGGGTCAGCGGCGGTTTTCACCCCGCCGCGTCGCTGGTTCGTTTTCCGTGCCGCATCGAGGGTGGTGATAGTCAACCGCGCGCTGCGTCGCTTGCCGTGTATTTGTGCGCCATCTCCGCCGTTCGATGGCCGACGATGCTCTCGATCGTCTGCCAATCGATGCCAAGCTCGATCGCGCGCGTCGCAAATGTGTAGCGCAACCCGTGGAGGGTGCAGTCGTCCGGCAGCGCCGCAGCCCGGATAGCCTCGCGCATCAGGTGACGCATGTGGTCGACTTTCAGTGATCGACCCGTTGGCGTCGGAAAGAGGACAAGATGCTCCTGTCCCGCCAGCCAGGGGTCCAGCGCGACGCGCAGATCGCGCGAAACTGGTATCCACACACGCTCCCGTGTCTTCTCCTGAACCACTGCAATCTCGCCCCGGAAATATTGGCGGCGGATCATCGGCGCGATATCGCCACCGCGCTGGCCGGTGTTGAGGAAAACCTCAAACAGCACCCGTTCCAGAGTCCCGTAATCCCAGCGCTTCCGATAAGCGGCGATCTCGACCTCTTCCCACGGTCGATACCCTTCGCCGGTCTTGAGCTTCTTCGGCCGCCTAGCTGGATTGACCCAATGAGGCGGCAAACGAAACGTCGCCTTGCGATCCTCGGCATAGCTGAGGATTAAGCGCAGCACAGCGACTACGTAGTTTGCAGCGCGCGGCGTCGCTTGGAATTCATCGCGCAACTTGAACACAGCCTCGCGCGGCATTGTCGCGATTGGCCGATGACCATGCTTCTCTTTCAGAAGGTCGAGATAGCGGGCATAGTCCCTTCGGGTTTTAGCCGCGAGAGAAAGGAATTCAGGGGCTTTGCGGTAAATCTCAATCAGATGCGCCAAGCTGCCAGTTGGCGTTATAGAGGCCGCGGGCTGGTCCTCGAAGCCTCTCTTGATCCGCTCATAGTTAGCGAGAAAGCCATCGTCATCGGGGCCTAATCGTCGCCCATTTGGATCAGTGATGGGCACGCGTTCCCGACCCCGGCGATAGTACCAATACAACCGCCCTCCTCTCCCCCGAGCGGCCCACAAATATGGATGATTAAGCTTGACCAACGTAGTCTTCCCAGCCGTCATCGTCGCCCTTTGCGACGGCGGCAGGG
>Ga0310910_10000092_pt1 | contig 39511 bp, 70 predicted proteins | sample GREbulkMGHF172_FD_203448 | JGI IMG/M metagenome (GOLD analysis project Ga0310910, IMG submission 203448) | Lab enrichment of tropical soil microbial communities from Luquillo Experimental Forest, Puerto Rico - GRE.bulkMG.HF172 | ecosystem: Environmental > Terrestrial > Soil > Tropical forest >... | reverse complement strand
TTGTCCTAATTTTTTGCCGCCTTGGCCTACCGCATTAGCCATATTATTTAGCCTTTCTTGATTTGAATAGTTCTTCTAAAGAACTTACTCTATCATGTGCATCTGCTGCGGCACTCATAAGCATTCCCATTGCAGAAGCCATATCAATTCCTTTACCTTCAGGAGTTTCTACTATCATAGATTCCCCACCAGGGGCTTTTTCAACATCCTGTGCTATAATACCCATATGTACACCAGGAGTTTTACCCATTTCGCCTGTAGGTTCTTTATATTCAAAAGTAACGGGCTCTAATTCATCTAAAAATCTATGAAGCATACTACTTTTCTTAACATCTTTCTTCATATCTTTATCAGATGCAAAGGAGTCAGAAATTCCTTTAGCAAACTTTTTACGATTATCGTCAGAAGAATCATAAGCTCCGCCAGTTTTTGCGGGGGAAGTTGAATCAGAAGATGAAGGCGAAGCAGTATCAGCCTTTTGAGGTGATTGGTCTCTAAAATAGTTTGAAATACTTTTAGCTCTGGAAGCTTGATCTGATTGTACATTTTGTTTAGTATTTTCATCCGATACCATAGTATCTGGAGCAGTATCACTAGCTACTGAAATAGAAGAAGCCATATTATCTCTACTCATATCAAGAAGCATATTGGTAGTTTCTTCTTTTTGTTTTTTCTTCTTACCACCAGTAATAAAGTCTACTAAATCTTCCCAATTCTTTTGGCCTTCAGATTTTTGACTATCTAGTTGAATATTTGTTTTGGAGTTATAGTCTGAAAGCATCGTAGATGCGGCCTCTCCTACAGTATTTCCACCGGCTAAACTACCTAAAGCCCCTCCAACACCATTTAACATACCACCAGCAGCATGTGCTTGTTGTGCTTGTGCTTGATTCAATGCACCTTGTTGTTGTCCAGTTTGACCAAGTGCTAAATTACCGGCATTTACTGCTCCATAATTTGCTAAATTGCCAAAATTACCTGCTGCACCTAATTGTGTTCCATAAAGATTTGCGCTGGAGGCTGCTAAGTTAGTTTGATTTGCTGCATTTTGCGCTGCTTGATTAGCATATTGAGCAGTTTGTGAACCATATTGTCCACGAGCAGTAGCCATTTCTTGAGCACGTAATTGAGCAGATTGATTAGCTGCTTGTTGGGTTAAGTTTGCAGCATTGTCCATAGCAGTTTTTTGACCGCCAAGCATTTGACTAAGATTTCCGCTATTTGCCATAGCTGCTTGAGTAGCAATAGCTTGATCTTTACCTGACTGTAATTGAGCCTGTGCTGCTGAAGGAGCATTTCCTAATGCAGCATTACGGAGAATATTTACCGCATCTCCACTAGCTTCATTTGCTCCAATAGCATTAGTTAAGTCTCTTTGAGCTTGTCTATAATAATCACCTGTAATATTTAATTGATCTGAAGCATTGCCCAATAATTGTCCAGAAGTACCTAAATTAGTATTGCTTTGTGAATTCAGAGCTGCTATTTGTTTATTAACTTGATCTTGATTAGCAAGGTTTGCACCAGGGATTACATTAGATGTAATACCTTGAATTACTCCTCCTAAAACTCCTGATGCTGCATTTACTGCACTTCCCATTATACTTCTTCTTTCTCTGCAATATCTTTAATATAGAAAATCATAGGATCTGCTACTTTATAAGGTTTCATTCCATAAGCTTCTAATACAGCAATTGATTTTTCCGCGCCCTTAGCAGTAGCATCCACAGAACCTAAAAGAAATTTCTTACCTTCTTTTTTGGCTGCTTCTACTATTTCATCTGCCATCCTAGATGCTGCACCCAATTTTCTTTTTTCTGGAACTACAAAGATATCTACAATATAGACAATATCTTGTTCAATATATTCAAAGGTTGCAAACCCATCTTCAGATTCTACAATACCTCTGTTTGTACGTTCTTTAAGGTATTGTCCATAATGGCTCAAATTCATTAAGTTAATCTCCGAGTATAAGGAAGATTCTTGTTCCAAGATTCTTTTATTCCTGCTACTATTGAAAGTCCTGAGAATTTAAAAGATTCACTTTTAACCCCTGTTGGAAATTCATCAAATATTTCAATCATAATGGATGTACATTTCTGCATACGAGGTTTAATCATAAACTGATATGTTCCATCAAAATAACCCCCAAAAGGCGTACCTACACCTCCATATGGAGCTCCTCCATAGGTACTACCTACAGCCCCATACACACCGTCCATTCCATATGGAATTCCAATACCCCCTACAGGTAAGCCTCCATAAGGAGATTCTACTCCATAACCATCTCCAAGTAAAGAATCTGGTATAATAGATACAGTTTGGCGGGGAAATTCTTCAAAATCATAATATAGATTAACTTTTAAACGATGAGCTAAATCGGCATTCTCTCCTAAAATCAAAATAGTATAGATTCTCGCGAAACCTTCAAGTTTAGCTAATGAAATCCAATTAGTACGAATTTTAGATTGAATTGAAAGGCCATTACCATCATATGGTTGGCCAGGAATAGCTTTATAAGCTTCTGAAGTACTCGTTGTATACCAAGAATTGTTCAATAATGTAGAAGATACAGGACTGAATGGTAGTGTATGAGTATACCATTGATCAAAGAAAGTATCATATACTAATACTAAATCGTTTAAAGTAGTGAAATATACAAGATTTTTATCTGGTAAATTCACGGCACTAGTAATTCTAAAATTAGGGTCACTATTAGTAATTCTATCTAAAGCTTGCCCTATATAAGTAACATTTAATTGCCTATCTACAAGATAAATACCTTTTTGAGATTCAAACATAATACCTTTACCCATTAATACAATGGATTGAGGTGAATTACATCCCGTATCTGCAGAGATTAAGATTGGAACTGGGGCTGTACCATTACCTACTTTATCTAATAAAGAGGAGGCTTGAAAATAGAAAATTAAAGATTTTTTGAATACTAGAATCTTATCGTCCATAGTAGCTAAAGCAGTAATGTCACCACCTAAACTATCAATAATAACAGATAATTCATTAGAGAATTCTAACCCTACTCCTTCTTCTTTTTCTTTAGAATAAAAGATTCTATTGGGTTCTGTATCAATACCCCCAACAATAATTCTATTTTTACCCACAGTCATAAGGTTTGTGGAAGGTAATGCAATATTTTGAAATACTCCTCCGGTTGTATATAATAAAGAATTAGAACTTATAGCAATATCTACTTTAGTATCTACATATGTAATAGTTTCAACTGTTGGATCATTATAAACATATTCAGTAGTTAATTGATTGACTCTATAATAAGTAGTGCCTAAAGTTAAAGTTCTGTAAATAGCCAAAACTACTGGGGTTCTAGTATCTCCAAATCTAGTTTCTTTGTTTGTGATGGGTAATGTTCTTACTGTTAAAGTTACTGTTTGATTAGCACCAGTAGTGACAATGGATACGGGTATGGAAGGTTCAGATCTTAAAATCTGTCCTTGATTATCTGTCCATTCCCACACTGCCACATAAGAGTATGTGCCATTGGCAATGCTACCTCCAGTACTTTGTACTGCCACAGGTTTTTCAGGGTATAGATGGAATCCTTGTTCAAACACGGTATTAGAACCATCATATTGTTTAAGATATCCGCCTGCAATATTTAAATATTTACCAAGTACTTTATTATCAATAGTTTGAGGTGTAAAATAAATCTGTTCTGTAAAAACAGACGTAGTTGAATTAAATGAGTTTGCACTAGATACAATTTTAGTCGTTTTTAATAGAGGAACTATATAGGTATTTTGTCTAACAGGTAATTGGCTAATCATAGAAATACAATTAGCTTTTTTGATGTTACCCCCGCCTAATTGTGCAAACATTCTAGCAAAACAAGCTCCGTCATCTCTTACACCAAAATAAGTATTCTGAAGATTGCTATCATAGCCCAATATTACATAAGCATTTCCTGAATAAAAGAAAGAAGAACTAACCACTCCTAATTGAAGATAAAAAGGTCTATTATATTCTATTGTTGGAGATGTATTGTTTGCATTAACTTTAGATTGGAAAGAATTATGTAATGTGTTAAAGGTTGAATAAAAAATATAAGTATTATGATTACCATCAATACAAGATGCTAAAGCCCAACCTGGGTCTGTAGTTGCAGTAGTTACTTGAATTTCATTAGTTAGAGGTAATAAATAACTATAAAATGTTTTTGTATATACTTGATTGCTCTCATTAAATACTGTACATGAGAAATAATTATTAGTAGGATCTACAGCTAAAGATAAAGCCGGTGGAACAGCCCCACTATTTGTAAAATTTAGACTAGTAGGAGAGGGTAATCCATTTGTAGTTGACCCAATCTCTTGATTTGTAACATCCCAATAATATGCAAATAAAACATCTGGAACTGCATTAGTTTCAGCTACTACAATAAGAATATTACTGAAACATTTTAATATATCAAAAGTAAAAGAAGAAGCTACTTTAGTAGATATGGTTTGTTCTATTAAAAAGATTTTTTGCACATCATCATATGGTCGTATACGAAGAGAAGTATCTCCCGGTTCTATCCAGAAGAAATAAAACATATTTCCAACTGAAATTACTTTGGGTTTTACACCTGTAGTAGATAAAGAGAAATCTGTAGTTAGAAATGTATCTGATTCTACATCCTTAACACTACATCTTACCCCACCTCGAGAATCTTCCCACACTGCAGCAAATTGTCCATTGGTAGATACATATCCATTAGGAATTGTTTGAGTATAAGTATTAGCAATAATTGATTTTGAAGAAATAACAGGTGAAGATGTTAAACCTTTTTCTTGATATTGATCTATAGAAGGGGAATAAGAATATAATCCTTTATTAGTTATTACACCTATTTCATTTAAATAATTATAAGAAGCATTAATATTTGTAGGAGTTGTAGTTTGACCAATAATTTGAAGGCCATCTCGCTTTTTTAATTCTGGGTATCTTGTCATAACCCAGTTATCAAGTTGGTAGTAAGTACCTACTGGAGCCACTTTTGGGTCTATTTTTGTTTGTAGACCTTCATAAGGCAGTTGAATCAATTGTTTTTGTAAGACCATTTAGATCACCAAAGTAGGATATTGTACCACTAATTTATTAAAGATTTCTTGACGAACAGACCCAATAGGAGCAATATCTAAAGTTATAGGAACCACAGAAACAGTTTCAGAAACCCCTAATTTATTAAATTCTACTATATTTAACCAATCAATAATCTCACATTGAAAAGTTGCGGGATATGTAACATTATTTGTAATTATTTGTCCTTTATAATTTTCTTCATAAAAAACTGTTTGAAAACGGCCTTTTACATCTGGATTACCTTGAATACTTAATTGACATAATTTTAAATAACTCATGCTAAAGGTACCTCAAATTGAACTCCAACAATTGCACCAGATGTAAAATAAACATTACCTGAACGAGGAACTAACATATTCCCTGAAGTAACATTGCCTCCGAAATAAACAGCACCTGTATCAGAGCCAGTAGATGCAAGAGTATACCCAGCTGCACCTGAACCATCTACGGTCCATTCACCCACCATTGCAGATTGTTGACTATTTAATGCATTAACAGGAACTTTTGTTGTAGACATTGGATACCCAGTAGGCAAACTAATAGATGCTAATGTTGCAGAAACTGTTCCAACTCCATAAAATGCTTTCACACTTAAAGTATCATTTACTACTTTAAATAAACAACCAACACTTGTAGGAGTTCCTAAACCTGTAAAAGAAGGGGTGTACGAAACCCATTGAGATTCTCTTTCTAATAATACCCAGTTAGCTGCGGTTGTTGGGGTGGCTACAACAGCTACGAATCTTGCGATTCCTAAAGCAGGAACAACTGCGATCTTGTTCCCACCTGAGGAATTAATTGTAATATAATTAGCAGCAGAAGTGGCTCTATTATAAAAAGCCCATTGGTCTCCTGCTACAACTCCTGTAGAAGGAAGAGTATATGTGCGAGGTGCTGTCGGGTTGCAGAATTGAGCATGATTATCAGAAGCTAAAAATGTAACATTACTGTCGTTGGGTGAAACATTTCCCACTGTCGTAGCAGCATTTACAAAACTTAAAGTAGCAGCACCATTTGTTTGAATTACCTGACCTGAAACACCGTCTGCAGTTGGAAGAGCAAAAGTAACCGTACCTGTATTGATATTGGCAATTACTGGTGAAGTTAATGTTTTATTTGTTAGTGTTTGACTTGCTGTTTGAGTAACAAATGTATCGTTTGCTCCAGAATCTGGAACACTCAATACACGAGTAGTACCTGTAGGAATAGCTGAAGCATTAAATCTAAATTGACGGGAAGTATCTCCAAAATATTGGATAAAAAATCCAGTATCCTTAATAGATAAAGCTGTAATACTATTAGCTACATCTACTGTACCATTAATAGTAATCTGTACATTATTACCCGCTGCATCTATATAATAGAGCTCGCCATTCAATGCATAAAGACAAGTTCTGTCATTTATGGTAGGAATAAATGTATTATTAGGAAATAATCTTAAGGATCTCATATTAGTAGCATTGTTTTGATTGAAAGTCAAATCAGATGATATATTTAATCCTGAAGGAGTAATTTGCACTCCTTTATTTAAACTGTGATCGTGAGAGTCTATTTGTGTGAATGCAGTATTTAATAATGTTGCCCATTGAGGACCTGCTGTAATACTTACATCAGGCAAGACTAATAGCATATCTGGAGTTGTTGTTGTCATTTTGCTTTCCTAAAAAAAGAGTAAATCTACTGTTGCATTTGCATTTGATTTTAACAATATCAAAGCATTAGGTGCTATATTGATAGTGCTTGATTGAAAGATGTTGACTGCAGCATTAGAATTAGTTACTATAAATCCTGTAACAGGACGATTTAAGCCATGGTTGACAGTTAAATCGATACCGTTTGAAAACAAGAGTCCCTTTACTAAATTAGGACTATTAAGTAACGGATTCGAATATAAAGAACCAAAAACCCTGCTTACATTGCTGTCGATTTCTCGAGTATCAGCATCTTTTGCAATTGTATTGGTATATCTTATCACTAATCAAATCCTCTAAATGGATACAAAGCACCTGCATTCACTTCAGACTCATCAACAATGTAAGAAGCCGAGCCCGAATCTCTATCCTTAAGACTATTCTTAAGCTGGTCTAACACTTCTAATCTTTTGGCATTGAGTTGGCTGTTGTCATCTTCTTCTTTTGCTTTCATGGCACAAGCCATATATAAACTTAAATACTCATCGCTACCAATAGGAATTGAAAGTGTGTCAGAGAAAGAATTAATCTTCTGAGGCTCTGGAGTATACCATAAGGTTATGTTCGATGATTGCGTCGGTAAGGGTATAAATTGAATGTTGTTTCCTACAATCATATATTTATATATTTGACCATAAGGAGCTACTGTAAGTGCTAATCCTGAACGAAATTTGTTTCTTTCCTTAAACATATAGGGAGTGAGAGTCAAAAACCGTCCAGAATTATCAATTGCAAGATCTACACCATTCAATTTATAGAAATCAGCAGGTAAAGGATAAGAAGATTGATTAGCAGTCACCTGAAATGTAGTAGTAGTGATGTAATATTGTTCTTTTGCAAGGATAATCTGTTGATAAAGGTCTTTATATGCCATATTTGCGTATCTAATCAATTCAGAACTTGGTAATCCTGATTGATCAATAAACTGTGAGTTACGCATATCTGCCAAATCAATAGCTGAATCTGTTATAGTAGATACTAAAATTTGCATATAGACCCTTATCGGGGATTAAAGTTAAAAAATCAAAGGTTTAGACCCTTTTCGGGGTCTATTCCTTCTCGTAATCCTTGCCTTGCATACGTTTGAACATCTTATAAAGATACTCATGAGCTTTTTCATGATCACCTTTACCGATGTGTTCTGCAAAATAGGCCATATCTTTGATGTTGTCACCCATTTCAGCTTGAGATGCTTCTGCTTCTGCTCCAGGGTCTTTATCTCCCATTGCTTCTTCAGATTTTCTCTTAAGTGCTTCTTTAGCTATTGCTCTTCCATCTATTTTCATAGTCTCGCTCCGCCTTAAACAGTAGAGTTTTTAAGCACAACATCCAAAAGAATGGTTGAACCGGAAGGAGGATCTGTAGCAATAGGGGTTGTAACTGAAGCAGAAGTTGCGGTAATGAATTGGATAGTAATAGATCCTGCTGGAGAATTATCTGCAATAACTTCCATTGATAGACCTGTTGGGGTTGCATTCAACAAAGTTGCTCTTGCTTGAATCAAACGAATGTAAGCATCAATCTTTGCTTGTGGAAACACTCCAAATGTAACTACATACACGCCTGCAGAACTGCGGGTAACACTATAAATACCTTGATTTAGTTTAGGGTCGAGTGTGCCAACTGCCCCAGACGCTGCAATTGGGATGTTTGCGTAAAGTGTAACTGGAAATTTTTCTAGTCCATATTGAAATTGTTGATAGTTATGGGAAGCCATATTATTTGTCCTCTTTGTGTCTTAGACACTTTTCCTTTTGTTTATCTTGAATAGCAGTAAGTTTCTTAATAACTATAGACAAACATTTTACTATATCGCAACTGAAACACCAGTCTTTCTTGTTCATCTTAAGTCCTTAAAAAGAAAGCCCACCCGGAGGCAGGCCCGCAGGGTTAATCACCCTAAATTACGCTGGTAAAAGTACTACGCAGTTATAACCAGGAGCTCGGCAACTGATTTGGCCATAGCTGAAGCAACGGATTTGTACAGCATCTGCAGCTGGGTCACGTAACATACGAAGACCGTCTGTATCAAATAGACGTACAGCTTCACCAAGTGTTTTAAGTTTCCAAGTATCAAGCTGTAACAAGAATGCTTTACCAACTGGACAGTTTCTATCTGGAATTACTTTCATTGTACCACTTGGTCCAGTAAGTAATAATGAAGAGAAGCCAACAGTTACGTCTGGTTCTTCAACCTTAGTTTCAGTGTATTGAATGAATTGTTGTTTAGAACCCATAGCTTTCACAAGATTACGGAAATCTTTGAAAGAAATGAAGCAATGGTCAGGGTTTCCACCTTCACGAGCAACGAGTCCTGCAGCATCTACTAAAGCTTCTTCAATAGATTGAGCAGAACCATCATAAGTAACACCAGCTAAACGACCATCAACAGAACGGTCTACACCAAAGAAAGGAGTATTTGTTACAGCTGTACCAGGAAGCCAAGCTTGGAATCCTTTCATTACATTGTTGATATCTCCAGCATTAGCATAAATGAAGTCACTAACAGCAGCAGTACCAACGAGGGAAGTAAGAGCAGCAGGAGATCCACCAGGAGTAGCAGAAACTTGGAAAGTGCCTGCAGAACGGTAGATATTAGAAATGTAAGCAGTACCAACTTTAGCAGCTCCACCATCAGTAGCGCTGAATGCAACAGCCATACCGAGTTCTAAGTTCACAATATCTTCAGCATTAGAAAGAGCAATAGGAGTACCGGCAGCATTGATAGTTGCACCGGCAGCAATACGAGCTACTGAACCTGTACCATTACGATACATTTGAGTTGCAATAGAGCGTGTAAGAGCTAAAAGAGCATTATCAATTTCAAACTTAGCTGCTTTAATGAAAGCACCACGATCAGATTCAGAAGCTAAGATTGTTTCATTAGCAATTGAAGCCATAGAATAGTTACTAACGCGAGTAAGTAAGAATGCTTTGATGATAGAAGTAGTGTTGAATACATTTGCATTAGCGAATGCTGCAGAGCGGTTTTGAGGAGTACCAACGGTGATCGGTTCTTTTGAACTTTCACCACCAAATGTTTCATCTTTAGGAATGAGGGCATATGCTGGGTTATTCATATAAACAAGATTTTTAATTGCTTCGGAAGGGTAGAGCTGTTTAAGTGCAGCTTCGAACGAGACTTGATCTAGAGCCATGTGACTATAATCCTTAGAGTGAGAAAGTAACGTTTAAACCATTTTTCGTTACTTACTTTGTTGTTAAGTAATGTTTTCCCGTTTTACCGTTCAATATCACTTCTCTTGGGATTATAGTGATAGTTTGCTAACCCATCCTTCTGGTTTACCTCTTAGCAAACTTCACACTCAAGACTATCGCCTTATTTACTCTTAACTGCATTCATAGCTGCAATAGCTGCTTTGATTCTATCTTTTTCTGTTAATGGTTTGGAATCATTATGTACGGTTGATTGAGACATTTTATTAGATAAAACAGCCGGTTTTTTCGGAATGTAGTCCGCCTGCGGCACTTTTGATACTTCTTCTGCTGCCTGTTGAACATTTAACCATTTTGAGCCTTTAAGAGCATTGAACTTAAGCGCAATAGAGTTATTGATAGCCTCGCAAGCATCTTTAATATCAGGAATCTCACCCGTTTGTTGATACATTTCTTCCATAAAATCTCTAACAGCATTTTGTTCTCCTAGTTTCTCAATTAGGTCAAATTCATTAGAGCGAATGACAGTATCAATATCACTCATAAGTTTAACTTCAGCACGAGAGTGACGAGCTTTTTCAGCTTCTTTTTCTTTAGATTCAAGCTCTAATCGTAGCTGTTCGACTGTTTCGAGAGCTTTTTTGGCTACTGGATCCATAGGAGTTGTACGACGGTTCTTATCAGCTTCAACCAACTGTTCATAACTGACACCGAAATGTTCTAGAATCTCAAAAGGATCTTTACCTTTTAAACCTCTGTATCTTTCAACATCATGTTTATCAGTTTCAAAAGTCTTCTTAGCTTCATCTATCCGTTTACGTTCTTCAGCTAGGAACTTTTCTTGTTTATTAACTCTTGCAAACTGATCTGCAAAGGTTTTAGCTTCCTCCTGGACCTGCGGTTCCGCCTGGGAGGGCTGGGACTGGTTGTTGGATGACTGTTGGTTGGTTTCCATTGCTATTTACTCCTGGCGATGGCTGCGCATTGGCAGATGGTTGTGGTGCCGTAGCTGGCGCTACAGGTTGTTGGGCCTTCAGTGACTTAACGTCATTTATGAAGCGTCTTAGAAGAGCCAAATTCTTGTCTGACTCATTATTGAGTTGCCCCCAGCTATAATGCTGAAGAGCCGTACCTAAAGCATAGTCTAGGTCATGATAGGGTTCTGGATTCCAATATTTGCCGCCATCAAGCATCTCTTCAATCTTCTTATCAATAAGTTTTCTAGGAGCTGCTTGCATAGATGTAAATGCATCAAGATCTGGCATCTTAAACAGTTCTGGAACTTGAGAAGGCTGTACCACCCCAAGCTGTAACATTTGAGATACAGAATCTATCAGATCTGGAATAGAGTCTGGCATAGAAGAAACCGGAAAGATTTTAAGTACATATGATGTGTCTGTCTTAGGAATCTTTTTAGTTGTAATCTCTTTCAAACCAATATACCTATCAAGTGCAGAAAGTTTGATATTCTCACCTTGAAGTTCCTTAAGAAGAATATTAGCTAATTCTACATGAGACTGTTCATAATTATGCTGTAACAACTGCCATCTTTCAGATTTAATATCTGTCATAGTCTTAAGAGCTTCACCTGATTGATTGCCTGAACCTGTCTTTTGTTGGCCTTGAGTATCCATAGGAGTTAAACCAACTCTTGCATAGCCTTGCTCTATAAGAAACTGTAACTGTTGAGCAAGTTCTGGAGGCATAGCAGCACCATTGTGGATGATAGGAGCTACGCCTTGTTTACCATCATATTCAACCATAATACCGACTTTATTAGTCATATGATTCTTATTGACTTGTGCATTTGTATCTACAAATACTCTTGGCACACTTACAAGCTTCATAATAGCTTGCATAGTCATGAGTATTCTGTCTATTTCACGCTGAATAGGTTCTAAATCATCACAAACAGATTGTCCCATCCAACCAATAGCAGGCTCATTGTAATCTACTTTGAGAATAGGAAAGTAATCTTTATCCCAATCCTCATCAACTAAATCGCAGGTTTCAATAGAGATTGTGTGACGCCCGTTGGGCATATAACTATTCTTACACCAGGTTTCTGCTACTGCGATACATGGAGTATAGTTTCGAGTATTATACTGTCTGACTTCTTGAATCTTACATTCTTCGATCTTATTTTTGAATTCTGGGTATTTCTTAAGCATGATATGGCGTGGGATGCTTTTACGATGTATCATCTTGTAAGGTTTATTATAATAGCCATCTGCTGGATCTATGATAATCTCATCAGCGTAGACTCTATCAATTCGAATCTCGCCTTCTTCTTTTATTACTTTTAAGAAACCGACTCTATTGATCATTGCATCGCGATATGCTAGATTAATAAGATGCGTGATATCAAATTTATGGAAGATGCCTTTTAGGATGAAGTTTAAATCTTCAGCCAATTGGCGGCCTTTGGCATTGCCTTTATTGGTTACGGCTTGTGGAACTGCTTCAATACTAGCAAGTTTAGCTGAAAGAGTATCAATCACTGCAGCAGTAAGATTAAAGTTTACTTTCATCATATTAGGTGATACGCTGAGTTGGGTGTTGTTATCAATATCACTCATGTATCCGCTAGCATTCATAGTAGCAATGCTTCGTCCAGTATACTGCCTAATGCCTTTTAAAGCTGATGATGAAAGAGTTGTAGAGTAGTTTCTGTCAAAGTCTGCTACTTGAGCAAAGATTGCTTTATAAGCTTCTTTATATGGACTGTCTACCCAATCAGGATATTCAGATTTAAGATTCTGATCAAAGTTAGTCATTTGGTGTATCCATACTGTAAATAGGTTGTTTGAAACCTTTTTCAGCCCAATGTTGTTTACGAAGTTTCAAAAAAGCAATATGTTTATTGAGTTCTTCTATCTTTGTAAAGGGAATAAAGATTCTACCGCCTTCTAAGAAACTAACTTGAGGAACATCTCTATAAGCCATTCCTCGTTCAGTATCAAATCCGTAACCATCTTTTGCTGCGTCGTCCCAAGATTTATAAGTCATCATTGCTCCATTAGTCTAAAAAGTGTTGAAGATCATTAAAGAAGTCATCGCCTCGTTTAGCTGATGCTTGTTGCTCATCATAAATGATTTGTGCTTGTATCATTTCCATTCCAATCTGTTCTTGAGTTTTTGGAATATAACGAGCTGGAATCTTTTCAGTATATGCGAGTGCTTCTCTGTAAGCATAGAGTGTGGCATCAAAATGGTCACATTTCATTCCTTCACGTTCACGAGTACGGTCTTCATTCCATACTAATTTTGATACTTCCTTTTGTAACTCTTTAGTTTGAGTTGGATGAAACACAAGAGCCTGATTTACTAAAGCATCATTCATAATCTCAATATAGTGTGCTTTGTCTTTCTTAACTGCAGACTCCATAAACACTTTATGCTTAAATAGAAACTCATCCATTAGAATCTTAGAAGCTCCTGCTGGATCTCCTACAATCTTCACAGGTTTGTATTTCTCTTTAAGCTCATTTAACACGTTACCGATGTATGTAACCATTCCGAGCCCTGACTTAGAAGCTTGTAACCCTGTAACTCCAAAGGTTTCAATTACATAAGCTTTAGGATTATTACGTTCCCAACCAATCACAGAGAAAGCTGTTTCATCATTGAATCCAAAGTCTACACCTATAACACTTCTCCATAATTCTAGATTATAATGGGAAGGAAGATTAGTCAATGTTGGGACTCTCACTAGTAATTCATCATCATCAGCTGCCCATTGACCATCATACTCTCTAAGTAGTTTAGGGTTCTGACGCTCACATTGCTTGCGTTTCATATAAAGTTCTACATCTGATTGGGCTTGAGTAACCATGTATGGGTTGTCAAATACTGTCCAATTGACTAATCCCCAACCAGATTCTACACCCATTGTAATATCATAAAAGAGTCCGCTACAATGTGCAGCAGGAGTTCCAATCAACATTAATCTACCTTGTAAGTCAGAAAGTCGTTGAATCATAATTTCATCTATGAGATAATTAAGTATCTTTTGGTTGAAAGATGCACACTCATCAATAATACAGAACTTAAGCTTAAGTCCTCTAAATGTTTCAACCTTATGAATATGATTAGCTCCAAGCACAATGAGTCTACTGCCATTTGAAAACTGAATATCATCTGAAGTAATCTTAGCTTTAATATTGTATTTAGATAATAATGGCCTAACAATTGGCATAAAGATATTAACAACAGATTTGTCTGTCAGTGCCAAATACACTCCTAAACAATTAGGATTACTAATAAGTTCTTGAATAGCTATAACCGCACAAGCTGTTGTCTTTCCTGCACGTGAGCCAGTAAGACTCGCAGTAAACCTATTAGGATTAAGAGCCAACTCCAATTGTTTCGGGAAAAGCTCTTGATATAATGGAGCAATCTTATAAAGCTGTTCAAGTTCTTTGATCATATCCCAAGTCTTTTATAAGCTTTCTTAATGTAATAAGTCTTTATAAATTTAGGAACAAAGTGTAATGCAAAAGTTTTAAAAGAATTAAAAGCTATATATTTGATAAATTTTCTATAATATAGAATTAAAAGAAATGATTTCCCTCGTTTATCTAATTTACATCCAATATGTTGGTTTAATTTTATATTCATTCTTTAACCTATAGGTTTATAATACCCTGAACATCCTCAAGTGTAAGAGTCTTGCGCCTACGGGTCTTTGGTGTTACAGTTTCTTTGGATTCAGTTTGCCCACTCCTTACTGGATTCGGAATGCTTACAAATGGAATAGGATTTTCCTCTGTAAGCACTTCCCTTATTGAACTTACCGGCACCAAAGTCCCATCAATCTGAAACATCTGAAACTCATTATTAAAACTTAACTCATGATCTTTATTATCAAAAGTATGTTTATGCCCAAGACTCATTAAAGCAAAGTTTGTATGTATCCGTTTAATTTTCATCCTTCGATCTCCTCTATAAGTTTTTCAACCAATTTATTAACGATTTCTACTCGATTCTCTCTTGCAAGCTTAAGCATCTCTTTAGTAGGCCAATTGACTGTAATAACTTGACTATCATCCGTAACAAGTGGCAATAACAAATACTTCTGAATCCCTAACTGCCTATAAGTATATTTAGTATATTGAAACAACACATGATTATCTTTAGGACTTGCTACAATATATCCTATTATTCTATTGCTATCTTCTTTTTCACATGCTATAAATACACTATAAGTATCAACCTTATTCAATGCGAATATGGCTAAAGTCTCTAAATGATTATAGATTCTTTGCTTATTCATTCCTTTAAATATTGATTCTGTGTATTTTCCGAGGCATCTCATGATTGAGTCGAGGATGAAGTGAACATCTGACTTTTCGATAGGTCTAATAGAAATAAGATCCATAATGCTATTTGCATATTGTTTCATAGCTTGTCAACTCCTAAGCTTTTCCAATCTAGCTTTCCCAACACTAACCTCCCTTTAATTTATCAGTAAGAGCCTGATATAATGAAGATTTTACAGACTGCAATACCTCACCATTCAAAGTACCTTCAGGTTTTGTCGGTGCTATACTCTCTAACTTAGTGATCTCAGCCAACTCCTTAAGAGCTTTGATTTCTGCTGGCTCAAGCGGCGCACCTCTAGATAGCTTCTCAATATATTTTTCTGCTTGCATTCGGGCAGCTATTAGAATTGTATTCAATACATCCCCAGAACTGACCTTCCCCTTAAGGACAGCTTTGCGGAAAACTATCTTTGTGCGGCCGGACACATCTGTACTAATCTCAAGAGAGTTATTGTTAGAGCCTTGTAATTGTTCATCATTCATTTTGAATCTTCTCTATCCAAATCATTTACAAATTTAAGCATATGTTTAAAGTTTCTAAGTAAATACATTTCAATTGCTGAATCTTTTATTGTAGGATCTACTTGTTGAATAGCTTTACTTCTATTACCACATTGAGCATAAACATATAAAATCTCTCTATACTTTTCGAATTTAATATTGGTTGGAGAATGCTCTGCAAATAGTCCTAATATTCTAAAATATTCATAAGTTTCAGAAGCTTTTAATTCAAAACCTTTCCAGAATAGTGTCTCATCAAATTCTTTATCTTTAGTTTCTGTAATATCTACTTTTTTAGTTGAAGGAACTAGATATCTTAGATTATTATATGAAGATTTACGAATATGACCTTTAATAAACTTAATAGTTTTTAATTTATTATTAGGTTTATTATCCCATTTCTCTATGTCTGAAAATCCTGATTGTTTAAGCTTCAATCTCCAAGTATGTTCTAGATCTATTAACTCTTTTCTGGTATAATTTCCTACAGGCTTTGCATCATTAAATGAAGTCATGCAAAACCCCAAACTCAACGGCAGCTTCACTATCAAAATAATAATCTTGATTTTTACCAACACTTGACCAGAAACTATAAGCTTTATTAGTTCTAGAAGCTATAAATTTATTAATTCTATTTGCTAAGGATTTTGTATGAGAGAGCTCTGCAGCATGAATCGTTATATTCTCAAAGTTTGTCGCATATGCTGGAGGATGATGCATGAAGGTGGTATTCCTCCCACTCGTCCGTTTCTCTCCAGCGAGAAATATCGGAAGCGCTGCAGATGCTATAAGTCCCATAGCCTGAGTGTTTACTACGCAAGAACTATTCAAGATCCTATCCACGAACGCAAAACCATCGTATATACTACCGCCAGGACTGTTAATGATTACTAAAACCGGATCACTATGAAGATTCTCTAGCAATCTCAACTGTTTGTCAAACTTTACATATGATTTTAAAGATATTCCACCATTGATCAATAATGTTCGATTGTCTATATCTATTTCATCTTTCAATACAAACTTTGATTTAACATCTAACCATAAAGCTACATTTTCTTGATTTTCTTCTGTTGTCATGCGTCTTCTTCTCCACAAACGTACCGCTCTTATACCATACCATTTACTAGCTAACCAGTCAAGAGTATGGTTATATAAAGTCAAAGTTTTGACAACTTATTAGATTTTAAAACTGATCAGCTCTATATTCAGTTTAAGATTTCTCACTCGACCCCTCGATAAAAAAGATTTTTGACCTTGTCGCACACAAGTGTGATAAGATCTAAAAAAGAATATAGGCAGTACTAGGCTGTTAATAGTAATATCAAGGGGTTACAGAGTTCGACTGATTTTCTAAGTATTGACTTGGTAATCACTATCAGCGATACTAAACTTTAGGGTAGCAAGGAGGTTCCCTAAAGATATTTTAACTTCTTTATGAGGATTGTGGTACGTTTATGGAAAATAGTAAAAGATTTGAAAATTTACGTTATACTTTTAAATCTGATGGGCGGGCTTTAAAAGACAGTAATGGTAGAGTTAGAAATACAGATCAGTTTAGTAAAGCTTGTTTTCAAGCTAAAATAATGATTGATCCTTTTATAGTTGCTGAAGAATATCGAGCATGTGTAAAGGAACTATTTGAACCAGAAGAAGAAAAGACGACTGAAGAAGCTATTTTAGAATTTCTTGATCCTACAGTTGTATTTGAAAATTTTGAACTTCTTTTAGATGGAAAAGGCCATCCAATTGTCAAATATACTTCACCAGATACTGGTAGGAAACACATATTGGGTACTACAAAAGATGTAGATCATCGAGCTTTATATAAAGAACTTGTAAGTTTTGGTATTACAACTCTTGATAAATGGAAATTAATTTTAAAACCATTAATTAAACAACTTCGTATTCCTGTCTTAACAGGTGAAGTAGCAGTTGAGACTATCTGGTCAAGACTATACAGCGGTCTCGAATTGTTACCTCGAAAGTACGTTGACCCAAATGCGATGCCTGTAGCCCTTGAAGGCAAAGGAAACCATCGGGCTGACCACATTATACCTTTCCATCGAAAAGATTCAACCTTAGGCGAATTACACCCCTTCCTGAGGGGGTTCTTGGAACGTACTGAGGATCACAAATACCTCTGTGCGATTATCGCTTCAAGACTCCTCGGATTCCGTCATGCATACATCCCGTACCTTATCGGTGCTGGAGGAGACGGTAAATCTACCTTCATCAGTTTCCTTGACAAGGTTGTTGATGGTTACACTGCAACCCTTGACGTGAATGATGCAACCTATGGCCTCTACAATTGCATTGATAAGATTTTCTTATTTGTTAATGATACTTCGAACAAACGAATCTTCTACTATGAAACCATTAAAAACATATCCGGAAATGACTTTACTCGCGTTAATGGTAAGTATCAACATGCAAGAGATGTGAAGCTTCCCGGAATGATCTTGATCAGTTCAAACCAAATGCCGATACTCACTAAAGCTGAATGGCTCAAGCGTCGTGCAAGAATCTTTAAAATTAGTCCTATGCCTGAAGAGATGAAAGAAAATCTTGTAGACGTTGGTACAGCTGTTGCTTCTATGGCTACAACAACCAATGAATTTTTAAATTATTGTATTCAATGTTTAGAAGAAGTTGGAAGTATCCATACAGGAGAAGTTAAACAACCCCCAACTCATAAAAAGATTATTGATAATGGAGAAACTCCTGAAGAAGATGAATACGAAGATTTCTTCCAAGATCTTGGGGTAGATTTAAATCCAGAATATACCATAACTGAATATTCTTTCAGAAAGAAAATCAGAACCAAATGCCAAGAACAACATAAATCTGAGTATTTTATGCAGAATTTTCTCGCATATTTACGCGAAAAGAAAGGAGTAACTCGTGGTGCTGGATACTATAAAGGAGTTGGAACCCCTATCCCAAAAATAGACGGGCATACTAAATTTATTGGTAAAAATGCTTCTTAGTGCACTATAACCGAAAAAAAGCTTGATTTCTGTTTTCAACTATGAGAAACTATGAAAAGACCAAGAAACGGCCTGGACAAGATGGCACTCGATGATGAGTCGAGTAAGCTACCAGCCCACGAAAGAGAAGCAGGTCATAACTGCAAATCGGCGCGTTCTTGGTCTAATGACGAAACAATCTTCTGAGAACCGCAACACACTATACTGATGTGCTCTGACTCGGAGAGAAGATTGTCTATGGGCGAGCATACCCATACTGATGAGTCTACTGCTAACAGACGAAACATTGTTTCCTTTGAGAAGTAATACACGCTCTGCATTCTCCATGATCCGGAGACAACGTGTTAAGGACTTCACATAGCTGTTACAATGTCTACGAGTAATTCTCGTACTGATGAGTCAACAACAATAGGAGAAGATATGAAGTTATTAGCTATTTGTACCCTCCTTTTATTAGGTTGGTTAATCTTTAAACCCAGCAACCCTCATACATATACTTTCTATTCTAAACTTTATAATAGACAAGTAACTGTAGAATCTAAAGCCAAAGTTATTGCACTAGTTCTGAATAAAGAACTAGCTCTCAATAAAGATGGTGAAACTTATTGTCTTAATAAAGTATTATTTTATAGTTTACATACAGGATATGTAATCTGTAATACTTTAGCAATGACAGATGTTTATCGTGTTTATTCCAATGGTTGGGATAAACGAGAAGTTTATTTCACTGAAGAAGATTTAAACTTTCTAAGAAGATAATTACTACAAATATTTAGAGGTGTCAAATGTTATATGGAATTTTATTTGCTCTTATAGTTGTAACTGCTGGTTATATTTACATTAATACATCTCGTAAAAATACTTTGAAGAACAATAAAGTATTAAAAGCCATGATTTGTAACAAAAAACAGAGGTTAATAGATGAAGCAAAGAAAAATTATAGGTAATACTCTTCAAGAGTTTGTAGATGATGCTTATATAGATGAAGAACTTCAAATGTTAATGGAAAGATTCCGTGAAACAGAAGTTCGTACAGGTATACAAGACCCAGCCATTCTCTTAGAAATATTTGATTATCTTGACAATAAATTCAAAGAAAAAGTTCGCATAGCTCTTAACTAGGAGACTGTATGGAAGATCTTTTACAATACATTAATGATCAAACTAATGAGGAGACAGATAACTACGAAGATGATTTAGAAACTTATCAAAAAGTACTGCGGGATTTTCCGAAGAAGTTAATTACTTCAGACTAAGGAGATTTTTATGGACTTCGCAACAACTCTTTTTACAGATATTTGGAATACAACTCTTGAACCATCTAATGTTGAACTATTGAGTGTTTATAGACTCGAACGACTTAGAGAATATCCCGGAGTACCAATTAGAACTTTTAAAGATTGGTATAGCCATCGTGAATGGATGCGTGAAGAACGTAAAAAACATCTTAGAATGGTAAATAATTATCGTATTCTCGATGATATTGAACAAGAAGAGAATAAGAAGAAAGGTTAATATGTTAGTAATCAAGGAACTTGTATTACATGATGATATAACTATTCAAGTTACTATCAAAGATTATTACTTGGTTACTGATGTTTTCTTAATATTTCGCGGTATTGTAAGAGATAAAGAACGAGAACACAGATTCAAATTAGAAGAACCTTACGGCCGCTTTATCAACAATGTTCTAGATTGTAAAGAATATGGAACAGAAGTTAGAAAGTAGGACTTTTGATTACGGTAATATCCTTAATGGCAGCATTAAATGCATACAATATTCCTCCTCAGGATATTATGATGCTTACATGTATTGCTATAAAAGAATCAAACCTTAACCCTAAAGCTGTGAACCATCACAGAAACCAAAATGGTACTAAAGATCATGGATTATTTCAAATCAATGATGTAAATAAGAAGTTGTGTGATGTAACTTCAAAAGAACTTTTAAATGTTCATAAAAATATTAAGTGTGCTGTTAAAGTATACTCCACACAGAACTTAAAAGCTTGGACTACCTATAAACTTTGTAAAAAAGAAATGAGAAGTACATAATGTTTGCAATGATTATCCTCAATCTAAATACGGTACAATTAGAAATAGTACATACTAAAGGCAAACTTAAACTAGCCAAATCTGACTTGGATGCTGAAAGGTATGTGACAAGATATCTTCCTAATTGTAAATTATTAGGTACTTTCCCCAATCCTTCTGAACTTATAGATATAGTTATTAAGGAACATGCCAATGCGAACAAAAAAGAAACCAAAAAGCCGAGTAGATCCAAAGGATAAAGATACTTACCCACCGCCACCAACTCACCATATTATTAAATGTAAGGAATGTTCTAAAGAAGCTAAAGTAGCTATTAGATATACAAGACTTTGTGTGCGTTGTAGAGAAGAAGAGATTAGATCCAATACAGATTGGGCTGCTTGGAATGGAACATCACATATAGATTCAATCGACAGACAATTACCTTCTTGGAATACTAGAGGCAAATAATGGCTAAACATCGATCATTTGAAACATTATTAGACCAACTCTTAAAAGATTATGGTGAAATGTATCGTACAGAGTTTCATGAAGATAAAGCCAAATTTAATCTTCCACCTTTATTAGAACCACTAACTAAAGCTCAACAAAACACATTCTCTAAACCTATTGGTGGTAGAGATAGAGATAGAAAACAAGCAGGAGATGATAAACAGTTTAGTGATGAAAGCACCCAGCTTTCTACTAAAGCTAGTAGTACTATTCAATCCGCAGCATACTTTACTAAGAAAGAATATTTAGTTGTCTCTTTTAAGTCAGGGGGCTCATATTCTTACTCTGGAGTTCCTGTAGATGTAGTACGAAGATGGGAAAACGCCTCAAGCGCAGGCAGTTATTTCTATTATAATATAAGGACTTCTTTTCCATATCAAAAACTTGGATAGTGTCATGGAAGTATTCTTTAAAGAAATCAAAACTAAAGGCTTTCTAATGTGGGCCTGTTATCTAAATAAAATTGAAGTAGCTAGATCTTGGAGTCTTCCAGGAGTCAGAATGAGAGTACTTCAACTTATAAGGAGTAATAACAATGGACGAAATAGACGAACATCAAAAGAAATCAATTAAAGCAGCAGAAGACTACTTAAACGCTAAACGAAGCGGCATGCCAGAAACTATCATTTTTATTTACAAAAAGACCTATAATTATATTTTGAGTAAGTTATGAGATTTAAAGTAGAAATACAACTTCCTACAGGAATTGTAACTAAAGTCTTCTTTGCTGAAGATTTAACAGAATTGAATGAGAAAGTATTGAAAGAGTTTCCTAAAGGCAAAGTTATCGGAATCATTGGGAGTTAAAGTTTTCTGATACTCCTCCGATAAATATAATAGGGAGGATTCAGTCATGAAAAAGAAACTAACAATCATTGCAATAGTCGGTGTAGTTCTTGGATGTTTAGTATCCAACTATTTTATTCTTAACTCTAATTGGTACATCCAAAACACAGAATTATCTTTAAAAGATTAAGGAGGCTTTATGTTTAAGAAATTTTTCGAAGGTTCCTTTGGTATCTTTATAGGAATCTTAGGAGCCCAGATTATTGGTATCAGTATCTTCTTTTGTGCAATCTTATTCGCAATGTTTCTATTATTAGGATGAGTTATGATAGTAGGTATCGATACTGAGTTTTTTGATAGTCAAGAAGCTCGAATGAAAGTAGTTGCTGCAGTCCTTTCCTTTCCTACAGAAACCAAACGTTACAATCTATTAAATCTAGAAGAACAATATTCCTTTCAACTTGAAATGGATAAGATCAAGGAACGAAAGGATATATTGATAGCACATGCAACTGCAGCAGAAGCTAGAAGTCTTATGGCCCTGGGTCTAGAGCCTTTTGATTATCAATGGATAGATACATATATAGAATTTACAATGTTGTGTAATTCTAATGACAAATATCGTTACGGTGATTACCTTGGGGATACCGGGGACATTAGAACTAGTTTTAAGCCTGACCCGTCGTCGGATGAAGAAAGCATACTTGATCATACTGAAACTCCTAAAAGCTTAGTAAATACAATTTATAAAATGCTTGGAATAAAGTTAGACCAAGAACAAAAAGAAGCTATGCGTACACTGATTCTATCAAAGAATCTGATTGAGATAAATGAAAGAATCAATGAGATTCTAGACTATTGCGAATCTGATACTATCCATCTAATCAATCTAGATGCAGCACTTACTAAGGCCTTCGAATCTGAAGGTCTTTTTGATTTTAGAGAAGATCAATTAGCTCGAGGAAGATATGCAGTAGCTACAGCTAAATCTGAAAATCTTGGAATACCTATTAATCTTGAGTTTCTTAATAAAATTATCAATAAAACTCCAGAGATTCTAGATATGCATAAGGAGACAGTCAATGGATACTTTAGATACTTCCTTCCGGAGACCCAAAGGCCTCCTAAACAATATAAAAATGGCCGTATATTTCATTACAAGCCGACGCCTGCGAAGAAGTCTGATGCTGCATATCAAGAATATGTGGGAACTTTGGGAATTAGAGATTTTCCAAGAACTAAGAGCGGCAAGTTCAAAAGCGACAAAGAGACACTTGAAGCCTGGGGATATTGGAAAGGCCTTGAGGCTCTTTGGAAGTACAATAAGACGGAAGCTTCTTTAAAATGGTTTAATAAGGATAATAAAAATGGTTTTTTTGATCGTTTCAGCTATGTGGATGAGTCTGTTAGGCCTTATTTCGGTATTTTCGGAACTCAAACAGGACGAAATGCTGCCAAAGCGAAGACTTTTCCTCTTGCTATGTCAAGCTGGCTCCGTTCTATTGTGCGCCCTAGGGCTGGCCACTTTATTATAGGGAGTGATTTCTCTCAACAGGAGGTTTATGTTGCGGCAATTCTATCGAAAGATAATAACTTGCTCGAAGCCTACAATTCCGGGGATGTGTACTTGGCATTCGCTAAACAGGCAGGTCTCGTTCCGCCCGAAGCAACGAAAAGTACGCACAAACTCGAAAGGATGCTTTGTAAAAGTACGGTTCTGGGTCTCCAGTTCGGAATGGGCCATGAAAAGCTCAAAATCAAACTCAAACTCGATTCAGGTCAAGAGATAACAGATGAAAAGACTGCAGAACTCATAAATGCTCATAAATCTACATATCAAGATTATTGGGCATGGGTGAAGCAACTCTCATCAGATTATAAAGCTGGTACACCTTTGGTGACTAATGATGGTTGGGTTTTATGGTGTGACAATCCTGTTATGACTAGTGTAAGAAACTTTCCTGTACAAGCTAATGCAGCAGCTATCACAAGATTAGCAATTGTAAGGTGTTGGGAGATGGGATTACAAGTTATGTGCGGACTTCATGATGCTATTTATGTAATCAGTAAAAATCCCGATATAGATGAAGGGGTCTTAAATGAGATTATGCTCTGGGCTACAGAACAGATTCTCAGAGAAGATAAGACAACTATGCGTATAGATTCAAAAGTTATTGGATCTGATGAAATCTGGATAGAAGAGAAAGGTCAAAATGATTGGGAAAAGCTTAAGGAATTTCTTACTTAAAGATAAAAAGAAAGGCATTCTTCAAAATATCTCTTATTATGAAAGAGAATTAGAAAAATGTGAAACAGATATCGAACGCCGTGGTTATTATGATGAAGTGTATCAAACAAAAGAGATAGTGCATTTAAAAGCAATTATTTCAGGCCATAAAATATCTTTACAAATTTTGGAAGGATAATATGAAATTTGAAAAATACTTACTTAAGAAGATTTTTATTTATGAACGTAAACTTTATGAAGTCTATCATGATCCTAAACAAGCCGATCTACATAAGATAAAAAATATAAGTTTTATACATGGAAAGTTAGAAGGTTTTGAAGAAGCACTACATACTTTAAGGGAAAAATATCCTTTAAAGGAGCCTCAAATGAAAGAAAACTCAAAGATTGAATATACTGAAAGATCTATAATTGAAAAAGAACTTACCCCTATGCAAACTTTAAGATACTTAATTAAGAAATATTTAGGAATATAACCATGTCAATTGTATACTTAATCAAGGGCCATACAGGAGAATATGAAGATTCAATTGAATGGATAGCTAAAGCTTTCAAAAGTAAAGTTTCAGCTCAGCATTATTATAAACAATTATTAAATGTAATCCACACCCATAATGTTAAGTATAAAGGTGCAGATAGTATTGAAATTCGTGAAGCCCTTGAAAGAAAATTAGAAGCTTTAGACCCCTTATGTCGCATAGATTATAATGGGGTTTACTATGAAATTACCGAAGTCAAAGTTTTGTGATTGACAAATTCTTGGTAAGATTATATAATTTACAAATGGCTCTCAAAGAGTGGTTCTGAGTGCCGAAAATAAGGAGTTATTATGACAGTTGTTAAGAAGAAATTAAGTGCATCAGTTAAATATGTAAAATATTCGGCTGCTAAACCAGGAGAAACTGTGGCTTTAGGTGTGTTCAAAGGTACAGAATTAGTACCGGCTTTTGATCCTACTGCACCTCATGTTCCTCAACATACAATTATAGATGAAGATGGTACAGAAGTTAAACTTAATAGTGCAGGACAGTTAAATCACATTCTTAAAAGTGTAGAACCTGGCACTCCTATTGAGGTTGTATATCTTGGAAAAGAAAAGATCAAGTCTAAGACAGGAAGAGTCGTAGAAGCCAATCAGTTCGAAGTTAATGAGCTTGTTGATGAAGAAGATGTAGCATAATATTTTCAGGAGCTTAGGCTCCTTTTCTTTTGGAGTGTATATGACACATAAAGAACAAATATTAAAGATTTTTAACGAAGCTCATATTGAGTATACTCTTAGTAATAATGAATATGGTTTTGAAATAGAACTTAATGCTGAAAAAATTGAAGAAGCTAAAGGTGTTACAGGATATTATGGATTTTTTGCTATATTTACTTTTAATGAAAATGAAACTCTTACAGGTGTAGTATTAGGTGAATAAGTTTATGAGGTTATTATGAAAATAATATCTGCTACTTGGTATGATGCATTTAACCAAGAGTTTTTAGTAGAATACTTTGAAAGTTACTTTGATGCAGAACAAATTCTTGATTTCTATGCGGACCAGAAATCCATCTTTGGGCGAAAGATTATTGCAGATTATGCTCATACCCGCGTATTTAGTGATGGGACTCGTGTTATTCTACGACTTTGCGAGGTTAAATCAAAAATCGAAAGCCAAGCAGACTTTGGAGCAGAAGGAGTAATAGATGTCGGACCCAAACAAAAGTATAAATATCTCCCCGGAGACTTTTAAAGATTTGAAAGATTTAGAAGCTAGATATCTTATGTATGCAATGGAATGTAAAGAAGAAGGCCCTGATAGGCATGAAGACCTTATAGATTTTCTAGGAATGGCCAACGGTGTGTACATGGCAATCCAAATAATAGAAGGAAAATATGATCTTAAAACCGGAAAATTTAAACAATCTAAGTGAAAAAGAATATCGAGCCTTTCCCTATGAATCTTTCTCCTCTATCAAATATCTTTTGGAATCTCCTAAGACTTTTCAATACTATAGAGATAAACCTTTTAAAGGTTCTGATTCCACTCTTCTTGGGACTACAGTACATCATTTTCTACAAGGAAATAAACATCTTGTAGCTTATAGTGTTATAGATAAACGTAAGAAAGAAGAGTATTCAAAATTTCAGGAAGAATTCATGCAACTTGCTGGAGAAGAAGGAATTATAGTACCAAAATCTTTTGAAGAAAAAGTTAATAGTATTATGAGCAACCTAAATTCTAATAGTAAAGCTCTGAATCTTCTAGACAATTGTAAATTTGAAGTGCCTTATTTCTTTGAAGTAGATGGGGTTAATCTTAAAGGCAAGGTGGATGGGATTTCTGATGAGTTTCTTCTAGAGATTAAGACCAGCAGTCAAGCTACTACAGCTTCAGAGTTTAAGGAAGAGGCTAAAGAAAGACATTATGATATGCAAGCAGCAATGTATATGCATGCTCATGAACAAGTGTCCAAGTGTAGGGTGCCTAATCATTACTTCATTGTTGTTAACACCGTAGCACCTTTTAAGGTTTCTGTCTACAAATCATCTAAAGAATTTTTAAAAGGAGGAGAGCAAAAACTCTATGAAGCAGTCGACAGATACAAACGTTACATCATTAACGGAGAAGAATACGAAGAAGACGTCGAATCCATCTAACTCCATTGATAGACTTCTTGCTCGGACTACAAAGGTTGAGTCTCCTCCTGACCGGCCAGCCAGTTTTTACTTATCACCCAAGAAAACAGGGACTAAGATAAAGACTACTGGAGCCAAGATTCAATCTGAAGAAGAAGTTGTGAAGCAATGTACTGATTATCTTCGTAAGAATGGGTGGATCACCAAGACCCTTTTCACAGGAGGTATACCTACAGGCCAAGGACGGTATGTGACGAATCCTGCTAAAGGAATTCCAGACAGTATAAACTTCCATGTCGGAACCAAACGTCTTGTATGGATTGAATACAAGAAGTCTCATAATGGAGTACTTTCTCCAGAACAAAAAGACTGGCATAACCTTCTCTTCCACTGTGGATGTGAGATTTGGGTTGTAAACAGTCTTAAGATACTTAAGGAGTTTCTAAATGACTTTCCAGCCATCCAAACAGCTAGTTGACTTTATCGCTAGGTGTGAGAATTTCAGGAGTGTCGCGTACAAACCCCTCCCCACTGATCGTTATACTTTCGGTTACGGGTGTACCTATTTTAAGGGGAAGCCTATTGGGCCAGGGGACACTATCAGTCAAGAGGATGCCCTGCTCCAATTGACGTCTGACCTGGAAAAACTTGGTCTCATCATCAGCGGACCTGGACTCCCCAGCAACCTTACTCAAGAACAATTTGATGCGGTTGTTTCGCTGGTTTACAACATCGGGTTTGGGACTTTCAAGAGTTCTGACACTGGTAGATTGTTTTATGCTGGACAAGATATCTCCGATCGATTTAAGTTATACAATAGGTCTGGTGGACAAGTGATAACCGGGCTAGTCAACAGAAGGGAGAAAGAGAAGGAGATTTATACCTCTGGAATTTATAGTTAGGTCACTCACCATAAAAACTCAGTTGTACGTTACTTGAAAGAGTTTAGCATGTCAATTTTTTCGTTTATTCAGGCCCAAAAGACCCATGTGATTTATGGGGTCCTTATTGTTGGCCTTGTAGCAATCGGTTCATTCTTTCTGTCTCGAAAGCCGACAGAGGTTGTGAAGACTGTTACTAAAACCAATACTGTGGACCGTAACATAGTCCAAACAAAAGTGCAATATGTTGATCGAGTTATTGTTAAAAAAGATGCCAATGGCAGTATCACTACTACAACCGAACATATCGGTACAGATGATACAACAACAGACAAATCGAGACTAAAGTCCACTTTTGCAAGTACTGAAAAAACCTCATACCTAACACGGTATAGTTTAGGAATAAAGTACCCTGTTACACTGACTTATACTGGAATTAATCTCACACCTACTCAGATTAAAGAGATTCAAATAGAAGGAGGAATAAGACTCTTTAGTCTACCTATTTTTGCAACTATTACTACAAACATAGGTTTGAACCAATATTTCTTAGGTGTTAGATATGAATTCTAGAGGTTATTATGAGTACAGTGTTAGTTATACCTGATATTCAGGTACCTTTTATGCATGAAGATGCTTATACATTTCTTGCAACAATTAAAAAAGCTTACAATCCAGATATAGTTGTACAAATCGGAGATCTTGCCGATCAACATTATTTCTCTCGTTATACACCTTCCACTAAATCTAAAGGTGGTAAAGAAGAAATGGAACAAGCTTCTAAGCAACTTGACCCTTTGAAACGATTATTTCCTAAGATGTATATCTGCTGGGGTAATCATGACCTTCGTATCTTTCAAAAAGCCGGTGAAGCTGGTATAGATTCAAGTTTATTGAAGTCTTATAATGAGATGCTTGATATGCCTAAAGGTTGGAAGATAGCCGATAATTGGGAATTTGATGGTGTTATGTATGAGCATGGTATAGGTCGTAGTGGTTCTCAAGGAGCTATAACAGCTGCTAAAGCTAATATGAAGTCTACTGTGATAGGGCATTTACATTCTCATGCTGGAGTACTTTATTATGGCAATAAAGATCATTTATTATTCGGGTTCAATGTAGGAGCTCTTATAGATGATAGAAAGTATGCGTTTGAATATGGAAGATTTGTATCTTCTAAATCTGTATTAGGATGTGGTCTAGTAATAGACGGCACTCCTGTGTTTATTCCTATGGTACTTAATAAGAATCATAGATGGGAGGGGAAAATATGATTGTTTATGTATTGTCTATTTTTATTTATGGCTATGGTGGAGAAGCTGTAACAGAAATTCAAACATTTGAATATAAAACTATGGCAGAATGTTTAGCAGCTAAGAAACAAAAAATCCCTCTTTTAGAAGATCCTTCTGAATCTATCTGTGAGGCAAATAATGTTAACAACTGAATGTCTGGAAGAGCAAATTATTGAAGCTGCTTTAAAATTAGCACCTTATGGTATTTTCCTTACTGAAGTAATGGTTGGTCCTAAATCTTTTAAAGAATTGAAAAAGATGAAGTTAGAAATAGATGATGAAGGAAGATTGATACTTTATACAATTTCTGGTGAATTTCCTATAAAAATTAGGGATTGGAGAAAATGAGATATAAAATTGATGGATCTATTTGTGAGGTAGTTAGTGGCAACTAAGAGAATCTCAAATTTATCAGACTTAGCTAATTGTACTGATGAAGAATTTGATAAATGGACTTCAGCAGTAGAAAACTTTAAAGGACAACTCATTTTGGATGATTTAACTTTTGAGACTAAAGATGTTCCAGGTATCGAAGGTAAAGGAAACTTATCTCATAAACCTCATTTAGCCTATCTTGATCCTCATCTTGAACATGAGATGGGAATGGGTATGAGGTATGGTGCTATAAAGCATGGTTGGAATAATCATAGACGATTAGGAGTAGAAGCTTCACAACACATTCTTGATTCTCTTAAAAGACATCTAAATGCTTATCTTCGAGGAGAGCAAATAGATACTGAAAGTAATATTAATCATTTAGCTTGTGTGATGAATAATATTAATTTTTTATACAGGCTTGACAGATTATATGGATATGATGCTGTAATGCAAAATATCTATGGAGAAACTAAATGAAACAAATCTATATTTACTTAGCAATTATTTTTGCAATCTTCTTAGGGTTGCTCGGGCACAAAGTATTTGCTAATGAGCCTCAAATAACAATATTGCACGCTGATTATGAAGTTATTAAATCAGAACCTTCTACTATTGTACTTAACAATACTAACTTTGCTGCTATTCGGGATGAAGTTAATGGTGCGACTATCAACAAAGCACTTTTAGCACTTACTAAATCAGATCCTAATAAGCCTTTCTATTTGTTTCTAGATTCTCCAGGTGGAGATGTAATCGCTGGTCGTCGGTTAGTTAGTTATCTTCATGATTCTAAAAGAAATATAGTTTGTGTAGCTCAAACAGCTATCAGTATGGCTTATGTGATTCTACAATCCTGTCCTGTTAGATTGGTTACTGCTCATAGCATCCTTATGACACATCAGATTGCAGGTAAGATGGAAGGAAACCTTAGAGAGTTACAGGCTCAAATCTATTTTAAACAAAGACTTGCAGACCTCTACGATGGTATCATTGCTGCTAGGATGGGTTTGGCACTTGATGTATATCGTACTAAAATCAACCCTGAATGGTGGATGGTAGGATATCAAGAAGCCATCAATAACAATGCTGCAGATGCTCCTGTCCAAGTTAGGTGTACTACAGAACTTGAAAAAGAGATAGAGACTGTGGGTCAAGGTTCTGATGCTGCCAAAGTATCCAAATGCCCTATTGCTGGATAGTGTTATTGCTACTATATTATGGTGAATAGCTCTAACAATGAGAGAGCCCTGGATGGTATCAGGAGCGTGTAAGTGCAAGTCTTACTTCACCTTTCAAGGAGGATATATGGTTCGGTATGAGAATGGTAAATATGTTATCAAATCTGAAGATGGTAAAAAGACACTAGGCTCATATGAAACCAAAGAAGAAGCTGAAGAGCGCCTTCGGCAGATAGAATACTTCAAATATAAAGGAAACAATAAATGAATGTTTCAACACTCAGATACTTAGTAAACTCACTAACCCATAAATTTACAGAATCAGGTGGTGAACTTACTAAAGATCCGGAAGAATATGATTTAGTTCTTCAGCATGGATTTGGAGATAGTGTAAAGACCTATAAACTTACCCCAGTTGGTAAAGTAGACCATGCAAATAAGACAACAACTTTTGTAATTACAGAGATTGAAGGACCGTAACTGATAATACGGCACCCTCGATCGTCTTCAGACAGACGTTAAAGGTCTGGGCTCAAATAAGGATGCCATGAAATAATTCATCCTAAGCCTCTGCCTTTCCCAACCGGGGCAGCGCGCAAGCGCGAAACTGTGCTGGTGCTTGTAGGCTAGTGAGTAACCTTCTGACTGCCAGGAAAGACTGGCTTTTTTCTTTTTTCTCAAGTTTCTATACATCCCGACGATAAATATAATAGGAGGAATTACCCTCTCAGGAGAAGTATCATGGAGACTCTGTTCATTGTCTGTATTGTCTTAGTATCTTTAGCCTGTATTTCAGGTTTAATTATCGGTTTTTATGAAGAAATGAAAGTTATAGATGAACAACTTGATTCTTTAAGACACAACCGTAAAGGAGAGTAATAATATGTTTACTTTATTAGTAATTTCTGGATGTGTTCTAGTTGTAACTGTTTCAGGTCTTATCCTATATACTATGCACAGTATTCATGAAGTTGCAGAAGCTATATGGGAAGTCGAAAACAACCCTGATTTTGGAGGTTTCAATGAAACTAACAGAAAAGATTAAGGCAGTAACTGATACAGTATCTATTATGGCTTGGACTATGGTTGCGATAATAATACTGACCAAAGAATCTAACAAACCCAAACAATGACCGGTATATCCGGTCTTTTTTATTAGGATAATCTATGAAAATTATTACATTACTTGTTTCTAGTCTCGTCGCTATCGCCCCACCCCATACTTCTGTAGCTTCTGCGTCCACATCAGGTGATAGTGACCATCCTCAATTCTATCAATGCACCGTAGAATTTCCTGATGGTACTAAATCAGGTATTTGTATGGAAAAAGGCGAAAAGCATTATGAATTTCTTACTTGTTCAGGTATAGGTTTGGCATATGTAGAACCAGGTGCTTTAACCCGTGTAGACGAAAATACCTGTGGTGCTGATGTTGTAGGATTCAATAAAAAATCTAAGGAGTAATCTATGAGTTTAGAAGAAAAACTTACCAGTATAACATTAGCATTAGAGATGCTTAGATTTTATGAAAAAGAATATGAAAAAGATAAAGAACATATTCATAATTTAATACATGCCAGATTAAATTTGGAAACTAAAATTAGAGAAATGTATGAATTATACGAGAAAGAACATGTACCAGTTATTCGTAAAGTTCCAGGAGCTGATTATGGACTTAGACAAAAAGATTGAAGATATGTTGGATGAGGCTGTGGAACTTCTTCAGCAATCTGGAGAAGAACCTACACTTGAGAATCTTATTAAAGCGTCTATCTATCTCAAGCGTCTTTATGAACTAAAACGAAACACTATAGATGCTAATTGAGGCAATATGATTCGACAATCGTATCAACTATTTCGCAGGGCATTAGCTCATGAAAAATCTAATAAAACCAACCTTCTTATTACAGTTGTACTTGAAATATTTTCTGTTGTCTTATTGTATTTCCTCAATCGCTTTTATGGCACTATCTATGATGGTATCTCTCATTACAACTCTGGCCAGATATATGGAGGTATGGCTAAGTTTGCAGGTCTTGCCGGTGCCCTGGTTTTAGTAGGAGGTCTTACAACCTTCTACTGTAACAAACTAGCGTTTAGTATACGGGAAGGTCTAAACATTTACTATCTTCAAAGAATTAACACTCTTTATCTAGTTGATAATCGTGAACAGCGTATTCAGGAGGATCTAAAGAACTTTGGAGAAAGAAGTTGTGAGTTTTGGTTCGCAGTATTCCGTAGTATCCTAAAAATACCTATCTTTTTAGGGGTGATAATCACACTAACTCAATGGTACGTTGGTCTTATTGTGATAGCTGCGGTGATTATCGGAACATTCGCAGTAAAATGTGCGGCAAATAGCCTCATAAGCCAACAAGCAAAGCAGGAATCGAATGAGGCTACATACCGTAAAGAGATTATTACAGGATTCTTCACAAAATTTCAAGAGATAAAAACACTTTTTAACATCATAAACATAAAGATTAAGCGACTATCTTATCTTCAGTCTGGGTTAGGGCAGGCTTTTGTGTTATTGCCTTTTGTAATATTATTGCCACTTTATCTATCAAAATCTATTACAATGGGGGTGTTAATGCAGGCGGCTAATGCTCTTGGAAAGGTGATAGAATCTTTGACAGTTTTGATTGAACAGCGTCAATTAATTGTCAATATCTCAACTTGTCTCTTGCGGATGGAAACTTTAGACGTTAAAGTTTACAAGATAACTGAAGAAGGAAGAGTAGAAGAAGATTCAGAGTTTTCCGAAGACTTTGGCTGAGATAGCAGAGACAAACAATCCTAATATCCAAGCAAAGCCTTTGAGTTTCATATCATGAGTCTCTACCTTGGCTTTAACCTCATTCATGGTGTGTAAAGCTCTTTCGATTCTATCATTTTGTTCACGTTGATACTCAATGTGGGTTTCGATTCTGGCAGTCCTATCTGCTAAGACTCTAACCTCATTGAGGATCTCCTGAATTTGTACCTGTTCCATTGTTCCCTCTAATCGCGTCTATCGCAGACACACCTAATGCCATGCCTACTAAAGCCACGACCCATTGTCCCACCTCAGGATTCTTACAAAGAACCACCATTCCAACTCCTGATAAGATTACTCTAGTCCTCAGGAGTCCCGCCATTCTATGTAATATCACATGCCAATTAAACTTCACGATACCCTCTCTCTTAAGCAAGTATGACTTCACAACTTAATGAAAAAGCTGTATTATTATCTGCAGTCAGATTAGCTGCTGCAGGAGTCAACAAATTCCCCTTATCCGTTATACTTGGACCTACATAAATCAACCCTGTAGAAGTCGCAGGAGCTGTCAGTACACTTCCCATCCAAGTACCAAAGTTAGCACCTGAATTGAAGTTTGCTGCATAAGTTCCGAAAACCACTGAAGGTTGAGTTACAAGATTTAAGGTAGGAATTTTATTAGTTGAATCTGTGCTAAGTGAGAATCCACCAGGAATAGTAAATGAAGCTGTAGTGCTAGTTACTGTACCAGTAGTAAAGAAGATACAAATATGAAGGCTATCACCTACTTGTTTGTAAGTTCCTTTAAGGTTAGTGACTGTTCCGTAACCTGTAACTGTTGGTGTGTAAGTCTGCCAAGAAGAGGTTGTGATACCTAACAATGTTTGAACTTGAGAAACTGTAAGATCTAATGGTGCGGCAGAAGAACCAGTATTATTACCCTTCAGAGTCAAGGTAGGCATATTGGCTAGTTTAACGTTAGTTATTGCTGCATCAGTAATAAATTTAGTTTGGATTCTTGACATTTTATCTTCCGTTAGTGACGGGTGGCATTAGGCCCACATTCTGAATACATCCATGGCCCTTTGGTTGACTGTGGCAGTTCCTCCACCAGCAATCTTCCATCTAATCTCTATAGCCTGAGTTCCACTAACAGTTACCATAGCTTGAGTTGTCACATTCATATTGATAGAGGCACTGGCAAGAACCCCTGTGGTAAATTGAGGTGTCAAAGCTCTGACACTATGAGCTACTTGTGTACCATTCGAATAGATTGAGATTGTGATGGTTGAACCAGTTGTATTGCTTGAAATAGTTGAAGAGAACATGACTTTATAAGTACCTGATACAGGAGTAATAGTCATACCTGTCATTAATACATCTGTTGTGCTTGTAGTAGTCGCAGATGCTGTAGCACTGATCTCTGCACCTGTTAGGGCTGCAAGAGCCCAGGTACCATTTGCATATAGATATTTTAAAGCAGCAGTATCCCCAGCAGCAGGGGCAGGAACCAATCCTTTAGTACCTCCGCTACCTGAATCTCCTACAAATGTATTAAGAAGAGCCGTAACTTGCGTACCTGATAGATCAGATGGTGCAGCTGCGGCTCCGGTGGCATTGCCTTTGATAGTTGTGGCGTTCATATTCGCTAGTTTGGGGTTTGTTACTGCACTATCAGCAATAAACTTAGTCGAGATTCTGGACAAGTGAACTCCTTGTACCGGTATTATGCGACCGGTGGCGCTTAAGGTTTAGAAGTGATTGTATTGAACTACCAATATATCACCAGCTACTAATGCTGCATTACCACCTGTTGCAAGATCCCCTAAGAAAGTAATACGACCTACTCCGCCGCCCCCACCAGTAGCACTTACACTATAGTCTACACCATTATTTTGCATTGTGCCACCCAAAACAAACAACGCTACAGATGAGGTATCCGAAATAGCAAAACTTAAATCAATATACTGGTTTGTGATGTCTCCTGATACAAGCGTATGTTTCTCAGAAGCAAACTTTTGAGCCACAACCGCATTTGAAGATATTTTAGTAGTAACCCCGTCCACTACAACTGTTAAACCAGCAGAAGAACTAGTGATAGCCCCTGCTGGGTTAAGTTTCACACCTAAACGGTTAGAAGAGATAAAGAGTGTGGGGTTACTTGCTTCTAATTGTACAGCAATACCACCTGCACCCTTGATGATAGAGCCTGCTGGGTCTAACTTCACTCCAAGTTGATTTGAACCATCAATCTGTAAGGAAGGATTGCTTGCTTCAAGTTTGACTTGTAACTGACCGCCAGCCATACCAGGATTTGTAGATTGGAGACCTGAAACAGTTGCAAGGTTCACATTGATGGCACCACTTGCAACTGTAATCATATCCCCACCAGTCAAAGAAGCTGGGTTAGGACGGAATACAAATACAATTGGGTCTGTTCCAAGAGTGACTGGAGCAGAAGTAGTAACGTATATAAAACCTTGAGAAATTGTACCAAACTCAACGGCTGTATAAGCACCTTGAATTTCAGATACAGTGTTGAAGTCTGCAGAACGAACCCAGGTAGAAGGAACAGTAGCTGTAACTGCAACATAAATACCATTCTCAGCTTGACTAGTCTGGTCTTTAAGAAGTACACGATCGCCATTGGCAAGCGTTCGACCATCCATAGGGCCCGGGTCTGTACCAGATGCCAAGTTAATGTTTACTGTAGAAGCTGCGATAACTGCTTGTTTAGGTTTCAAACCTTCTGAAAGTGCCACTAACTGAGCATATCTAACAAGGTCATTAGGATTTACTGCATCTGAAGGTACTTGTGGCACACTTGAGAATACAATGGTATTTGTAGCATCTACTTGTAAAATATTCACATCTGCTGTATTACCAGCATTGCGTGCTTTTAAGATACCTGTATTACTTAATCGAATTTTAGTTTCATCTACTGCATTAGTAGCAATAAACTTCTTTTGAATTTGAGCCATGAACTATCTCCTAGTTAAATTGAATAATTAGTTGGTCGCCCGCCTCGAGTACACCATCTAAAAACAAACCACTCCAGGTAAGAGTACTTCCTGAAATTGAATAATCCGAACCGTATCTTTGTGTTGGCCCTCCTATAACTTCTAATACTGATAGACTTGGGTTAGTTGGGCTCGCTGTGAGTGTCACAAACTTATTGCTAATATCTGTGGAACTTAAAGTAAACTCATTCACAATATAACCCGAACCAGGACCACTACTAGGACCGATAAGCACCCATGTACTGCCAGAAGCATTAAATGTGTAAAGCATATCGGTATCAATAGCGACAGCCAAAGAACCATCAGGAGCAGAAGAAGGAAAGCTTGCAAAGTTAGGGTATGTAGGAACTCCTCCCGGTAAGGGGTAGGTTACTTCAGCCATAGAATCTCCCTTAGACTAATGAGCCTTTGCCGACAAAATTAATAGATGTTATAGTACCTGTTCCAGAGGTATTTGCCCATTGAAGAGCTATCCAGTTAGCTGCTGTACCAGTAATCTCATATGTAAGTATAGTTTTACCAGAAGTAGAAGTAGTAGTATTTGCAGCAATATCAAAGTTAACTGGAGCCGCAGCAGCGATAGATGCATAAGATTCCGGACTATTGATGGGGTCTGCGGAAATAAGCACAGACACGTTAGCAACTGGTGTTCCTGTCCAAACTATTTGAATCATACATCTTTCAAAAGAATCCATGAATTGCCAAGGAGTGATGTATGTATTAGTGCCAGTAACTGCACCAAGAGATCCTTGAATACTACGTTGTAACCATTTTTTCATTATATTATCCTATTGTTTAGTAAAGCCAAGCTTTACATATGGAGAACAAAGAGCCACTAACTCAGAATCATCTGAATCAAGCCCAAAACACTTCCTAAAATCAAGTACTTCTTGATGCTCTAACTTAGGAACATCTTCGATATACATATCTAGAAACTTATTATAGAACTCTGGGTAACAATGCCCAAACATCTGACCTACTGAAGAACTAACTATTTGATCTCTCTTACACATATTGTAAAAAGATTCTGGTTCAGTAAGAGCTTCAATCACATTGTTACATACATCCATAATGTAAGGATCTAAATCATCTTTAGGTGCGGTACTTTGGATCGCATCTATAGCCTTTGCTACATTCATAGAGATAATAGGATTATGAGTCGCTTTATCTATATTTTGTAAAAGATCTTGGATATATAACCGATACTTAGTATCATACTTAGGAGCAAATTCCTTTGTAGATAACTTAGCATTGTTTCTATAGATTCTTTCGATAGCTTTAAGCACACCCTGCATCTTTTCAAGTTTTATATGTGTTTGATATAACTCATCCAAATGATTTTGATCTACTTGATATTTGTTAATATTCTGGCCTATATCCTCATAGGTCATAGGAGAGTTCTCAATATCATGTTGCATCACAGTCTCTATGAATGCTTGTTTTTCAGGCACTGCCATTTTATAGAATTGAGAGAGTATATAAACTTCTTTGAGAGCTTCATCTATAAGTTCTTTAAGTTCAGGAGCTTTACCATAGTAATATTGTTTTACTATTGGCCGTTCAACCAACCCAAAATTAGAAACTGTTTTCTTTTGTATTTCGTCACAAATAGTTAACAGTTTTTGTGACACATCGATAAACTGTAAACTAGCAATATTCATACGTAATTCTAGGTATTCTGGAGTTTCTATAAGACCTTTCAGAATACAAGAAGCAAGATATTCACTTTCTAATCCAGGGTTTCCCACCGTTTCAAGTGGAATCATAAACTACCTTCTTTGATCGCTTTTTCACGAGCAGCCTGTTTATCTTGATGTCTTTGAACAGCACTATAAAAATCTTTATCATCATAATTAGGAGTCATTCCAGGCTGTGCTGGCTCAACTTCATCATCTGAAAAACTATTTTCTTTTTCATAAGCTGGAGTATTTGGTACTCCTGGAGTTGGTCTACCCACACGTTCAGAAGGACTATAACCTTGAGTAGGAGGTAAAGGTTGTTTCATACCTAATTTCTCTGCCATCACTCGTGCAGCATCACCCATCAAAGTAGAACGTCTAACATCTCCTGATTGAAGATTGGTTTTAAATTGTGAACTATGATTATCAGTAGATTCAGATAGTTTTATATTATTTAATAATTTAAGTTGTTGAGCCATATGTAATGCTTGAAGATTATTGATTTGAAAGGTTGTACCATCTATAGCTACATTAGCCCCAGTTGCTACACTCATTACTGCAGCATTATAGGCATTTGCTGCTATTTGTTGTTTATCTTGAGCAGTCTTAATAAGTCCTTGTTTCTGAGCAGAAACCTCCATAAGATTTTTGAATTCCATAGCTTGAGCCTGAATGGCTCTGTCCATATTCTTTTGATATGCATCCATAGCAAGGTTTGGTTGGCCAGTAACTCCCGAACCGATTCCCGAAAGAGCCATACCAATCGCAGTCATAAGTTTTCCACCTACACCCATATTATTAAGATAAGCTTGTGGGTCAATCTTAGCTTTTTCTGCAGCACTATTCAGAGCTGTTTCAGCATTTTGAGTTGCTCTAATAGCCCCCGCCACTGCATCGTTATAATCTTGATGAGTTTCATTAACTAATTGTTGTCCTTGGTCTATTTGTCGAAGGCCTGCGCCTTTTACAGCTGCTCCAACTGGAGCACCAGTTTCTGATGCAATCTTACCCATTTGTTCAAGAGCATTATTTGCAGTCTGAGTTGACCCGGGTAAAGCTTGAACAGCTTCTACACCTTGTTGTGCAGATTCAGGAGCTGCTAAGGTTGCTTCAGCTTGATTTTGATTTTGAGTAAAGTTATCACTACCAGTTGCGCTTTGCCCGGAACCGATTGCTCCACCTAACAATTGTTTGGCTGCTTCTTGTCCTAATTTTTTGCCGCCTTGGCCTACCGCATTAGCCATATTATTTAGCCTTTCTTGATTTGAATAGTTCTTCTAAAGAACTTACTCTATCATGTGCATCTGCTGCGGCACTCATAAGCATTCC
>Ga0310910_10000089_pt1 | contig 39693 bp, 38 predicted proteins | sample GREbulkMGHF172_FD_203448 | JGI IMG/M metagenome (GOLD analysis project Ga0310910, IMG submission 203448) | Lab enrichment of tropical soil microbial communities from Luquillo Experimental Forest, Puerto Rico - GRE.bulkMG.HF172 | ecosystem: Environmental > Terrestrial > Soil > Tropical forest >... | reverse complement strand
ATGATGCCGGTGCGCAGGCTCGACAGATCGAATTTGCCAAACTCGGGGTGGTCCATCTCGGCGATGAACATCGTCGGCACGCCGTGCACCGCGGTGCAGCGCTCGGCCTCGAGCGCCTCCAGCGTCCAGCGGATCGAAGCCCTCGCCCGGATAGACCATCGCCGCGCCGTGCGTCAGGCAACCGAGATTGCCGATCACCATCCCGAAGCAGTGATAGAGCGGCACCGGGATGCACACCCGGTTGTTCTCGGTCAACTTCATCGCTTCGCCGATGAAAAAGCCGTTATTGAGAATGTTGTGGTGGCTAAGCGTGGCACCCTTTGGGAACCCGGTAGTGCCGCTGGTGAACTGGATATTGATCGGGTCGTCGAACTGCAGTTCTTCTTCGAGCGCGGCAAGATGCGCCCGCGCCGGCGGGCCCGCCAGGCCCGGAATTTCGTCAAACCGCATCATTCCGGACACGACAGCCTCGCCGATCACGATAAGGTGCCGCAATTGCGGCAATCGCGGCACCACTTCGCGTAGCATCTTCAGGTAGTCGCTGCTCTTGAACTGCGCAGCAGTGATGAGCGCGACGCAGCCGGCCTTGTCGAGCGCGTATTCGAGCTCGGTAACGCGATAGGCGGGGTTGATGTTGACGAGAACGAGGCCGGCCTTCGCGGTGGCGAATTGGGTCACCACCCATTCGGCGTTGTTCGGTGACCAAATGCCGATGCGGTCGCCGCGCTCGAGCCCGAGCGCAACGAGCCCGGCGGCAAAGGCGTCGACCTGCTCTTTGAGCTCCCGGTAGGTCCAGCGAACGCGCTGATGGCGCACGATCAGTGCGTCACGCTCTCCGAACCGTTCGGCCATCCGGTCGAAATGCACGCCGATCGTGTCGCCGATGAACGGCACCTCGCTCGCGCCGTGAACGTAGCTTTCTGAGGTCATCGGGCGAGCTTCGGGTGATCTTTCCATGGCTGTCAACCGGCGTTCCGAGCTAAACCCATTCTGACGCGCACACAGAGGTTCGACCGGAGAAGCCAATGATGAGCGCCGCCCTTTGCTGCAAAGCGCCGCCGACGCCGGAAGAGATGATCGGGCGGGCTCGCGACATGGTCCCCGAGATCCGGAAATTGGCCGAGGCGACCGAGCGCAACCGCACGATCTCGCCACACATCATCGCCAAGATCCGTGACGCGGAATTGCTCCGCACCTGCCGGCCAAAGGAATTTGGCGGCTTTGAATACGACGCCGTAGTCGCACTCGAAATCGCGCTGGTGATCTCGGCGGCGTGTGCGTCGACCGGCTGGACGATGAACGGCGCCCTCTCCAATGGCATATCCTTTGGCCATTTTCCAATCGAGGCGCAGCGCGAATTATGGGGAGGCGGTGAAGACCCGTTCACCTGCGCCTGCTTTGCCCCGACCGGCACAGGGGTCCCGGCAGACGGCGGCTATGTGCTGAGCGGCAAATGGTCGTTCGCGAGCGGCTGCGACCATTCGAGCTGGATCAGGCTCGGCGCCTTGATTACGCCGGCGGATGCTCCGCCGCCGCATGAGGGCGCGTTTTTGCTGCTGCCGATCGAGGATGTCGAGATTGTCGACAACTGGTTCGTGTGCGGCCTTTCCGGCACCGGCAGCAAGGACATTGTCGTCCGCGAAGCCTTCGTGCCGCAGCATCGCGTGCTGCGGTTTGCGGAGACGCGCTCGGGCCGCACCCCCGGCGCGCAATATCACGAGAACCCGCTCTACCGTTTACCGCTCCTGGTGTCTGGTGCGACGATGCTGGCCTCGACCGCCGTCGGCGCGGCCCGGGGGGCGCTGGACGCGTATTTGGAGATGACCGCCGGCCGCAAAACCCGCGGCGCCTTGGCCGGCGGCGGAATGGCGATGGCCGAGTTCGCGACCGTCCAGCTGCGCTTTGCCGAGGCTTCGGCTGCGCTGGAAACGGCGGAGATGATCCTGCTGACCGATCTCCGCAATGCAATGCAAAAGCTGCGCGCCGGGGAGGAAATTACCGTCGCTGACCGCATCCGCTGCCGCCGCAACCAGGCCTACGCGACCAAGCTCGCGCTAGCGGCGGTCGAGGCGCTCAATGCATCGACGGGTGGCTACGGTCTCTTTCTCGATAACCCGGTGCAGCGCGCCTGGCGCGACGTCAACGCCGTCGCCCGCCATGTCAGCCTCAATTGGGACGCAGTTGGCACGATGTACGGCCAGCACGCCTTCGGCCTCGAACCGCGCGGCCAGTATTAGATCGACGGCCCTGTCCGGTACCGCGGGCCTTACGCGGCGGCGAGCGAGATGCCGAGCGCCGCGATGTCGGGCTCGATCCGTGAGGTCAGGACGCCGACTTTGCGCAGGTTGCGGACCAGCCCGGCGTGGAGATCGCGCCGAAAATATTTGCGGAACGCGGTCTCATCGCCGCCCGCTGCCCGTTCGCGGCGGAAACGCTTGATCTCCTCGATGTCGGCCTGGTCGAAACCCATCTCTTCATAGGCGTTGAGCGGGAAGATCCCCCGCAAGGTGCGATTCAGTGCCCACACCGCGAAATCCTCCATCTCACGCCGCTCGGCCGCCGTTGCTCCGTCGACCACCGCCGGCAGAGACAGCATGCCGAAGCCCATGTGGCGCGCTTCATCCTGTAGGATCCGCCGACATACTTGGCGCAGGATCGCGTCCTTCGAGGATTCGGCGAGCATCCGGAACAACGACACCGCGAAGGTCTCGGCGACGAGCTGCAGCCCGATTGTCTTCAGATACCACGCCGAGGTGCCGAGCAGCGTGTCGAAGATCTCCCGCACATTGCCGGCGAGCGGATAGGTCTCGCCATCGAGGCGCAGCGCCACATAGCGCTGCAGCACCTCGTTGTGACGCGCCTCGTCGACGACCTGCGTCGCCTGGAAGAGCTTTTCGTCCTGCCCGACGACGTTCTCGACCAGCTGGCTGCACACCAGCATCGCGCCGTGCTCGCCGGCCATCAAAGTCGACAGCCGCCAGCGCGCGACGCGCCGGTTCAGCTCGACCTGCTGCGCGGGGGACAAGCGGTCCCAGAACCTGGTGCCATGAATGTCGACGAGGTCGTCGGCGATGAGGCCGCCGTCACTTTCGAGCGGCTGCTCCCAGTCGATGTCGGTCGCGGCGTTCCACTGATCGATCTTCGCCTGCTCATAGAGCCGCCGCATATCGGGCTGTTCGCTGTCGTAGAAATGCCGGAAATGTGCGGTATTCCGAATGTCGATCTGGTGCTCGCGCTCCATGCGCCGCCTCCGGTGGTCGAGCTTCACAACATAGGGGATCTCGCACTAGTTGCAAGCGCTGCAGGCCGGCGCGCGAGCAGCGCCGCGACCACGCCGAACGCCGATAGCACAGCAAAACTTTGCAGCGAACGCACGTAATTTCCGGTCCCATCGTGCAGCGCACCCGAAAGCAGCGGTCCCGCGGCCTGCGCCAGCACCTGCGCGGACAGCGCGATACCGCGGATCGCCGCAAAATTGGCACGGCCGAAATAATCGGCCCAAGCAAGCGGCAGCAATGTCAGCAATCCGCCGATGCCAAAGCCGAACAACGCGCCGGAGACAAATCCGTCTGTTGCCGTGGATATTCCGATCATCAAGAGCGTGCCGACCGTCAGGAAGATCGCGACGAGTGTCAGAGGGTAGCGGATCGGCAACCAGCGCGGCAGGAAACCGCAGGCAATGGCGGCAATCCCGGAGGCGAGCGAAAAAGTGCTGACGATCGTCGCGGCGATCGTCGGCGCGATGCCGCGCTCGATCAGATGCGCCGCCTGGTGCAAGCTGACGCCGGCCTGCACCGGATAAACCAGCACGGTGTACAACAGCAAAAGCCAGAAGCCGGCGGTCCCGAGCGCCGCGCGCCGCGAGAAATTCGCCTCCTCACGGGCGGGCCGCAGCTCGGCGCCGGCGTCGCTGCGGCGATCGGGCAGCAGCCCCAGATCCTCCGGCCTGCGCACCATCAACAGCCAGACGGGCAGAAGACCGACCACCAATGTCAGGGACCCGATTGCCACCCAGCCGAACCGCCACCCGTGCTGATGCATCGCCAGCTGTGCGATCAGCGGCATCGTGACAATGCCGGCCATCTGCGCGACGGTCGCGATCGAGTTCGCCAACGGCCGACGGGCGATGAACCAATTGTTAACGGCCGTGTAGATGCCGAGGTCGAACGGGCCCGCCCAATTCATTCGCGCAATACAGAACAATAGATAGAAGACCAGGAGCGAAGGGGTCAGTGACAGCAACAGCATTGCCGCTCCGGTCACGAGCACGGCGAGCGACAGCGTGGCGCGCGAACCGTGGCGGTCGACCCACGGGCCGATCAGCGGCGATGCCAATGCCGCGAGCACGCCGCCCAGCGACACGGCGCCCGACAGCGCCGCACGCGACCAGCCGAACTCGCGGCTGAGCGGCTCGACAAAGATCGACAATGTCGCCACCGCCGGCCCCTGCCGCGCAAAGCCGGCGCAGCACAAGCAGCCGAGGATGACCCAGCCGTAGAAGAACGGCAGCCGCCCACTCAGCAGCCGCGGAACTGATGGCGTGGCCGAGCGCATCCTCTCGTCATTCTCGCGAAAGCAGGAATCCAGGCGGCGCTCTAACGCTTCGCCTGGGCCCCCCGCTTCCGCGGGGGCGACGACTTGAGGAAATCATCGCCGAGATGTCAGCTCGGGACGAGGCCGCCATCGACATTATAGGCTTGGCCGGTGATGTTGCGGGCACCGGGCGAGGCGAGGAACAGCGCCATCGCGGCGATGTCCTCGGGCTGATTGGCGCGGCCAATCGGGATCACCGCTTCCTGCTCGGCCTGAAGCTCGGCGACGGTGATGCCGCGTTCGGCGGCGCGCGTGACAGCATTGCGCGCGCCCAGCTCAGTCCGCGTCACCCCCGGGCAGATCGCATTGACATTGATGTTATGGCGGCCGAGCTGCTGCGCCGCCATCCACGTCAACGAGATGACGGCGCCTTTGCTGGCCGCATAAGCGGCGTTCGAGGCGCCGGGATAGCCGCGCCCCGAAATCGAGGCGATATTGATGATCCGGCCACCGCGCCCATCGGCTTGATTCTGGCGGATCATTTCGCGCGCGGCGCGCTGCAGGCAAAAGAACACGCCCTTAGCATTGACCCGGTGGATGCGGTCCCAATCCGCCTCGGTCAAGTCCATTATCTGCGCATAACGGGTGACCCCCGCGTTGTTGACGATGACGTCGAGCCGGCCGAACTCGGCGACGGTGCGCGCGACCATCGCATCGATACTCGCGACATCGCCGCAATCGGCCTGGATCGCGATTGCGCGTTGGTTGTTACCGGCGGCCTGATCCGCCGTCCGCTGCGCCGCGGCCAGGTCGATGTCAGCGGCCGCCACACTCGCGCCGGCTTCGGCCATTGCCAGCGCTGTGGCGCAGCCAATCCCGGCACCCGCCCCCGTTGCCAACACGATTTTGTCTTGCAAGATCGCCATGCTTCCCTCCCGCTGTCCATGGCGGAAATAGACCCTGGCCTGCGCTGCGATGACAAGAGGACCAGTTCATTTTCATTTATGGTGGCGGGCGTTGCGAATATAACTACGACATCAAATTGCCTGATTCGTATAGTATAGTAGATTCCAAGTAATCGGAACTTACAACCTGAACGCGATTTTGCTGCTGATTCGCTGCAGATTGCACAAACCATAAAATTGGGAACAACTCGGGATAGCCGACAGCCACAGCACGCGAGGAAAGGATTTGCCATGCTTGCGAACATCCCCGCAACGCAGACCGTCATCCAGATCAAGGCGCCGGGCGGGCCAGAGATGCTGGTGCCCGCAACCCGCCCGGTGCCCGAGCCGAAGCCCGGCGAAGTCTTGATCCGGATCGCGGCCGCCGGGGTCAACCGCGCCGATTGCCTGCAGCGCATGGGGCGTTATCCGATGCCGTCCGGCGCGCCGGACATCCCCGGCCTCGAGTGTTCGGGGACGGTGGTCAAGACCGGCAATGGCATCTCCGAGTGGCGGGTCGGCAACCAGGTTTGCGCGCTGATGATCGGCGATGGTTATGGCGAGTATGCCGCGGTGCCGGCGCTGCAGTGCCTGCCGGCGCCGGCCGGCGTCGGCCTTGTCGATGCCGGCGGCCTCCCGGAGACGCTCTGCACGGTGTGGACCAATGTCTTCGAGCGGATGCATCTGAAGGGAGGGGAGGTCTTTCTCGTGCAAGGCGGGACGAGCGGCATCGGTGTGACCGCGATCCAGCTCGCCAAGGCGTTTGGCGCCAAAGTATTGGCCACCGCGGGCAGCGACGAGAAATGCCGCGCCTGCCTCGATTACGGAGCCGATGTTGCGATCAATTATCGCACGCAGGATTTCTTGCAGGTCGGCCGGGAATTTACCGATGGCCGCGGCGTCGACGCGATCCTCGACATGGTCGGCCGCAACTACATCCAGCCGCAGCTCGAACTCCTGGCGCGCGAGGGCCGGCTCTGCTTTGTCGCGCTGATGCATGGGGCCAGGGTCGAGGCCGATTTCGGCCTGATCCAGCGCAAACACTTGACGGTCACCGGCTCGACCCTGCGCTCGCGGAGCGTGGACGAGAAAGCGCCGATCATCGCCGCCTTGAGGGAGAAGGTCTGGCCGCTGTGGGCGGCCGGCAAGCTGCGCGTGTTCACCTATAAGCAGTTCCCGCTGGTCGAGGCGGCGGAGGCGCACCGGCTGGTGGAGTCCAGCCGGCATATCGGCAAGATCCTGCTGGTGCCCTGACTCGCGACGGCTGACCGCCGTGGGCGAGTTCGAGGTCAAGAGATGGAATCAAAATCCGCGGCGCGGCATGAGGCGGCGGTACGCGTCGGCATCGTCGACATCTTCGAGCCGCTCGGCGAAACCGACGGTCATCCGCCGCGGCAGGGCGGCAAGCGTGTCGGCGAGCGCATGAGGGCCCGACCACCGAACTCCGTTGAACAGCGCCGGCAAATGCCGCGGGTGGCGAGCGCCAACCAGCCAGAAGCCGCCGTCCTCGGCAGGGCCGAAGGAGAGGTCATGGCTGCCGAGCAGGCGGAAGGCCGCCCAGACGTGACGGACGGCGAGGGCCGGGATGTCGGTGCCAACGAGCACCGCCGGGCCTGACGGGCACGCGCGGAGCGCGCGGCACATGCGCATCCCGAGATCGCCGCCGCCTTGGCCTACCGACGCGATCTGGCCTGACCAGAACTGCGCGCGGTGGCGGGCCTTGTCGGGGGTGACGGCGAGCCGCAGGCGCCAACGCCGGTCCGACGCGAAGCGGCGCAGCAGCCGCGCGACCATGATGCGCTCGAAGCGCAACGCCGCGACCGCGCCAATCTCCCGCGCCAGACGGCGCTTGCCGGCGCCGAGGCGTGGCGCGCGAACGAACAGCACGAGGGTGCGCTGCATCAGCCGTAAAGCCGAACGATCAAGTGAGGCGGAACGCCGGCGAAATATAGCAATAGACAAAGGATGTTGCGCAGTGGCCGGCGCCAGTAGCCCTCGCGCCGGTAGCGCCGCGCCGATACCGTGCAGCGGCTGCCGATGCGGGCCAGCCGCCTTCGGCCGAGCCGGCGCACGAAATCGACGTCTTCCATCAACGGCAAGGGCGCGAAGCTGCCGACGGCGTCATAGAGGGCGCGGGAAATCAGAAGGCCCTGGTCGCCGTAAGGCAACGCGAGCGCGCGACAGCGCCATGCGACAATCCGCTCGAGCCGCCGCGCGGCCGGTGCGGCGTCATCGAGCGCAAAGTCGAAGTAGCCGGCCCGCATGCTCGCTCCCGGGGCGGCAACGAAGGCGGATACGGCCTCTTCCCAGTCGGATGCGAGCCCGCAGTCGGCATGCAGAAACAACAGCCAATCGCCCGCAGCGGCAGCGGCTCCGGCGGCGAGCTGAACTCCACGCCCCCGCGCTGAGCTAATCACACGCGTCCCCGAGATCCGGGCGATCTCTGCGGTTTCGTCGGAGGAGCCGCCGTCGGCGACGATCACCTCTCGGACGATCGCGGCAGCCTGCAGAGCCGAAAGCGCCTGCGGCAGCGTGTGCGCCGCGTTCAATGTCGGAATGACAACCGAAATATGTTCTTGAAGTGTTCCACTCATCGCGGCATCATCGGTGGCATGGATATGCCGGTCCCGATCAGGCCGCGCAAGGGACGCGGCGCGGCGAGCAACGAAACCGGGCGCTTTGAAGCCGAGAAGCGGGTGCCGTTCTATGACGGCTGGGATCGCGCCGACGACCAGCCGGCGCCACTTACGACAACCCTCACTGTGGACACGACGCGGACCATCATCGCCCGCAACGACTCGCCCGACATCGGGTTCGACCGGTCGATCAATCCTTACCGCGGCTGCGAGCACGGCTGCATCTATTGCTACGCGCGGCCGAGCCACGCTTTTCTCGGCCTATCGCCCGGCCTCGATTTCGAGAGCCGGCTGTTCTACAAGCCGCAGGCCGCAACGCTGCTTGCCGCAGAATTGCGAAAGAAGGGGTATTCCTGTCGTCCGATTGCACTCGGCAGCAACACCGACCCCTATCAGCCGGTCGAGCGTCGGCTTGGCATTACCCGCGCTATCCTCGAAGTGCTGCGGGACTTTCGGCATCCGGTGACGATCGTCAGCAAAGCGGCACTGATCCAGCGCGATCTCGACATCCTTGGCGATATGGCGAAGGACAGGCTGGCGAGCGTGACGATATCGGTGACTACGCTCGACCGCACGCTCGCTCGCTGCATGGAGCCGCGCGCCCCGACCCCAGAGCGTAGGCTCGAAACGATTGCCGCCCTCGCGTCGGCAGGGGTTCCGACGGGAGTTCTGAGTGCACCGATGATCCCGGCGCTCAACGACAGCGAAATGGAGCAGATATTGGAGCGGGCGCGGGAGGTCGGCGCGACCTCGGCGGGTTATACGTTGCTGCGGCTGCCGCTCGAACTGAAGGCCCTGTTCAAGGAGTGGCTCGAAGAATATTTCCCGAAGAAAGCAACGCATGTGCTCTCGCTTGTCGCGCAAACCCACGGCGGCCGGCTTTACGACTCGTCCTGGTCGAAGCGCATGACCGGTACCGGACCCTATGCGGAGGTGTTGCGGCTGCGCTTCGAGCGCGCCTGCCGGAAGCTTGGCTTCGGCGAGCGCTCAATCCGGCCGCTCGATACAACCCTGTTCCGGCCGCCGCCGCAACAAGGCGAGCAGCTGGCTCTGTTGTAACGCGGGAACGCCTGGTCACCATCCGCTCGGCATTTTAAGAGCCCTGTACTACTCTCTCCGGCGAAGAAGCCGGAGAGGTGGCGGGCGTGGCCAGGGAAAGGCGGCTCGGAGCACGCGAGGTCGAGGAAATTTTCACGGCTTTTGCGGAAGCAATGCGCGAGCTGCCGCCGGATGTGGATGCCGGCTGGCTCGACGCCCAGGGGGATCTCAGGCTTGCTCCTGATATCGCGCGCAAGCTACGCACCGCTCGGCGCGTTCGCCAAATTCTTCAGGACTGGCGGCGGCGCGAAAGCGAGTGTTAACCCCGGCTAACGCCCGTCCGGGCCGGCGACGACGCGCTCGTTGTGCAGGCGCCCGATTTCACCGGTGGAAAGACCGAGAACTTCAGAAAGCACGAGATCGGTATGCTCGCCGAGGCGTGGCGCCGGGCGCGACGGCCGCCGCTCCTGGGCCGAGAAGTCGAGCGGCAGACCGGGCATCAAATAGCGGCCAGCGCCCGGTTGCTCGACGGCGCCGAACAGCGGGTTTGCTTCGGAGCAGCGCGGGTCCCTGCGTACCAGTTGCCGGAAATCCTGGAATTGGCCCCACAAAACGCCGGTTCCGGTAAAAGCCCGGCCGATCTCGTCGAGGCTGCGGCTTGCGCACCAGCGCGCCAGCACGGCGGCGATCGCGTCGCGCGCCTCGTAGCGCCCCGCCTCGGTCTCGAGATCGACATCCATCATCGGTCCGATCATCTCGAGCCGGTCGGCGAGACCGGTCGCCGCGCCGATCGCGCGCCACTGCCGCGGGGTCAGCGCGATGATCATGATCCGGTCGCCATCCGCCGTCGCGAAATCGCGCCCGAAGCTGCCGTAGAGATCGTTGCCGATCGCCGGGCGCGCAGAACCGTTGATCTGGACGTCCGCGATGTAGCCGAGATTGCCGACCGTCGCGAGCATCACATCCGAGAGCGCGAGAACGACCTCCTGGCCCTCCCCGGTGCGCGTGCGATGCCTCTCCGCCGCCAGCAGACCGGTCGCGAGATAGAGCCCCGCGGCGATGTCCCAGGCCGGAAGAACGTGGTTGATCGGGGCATCACCATGCCCGGTGACCAGTGGAAAACCGCTGGCGGCATTGACCGTGTAGTCGACCGCCGCCGAGCGGTCGCGGTTGCCGACGAGGCGAAGCATGATCAAGTCGCTCCGCGCCGCCCGAAGCGTCGTGAAATCGAGTCCGCGCGACGGCGGCAAGTTCGTCAAAAATATGCCGGCGCCGGCGCCCGGCGCACTGATGATGGCGCGTGCGATTTCGCGTCCCTCCGGATTGTCGAGAGCCAGGGCCACCGACCGCTTTGCTTTGTTGAGGCCGGCCCAATAGAGGCTGACGCCGTCGCGGGTCACCGGCCAGCGCGTGAAATCGATGCCGCCGCCGATCGGATCGATGCGGATGACCTCGGCACCCATCTGCGCCATAGTCATGCCGCCAAGCGGCGCGGCGACAAACGCCGAAAGCTCGACGATCCGCAGGTCTTCGAGCAAGCGGTTCACCGCTGCATCCTCAGTCCTCGCCCGACGGTGACCGCCATCATTGCCGATCTCTTGTGGCGCAGGCGTCAGCCCGCGAAAGTCCACGGTCGGTTCGAAACAACGTATGCACCGCGCCTTGGTGCGAAGATGAATGCGTGCCTGCAACGTCTGCGCGGCAGCTCCGCCAGCGCCTGTACCAATTCGTATCGGTCGCCTTCATAGGCGGAAAGCCGAGGCTGTTCGACCGTGCCGACACCGTCGAAAATTACGCCGTCGACCGACGCGTTCCGCTGCCGCTGCGCGATAGGATGGCTCGCGCCGTGCACGCTCCTGCGCCGGTAGCCGCGCAATACCGCCGGCGCGAGCACGTGCGGCCATACGTACCGGCCCAGCACCGCCGACAGCAGGTCCCGGTCCATCAATGTGCCGTAGAAAAAGAACGCGTCCTCACGCACCGGCGATGAACGAGCGCAGCGAGCGGGCCTCGAATTCGACCTCGTCGAGCCGGTTTTTGACGACGTCGCCGATGCTGACAATACCGCAGAGCCGCCCGTCCTGGACGACCGGGAAGTGGCGAATGCGGCGGTTTGTCATCTCCGCCATTAGCTGCTCGACGCTGTCCGCCGGGTCGCAGGTGATCACCCGCTGCGTCATCACTTCGGCGACTTTGAGCGATAACAGATCGGTGCCGTGAGCCGCGAGCGCATGCACGACATCGCGCTCGGAGATGATCCCGTCGACGCTTTCACCGTCCTTGCTGACGACGATAGCGCCAATATTGCGCGAGATCAGTTCGTCGAGGGCGGCGCCGACCGTCTCATCCGGTCCGATCGTCGCCACTGCCCGCCCCTTTGTGCGCAAAATAGTCTCGACGTTCATGGCAACCTCGCAATCTCTCGTGCAGCGGCGATAGAATAGGACAAAATGCCGCACAGAGCGAATGAATCTCGCCCAATGGGCCCGAGCGCGGCGTCATTCCAAGAGCAACCCGGAGGAGATGGGATGGAGCGCATCCAGGTCGGCGGAGTCTCGCTGGAGGTCACGAGCGTGGGCGAAGGACCGCCGCTATTATTCCTTCATGGCGGGGACTATTTCGCGCAGCATCGGGATTTCTTCGAGACCCTGGCGCGGCAATGGCGCGTCTTCGTCCCGCGCCATCCGGGTTTCGGCCGCTCCGAGCAGCCCGACGGTTTCCGCACCGTTCACGATCTCGCTTATCTCTATCTCGACCTGATCGACCGGCAGGAGCTCGGGAAGGTGACGCTGGTGGGCTCCTCGTTCGGCGGATGGATCGCGCTCGAGATGTGTGTCCGCTGCGTCGAAAAGATCGACCGCCTCGCGCTGATCGACGCCGTCGGGGTAAAATTTGGCGGACGCGAAGACCGCGACATCGCCGATATTTATGCGCTGTCTCACGACGAGCTGCTGGCGCGGACGTTTTCCGATCCGGCCGGCGCGGCGCCGGACTACAGCCGGCTGACCGACGAGGAGGCGGTGCTGGTCGCCCGCGACCGGCAAGCAACGGCCCACTACGGCTGGCGCCCCTATATGCATAATCCCGGTCTGCGCCAGTGGCTCCACCGGGTGCGTGTGCCGGCGCTGGTGCTCTGGGGCGACGGCGATGGCATCGTCTCCGCCGACTATGGACAAAAACTCTGCCGGTCTCTACCGAAGGCCCGCTTCGAGTTGATCCGGAAGGCCGGGCATTACCCGCAGATCGAGCGCCCGGCAGAGGTCGCCGATGCAATCGATCGCTTTGCGCGCGCGGAGGTGTTGTGGTGAAAGTCTGGCATTTCAGCGAGATGGCCTATCACCCGGCCTGGCCGCAGCTCCGCGACTCGTATCGCGTGATCGTCCCGAGCCGGCTCTACGACCCGAAGATCGGCGCCGACCTCTATCATCGCTATCTCGATGAATGGGCGCTGTGCGACGAGCTCGGTATCAACATCATGACCAACGAGCACCACGCGACCGCGACCTGCGCCGACTCGGTGTGCACGATCCCGATGGCGATACTGGCGCGCGAGACCAAGAAGGTGCGTCTCCTCGCTCTTGGCATGCCGATCGGCAATCGCAACGACCCGATCCGCGTTGCCGAGGAGTATTCGACGCTCGACGTCATCTCGCGCGGCCGCATCGAGATGGGGTTTGTCAAAGGGGTGCCGTTCGAGATCGCGCCTGCCAATACCAACCCTGTGGATTTGATGGAGCGCTTTTGGGAGGCGCATGACCTCATTCTCAAAGCGATGACCAGCCATGATGGGCCATTCAACTGGGAGGGCACGCATTTCCACTACCGCTCGGTCAACGTCTGGCCGCGTCCATACCAACAGCCGCACCCGCCCGTATGGATGCCGGTCGGCAGCCCCGGCAGCGCGATGGAGGCGGCGGAGCGCGGCATGACCATCGGCGTGCTCAACACCGGCTGGGTGCGCACGCCGCCGATCTTCGAGGCCTACCGCAACAAGGCGGCCGAAGTCGGCCGCCCGATGACGCCGCAACGGCTGGCCTATATGGCGCTGATCGGCGTCGGCGACAGCCGCGCGGAAGGCGAGCGCCGCGCCGACCAGATCCTCGGGTACAGCCGCACCTCGGGCATTGTCGCGCCGCAATTCATGAACCCGCCGGGCTACGCCTCGCCGGCGCTGAGCGCACAGGCCCTCAAGACGAGCGGCGCCGGGTTCCGCGCCGGCCGCATCCAGTCGCGCGACGGCCGCAACATCGACCCGCGCACGATGGCAGCCGCGGACGCGATCGACGCCGGTCTTGTCTTCGCCGGCACGCCGGACGACGTGTTCGCCCAGCTATGCGCGTTCTACGACCATGTCGGCGGCTTCGGGCACCTGCTGATGATGGGCCAGGGCGGCTTGCTTAGTCACGAAGACACCGTCGCCAATCTGACGCTCTTCAGTCGGGAGGTGCTGCCCAGAATCGCCGATCTCGGCGTGTGAAGGGCACATAAACAGGGCGCAGCTCGGCCGTATTGGCGCCCGATGGGGATCAAGAAATTGCCGAAATCGGCGGCAATCTCTCTGTCGGAAAGCCCATTGGAGGAGAACTTTCATGTGGAAAGCACCTGCCTCGGTCCTCTGCCTGGCGGCGCTGCCGCTCCTAGGTTGCGCGGGCAATTACACGGCGCCGCAAGCAGCGGCGGTGACGCCGGCCCCGGTTGCCGCTGACGCCCCCTATTATTACACGTCGGCGGCTCCGCGGATTTACTCGTCTGCCGTTGTGACGCCTGCCGCGGTTCTGGTCTTTCTGCCGGGTGCCGGTGTCGTCGCGAGCGATCCGGCGCTGTGGGAGGCTCAAGGGTTTGACGTGGTGCTGCCGCAGCAGGCCGACCTTTACCGGCTGGCCGACGAAGCGGCCGCGATGGCGCGCCTTATCGCCTCGGCGGAGGCGCTGTCGAACGGGCCGATCTGGCTGGTCGGCCCGGGCCGGGTGATCAAGACCGCGCTCCCGCAGACGGGCGACGGCGTCTCTGGTGTCATCGTCACCTCGGGCGGCTTCCCCACTTTCAGCTGTAGCGAGAGCTTCTCGTATTACAACCCCGGCACCGGCGCGTCGCCGCAAGTCAAGATCACTCGGTCAGGCGATTGCGGAACCGGCATGTCAGCGACAACCGGGCAACCCCCGGTGCTGCAGCCGGCCCCAGCCCCGCGGCCCGATACGCCCCAGCTGATCGAGACCCGCGGCAGGGGCCTGCCGCAAACCCGCATCATCGAGGCCTCCGCCGCCGTCAAGAACCTGCCGCCCGCCGCGCAGGTCCACCACCTCGCGCAGCTGATCAAAACCGCCCCGCCGAGCTGACCGGCAGTTATCCAGCGGCCGGCACCGGCCTCCGGATCGAACGAAAGCTTGGTAGAGGGCCAGCCACCTCACAACTCTCCTTACTCCCCCGTTCGATGTCGCAGTAATGTCGTGTGCTGTACCCTCAGATACGGCGACGGCCTCTTATGAGACCAAGGGCGATGAGCCCCGCTCCGAGTAGCCCTATTGTGCAGGGCTCCGGGAGTGGCGAGAGCGAAGGTGCGATGAAGGCAATCTGCTGGCCGCCAATAGTGGCGTAAACTTCTCCAGCTGTCTCATAGGGGTCGCCAGTTGAAAGCACTGAGCTTAGTAACATGGTGGCCCCTGGAGCGATCATCGCGCCCAGCGAACGGAACGGATCATCGATGTTCTGCGCGTAGAATTGCCAATCGAGGCTCACGGAAGAACCAGTGAGATTCTCCGCGTAGTACTGGAACAATGTCAGGTCGTCGCCCTCGGCGGTCATCGTCGCCCACACTTCGAGCTGGGGTGAACCAGTGACGAGATCGATATCGCCCTCTACGGTGCCGCTCTCACCGACACTGAAGAGGTCCCTGATAGGCTATGCCGCGGGACATAGCCGCAAAATCCGGCAGCGGCGCAGGCAAGGACCTGGTCGCCGGTTTCGTCCAGCGCAAAGGCCACGAGCTTACTGCCGGGACTGGCCTCCTTGATCAGTCGCGCCGCTGTAGCGGGAGTGGTCTGGCCCAGATCGACGAGCACGATGTCGGGCTTTGTCTCCGCGATTTTCGCCAGTCCTCGAGGGTCCAGATCGACTGCATCGACCAGCGCCAAGCCCGGACGCCCCCGCAAGCTTGCGGCCAAGCTCTCGCGCAGCAGATGCACCGGGCTCGCAATCGCCACCCACATCTTCATCTGGTCCGATACTGGAGAACGCATGTCCGCCAGAGAGACGACGCCATTGACCGGGTGAGTTTGCATCTCTGCCCCCGAAAGATCTGGTCAATTTGCGCTGGTCTGTCTCGGGGCCGCTATAAGGCCGGTCCAAATTCTTCCAAACACTTCCAAACAGCTCCAAACACCCAAGCCCGATCGCCGCGGGATTTAAGCTGAGAACGCATTTATTAAATTGACAAAGAGTGATTTTCATTATATAGAAACTTTCGCATCATGAAACGCCAGGGTGAGGAGGGTAGCATAGATGCTCTAAAACCCCATGAGCTGTATAGCCTGGGTTGAACCCGATCGAGCGTGGTCATGACGATTGTGCCTCAGCAATAGTCTTCAGGTCGTGCTAGTTACGCAAATTTGGAACAGTTAATGATGAGAAAAACAGCGGGCAACAGCGAAAAGCAGCGGGTCGGCTCGCTGTTATTTCCGCCGCCGATCGTCCGGTAGGCCAGGATTTCCGCGGGGAACGAGGCGAGCCCCGCTGATAATTTCCAGGAAAAACAGCGAAAACAGCGAAAAGGGCAGAGCCCCGCGCTCGCTGCCCGGCCGCTCGTAACTTCGTTAACCTATTTGCACACTAGCGTTTTGCCCGAAAGTAGGTTAAATTAATCAAGGTTACTCCGGCAGTTTGGGCCGGAGAACCGGCGCATGGATGGGCTCAGTTCGTTCGAGGGCTTTCGCCTAGATCGGCACGGTCTATTCCGGGTGGACGAGGCTGGCGCCGCCGCGCCAGTCGCGATCGGCCCGCGTGCATTCGATCTGCTCTCGTTTCTGGTGCGGCACAATGGCGAGCTGGTCTCGAAAGACCAGATCATGGATGCCGTCTGGCCTGGAATAGTTGTCGGGGAAGGCAACCTGACGGTCCAGATTTCCGCGCTGCGCCGCATCCTCGATCGGAACCCGACGCGGGGCAGCTGCATCCAGACGATAGCCGGGCGCGGCTACCGCTTTGTCGGGCCGCTAAAGCAGCCCGAACGCGACCCTCACTGCGCAATTCTGGTGGCGCCCGAAAAGGCGGCACGACCGCGGCTGTCGATCGTCGTATTGCCGTTCACCAATCTCAGTGACGACCGCGAGCAGCAATATTTTGCCGACGGCATCGCCGAGGATCTGACGACCGATCTGTCGCGCATTCCGGGAATGTTCGTGATCTCGCGCAATACTGCATTCACCTACCGGAACAGGCGCGTCGAGACGAAGCAGATCGGCCGCGAGCTGGGTGTCAGCTATGTTCTGGAGGGGAGCGTCCGGCGAGCCAGGAACCATGTGCGGGTCAACGCCCAGCTCATCGACACCGAGACTGCCGCGCATCTGTGGGCAGAGCGGTTCGACGGCGACACGGGCGATCTGTTTGCGCTTCAGAACGAGGTCACGAGCCGGATCGCCATCGCGCTTGATGTTGAGCTGATTGCCGCGGAAGCGGCGCGCCCAACTGACAATCCGGATGCACTGGAATACATTCTACGCGGGCGCGCCGCAATGATGAAACCGCTGACACGTGATAGCCATGCGGCGGCGATCGGCGTGTACGAGCGCGCATTGGCGCTCGACCCCGGTTCTGTCGAGGCGCAGAGCTTGCTGGCTAGCGCGCTCGCGAGCCGCGTGCTCGAAGGAATGACCGACTCGCGCGCTGCCGATATCGGACGCGCAGAAGGGCTGGCTGGGCAAGCCCTGGCGGCATCGCCGCGCAGCCCGCTTCCGCACTTCGCGACAGGCCAAGTCTTGCGTGCACAGGGCCGATTCGAGGAGGCCCTCCCCGAATACGAGACGGCGATCGCACTCGATCCCAACTGGGTGACCGCAATATCTAGCCTTGCCGACTGCAAGTTATACACCGGGGCGATAGAGGAGGTAATCCCGCTCCAGGAGCAAGCCATCCGCCTCAGCCCCCGCGACCCGTACATCGGCAATATGTACGGCCGGATTGGGCGCGTGCATCTGGTGCAATCGCGCATTGATGAGGCGATCCGCTGGTACGAGAAGGCGATCCGCGCCAATCCGGCGCGCTCGGGTCCTCACGCCTATCTCGCCTCCGCCTATGCGCTTAACGGCTGGACCGATCGCGCCGCCGCGGAACTCGCCGAAGCGCGCAGGCTGGTCAGCGACGATCGTTACTCGAGCATTGCCCGATTGAGGGCCACACTATATTTCGGTATGCCGAACCCTCGTTCCTTGTTCGAAGCCACATATTTTGCCGGCTTGCGCAAGGCCGGCATGCCGGAGGAATAAGCCCACCGGGAAGTGGCCTAGTATGAACGATAACCGGGTGGCGGCGGCGGATAGCCGTAGCCTTGCGGCGGGTAGCCATAGCCCTGCGGTGGATACCCGTAACCCGGGCCATAGCCGGGCGGAGGAGGCGGCGGTGGGGTCGTGGCGGCGCCGGTTACCGCGCCGGTAGCTCCGCCGATCGCCGCGCCAAGTGCGGCGCCGTGTCCGCCGGCAACCGCGCCGCCGATCGCTGCGCCGGCGCCGGCGCCGAGCAGACCGCCGCCGACCGCGCGTTGGCCGGGATCATACGGGTTTGTGCAGCCCGCCAACACCACCACAAGCCCCGCGGCCACTAGGCCGGGAGCAAGTAATCGCCTCATCTTTCCATTCCTTCTCAAAGCCTCCGGGCAGCCGCCGGTTCCGATCGGCTAGGATAAAGCCATTCTGTGACGGTAGAAACGCACGGCATAGCAATTAATTCCTGCATTAGAGACGCCAGCCGCACGCGGGCTCGGCAGTGCGGCGACGGCTACGATGGGGCGCCGGAGGACGAATCGGCAGACAGGCGCGCGCGCCCCAGGGCCATCGTGCGCGACTGTCCCTCAAGTCGCGATACCGCATTGAACGAGACCTCGTGGTCCTCCGTCACCTCCCGCTGGGGCCTTCCTTCCAACTCATTCGAGGCCGCTGACGACGCCGCTGATCAGGTTCTCGTCGAAAAGCAGGGCGTGCTTGATCGCGCTGGGTTCCGCCAGCGGTTCGATCGCAGCGACAAGCTCGGCGAAGCGATGCTCTGCCTGTCGGCACAAATTTTCAGCCGCTTCGGCGGCTACCGCAACAAAGCGGAGCTTATCGCCGGGCCGGCATCTGGCGATGGCCGGAAGGTCGGCGGAGACCACCGTGGCAATTTTGGGATATCCGCCGGTCGTCTGATGGTCGGCGAGCAGCACGATCGGCTGCCCCGAGCCGGGTACCTGGATCGAGCCGGTGGCAATCGCGTCCGAGATGATGTCCCAGCCGCCGCAATGCCGCAGTGGCGGTCCCTCCAGCCGGATACCCATGCGATCCGCTTCTCGCGAGACCAGGAATTCGGCGCTCAGCAACGCCGTCACCGCCTCTGGCATGAAATATTCCTGCTGGGGGCCGAGAACGACCCGGATCGGCTGCTCGCGTGTCGCAGGCAGCGGCACCGGCATTCGCGTCTCGCGCCGTTCGGACGCCCGCGCCATCGCCAACGGCACGACGTCCTCCTTCTGCAAAGGGCGCCCGTGCAGCCCGCCCAGTCGCGCACGCACATATGTCGACGCGCTGCCGAGGACGAGCGGCACCGCGATGCCGCCCTCGACCGCGAGATAGCAACACGCGGATTGGGCACCGACCCCGACCTCAAAGACCTCACCGCGCCGCAGCATCGTGCTTTGGCCGGCGGGTATCATCCGTGGCTGCATATCGCGAATCGAAAGATTGGCTCCGGTGCCGACGAGCGCCACCCGCGCGCTGTCGGCCACGATTTCAAAGGTCGGGCCGCTGAGCAGGATTTCGAGCGCCGCCGCCCCTTGAGGATTGCCGGCCAGTGCATTGGCCAGCCTCAGGCTGAAACCGTCGAGCGCGCCCGAGACCGGGACCCCGATTGCCTGATGGCCGATCCTCCCCAGGTCCTGAACCGTTGTTTGCAGGCCCGGCGTCAGCACTTTAAGCCCGGCGATCATGCCGCAACCGGCGTGCTCTCCACCACGTAATTGCGGTTCTCGACCGCGCGCTCGATCGATGCGAAAGACGCGGAATCGATCGGATCGAAGACGACCGCGTCGCCGGGCGCGAACAGCGCCGGTCTCGCCCGCTCAGGGTCGAACAGCCGGATCGGGGTAGCACCGATCAGATGCCATCCGCCGGGGCTCTCATAGGGATAAATCGCGGTCAGCGAGGTGGCGATCGATACCGATCCGGCGGGAACCCGCACCCGCGGGTTGGCGCGCCGCGGCAGCGCTAAGGGTTCTGGCAGATCGCCCATATACGGAAAGCCGGGGAGAAACCCCAGCATGTAGACGTGGAACCGGGTGCTGCTATGCAGCGTCACGACCTCGGCGGGCGTCAACCGCGTAAGTTGTGCGACCTCCGCCAGATCGGGCGCGTATTTGCCCTCATAGCAGGCCGGCACGCGCCAAAGCGTTGTGTGGGCCCCTGGGTTGTCCCCGCGATCGAGCAGACTTGTAATCGCCTGTTCGAGCTCGGTGTGGCCAGTTACCAGCGGATCGTAATAAACCATCAGCGAGCGGAAGGTCGGAACCGTCTCGACGAGTCCGTTTGGCGCATTGGCGCGGATGACCGCGTCGAGGCGGAGGACGCGCTCGCTCAGTGCCCGGTCGGCGCGGTCACCGAATTCAACGACGAGGGCGCGGTCGCCGGCGGAGAGGAAGCGCACGTTCATCGGTTTCCCTGTTAGACTTGGAGCATCCCAGCCTGGGCCGATCGAGGGAAGGAGACGGCATGGCCAAAGAAATCAATCTCAACGCCGATATGGGCGAGGGTTTCGGCGCATACGACATCGGCGACGACGCGGGTTTGCTCAAGGTCATCCGTTCCGCAAGCATCGCCTGCGGGTTCCATGCCGGCGACCCGGTCGTCATGCAGCGGCTCGTCACCGAGGCGGCAGCGCGGGGGGTCAGCATCGGCGCGCATCCGGGCTTCAACGATCTGTGGGGCTTCGGACGGCGGCGCATCGACATGAACCCGCGCGAACTCGAATACATGACCGCCTATCAGATCGGAGCGTTGCAGGCGATGGCCTGTTATGCCGGCGCCAAGGTGACGCATCTGAAGCCGCACGGTGCGCTCAACAACATGGCGGCCGAGGACATCGAATTGGCGCTGGCGATCGGGCGGGCGATCAAGACGGTCGACCGCGACATCATCTATGTCGCGCTTGCCGGCTCGCAAATGGAGAAGGCCGGCAGGGAACTCGGGCTGCGGGTGGCTCGCGAGGGGTTTTGCGACCGGCTCTACGATGACGATGGCAATTTGACCTCGCGCAAGGTGCCGGGGGCGGTGCTGCACGATCCCGAGGTGATCAAGGAGCGCGTCGTCAACATGGTGGTGAACGACGAGATCGTCTCGCGCACCGGCGGCAGACTGAAGGTCCGGCTCGACACTCTGTGCCTGCACGGCGACGAACCTTCGGCCGTCATCGCCGCGCGGGCCGTCCGCCAGGGCCTCGAAGCTGCCGGAGTGAAGATCGTAACCCTGCCCGAAATGAGCCTCAGCTGAGAACGGCTAAGTCGCGAGATACCCGCCGTCGACCCAGAGCTCGGCGCCGGTGATGTAGGAGGCCTCGTCGGAGGCAAGGAACAGCACGGCGTTGGCGACCTCCTCGATGCGGCCGGCACGGCCCATCGGGACCTGCCGCAGCATTTGGGCGCGAATGTTCGGGTCGGCAGTGCGGCCCGACGAACGCATCGGCGGCATCAGCCCGGGATGGACGGAATTGACCCGAATGTTGTCGGCCCCGTGCTGCACCGCCGCCGCCTTGGTCAGCGTCCGCACCGCGCCTTTCGAGGCGTTGTAGCCGACGTGGACATGATGCTGGCCGGTGATGCCGGAGATCGAGGAGATGTTGACGATCGACCCACCGCCGGCCGCCTTCATGTACGGGATCGCGAATTTCATGCCCAGAAAGACGCCGCGCGCGTTGACCGCCATCAGCCGGTCCCAGGCCGCGGTCTCGAACAGATCGTCGACCGCGCTGCCGCTCAAGCCCGCGTCGTTGACGAGGATGTCGAGCTTGCCGAACTCGGCGATGGTCGCGTCGACCGCCGCCTTCCATTCCGCTTCGCTGCTGACGTCGAGATGGTGGAATATTGCCGCGCCATTGGCCTGCGTGATCTCGGCCGCGATTGCTTCGCCCTCCTGATCGAGCACATCGGCGATCGCGACTTTGGCGCCCTCGCGCGCAAAGATGCGCGCCATGCTGGCGCCCATGCCGGACGCCGCCCCGGTGATCAGCGCGACCTTGTTCTCCAGTCTCATTGGGCTCCTCCCGAAATAACGACTCGCGCTAAACGACGGCGATCTGCTGCCGCAACTCACCGGTGAACAGGTTCTTCGGGATCATCGCATGCACCCCGCGCACGATATCGACGACCTGCGTCACGCGAAAGCTGACCGCGATGCTGCACAGCGCGTAAGCGTCATGCGGGGTCAGCTTGGCGCGAGTCGACAGAAAATCGATCGCATTGCGCGCCGCAAGCGCCATCGCCGTATTGAGGTCCTTGTCGAGGCCCATGATGATCCAGTGCGTCGCAGTCTCGGCGACGGGCCACTGGAAATTCTTCTGCTTGTGCAGGACGACCTGGATCAGCACCTCCTGCATGCGGGTTTCCAGTGCCGTCAGGCTGATCTCGCCATCGCCCTGCACGGCATGCGAGTCGCCGGTGTAGATCAGTGCGCCCGGTTTCCACACCGGCAGGTACAGGACTGAGCCTTCCGCCAGCTCACGCAAATCGAGATTACCGCCATGCGGCCCGGGCGGCACCGAGCTCGTCACTCCGGGGGCGAGCGGAGTAAAGAAACCATTGGGCGGCGCTAAGCCCATCGTCCCCTGAAATGGCGTCAGCGGAATGTTGATGTGGGGCGCAAACTTGCCCCGCATCGTTTTCAGGTCGAGATCGACGTATTTGATCTGTCCCTGCTGAAAATCCTGCGGCAACAGCCCGGTGCCCAAAGACGCCGGGTTGTTGAACACTGCGCCCCAGTTTACGGGCGTGAGACGCTTGTAGCGGATTTCGACGACGTCGCCCGGCTCGGCGTCTTTGACGGCGATGGGACCGATGATCGAATGCGGCCCCCGCCCCGGGTTGCTGGTGCGCAGCTCCGCCAGACGGCCGATCGGAACCCCGGGCTGCAGCTCGTTCATAAAATGCGACCAGGTGTTCGGAAAGCTGACCGAGTCGCCGGAATCCACCGTGAGGATAGGCGGCAAGGTTTCGTCGAAGATGCCGAGCCGCACCGTCTCGTTGCTCGACGCGACCACATGGACGCGGCCTGCCCCACCGCTCCGGCGGGCGGCCAGGGCCCTGTCGCTGTCGGCCGCCTGTGCGAGCTTGCCAAACCATGGACCGACAGCGGCCAGCGCACCCATGAAGCTGCTCGCCCGCAGCAGTTGACGCCGGGCCCGGCCGCGGGCGGTCAGAAACCCGTCGAAGCGCTCCTGATCGACTTCGTCCATATGCAACAGACGATCCGCGGCGCGGGTGTCGAATGCCCCATCCTTGATGTCCTCGCGGATGACGCCGGTGCCCTTCTCGTCGCCGCAACCAAAGAGGCCGCCGCAATCGTGGTTGCGAGCTGACGCCCGGCCTTCGGAATGGTGATCATGCTGATGTGCCACGGCCACTCCCGGTTGTGTCGATTACGATGCGTTGTGCAATCTGCAGCGAATCTGGAGCAAATTCTCTCTCAGGTTGTAACCGCTAGCCCATTCATCGAGGAGTGTACCGTACCAATTGGGCTATTTTATGGTCCTGCAATCGCAAACGTTCGGCTTGCTCGAAGACGTGAGTATGGCCATTGCGGGCATCTAGGACAAATCCAAGGGAGCGCCAGAATGGTTCGCTCCCGGCGGCTGCATTGACGGTCACCGGACGACCGAAGGCGCGTGCATGGGCAAGCAATTTTTCAGCTATCGCCCGCCCGATCCCGGCTCTGCGGAATGAGGCCCTGACGTAGAAACGCCGCATGCGCAGTGCGCCCGGCTGTGAGGGATCGATCGTGAGGCCGCCTAGCCCTGACAAATCTCCACCCAGGTGCGCCGCGATCAATGCTTCGCCTTGACGGTCGAAGCGCATCGTGCCTGCCCTCCATTCGTCGGCCAGCCGGTCGACATGGCGATAATCCTCCGCACGCGCCTCTGCCCTGAGCACATCGAACCCTGCAGGCAAATCCGAGATGACCCGCTCGAGCCGCATCCGATCTCCTTCGCCCGTCAAACCGGGATCAGATATGGACCTCTGCGCACCAAAGGTAAGCCGCGGTCAAAGGGCCGAACCGTAGCGAAGCCGATAACGCGCATTCCGGAAAATTGGGCCGCAGGTTGACAGATCGAATTCGCGAACCGATCCTCGCCTCGATCGCTTAGGGCAGGAGACCACATGGCCAGCACTGCTTTTGCTCCGTCGAGAAACCCGGTAACAATACCGGTACGCGAGATTTTGCCTTGGGCCGTGTTCGGCGGGCTGCTCTGCCTTCTGGCGCTCTACTTCATTGGCGCAGAGCAGGGCGCGACATCCCTTTTCCCCGGCATGTATATCCACGAATTCGTGCACGACGGCCGCCATCTTCTGGGCTTTCCCTGCCACTGACTATTCATCTCGATGGTGAGGGGCGCTTCTGATCCGAGGCGTGCTCGCGGGTGCACTCGCCGGGCTGCTTGCCGGCGGGTTTGCTTGGATTTTTGGTGAGCCTCAGGTCGATGTTGCGATCGGCTTCGAACAGCACATGCACGCCGCGGCCGGAGAGGCTCCTCAGCCGGAACTGGTTAGCCGGGCGGTTCAAAGCACCGCCGGTCTTCTGACCGGCATCCTGGTACAGAGGCTGTTCTATGGACCGCGCTTGGCTTGGTCTTTGGGCGTCTCGCCGAGCAACAGCTGCTGCTTCCTGCATCTAATGGTAGAACAGGTTGAGCATCCGCGAAACCGATCGGAAACGAACGGATCCGTCGCCGAGAGTTCAGTCGATGCCGACCGCGTCGCCGAGGGTTTCGCCAATCGGGCGGTTGAGAACGAGGTCGGCAATCGCGTCGAGACCGGTCGACTCGCGGTTGATGATCACTAAGGTCGCGCCGTTGTGCTTGGCCAGTTCCGGGAACCCGGACGCCGGGTAGACGACGAGCGAGGAGCCGAGGACGATGAAGAGATCGGCGGCCAGGGTCTCGATCTCGGCGCGCCGCATGGGGTCCTGCGGCATTGCCTGGCCAAACGAAATCGTCGCGGTTTTGACAAACCCGCCGCAGTCATCGCAAACCGGCGCCTCGCCGGCACGTTCGAAAGCAAGGCGCAGCGCTTCCAGCTCATAACGCGCCTTGCAATCGAGACAATGCGCATAGGTCGTGTTGCCGTGCAATTCGATGACCCGATCATCGGCAATGCCGGAGGCCTGGTGCAGGCCGTCGATGTTCTGCGTGATCACGGCGGCGGCCTTGCCGCGGCGGACGAGATCGGCGACGCTGCGGTGCCCGCGGTTCGGAGCCGCTGCGCGAAAGGTTTCGTCCATCGCGAAGCGGCGCCGCCAGGTTTCGCGGCGCGCCTCTTCCGAGGCAAGGAAATCCGAGAAGTCGATCGGCGCCATGCGCGTCCAGATCCCGCCGGGGCTGCGGAAATCGGGGATGCCCGATTCGGTGCTGATGCCGGCTCCGGTAAAGACCACGGCGCGGCGCGCCTGGGTGATTGCGCGCGCAAGTTCGACGATTTCCTGATCGACTGTCATGGCCGAAGTTTGGCAAATGCGGCGCGGCGCGCCAAGCCCGCTATCCGATCTTAGAACCGTGAGCACTCTCACCGCCTATCTCGCCGCCGAGGGTTATGTCGACCAGCTCGAATATGAGCTCGGCACCGTCAAGAGCAGGCACGGACGGCTACTCATGCTGCCTGGCCCGCCGCGCCCGGCAGCATGGGCTGCCAATGTCTGGCTCGACCCGCAGCAGATCACGATCGCATCGATTTCGGACGCGGCAGCCCAATTGCGCGCGATCCAGCGCAATTGGGCGGCTTATGCGCCGCGCTTCTACCGACGGGCGGCGCTGATCCAGGAGCAGCTGCCCAAGGTCTCAGCCAAGCCCCTCGAGTTCGGCACGCCACCGCCTGCCACGCCGCTCGGCTCGTGGACATTACTCGATGCCGGGACGATCCTCGCAGCGCCGCAGTGTACGAGCCTCTTTCCGAACGGTGAGGTCCGTTTTGTCGAGGACCGCAGCGGCCCGCCGAGCCGCGCCTATCTGAAGCTTTGGGAGGCCTTGACACTCATCGGCCGGCACCCGGAGCCAGGCGAGACATGCATCGATCTCGGCGCGAGCCCCGGTGGCTGGAGTTGGGCATTGTCGAAAATGGGCGCGCATGTGATCAGCGTCGACAAGGCGGCGCTGGCGCCGGAAGTCGCCCGCATGCCCGGCATCGAATACCGCTGCGAGAGCGCGTTCGCGCTCGACCCGCGCACGGCCGGACCGATCGATTGGCTGTTTTCCGATGTCGTGTGCTACCCGCCGCGATTGTTGGCGCTGGTCGAGCGTTGGCTCGCCGTCGGCACCTGCCGAAACTTCGTATGCACGATCAAATTTCAGGGCGGAACCGATCACGACACTGCGCGCAGCTTCGCCGCCATTCCCGGCTCTCAGCTGCGCTACCTATTCCACAACAAGCACGAGCTGACGTGGACCAAAATCGGGTAGCATCAAAAGTTCGTCGTTCCCGCGAAAGCGGGAACCCAGAGCGGCAACAACCGGAGCGGTTGCCCTGGACCCCCGCCTGCGCGGGGGTGACGACGATAGGGTCGACCGGCTCGAGGAGAGAATAGGCATGGATCTGGGTTTGCGGGGGCGTAAGGCGCTGGTGACCGGCGCGTCGAAGGGGATCGGGCGGGCCTGCGCCGAGGCATTGGCCGAGGAAGGCTGCGACGTTGTGCTGGTATCTCGTACTGCAGCCGATCTCGAAACCGTGAGAGCGAAGATCGTCGGCCAGCACAATGTCGCGGTGCGGTACTACCCGTTCGACCTTTCCGACAGCCGCAATGTCGACAAGCTCGCCGAGGAATGCTCCGATACCGAGATCCTGATCAACAATGCAGGCGCGATTCCGGGCGGTAATATCGATGCGGTCGACGAGGCGCGCTGGCGCGCTGCTTGGGACTTAAAGGTTTTCGGCTATGTCAACATGACGCGGCGGTTCTATGCGGTGATGCGCGAGCGCAAGAAGGGGGTCATCATCAACATCATCGGCGCCGCCGGCGAGAACCCCGATTTCGATTACGTCGCCGGCTCGTCCGGGAACGCATCGCTGATGGCGTTTACGCGGGCGATCGGCGGCACCGCGCCGCGCGACGGGCTGCGCGTTCTCGGCGTCAACCCCGGCCCGGTCTTGACCGACCGGCTCGTCACGCTGATGCGCACCCGTGCACAGACCCAGTTCGGCGATGCCGAACGCTGGACCGAATACATGAAGCCGCTCGCCTTCGGCCGCGCCGCGATGCCTGAGGAAATCGCCTGGATGGCGGCCTTCCTCGCCTCCGACCTCTCTGCCTACACGACCGGCTCGATCATTACGATCGACGGCGGCGGCTCGAGCCGCCGCTCAGCGCTCTAGGAACGCTCGTTTGTGCTGTCTTGTCAGCGCGTCGCGGCTTTAGCGAAGCGGGTGCGCTGGAGGGCACGGGGACGCAATGTGCGCAGCAATGCGTAAACCATCGCGGCGAACCTGCCGCGCCGGCGGCCGCTGCTACGAACAGCAGCTGAAATATCCAGCGGCGGTCTTGTGGGGGGCTCGGAGGGGCGCGTACCTTGCCTTAAAAGCTCATCCTCGGCGCCGCGCGGCCCTGCGAAGTCTTCGACCCCGGAACCCAGCTGCCATAGTTTTCACTCGGCCGATATCGACCCTATCAAAGCCGCACGCCCGCGGTTGTGAAGGCCACGCTGACAGGTTCTTGTATGTGGTCCAGAACAATCGCGCCAACCACTGCAAGCACGATTGCCGCGAGGCAGGCGGTGACGAAAATGCGCATAGTCGTTTCCCTTGTTTACTTATCGTGCAAAGTAGGATCGCGTCGCTTGTGATTTCAAGCGCCTGCCGATGCTCGACGCGACGAGGCGGATCTGCCGTTGGTACGCGGCAGGAGGCGGGGTGTATCCGCGCACCGCCGCGACACTTGACGCTGGAACGGCGTACATGCGTCTCTCGCTGAGGTGCTTGATCTGGTGTGTCACGCTGCTCGGGGCGGCTGCCGCTCGTGGCCCGGCCGAGGCGCAACTGCGCGGACATGGCGGGCCGATCCGCGCGTTGGCGGTCTCCGCCGACGGCACTACCGCGCTCTCCGGGAGTTTTGACGCGTCGGCGATCCGCTGGTCGCTCCGCGACAACCTTGCCGAGCAGGTTTTGCGTCTGCATGAGAGCGCGGTAAACGCCGTTGCAATCCTCAACGACAGCCGCACGGTGACCGCCGGCGCCGATGCGATTATCGGCATCTGGACGCCTGGGAAGCCGGTCCCGGATCGGATCCTGAGAGGACACGAGGGGCCGATCGTCGCGCTCGCGGTATCGCCCGACGGCGCAACCCTCGCCTCAGCGTCATGGGATCGAACGGTTCGCCTATGGCCGCTTGCCGGCGGTCCGCCGGTCACCCTCGAAGGTCACCAGCAAAGCGCGAACGGCGTGGCCTTCGCACCCGATGGCACAGCGGTGGTCAGCGCCGGCTATGACGCGACGGTGCGGATCTGGCCGCTGGCGCGAGCGGGCTCCCCGATCGCCGTGGAGTTGCCGGCGCCCCTCAACGCGGCGACGACGGCGCCGGATGGCGAGATCGCCGCGGCCGCCGCCGATGGTCACGTCTATTTTCTGTCTCCGTCGGGACAGCGGCTGGGCGTGACGGAAGCTCTGCCGGCCCCGATCGTCGCGCTCGCGAGTTCGCACGACGGCACGCGTATCGCCGCAGCGGGCGTCAACGGTGCGGTCGCATTGATCGATCGTCAGAGCCGAAGTGTAGTGCGCACATCGGCGGGGTCGGGCGTGCCGGTGTGGGCGGTGGTGTTTTTGCCTGACGGCCGCACATTGTTGACTGGCGGCGGAGACCGCATAATCCGCCGCTGGGATGCGGAAAGCGGTGAGCTGCTCGATCCTCCGGAGAGAGGAGTTGACGATCCGCTGGCTGTCTTTGCCGGCGAACCCGGAGCACAAGTGTTTCGCGCCTGCGTCGCTTGCCACTCCCTTGCGCCCGATCAAGGCAGCCGCGCCGGCCCCAGTTTGCATGGCATTTTCGGACGGCGGATCGCCAGCCTGCCCGGATACAACTATTCCGAAGCCCTCGAGCATCTCGATATCGTATGGACGCCGGAGACGCTGGCGAAATTGTTCGAGATCGGCCCCGCCCGCTATACGCCGGGCACCAAAATGCCGGAACAGCGCATCAGTTCTCGCGAGGATCGCGACGCGCTCGTCGAGTTCCTCAGGCGAGCGACCCGTTGATCAGGATTCGCCCTTGATCTCGCGCTCACGCAGATAATCGTCGGTGGTGCGCGACTTCGGCCGTTGCGGCGCGTCATGCGGATCGAAGGCTTCCTCGGTGACGGCGATAACCCGGCAATCCTCGCACATCTTGATGAGATCGAGCCTCTGCGGCGCGCTCCGGTACATCCAGTGCATGCCTTCGAGTTTGCCGAGGACGCGGTCGATCGTGCTTTTGACGCCAAAGGGTTTGCCACAGCGGATGCAGTGAAACGGCTCTTCCTCCCTGAGGACGCGCGTCGCGGCGGCGGCGCCGAACGCCAGGCGCGGGACGAGCGTGATCACTTTCTCCGGGCAAGTCGCCTTGCACAGGCCGCATTGCACGCAGGCTTCCTCGGAGAAGCGAAGCACCGGCCGGTCGGGATCGTCCGAAAGCGCGCCGGTCGGGCATGCGGAGACGCAGGAAAGGCACAGCGTACAGCCGTCGCCGATCTCAACCGCGCCGAACGGCGCCCCCGCGGGCAAGTCAATCACTTCGGCTTCGGCGGAAGTCGCGCGCCGGAGTTCGTGCAACGCAAAACGCAACACGTCGCGCCGGCCTCCCGCCGGTTCGAAGCTCGCGGGGCGCCGGACGCCCGCGCCGGGCCTCAGCGACCACAGCGCATCGCCGAGTGCGAAGGGATCGTCGGTCTCGATCGTCGCGATGCGGGTTGCGTCAAGCCCGAGACCGGCGAGTATCGCCTCTGCCAGCGCTATCGTCTGGTAGAGGCCCGCTGGATCGTGGCGCGGCTTGGCGCGCAGCAAAATCCGCATTGCCGCCGCGCCATAGGCGAAGGCGGCGGCGACGCATTCGAGCCCGATCTGCGTCACCTCGTTGACGACGAGCGGCAATACGTGCCCCGGGAGGCCGTCGCCGTGCCGGGCGAGCGCATCGATCATCGCGCCGCCGTGCGCCTCGTCGTGGAGCAGCAGGACCGGCGATGTGCCGCCCGCCTCGCGATAAACCGTGAGCAATGTACGCAGTTTGCGCAACAGCGCATCGGCGGGCGGCAGGGCGTAACTCGCGGCACCGGTCGGACAGACCGCGGCGCATTGGCCGCAGCCGGCGCAGATCTTCGCGTCGATCGAGACATGATCGCCGTCTGGTACGATCGCACTCGTCGGACAGAGATCGAGGCAGCGGTGGCAGCCGACGATCCGCGAGCGCGAATGGGCGCAAAGCTCGGCATCGAAGGTGATGTAGCGCGGCTTGTCGAAGCTGCCGACGAGGTCGCGTGCGCGCAATACGGCTCTGAGCACGGCGGCGGGATCCCCCGGATCGGCGCGCAGATAGCCGTCCCGCAGATCGGCGGAGGGGAAGAGCGGCGCGCCGCCCGAGAGGTCGAGCACGATGTCGCAGCGCGATGTTGCGTTGTCACGGGACTGACCGAAAACTAGGGCGCCGCGCGAGGACGGCAGCGGCACGGCATAATCGTCGACCGCCAGCTCGAATGCGCCAAGACGGCCTATCGCCGTGCGGATCGTTCCTTTGGCGATCGGGAAATCGGTGGTGCGCGGCGGGATGATCTCATCGGGCCGTGTCAACAGCACGGTCACGTCGAGATGCTCTTTGAGGAGGGTTGCGGGCTCGATCGCGCGCTCGTCGCGTCCATAGACGAGGAGCACGCCCGCGCTCTCGAGCTGTACGAAGGAGATAGCTGGCATCGGCTCGCTCGCCGCAGCCGCAAGCGCCGCCATTTTCGGACCGGCTTGGGCCGCGTCAGCCGACCAGCCGGCGCTTTCCCGCAAATTGACGAACCGCAGATCGGCACCGCTATGCTCAGTCATTTCGCGGAAAAGCGCCTCTTCCTGCGTGCAGCCGACCGTGAGCGACGCGTTCGAGGCCGCGAGAGCGCGAAACCTGTCGAGCTCCGCCCTGCAGAACTGGCGGCCGGTGACGATATCGAAGTTGCGGCAGCCGCGCGCCAACGCGCCGGCATCGAGCGGCATCGTGTCTTCGCACGAGCAAACCAGGATTTTGTGCCGATCCGCCATCGGCTGGTATAATGCTGAAGAGGTAAGCACAAGACCATCGCGAAATGCCGCTGCCATTGCGTTCGCTCGACCTGCCGCCGCCGTTTCGGCTGCTGGTGCTGCGCGAAGCGGGCGATGCGTTCGCTCACGCCTGCGCCCACGCCCCTGGGCTCGGCGCTGGGACGCTGGTCTTTGTCGGACGGTTCGACTTCGCGGAATTTGCAGTCCTACTCGAGCCAGAGGAGGAGCTTTGGAGCGCCCGGCGCAGCTTCTATGCCGGCATGACGGCGATCGCCGATGCGCTCTCTGCGCTGGCTCCGCCCGAAACGCCGATCACGATCGAATGGCCGGACCGGCTGGAGGTTGGTCGCGGCCTCGTCGGCGGGGGCTGTCTCGGCTGGCCGGAACTTGCCGATGAAGATGCGAGACCCGATTGGCTCGTCTTCGGGGCCGTAATTCGCCTCGTTTCGATGAGAAGCGGGAACGCAGAGCTCCATCCGCTGCGGAGCTCGCTCGCAGACGAGGGGTTCGGCGAAGTCGGAGCGGAACACCTCGTCGAAAGTTTTGCCCGACATCTCATGGTGGCGATGGATTGCTGGCAGGAGGGCGACTTCGATGCAATCGCGCAAGGCTATCTTTCGCGTCTGCGGCCCGAGCGCGGTGCGCGGCGGACGATCGACGCGAGCGGGAATTTGCGGATCGAGGGACGGGGCAGGCCGGCAAAATCTTTGGAATTACGGGCCGCGCTCGCAATGCCGTCATCGCTTGAACGCTTTTACGGCCGTGGGCCATGAGCGAGCCCTTGCAGCGTATCGCCGTCGGTGTCGTCGTCGAGCGGCGCAAAGCGACCTCGCAATGGGCCGATTTTCTTTGGCGTCCGGTCGCCGTGCTCGCAGGATCGCCGGATGCCGTCTCATGGACGCCGCTGGCGAAGGGCGGCGATGCAGTCACCTATTACGCCGGACCGGCCGAGATCGCGCTCCATAGATCGGAGGCGGAAAACTATCGACGGAATCTGATATCGGGCGCGCCGACGATCTGGGTGTTGATACATGCGACCGGCGGCGAACCGCCTTATGTCATTGGTAGCGTGACCGCCGACCCGGCAGAGGGGGAGGGATGGACCGAGCCCGGTCAGGCGATCGTCGAAGCCGTCGTGATGCCGGAATCCGTGCGCGACGAGATTGCGGCCTTCATCGCCCAATACCCTGCCCAACCAGGCTTCGTAAAGCGCCAACGCGACCGCGCCAATCCGGAGGCTCTGGCACGACAGGCTCGGCAAATCGGGAGGCGCGATGAGCGGCGATGAATCCTTCCTAGCGCGCTGGTCGAGGCGAAAGCGCAGCGCTGCAGCGCAGTCGGATGCCGAGAAGAATCCGCCACCAAGCGTGGCCGAGCGCGCAAAACCAGCTTCCCCGACCACCGTTGAGGCCCTTGCCCCAGCGCCTCTGCCGCCGATCGAATCGATCGAAGGCGCTTCGGACATCAACGCTTTTCTTGCACCCGGCGTGCCGTTGGAGCTGACACGCGCGGCGCTGCGTCGGGTCTGGACCACCGATCCCGCCATCCGCAATTTCATTGGCCTGTCGGAGAATGCGTGGGATTTCAATGCCCCGGATGGGGTGCCTGGCTTTGGCTTGCTGGATCTCGAGGAGGTCCGCCGAGCGGTGGCTCAGGTCTTGGACGAACCGCGGACGGCCGATCCGACCTCCACGACCGCCCCGGTTGCGACCAATCCGCCAACACTGGCGGAGGCGTGTCCAGCGGTCCCGACTATCGAGTCGCGGGAAAGTATTGCCGCGGCGCAGCACAAAAACGAAGAGAGAAAAGCTCGCGAGTGCCCTCGTCGCCCCCGTCATGGCGGCGCGCTCCCGCAATAATCGCGCCCGCTTAGCCTATTGACCACCGCGCCGGTCCAGTATTAGCGTGCCCTTGCTTTGGCGAGAATGCCCTCGGGGGCACATTCGATGGGAGACACGGGGCTGGACGGCGCGATCCGGGCTGCGGACGGCGACGACATCGCTATTCCGCGTGCCCGGGAATATGCGCTGCTTGCGGCACTCCTCGCGCGCCCGCCGGATGCCGCGCTGCTGACGCGACTGGCGAGCATCGAGGGCGACGGCACGCCGCTCGGCCTTGCGCATAAGGCGCTGGCCGCGGCAGCTGCGGAGCAAGAGGCGGCAGCGGTCGCGCGCGAATATTTCGAACTCTTCATCGGCGTCGGCCGCGGCGAGCTTTTACCTTACGGGTCCTATTACCTGACCGGTTTTCTCCATGAGCGGCCGCTGGCGCGGCTGCGCGCCGAGCTCGTTGCTCTGGGTATCGAGCGCGTCGAAGGTCAATGCGAGCCCGAAGACCACGCGGCGATCCTGTGCGAAATCATGGCCGGTCTCGTCACGGGCGAGTTCGCTGCGCCGGTGGAGCGCCAGCGCTACCTCTTCGACCGGTATCTGGCGCCATGGATGCCGCGCTTCTTCGCCGACCTCGAAGCGGCGACGGCGGCGGATTTTTATCGCCCGGTCGGTGCGATCGGGCGGCTTTTTATCGACCTTGAAACCGAAGCATTTGCGCTCCCCGCATAGGGGGCACGCGGAGGGAGAACGCCGTCATGAAGGCCCAAGACAAGGCAACGGTAGGTCGCCGCAGCTTCTTCCGGCTGATCGGCACCGGCGCGGCGGCGGGCGCAATGACGCCGTTGGGAAGAGAGGCGGCAGCTGACAGCGAAAAAGAGGACGAGAAGCGCAAGGCGCGCTATCGCGAGAGCGACGAGGTCAAGACTTATTACCGTGTCAACCGTTATCCGAAATAGGGGCGCGCCATGCTGATCAGGAGAATCGAACGCGAGGCGCGGCGCGGCTCGCTCGCCGCCTTTGCCGGCCAGTCGGAGCGCGGCGTCGACCGCCGCGGCTTCCTGCGCCAATCAGGCCTCGCGGCGGGCGGACTGGCGGCGCTCGGCACGCTGCCGCTCGGCAGCGTGCGCAAGGCCCACGCCGGCCCCCCACCGGCACCGGGTGCGCAGGTCGCGGTCCGCAAGAGCATCTGCACGCATTGCTCGGTCGGCTGCACGGTTACGGCCGAGGTCGCCAACGGCGTATGGATCGGGCAGGAACCGAGTTGGGACAGCCCGATCAATCGCGGTTCGCATTGCGCCAAGGGTGCAGCGGTGCGCGAGCTCGTCTCCGGCGAGCGGCGGCTCAAATACCCGCTGAAGCTCGTCGACGGCCAATGGACGCGCATCAGCTGGGACCAGGCGGTCGGCGAGATCGGCGACAGGCTGCTGGCGATCCGCCAGCAATCGAGCCCCGATTCGGTCTATTGGCTCGGCTCGGCGAAATTTACTAACGAAGGGGCTTATCTGTTTCGCAAGATGGGCGCCTTCTGGGGAACCAACAACACCGACCACCAAGCGCGCATCTGCCATTCGACGACGGTCACCGGGGTAGCCAATACCTGGGGCTACGGTGCGATGACCAACAGCTACAACGACATCCGCAATGCGAAGACGCAGATCATCTGGGGTGGCAATCCGGCCGAAGCTCATCCGGTGTCGCTGCAACATCTGCTGGAGGGTGCCGAGCTCAACCGGGCGAACGTCGTCGTCGTCGATCCGCGCATGACCCGCACCGCGGCGCACGCGACCGAATATGTCCGCCTACGACCCGGTACGGACATTCCGGTGCTCTACGGGATGATGTGGCACATTCTGCAGAATGGCTGGGAGGATAAGGAGTTCATTGCACAACGCGTCTACGGTTTCGACGACGTGAAGAAAGAAATCGAGAAATGGACACCAGAGGAGGTCGAGCGCGTCTCGGGTGTGCCCGGCGAGCAGTTGAAGCGCGTCGCCGAGATGTTTGCGACGCAAAAGCCCGCGACCTTGATCTGGTGCATGGGCCAGACCCAGCACACGGTCGGTACCGCCAATGTGCGGGCGAGTTGCATCGCGCTGTTGCTCACCGGCAATGTCGGCAAGCCCGGCGCCGGCGCCAACATTTTCCGCGGCCACGACAATGTGCAGGGCGCGACTGATGTAGGCCTCGATATCGTGACCTTGCCGTTCTACTACGGCCTTGCTGAAGGCGCATGGCGCCACTGGTCGCGAGTCTGGGAAGTCGATTACGACTATCTGCAATCGCATTTCGACTCGAAAAAGATTATGGAGACGCCCGGGATCCCGCTGACCCGCTGGTTCGACGCCGTCTTGTTGCCAAAAGACCAGGTCGATCAGAAGGACAATGTGCGGGCGATGTTCGTCCAGGGCCACGCCAGCAACAGCATCACGCGCATTCCGGAATCGCTGAAGGCGCTCGCCAAACTCGATCTGCTGGTCGTTGCCGATCCGCATCCGACGACCTGGGCGTCGCTTGCGGTGCAGGCGGGGCGCAAGGAGGCGATGTATCTGTTGCCGGCCTGCACTCAGTTCGAGGCCTCGGGCTCGCGCGTCGCGTCGAACCGGTCGCTGCAATGGGGCGACCAGATCGTCAAGCCGATCTTCGAATCGAAAAACGATCTCGAGATCATCTATCTCATGGCCAAAAAACTCGGCTTCGCCGACCAGATGTTCAAGAACATCACGGTCAAGAACAACCTGCCATTGGCCGAGGACGTACTGCGCGAGATGAACCGCGGCTCCTGGTCCACCGGTTATTGCGGCCAGTCGCCCGAGCGCCTCAAGCTGCACATGGCGAACCAGAAGGATTTCGATCTGGTCACGATGCGCGCCAAGGACGGGCCGTGCAAAGGCGATTATTACGGCTTGCCGTGGCCGTGCTGGGGTAAGCCGGAGTTGAAGCATCCCGGCACGCCGCTTCTTTACAATACGAACCTTCCGGTCATGGAGGGCGGCGGTACGTTCCGCGCTCGTTTTGGCGTCGAGCGTAACGGTGTATCGCTTCTTGCCGAAGGCTCCTATTCGGTCGGCTCCGAAATCAAGGACGGGTATCCGGAGTTCACTGTCGCCGTGCTCCAAAAGCTCGGCTGGGACAAGGACCTGACGGCAGATGAGATGGAGGTCATCACGCGGGTAGCAGGCAGCCCCGACAAGATCGGCACTGTGTCATGGTCGACCGACCTCTCGGGCGGCGTCCAGCGCGTGGCGCTCATGCACGGCTGCACGCCTTACGGCAATGCCAAGGCGCGGATGAACGCATTCGGCCTGCCGGACCCGGTCCCAGTCCATCGCGAGCCGATTTACACGCCGCGCGTCGAACTCGTCGAAAAGTATCCAACCCTGCCCGACGCCAAACAGTTCCGGCTGCCGAACATTGGCGGGACAGTACAGAAAACGGCTGTAGACAAGGGTGTCGCGAAGCAGTTTCCGCTGATTCTGAGCTCCGGCCGGCTCGTCGAATATGAAGGCGGCGGCGAGGAGACCCGCTCCAACAAATGGCTCGCCGAGCTGCAACAGGACATGTTCGTCGAGATCAACCCAGCCGATGCGCGGGCGCGCGGCATCAACGACGGCGCCTGGGTCTGGGTGACTGGCGCGGAGAACGGCTCGAAGGCCAAAGTGAAGGCCCTCGTCACCGAACGCGTCGGTAAGGGCGTCGCGTGGATGCCATTCCATTTCGGCGGCTGGTTCGGCGGGGTGGACCTGCGGGGGAACTATCCCGGAGGCGGCGACCCGGTCGTGCTCGGCGAAAGCGCGAATACGATCACGACTTACGGTTACGATCCCGCGACCGGGATGCAGGAGCCCAAGGTCACCTTGTGTCAGATCGCCGCAGCGTAGGGAGTAACCGAATGGCCCGGATGAAATTTCTCTGCGACGCCGATCGCTGTATCGAATGCAATGCGTGCGTCACCGCCTGCAAAAACGAGCATGAGGTGCCGTGGGGTATCAACCGGCGCCGGGTTGTCACGCTCGACGACGGCCAGCCCGGCGAGCGCTCGGTGTCGATGGCATGCATGCACTGTACGGACGCACCATGCCAAGCGGTCTGTCCGGTGAATGCCTTCTACACGACGGCCGATGGCGTTGTGCTGCATTCGAAAGACATCTGCATCGGGTGTGGATATTGCTTCTATGCGTGCCCGTTCGGAGCGCCGCAATATCCGCGGGTCGGCAATTTCGGCTCGCGCGGCAAGATGGACAAATGCACGTTCTGCGCCGGCGGGCCAGAGCCGGACGGCAGCCCGGCGGAATACGAGAAATACGGCGCCAACCGCCTCGCCGAGGGGAAATTGCCGCTATGCGCCGAGATGTGTGCAACCAAGTCGCTGCTCGCCGGCGACGGCGAGGTCATCGAGGAAATCTACAAGGAGCGCGTCGCTAAGCGCGGCTACGGCTCCGGAGCCTGGGGCTGGAAGACGGCCTATCGCGAAACGGTGAGCTCCTAGCCTGACCGAAGATGAATGCAAGCATCTCGCATCAGCTGCCTCTTGTCGTCCCGGCGAAGGCCGGGACCCATTACTCCGTCGCTCGGAGCTTGGAATGATTGCAGTGACTAGCCGGCGAGCATGCGCTCGTTCGGCGGAACGATGGGCCCCGGCTTTCGCCGGGGGAGCGAATAAGTTAGTGGTGCGTTGGAACGCCATGCGGGCCGTCGCAGCGCCGTTGTTGCTCGCCCTCGCTCTGGTGTCTCTCCCGGCAGCGGCGCAGACACAATCGGTCAATCCGACGAAAAATGCGGTCAGCGAACAGCAACTGCTGCAGCAATCCAAGACGATCCGTGGTCTCGGCAGCATTCCCGATACGAAGTCCTATACCCTCGAGCAGCCAGCCGGCCGCAACTGGCGCCATTTCCACGAAGTAACGTTGCGTTGGATCGGCGGCATTGCGATCCTCGGCATGCTGGCGGCATTGGTGATCTTTTACCTCGCGCGAGGCATGGTCCGCGTCGAGAGCGGACGGTCAGGCCGCACGATCGTGCGGTTTAATGCCTTCGAGCGGTGCGTGCATTGGATGACGGCAGTCTGCTTCGTCATCCTCGCGCTCTCCGGGCTCAATATCACCTTCGGCCGGCCGTTACTCCTACCGCTGATGAGTCCGGAGGCCTTCACGGCTTTTTCGGAATGGGCGAAATACGCGCATAATTACCTGAGTGTTCCGTTCACACTCGGTTTCGTGCTGATTTTCTTGATGTGGCTCGGCGGCAACATCCCGACGCGCGTCGACGTCGACTGGCTCAAGCGCGGCGGTGGCATGCTCGGGCATGATCATCCACCGGCGTACCGGTTCAACGCTGGCCAGAAGCTCATCTACTGGATTGTCGTGCTGGGGGGCGGCGCCGCCGCGGTGAGTGGGTATGTGCTGATTTTCCCGTTCTATGGCACGACGATCGAGACGATGCAGCAGGCGGAGATGGTCCACAGCATCGTTGCCATGCTGTTCATCGCCGCGATGTTGGCACACATCTACATCGGGACGATCGGCATGGAGGGCGCGTTCGAGGCCATGGGCTCAGGCACAGTGGATCTCAACTGGGCGAAGGAGCACCACAGCCTGTGGCTCCAGGCGGAAAGCGTACGCAGCCAGATGGACTCGCCGGAGCCTCAGCCGACCGTCGCGGCGGGGCAGTAATCGGGCCAAATGGCCGGTTTAATGAATGATCGGTTAGAGCCGCGAATTCGCATATTGCTCGGCTCTTTGATTTTGATTGGCCGCGCTTCTCGAAGCCACCGGGAAATTCGGCTCGATCGCCGCAGTCGGGCGGCGGATGGGAATGAGCTACCGCCGCGCCTGGGTGCTCGCAAAAGCGATGAATGCGTGCTTTCGCGAGCCGCTGATCGAAGCCGCAAAGGGTGGTATCGGTGGCGGCGGTGCCCGGCTGACCTCGATAGCGGTCTCGGCTGGCCGAGATCAGCAGCGTCAAGGTCGGGCACTGGCACCACTCGGATGCGGTGATCAGGATCGAGGGTCGGATCTTTGGTTTGACCGGTTGCAACTGCGGCGGTCGCGAAGCGGCGGGATTGACCCAGAGCTGACTTGACGCGCTTGCACGGAACTTCGGTGGCAACTCTGGGCGGATTGGCTGCGACCTCGGCGCCATGGGCGCGGATTGCGGCAAAACCCATGGCGAAGTGGCCGACTCGGGTGCGCTCTGTCAGCTTTCGTCCGAGGTCCGTGAGTTTGGTAGTTTGGTTGCGGGGGTAGGATTTGAACCTACGACCTTCAGGTTATGAGCCTGACGAGCTACCGGGCTGCTCCACCCCGCGTCTGGGGAACATTACTTGAAAGGAGGGAGGAGGGGAGGGGGGCCTGGCGGCGACCTACTCTTCCGCCGCTTGAGCGGCAGTACCATCGGCGCTGAGGGTTTTCACGGCCGAGTTCGGGATGGGATCGGGTGTTTGGCCCCTCGCTATGGCCACCAGGCTTGTCCCTGCCGAAAGCAGGGCCTTTGTCATGTGATCGGCAGTGTCTTTACTGCGCGGCCGCTTGCGTAGGGGTCCCCGCTTGCGCGGGGACTCGGCTCCCGCTGATGCGGGAGCGGGGGTTTTGCCGCTGCACGCGGGCGGCGTCCGGCGGAAGGGTGTTCCGCCGCGGCATCAAGCGCCGGTCGAGCGATTAGTACCGGTCAGCTGCGCGGGTTGCCCCGCTTCCACCTCCGGCCTATCGACGTGGTGGTCTTCCACGGCTCTCGGGCGAGACCTGGTTTTGAGGAGGGTTTCCCGCTTAGATGCGTTCAGCGGTTATCCCGTCCGCACTTAGCTACCCGGCGGTGCGGCTGGCGCCACAACCGGTACACCAGAGGTGCGTCCCTCCCGGTCCTCTCGTACTAGGGAGAGCGCCTCGCAAGTCTCGAACACCCGCGGCAGATAGGGACCGAACTGTCTCACGACGTTCTAAACCCAGCTCACGTACCGCTTTAAATGGCGAACAGCCATACCCTTGGGACCTGCTCCAGCCCCAGGATGCGATGAGCCGACATCGAGGTGC
>Ga0310910_10000083_pt1 | contig 40385 bp, 37 predicted proteins | sample GREbulkMGHF172_FD_203448 | JGI IMG/M metagenome (GOLD analysis project Ga0310910, IMG submission 203448) | Lab enrichment of tropical soil microbial communities from Luquillo Experimental Forest, Puerto Rico - GRE.bulkMG.HF172 | ecosystem: Environmental > Terrestrial > Soil > Tropical forest >... | reverse complement strand
CCGGCGCTCAGAGCGTCCGGCAGAAATCCTGGAATCGGTCGAGTCCCTTTTTGATTACGTCAATGCTGGTCGCGTAGCTAAAACGAATCGTCCGGTCGTCCCCGAACGCCGCGCCCGGCACTATCGCGACGTTTGATTTGCTCAACAATCGGTCCGCGAAATTTTGTGAAGTTAGACCGAGTTGGCTGATATTGACCAAGACGTAAAACGCACCCTGCGGCCTCACCGCAGTGACATTTGGAATCTTCGACAGCCGATCCATCATGTAGTTGCGGCGCATGTCAAATTCATCGCGCATGTCTGCGACCGATTGCTGATCGCCCTTTAGTGCCGCGAGGGCGCCGCGTTGTCCGAACGAACAGGGATTCGACGTGCTGTGGCTCTGAATTGAATCGACCGCCTTCGCGACCGCTTCCGGCCCCGCGAGATAACCGAGCCGCCATCCGGTCATCGCGTAGGACTTACTAAATCCATTGATCGTGATCGTGAGATCATATGCTTCCTTGGAAAGCGAGGCGATGCTGACGTGCCTGGCATCGTCGTAAACGAGCTTTTCGTAAATTTCGTCGGATAAAATGTAAATGTCTTCGCCGCTCGCAACTTCGACAATAGCCTCCAACTCCTGACGGGTGTAGACCGCCCCGGTCGGATTGCCCGGGCTGTTGATGATCAACATTTTCGTCCTCGGCGTCATCGCGTTTTCAAAGTCCTCCGGACGTAGCTTCCAATTATTGCGCTCCATGGTCGGCACTATCACCGGTTCCGCACCGGCCAGCCGCACCATGTCGGGATAACTCACCCAATATGGCGCTGGAATAATCACTTCATCGCCAGGCTGGCAGGTCGCGAGAATGCCATTGTAACAAGAATGTTTGGCGCCGTTGCTCACGATGACTTGGCTCGCCCGATAAGTGAGCCCGTTGTCCGTCGCCAGTTTCTCCGCAATCGCCGCGCGCAACTCAGGAATGCCGGCGCTTGGTGTGTACTTCGTAAAACCAGCCTGCAATGCTTCAATCGCCGCCGCCTTGATATGCTCGGGGGTGTCGAAGTCCGGTTCGCCCGCCCCAAAACCGCAAACATCGATTCCTTCGGCCTTCATCGCTTTCGCCTTGCTGTCGATCGAAAGCGTAAGCGACGGAGTCAGTTGAGCGGAGCGTTCGGAAATTTCCATCGTGGATCTTCGTTTCTAATTCAGGAAGCACACAAATTATCTGCGGCCGTAAAACTCTTCAATCAAAGCTTTAAAATTATTCTCTTCCGGGCGCACGATTGCCATTTCACGCTTGGCATTTTCAACTGAGTCGGACGCATGCGCGGCGTTGATCATGATTGTCTGCCCAAACTCCTTTCGAATCGATCCGGGCGGCGCTTTCGCCGGATCGGTTGGGCCGAGCACTTCGCGAATTTTGCTCACGGCGTTCTCGCCCTGATAAACGAGCGTGATGCATTTTTCGCTGCCGGACTCACTCCGTTTTTCGGGAAGCGTGTCACTCGGGCGCGCGCCGGCCATGAATTGTACGATATCTTCCCACGCGTCGCGTCCTTTCGCGTGGCCGAGTTTTTCCTGTAATACCGACAGCACGGGTCCGTAGAAATCCTCCGCCTGGGCAACGCTCATTTGGTGAACCTTGAATCCAACAATGTAGAGACCAGTGCGGGAAAAAACTTCGATCACGCCGCCGGGACGGATGTTTGGGAATTTGAAATTATCCGGCTTAATTAAAACCAGCGTCTTCTCGATCTTCGCCTCCTTTGGAAATTGAATTGCTTCATCGAGAACGCCGCCATCGCTGTCTGAAAATTCCGCCCAAAGTTTCAGCTCGCGCTCGACCGACTTCGCGTCGAATGCGGCAACGACCCCAGGCTCGAAATAAGTGACCCTGCCCAAGTCGTCAGTGATGTAATCGCCAAACGTGTCACGGATCGTTTCACCTCGTGTCTCTTCATGAGAAATGTGGCCCACGGTCTGACGCATCTTTTCGCCTGCGTTGGGACCGCGGAAGACGAGAACAACCACGCGCGCGGCATGACCATCCTTTTCTCCCGTGAAATTTTTCAGAACGTAATCGCGAATTATTTCCTGGGTCGCGCGATGCGCTGGCTCCGTTTCGTTCACAACCGTCTCGGCATAGCGCCGCACCAGCTCCTGGCTCGGCACGAACATCCGCGCCGCGACCAGATCGAGACCTGTCCTCGAAATCAAACGCGCAATGATCCCACCGGTGCGCGATTTGCGCATCGAGTACGGCGTAATGATTGCGTAAGCCAGTTCTTCGCTCTGCATTTCAGTAGCCCAGCGGCTTAAGATTAAACCGCGTGGATGCAGAAAACCGTAGCCGCTAAGGGTCGCCGAACCTACCTGCAGCGCGCCAGGATCGCAACCCAGTTTCCGCGTCGCCGCAACTCGGCGATGTCGAACTTATTTCATCTGAAAGCGCATCTGATCTCTCGGTCTTGTTTTCGCAGAAAACCGGAGAGAATTAACCAGCGCAGTATCCGAGCTTCGGCAAGACTTCAATCAGCAATTCGCTGAACAAGTTCGCGGTGACGACGCCCGTTCCGTGCGGTGGTTTGATTTGACGAATATCGGCTAAACGGAATTGCACTCGGCGAATCTTATTCAACCGCGCGTTTTCTCTTGCGGTCGAGATCGCGATGGCGTCGTCGCCGATTCCGATCACCCGGTAGCGCCTAGACATTTTGCCGCCAGCGCGAGAATTCCAGTGCCGGTTCCGAGGTCGACGATCGACCGGCGATGAGTCCAATTGCGTGTCAACTTTTCGAGTAATCGCGACATTGCCGTCGTTGCATGTTCGCCTGTTCCAAAAGCTGCGCTCGCCGGAATGATCAGCCGTTTTGTCTCCCATTTTGAGCGGTTTGGTCTTGTGATGGCGCGAGCGTCTTAACCAATCGCGCGAAAGTTTTTCAACTCGTCTTCCAAATTGGGCCGCCACTCGTTCTAACTCGGTCTCGGATTTTGAAGCGACTTCGAGATGCAATCGTTTGCGATTCGACTGTTCGATGATTGCTAAAAGGTCGCCGGCAAGTCCGTTCAGCTTCTCTCCGTTTTTACTCCACCACGTTTCGTCGACCGACCTTCGCCACAAATACATGCGTTGAGTTAGTCGATGGAAACTTGTTAATGTCGTCGCTCGGTGAAACTGCGCGGCATCCATCACATCACCGCCATCGCGAGCGATCCGCAGCGCAATGTCGATTTCTACACTCAAGTCCTCGGCCTTCGCTTCGCCAAGCGCACCGTTAATTTCGACGATCCATCGACTTATCATTTCTACTTTGGCGATCGAACGGGCCGGCCGGGAACAGCGATTACATTTTTTGCCTGGCCGGGTGCGCGCCATGGCACGCGCGGGGCCGGGCAAGTGATTGCGGCGAGCTTCGCGGTGCCGAAGGATTCTATCGATTATTGGAAATCGCGCTTCGAAGGACACCACGTTTTCAGTGAACAAGTTCCTGCGCGCTTTGACGCAAGCGCTCTTCGCTTTACCGATCCCGACGGACTCGTGCTTGAACTGATCGAGTCCGCCGAACTGGACGATGTCGATCTTAAATACGAAAGCGAAGTGCCGAAGAAGTCCGCGATCCACGGATTTCATGCTCCGACGCTCGAAGTGCAGCAGCTGAAGCCGACCGAAGACGTATTCAGGGCGCTTGGCTTCGAATTGATCGCCGAACAAAAGTCGAGGAGACGTTTCTCGGTGAACTCCAAGTCGACGAGCGCGTGTGTCGATTTAATAAAAGGCGCCGAGGGACGGCTCGGAATCAATTCCGCGGGAACAGTGCATCACATCGCGTTTCGCTGCGCGGACGAGGAGGAACAGTTGCGTTGGCGCAAACAAATCGTCGATCTCGGTTTACACGTTACGCCCGTGATCGATCGCTTTTACTTTCATTCGATCTACTTTCGCGAGCCGGGCGGGATTTTGTTTGAAATCGCTACCGAAGGTCCTGGTTTTACCGTAGATGAATCGGGGGGCCATCTTGGCGAAAGTTTGAAGCTCCCGCCGCAATACGAGCCGCATCGGGCCGAAATCCAGCGCGCTCTTCCGCGAATTTTGCTCGCGCCGAAGTTGAAAAGCATGGGTTAAATTTGACCGAGGTGTATAATTTTCGGTAAGTAACGCCTTTTCACGCCATGCTTATTGTAATGACCGCCCATGCGGGCAAAGCCGAGATCGACAACGTGGTTCGCGTCGTGGAAGGGCTCGGCTTTCGCGCGCACGTGATGCCCGGCGCGACTCGGACCGCGATTGGCGTGACCGGGAATCAGGGCGCAGTCGATCTCTCCCATTTTGAAAATCTCCCTGGCGTTGCAGAAGCGATCCGCGTTACCAAGCCGTACAAGTTGATCACGCTCGATCTACGACCAGACCGCACGGTTGTAGATCTTGGCCACGGGGCGCGAATCGGCGACGGTTCGCTCGCGATCATTGCCGGGCCTTGCGCGATTGAAAATAGTAAGCAGGCATTTGCGATCGCCGACGTGGTTCAGCGCAGCGGCGCAAAATTCTTCCGCGGCGGGGCATTCAAGCCTCGCACTTCGCCCTATGCGTTTTCCGGTCTTGGCGAGGCTGCGCTGAAGATTCTCGCCGACATCCGGAAGGAGTTTGGATTGAAGATTGTGAGCGAAGCGCTCGATGAGTCGAATGTCGATCTTGTTGAGAAATACGCCGACATGATTCAAATCGGCGCGCGGAACATGCAGAACTTCACGCTCTTGCGCCGGGTCGGCCGTTCGAAGTTGCCGGTGCTGTTAAAACGCGGAATGGCGGCGACGCTGGAAGAATGGTTACTCGCTGCCGAATACATCATGGCGGAAGGAAATTACAGCATCGTGCTTTGTGAGCGCGGCGTGCGCACGTTCGCACAGCATACTCGGAACACACTTGACTTGGCGGCGATTCCGGCGGTTAGGAAAATTTCCCATCTGCCGGTGATTGTTGATCCGGCGCACGGAACCGGCCGTAGTTATATGGTCACGCCGCTCGCACGCGCAGGTGTCGCGGTCGGCGCGGACGGATTGATGATCGAGGTGCACGGGCGGCCGGAAGAAGCGCTCTCGGATGGCGTGCAGTCGCTGATGTTCGACGAGTACGAACAAATGGTGCGCGAAGTCCGCCAGATCCACGACGTCATCTCGCGCAACGGCACCGCTTAAAGGTGCAGAAAATTTGCGAGCAGCTTGCGACCCTCGGTGGTCAGAATCGATTCGGGATGAAATTGCACGCCGTGAATCGGGAACTGTCGATGTTGCAGGCCCATGATCTCACCGTCGTCGGTCTCGGCGGTGATCTTGAGCGACTCCGGAACGGTTTCTCGCTTAACAATGAGTGAATGGTATCGCGTCGCCTCGAGCGGCTCGGCCAAATCCTTGAACACTCCGCGACGTTCGTGATGAATCTGCGACGTTTTGCCGTGCATCAATTTGTCAGCGCGGACGATTTTCCCGCCGAAAACCTGGGCGATGCATTGGTGACCAAGACAAACGCCGAGAATTGGAACGTTCGGGCCCAACTCACGAATCAGATCTGAACTGACGCCAGCGTTTTCCGGACGACCCGGCCCTGGTGAAATGCAAATCCGGTCGGGGTGAAGTTTCTTGATCTCGTCGACCGAAATTTCGTCATTTCGCTTTACTACAAGATCGACCTTATCCATCTCGCCGAACAGCTGGACGAGATTATAGGTGAACGAATCGTAGTTATCGATAATGAGCAATTTCATTAGTTTGTCGCGCGCGCAATCGCGACCATCATCGCTTTCGCTTTATTGACGCATTCGTCAAATTCTCTCGCCGGATTCGAGTCGGCCACGATTCCCGCTCCGGTTTGCAAATAGGCTTTCCCTTTCTTCAAAACAACTGAGCGAATCGCGATACAACTGTCATGCGATCCATCGAAGCCAAAATAGCCGACAATCCCGGCGTAAAATCCGCGCCGCGCTTTTTCCAGTTCGGCGATGATTTGCATCGCGCGAATTTTCGGAGCACCCGAAACAGTTCCGGCTGGAAATGTCGCTCGAATCGCGTCGAAGACGTTCTTGTCTTCGCGCAAACGCGCCACGATATGCGAAACGATGTGCATAACGTGGCTATAACGCTCGATCACCATTTGCTCGGTGACCTTGACGCTGCCGAATTCCGCGACGCGCCCCAGGTCGTTGCGACCGAGGTCAATTAGCATCACGTGTTCGGCCCGCTCTTTCGGGTCGAAAAGCAACTCGCGCGCGAGTCGCTCGTCTTCTGCTAAGTCCTTTCCGCGCGGATAAGTTCCGGCGATTGGGCGCAGTTCCGCAACGCGGTCGCGCACACGCAGATGAACTTCCGGTGAGCTCCCCAGCACCGCGAAGTCGCGATCGAAACGCAAGCAAAACATGTAAGGCGAAGGATTGCCGAATCGGAGCGCGCGATAAAGGTCGAGCGCCTCACCGGCAAAATTCGTTTCGAAGCGTTGCGAAAGCACGACTTGGAAGATGTCGCCGGCCGCGATTAGCTCTTTTGCTTTAACGACCATGGCTTCGAATTCGGTGCGCGTGGTGTTGCTCGCGGGCGAGGCGAGCTTTGACGCGAGTCGCGCGTCGATCGGTTGGAGCATGCGTTGCTCGCTCAGCTTGGCTATTGTTTCTTTAAGACGGGCTTCAGCGTGTTCGTATGCTTGATCGGCAGAGGTCTTGTCGTCGAGATGTGCGTTGCAGATCAGCCGGAGCTTCCGAAATCGGTGGTCAAAAACGAGCAACATTCGCGGAATCATGAAAGCCATTTCCGAAATGTTGAGGTCGTCTCGCGGATTAATTGGCACCGTCGGTTCGAAGAAGCGGACAACATCATAGCCGATGTAGCCGACCGCGCCGCCGAGGAAATGCGGAACATCGCGCGGCGCGGCGAACCGATAACGCGCGAGCGTTTGACGAAGTTGAGTTAACGGATCGTCTGTGTAGTCCGCGGCGTCGAAAACGACAAGGGGATCGAAACCAATGAACGAGAACCGGCCAAGCTCTTCGTTTCGGTCCGCAGATTCAAAAAGGAAACATGGATTGCCATTGTCGACCTTGGCAAAAGCCGAGACTGGTGTCTCGACATCAGCGACGAGATCTACAATCAGCGGGACGAGGTTGCCGCGTTTTGCAAGCTCGCGGAACTCATCGCGCAACGGCGTGATTGAATGTCGGCGTGTCGGAGCCATTGAACCAGGGCGTTTAAGTTTATGGAGGGACGACCTCCGTGTCGTCCCAAACTTTTCGGAGGGACGGAGCCTGTCCCGCCAGCGAATTTACGGGTTGCTGGAACAAGCCTGGTGCGTCATTATTGCTCTCCCTTCAAAACGCGGGTGTAGCTCAGTGGTAGAGCACCTCCTTGCCAAGGAGGACGTCGCGAGTTCAAGTCTCGTCACCCGCTCCACTTTCTTTCAATTCCTGGGCAGGTGTGGTGCACTGTTTTTTGAATCCAAATCGCACCCTGTTTGCATCTCACTACCAAAGGATGATATGAAAACATTGGTTCTCTGCATGTGTTCAATTGTGTTGGCTGTTGCGGCAGTGGCCCAACCGGCTTCTCCCACCCCGCCGGCACCTCCAACAGCGCCTTCGGCTTCAGCAACGGCGAGCGTGTCACCCAGTTCGAATCTAGCCGATAAACTGCATCAGAAACTGGACAAGAAATTGCACGGCCGGCACGGAATCGTGATCGACGGTAATGATAGCGACCTTGGCGACCTCAAGTCAGGCGAGATTCCCGATTTGGTTGTTCCAATCGTCGCCATCACGATGTTTACGATTTTTGGCGCGCCGGTGCTGATCGTTGGGTTGATCATGTATTTCGGTTTTTCGAGGAATCGGGCAATGCACCGCACGATTCGGATGCTCGCCGAAAAAGGGCAACCGATCCCAGCTGCGTTGCTCGCGCCGCCGACGCCGGCAGTTCGGCAGCGTTCAGACATACGGCGTGGCATCGTTCTAGTGATGGTGGGGATCGGAATCATGATTTGCTTCGGCGCGTGGAGTGATTGGGAAGGCGGCTCTTGGGCACTTGGGGTCATTCCATTCGTGATCGGTCTGGGTTATCTATTGGTTTGGAAATTGGAAGGGGAAAAGAAGAACGAGATTCCGCCTTCGCCGCCAACATCATAACCTCCTGATGTGGAGTTAACAGATGCTGGCCTGGTCGCTCGAGTCCTTGTTGATGACGACCAGCACGCTTATGGCGAGCTGGTCCGTCGTCATCAATCGAGCATGCGCGGTTTATTGCGCCAACTCACGCGTGGCGACATCGCACTGGCCGACGATCTCGCGCAGGACGCATTCGTTCGCGCTTACAAAAATATTCGCAGCTTTCGCGGCGAAGCGAAATTTTCCACCTGGCTTTATCGAATCGCCTACAATTGTTTTCGCGAAGACGCCCGCAAACGAAAGGAACTCGTCGGCATTAATGAGGAACAATGGCAGGCCGAACTGGACCCGCAGGCGGTCGATCCGGGTCTAAGACATGATCTTATGCACGCACTAAGTTTATTGCCGCTGCATGAGCGATCAGCCGTTTTGCTTTGTTGTCAGAATGGATTATCGCATGACGAAGCTGCGCGCGTGCTCGATATTCCCCTCGGAACGGTCAAAACAAATGTGTTGCGGGGCCGGGAGAAATTGAAGAAGACATTGGCAGCCTGGGCGCAATAAATGAACGAAGAGAGGGAACAGGATTGGTTGGATAAGAAGCTGCAGGAGGCTGCGCCCTATATCGAGGACGACGGCTTCACCGCTCACGTTCTTAAACAACTGCCCGCGCCGCACGTGCGATTGCAATTTCTGCGTCCGCTGATTCTGGTCGCCGCCAGTGCGCTGGCGAGCGCGCTGACCTACGTTTTGTCGGATGGTGGCCGGTTTATCATTGTTGAGATGTTCAAAGTCACCACCATTCCGACCGTCTGGGTCGTGGCATTTGCGTTGGCCAGTGGAATGTTAGTAATGGCGGGCGGCATCGTGGCCGCTATGTCTAAGGCGAGTCAGATTCAACCTTAGGCTCACCGTATTTGCATTGTCGATCTTAGCCGTAAGATAAAGAGATGCTAAAAAACATCCCAAGCTCGACGATCAAACAGCTCGTGCGCCTTTCGGAGCGCAAAGAAGCGCTCATCGCGCAAATCCAGGAGATCGATCGCGAAATCGTTCGTGTTCAGGACCGGTTCGGCATTCCGTCCCGCGAAGGCGACCAGCGCGCGCCGGTCTCGATATCGCGCTCCCGAAACAAACCGGTTCGCCCGCGAAGCAAACGCGGAGCGTCAAAGAAGAAGATTGTGCGGGTGTCGTGAGCCGGCGGGAAAAAGGGAACAACCGTCCGTGAGCTTTCGAAAACGCTGAGGGGTGCCGAGTGTCAATCTTTTACGTCTGATCCAATGGCACTGGCCGCAGCGTATCCGGCATACTCGAGATCGGCGTCGCGAAATATCACTTCGGTAATTTCAAACTGCGCGGGCTTGTTCAACATCCTGGCGGATTTGTTGGACGAGCGCATCCAGGTTTTCGAATTTCTTCTCCGCTCGAAGAAATTTCAGGAAACGAACTTCGACATCCTGTCCGTAAATGTCTCGATTGAAATTGAAGAGATGAATCTCGAGAACGCGCTCTGATTTTCCGCCGCTAACGGTCGGCCGAACGCCAAGATTGATCACACCGCGATGCATTTGCTCGTCAATCTTTGCTTCGGCCGCATAAACACCATCCGGTGGGAACTGCTCGTTGTGCGCGCTTAGGTTGGCGGTTGGAAATCCGATCTTCTTTCCTAGCCGGTCGCCGCGAGTCACTGTTCCCAGAATCGTATACTCACGTCCGAGCATCTCGGCGGCTCGCCCAAAATTGCCTTTTTCAATAGCCTGCCGGATCGCCGTGCTGCTGACAACCGCGCCGTTTATTTTGACAGGCGGAATCCCGACCACGTCGAAATTGGACGTCGCGCCCAGCTTCTTCAAGAGATCGAGATCGCCACGCCGATTTTTCCCGAACGACCATTCGTGACCAACACAAATTTCCCGAAGCGGCTTTGAATGATCGACCAAAGCCGCCACGAAGTCTTCCGGCTCGGTCGTGGCGAATTGTTTGTCGAACGCGATGATGACCAAATTGCTGCCGCCGATTTCGCGAATGAGCGCGATTTTGTGTTGCGTTGCCGTTAACAAGTGCGGAGCGCACTCTGGGCGCAAAACTTTTTCCGGATGCGGGTCGAATGTAACGATGACCGGCGTTCCATTCGCCGCGCGGGCATGTTCGGTCGATGTCGAAATGACCGCCTGATGTCCTCGATGAACGCCATCGAAAACGCCGATCGCGAGGAAAAGCGGCCCTCGCAATCGCTCTAGCTCCGGTATTGCTAGCAAAATTTCCATTGTCGATCTTGCGGTCAGGCACCGCGCATTCGCGAGACTTGTGGCAGCGAAAGAATTCGCTGAGCAACCTGTTCACGAGGCAGCGCTTTGATTTGATCGACGGTGATCGCGTTGGCGACATCGAACCGCCCCGACTTACTTCGCCGCAACGATCTCAAATGCGCACCGCAGCCGAGCGCCTGGCCGATGTCGTGCGCGTAAGTGCGAACATAAAACCCTTTGCTGCACAGAATGCTGAAGTCGATCTCCGGCGGCGCAATCCTGTCAATCGTGTAGCGATAAACATGGACGAAGCGCGGCTCTCGCTCGACGACTTTTCCCTGGCGCGCCAGTTTATAGAGAGGAACGCCGCCGTGCTTTTTCGCCGAGACCATCGGCGGGGTTTGATAAAAATCGCCGCGAAATTTGTCGAAAGCAGCGCGAACATCGACCTCGCTCAATTTCGGCACCGGCTTTGTCTCCACGACGTTACCTTCTCTGTCTTGCGTACTCGTCGTAACGCCGAGTGTGAGGGTGCCGACGTATTCCTTGTCCTCGCTCATCAATAAATCCTGAACTTTTGTTCCGCGACCGATTGTCAGCAAAAGCAAACCCGTCGCGATCGGGTCGAGCGTACCGCAGTGGCCGACTCTTTTTATTCCCAGTTGGCGACGAACGAGCGCGACCACGTCGTGCGAAGTCATTGCTTCGGCTTTGTCCACTAATAGGATGCCATCAGGAGCTGCGACTGACGACGTCACGGACTTCCTCCAAAATTCTCTTTTGGACCTCGGCGAGCGAACCTCGAACACGCGCGCCGGCGGCGAGGACGTGTCCGCCGCCGCCAAATTTCTCACAGATGGCGCAGACATTCACCTTTTCGCTTTTCGATCGCATGCTCACGCGCACTTTGCCGTCCGGCAGTTCTTCAAAAAATACCGCCACGACGACACCACGAATTGCGCGCAAGTGATCGATGAGTCCTTCATTGTCTTCTGGCAAAATTCCGAGCTTCCCGGCCATGCCGAGACTCAAACTGAAGCTTGCGACGCGGTCGTTCGCTTCGAAGCGCATCGTGCCAAGTAGATCTCGTAGTAGTTCGACGCGGCGTCGGGGATAATTTTCGTAAATCAGTTGGCTGACTCGTCCAATATCAACACCGGCGCGGACGAGTTCGGCGGCGATTTCAAAAGTGCGCGCGGTCGTGTTCGGATATTGAAACGAACCGGTATCGGTCGAAATCGCGACATAAAGATTTTCGGCGATCGCGGAATCAATCGGCAGTTTCTGGCTTTTGATCAGTTCGAAAAGAATCTGGCCCGTCGCCGGCGCTTTCGGATCGATGTGAACAAGATCGCCGTAACCAGGGTTGCTTGGATGATGATCGATGTTGATGCAGAGCTTGCTCGACCTGACCGCTTGCAGTGTTGTTCCCAAGCGGTTTTGAATTGCGGTATCGAGCGCGACGATCACATCGACATCTTCTGGTTCGCCCGGCGGTTTAATCAGTAACTCGGCTTGCGGAAGAAAGCTGTATTTCTCAAGCATGCCGTCCTCGTTCCAGATATGGAGCTCTTTATCGAGTTTTTTCAGCGAAAGGCCGAGCGCGAGCTGACTGCCGAGGGCATCGCCATCTGGGCGAACGTGACTAAGAACCGCAAACCGCTGATTTTCGCGCAGCGCTTGGCCGATTTCTTCGAACTTGGCAGCGCTCACTCGTGCTTTTCGTCGTCGCTGTCGATCTGCTGCAAGATTTCGACGACGCGCGAGCCACGCGCGATCGATTCATCCAGATGGAAAAGCAAATGGGGCGTAAACTTCATCGTGACGCGACGGGCGAGCTCGGCCTGAAGCGCAGGGCGATGTTCTTCCAGCTTGTTCATTACGCTTTGGCCGGTTTGAGATCCAAGAACGCTGACAAAGACATGCGCATTTTTCAGATCTGACGCAACGTCGACGTGATTGATGCTGACGAGGGCGCCTTCAAAATTGATCTCTCGCGCGACGATTCCGCTTAATTCCCTTTTTACAACTTCATTGACGCGCAGCATTCGATGCTTCATGGGGCCCTCCCATTTCCATCAAAGTTTTTGGGCGATCGCTTCGAGTTGATAGCACTCGATGATATCGCCGACTTGATATTCGCTGAAATCGCCGAGCTTGATACCGCATTCCAAGCCCGAACGAACTTCTTTCACGTCGTCTTGGAAGCGGCGCAGCGTTGAAATTCCTCCGTCGTAGACAGGTTGCCGTTTGCGGGTCACCCGCGCGCGCGCGGCACGAGCAATTCGGCCATCAGTAACGAGACAGCCCGCGACGATCCCTTTGCTCAACTCAAAGACTTGTTTCACTTCGGCGTGGCCGAGAGCGGTTTCGCGGAATTCCGGCTCGAGCAATCCGGCCATCGCGTCTTTGATTTGATCCATCAGTTCGTAAATGATGCTGTAAAGTTTGACCTGAACGCCTTCGCGTTTGGCCGCCGTAACCGCCATGTTTTCGACTTTGATGTTGAAACCGACGACGACCGCGTTGGAAGCGCTTGCCAATAGGATGTCAGATTCCGAAATCGGACCGACGCCGGCGTGGATGATTTCGAGGTCAACCTTTTTGCTTTCAATTTGATTGAGCGCCGCGCTGATCGCTTCGGCTGATCCCTGTGTGTCGCATTTGAGAACCAGGCGCAGCGTTTTCTTGCCGTCGGCGGCTTCGAGCAAGGTCTCGAGCGTGGCGCGCTGCGGAACGGTCAACTTTTCGGCGCGCTTAGCACGCAAACGTTCTTCGCTCAAGGTTTTTGCCGAGCGCTCCGATTCCATCACCAGAAATTCGTCGCCGGCATTCGGCACTCCGGTAAATCCGAGGACTTTTACCGGCGTCGCTGGGCCGGCTTTCTTCACCGGCTTGCCCTTGTCGTCCATCAATGATTTCACTTTACCGAAATAGTCACCGCAAATGAACGGCTCGGCCACTTTGAGTGTGCCCATTTGCACAATCACGGTCGCGGTCGGACCGCGGCCTGGCTCGACTTGCGCTTCAATTACGGTGCCGCGTGGAGTTGCGGTCGGTGATGCTTTCAAATCCATCACTTCCGCCTGCAGCAACATCATCTCGAGCAGATGATCGATGCCCGTGCGGCGGGTCGCCGAAACTTCACAGACCACAGTTTTGCCGCCCCAATCTTCCGGAGTCAGATCGCGCTCCTGCAATTGTTTTTTCACTTTGTCGATATTCGCCGACGGCAAATCGACCTTGTTGATTGCAACCATTATCTCCACTTGCGGCGCAGCTTTGGCGTGATTGATCGCTTCGATCGTTTGCGGCATTACCCCGTCATCCGCCGCGACAACGAGCACGACAATGTCGGTGACGTTCGTGCCACGGGCACGCATCGCGGTGAAGGCGGCGTGACCCGGCGTGTCGATAAAAGTGATTTTCTGTCCTTTGTGCTCGACGCTGTAAGCACCGATGTGCTGCGTGATTCCGCCTGCTTCGGCTGCTGCGACGCGCGTCTTGCGGATCGCGTCCATTAACGAAGTCTTGCCGTGATCGACATGACCCATAAATGTGATGATCGGCGCGCGGGGTTTGAGTTCTTCTTCTTTTGCAATGACCAGCGGCGGCGGCGCGACCACGACCTGCTCGACTTTGTGCACGCCGGCGCCCTTCTCGCGCCGTTCTTTCTCGAGAACGAATCCGTGGTTCTGCGCAATTTTCGACGCAATGTCGGGCTCAATCGTTTGACTGATATTCGCGAAAATGTTGTACGTCATCAGCTCGGCAATGAGCTGGTGCGGTTTTAAACCAAGCTCGACCGCGAGCTGCTTCACGATGATCGGCGGCTTGATGTGAATGACTTTTTGTGAAGGCGCTTCAGCTTCCGCGGAAGCAGTGGCAGCAGTGGTGCCGTCAGTGGTCGGTTTTGGTGGAGGGGGCTCGGCTTTCTTCTTCGGGGGCGGCGCGACTGGCGTTTCTAAGGATGCGCGAATCCGGGAGATCGGCGGCAGCACGGTTGCTTTCTCTTTGATCTCGCCGTCGGTCGTTTTCTTTTCCGGGTGTTTCTTGTCGATTAAAGACACGCTTTCCACCGCCGGCCGATGAGTTGCGGCGGGCTTCGCTGGTGCCGCCGGTTTCGCCGGCGCAACCTTCGGGTGTGGTTTTACCTTCTCTTTCCAAACCTTACCCTTGGCCAGGGCAGGCTTATGCGTGGCAACCGCCTTGCGGGCTGCAGGTTTTCTTGCCGCTGGTTTCGATTTTGTTGCCATTTCAAAAATTTACTCATGGCTCAAGCCTCTTGAGCCGAGCCCGCTTCTTGTTTTGCATCCTGTTTGTGGACTGCGTCGTGAATCTCGCGCGCCTTCGCCTCGTCCACGCCGAGAATGTCTACCAAATCTTGAACATCGGCTGCGTGCAAGCCTTCCAGATTCGTGAATCCGGATTTCACCAACGTGACCGCTTGTTCTTCCGTGATTGGCAGCGCGCCGGCGAGCGTTTGCGCCGCTTGGGCGACTTTCTGTTCTACCGCCGTTGTCGCAGATGTGTCTTTGCCGATGTTAATTTCCCAGCCGGTCAATCGCGAAGTCAGTCGCGCATTCTGTCCTTTCTTTCCAATGGCGAGTGAAAGCTGATCTTCATCCACCGAAATCTGTGCGACTTTCTTCTCTGGATCGAAGGCGAGGTTTTTGACCTTGGCCGGCTTCAATGCCTCAAGAATGAATTCCTTGGGATCGGAGCTCCAACGAATGATGTCGACCTTTTCGTTGTTGAGCTCGCGGACAATGTTTTTCACGCGTGAGCCGCGCATCCCGACGCAAGCGCCGACCGGATCTACCTTGTTGTTCGCGCTCCAGACTGCGATTTTCGTTCGATAACCGGCTTCGCGCGCGATGCCACGGATTTCGACAGTGCCGTCCGCGATTTCGCTTACTTCCAATTCAAAAAGGCGACGGACAAAATTCGGATGACTGCGCGAGACGATGATCTCCGGACCGCGCAATCCATTTTCGACCGCGACGACGTACGCCCGAAGCCGGTCGCCAACGTTGTAGTCTTCAACAACCACTCGTTCGCGCTGCGGCATAACCGCTTCAAACTTCCCAAGATCGAGAATCACGTCAGAGCGATCGAATCGGCGCACCGTGCCGCTGACGATCTCGCCGGCGCGGTCCTTGAATTCCTCGTAGATCATTTCCTTCTCGACCTGGCGGATGCGCTGCATCATCGCCTGCTTCGCGGTTTGCGCGGCGATGCGTCCGAAATTTCGCGGCGTTACTTCCACTTCCACCGTGTCGCCGACTTTCGCGTCCGGTTTGATCTTGCGCACCTTGCTCAGCGCAATTTCATCTTGCGGATTTGTGACGTTTTCGACCACGATCAGGTTCGCGAGCGCGCGGATGTCGCAAGTCTTGCGGTCGATGTCGATCCTGAGGTCGCGGGCGGCACCGACGCTTTTCTTCGACGCCGAAAGCAGCGCGGTGGAAAGGGCTTCGAGCAGGGTCTCGCGTTTGATTCCGCGCTCCCGCTCCATGTAATCCAACATGGCTCCTATTTCCGCGTTCATAAAACATCCAGTCCGCAGACCAAAAGGAGTGGGACATCATTTCCCACTCCTTCCAGCGCGGACTAGGCAATCAAATTACCCTCGTAGGCAGAGACCGTCAAGGTGTGGAGTTGAACGGCGCTCCCGGAGCGTCCAACATTCCAGCCTCGATGACCTCGCGCGCCGGAAGCTTCCTGATCGTGATCGCAGTTTGGGCGGCACTCTATTTCCCGGCGCTCGGCTCGCTCGCGATCAAGGGCGAAGAGGGCCGTCGGATCTTGCCGGGGGTCACGATGCTTCAGACCGGCAACTGGCTTGTGCCACAGGTCGGCGGCGAAACCTATTTCCGGAAACCCCCGTTGGTGAACTGGATCGTTGCCGGTTCGTTCAAGACGTTCGGTCGCCAAAACGAATGGACGGCGCGAATGCCATCTGTGATCTGCGTGTTGCTGGTCGCGATCGCCTTTGTTACCGTTGCACGTCCAAGTCTAGGCGAGCGAGTTTCGGTGTTTGCCGCGCTGATGTGGCTGATTAACGCCGGTATCATCGAAAAGGGGAGACTGATCGAAATTGAGGCGCTTTACGTTTCGCTTTGCGCGCTCGCGATCATTTTCTGGCTCAGCTGGTCGCTGCAGAGGAAATCCCCGTGGCTGATCTGGACGGTGCCGTTTGTCTTTCTCGGACTCGGCTGGCTCGCCAAAGGGCCGTTACATCTTATTTTTTTCTATGGCATCGTCATCGCGGTTGTTTGGAAAGAGCGAAACTGGCGGGCGCTAATTCATCCCGCGCATTTAGTCGGCATCATTATCATGCTCGGAATTTTTGCGGCTTGGGCGATCCCGTTTGTCCAGGCCACGAACCAGGCGACGGCGACGACCAAATGGTCGCAACAGTTCACCGGCCGACTGCGCGGCACGGATTTTCAATTCGGTCGATGGATCCTGAACATTCCACACGGATTGTTTTACTTCTTGCCCTGGGTGTTTTTCCTGCCGCTCATTCGTTTCAACAATTTTGCGACCGAAAATGAGCGGCGTCTTGCTCGCGCGTTGGCCTGGGGCGCAGTGGCCCCCCTGGTGATTATCGACCTTGTGCCGGGATCTATTCCGCGCTACGCGATGCCGTCGCTCATACCGGCGATCTGGTTATTGGCGATGACGTTCTCCGCTGACCATGTGACCTGGCCGCGCTGGATCGGCGTTTGGATTGGCGGCTGGGTTGGCGGCGGCATTGCCGTTGGAATTATTCAATACGCGTTTGAGTATCCGCAAAAGATCGGCATCGGCATCGCGATTCTTGCCGCCGGCATCGTCGCGGTCAGTCTCTTTTTTGTGGTTTGGAGTTGGTGCCGGTGGAAGCTGGCCGAAAAGCCATTCACTTTCGGAGCGCGGTCTCGAACGATTGTTGCTATCGTCGCCGTCGCCTGCGTGGCGATGTGGACTTACGCAATCGCCGTCGTGCCGAAAATACACCAGCGGCAACGGATCAAACGGCTGGCGGTTCAAATCGATTCAAACATTCCGCAATCGGACATCGTCTATGCGCTGGACCCCAATTATCAGCCGATTTTTTTCTACCTTCACTCCAAACTGATTTACGCAGGTGAAATTGAGGAAGTGCCGGCGGACGCACAGTATCTGTTGGTCCGTCCTGAGCGAGAGCAGGAGGTCTTGGAGAGCAATCGCTGGGCGCCGCGCCGGCCGCATCGGATCATGCGGAGCACGGATTACCGGAAAGAATCGATTCTTTTGCTCAAAATCGAGTAATTGCTTGGCATTGACAGTGCTCCGCATCTGTAATTAGTTAGCAAGCTAACGATTTTCCACTCGTGACAACTGATATCGATACGATTGGGCCGCTTGTGCACGGTGTTGCCCGGGCCTGGCGGCTGAAATTGGACGAGCGCCTCAAGCCGATGGGGCTGAGCCAGGCCAAGTGGCGTACCCTCCTTCGTTTGTCGATGTCTCCTGGTCCGCTAACCCAGGCCGAAATCGCCGCGCATCTTGGCATCGAAGAACCAACCCTGGTCACGTTGCTGCATCGCCTCGAAGACGACCAGTGGGTAGCGCGAAAAAATTCGCCGCACGATCGCCGGTGCAAGACCGTTCATCTGACACGACGCGCACAGCGTGTGATCGCAGGAATTAACGCGGAGGCTTCCAAGCTTCGTCATGAATTGCTCGACGATATTCCCGCGTCCGAGCTTCATACCTGCATCCGAGTATTGGACCGGATCCGGCAGAAGGCGGAGAAAGGGAACGGGAACGGAAAAAATGCCGCGACTCGGACGCGGATTGGAAAGAACGGAAAGAATTAACATGGGAATCCGAATAGATTCAGGGAATGGAGCCGCCACTGAAGTGCAGGAGATGAATCGAGTGAAAACCGTCGGTGGCAAGAAGAGACAACACCGGATCCCGCGCTGGGGGATGTTTCTTTTCGTCATTCTCGCTGCTTTCGCGGTCGCGCGAACATTGCAACGCGGGGTTGAGACCGCGAAGTCGACCCAGCCGCCGGTCCGTCCGGTCTTGGTCGCGAAAGTGACCACCAAAGATGTTCCGATTTATCTCGACGAAATTGGGACCTGTGCCGCTTACGAAACCGTGCAGGTCCAGGCGCAAGTGAGCGGCAAAATCCTGCAACGACATTTTCAAGACGGCGCAGAAGTAAAAAAGGGCGATCTGCTTTTCACGATTGATCCGGCGCCATTTCAAGCCGCCCTTGATCAGGCCAAAGCGCAAGCCGCGTTGGATCAAGTGACGTTGAAGCGGCAGGCCGATCTTCGCGCCAAGGGAGTGAACGCTCCGCAAGACTACGACACGGCGGTGGCCAACGCGCAGAAATCGCAGGCTGCGGCCGAAGCGGCACAGGTGAATCTCGATTACTGCTATATCAAATCACCGATCAACGGACGAATTGGTCTGCGTAATGTGGATATTGGAAACCTGGTCGGCCCATCTAGTTCTGCCCTCGTCACTATTCAAGGATTGGATCCGATTTATACCGACTTCACCGTGGCGGAGACCGATCTCGCGCTGGTCCGGAAATACCTCGGTGGTCCGAACGTCAAAGTGCAGACGTATTCGCCCGACGCTAAGATCGCTCCCCGCACCGGCGATTTGTATTTCATCGACAACGCGGTTCAGCCCGGCTCGGGAACAGTGAAAGCGCGCGCGGTGACGCCAAATCCCGATCGCGCGCTCTGGCCCTCAGAATTTGTGCGGGTTCGTTTCATTCTCGATACGATCAAAGACGCGCGGCTGGTTCCCGCGCAAGCAGTTCAAATTAGTCAGAGCGGTCCGTTCGTGTTTATCCTGAAGCCGGACAACACGGTCGATCTTCGTCCGGTGAAACCAGGACAGCGCCAGGATGGCGATATGACTGTAATCGAAGGCGGCGTCGAGCCGGATGAGACTGTCGTGGTCACCGGACAACTCGCGCTCGCTCCGGGAGCAAAGGTCGACCCGAAACCATACAACGTTCCTCAAGCCGCAAGTGAAGGAAACCCAGCCGCAAGCAAGAGCGCGCCCTAATTCTTTTCATGGATCAGGCTGACCAACAAGAAAGTTCCGGTAATGGCGAACGCGAAGGGCGCGATCCAAATCGCTTAAGATCGACGTCCGACGGTGGCACTCCCCAATCACCGAAATTAGTTCCGGTCAAAGGCACCGGCCTTTCGGGCCCGTTTATTCGCCGGCCAGTGATGACGGTGCTTTTGACGCTGTCGGTGATCGTCGCGGGCGCCGCCACCTACAACAAGCTTGCGGTCAACGATCTCCCGGCGGTCGATTATCCAATCATTCAAGTCAGCTGCTCTTATCCCGGCGCTGACCCGGTGACGATGGCGAACAACATCGCGACGCCGCTTGAAAAACAATTCCTGCAAATCCCGGGACTCGACATCATCACCAGTTCGAGCTCGCAGGGGAACACTTCGCTCACGCTTCAATTCGTTCTCAGCAAGAGCATCACGGACGCGGCTACCGACGTGCAGGCGGCCATCCAGCGCGCGACCGGGAAATTGCCGCTCGATCTGCCGAGCCCGCCAACGTTCAGCAAAACGAATCCCAACGATCAGGCGGTTTATTTGATTGGCCTGATGTCGGACAGCCTAACCGATGGCGATCTATATAAGTACGCGTCGACCGTGGTGGCGCAACGGATCGCCATTTTGCCCGGCGTCTCGCAAGTAAACATTTACGGCGTTCAAGCCGCGATCCGGATCAAAGCGTCTCCCTCGGCCCTGGCCGCGCGGGGCTTGACGATGGACGATCTGGCCAGCGCGATCAAAGCCGGAACCGTTTATTCCGGTGCCGGACAATTCGATGGTCCGCATCGCACGTTTGTTCTTCAACCGAACGGGCAAATCGATCAGGCGGAAGGGTATCGGAACCTGATCGTCGCGCGGAACCGGGACAACTCGCCGGTTTATTTGCGCGACGTTGCCGAAGTGAAACAAAGTGTGCAGGACGAGCGCACCTCGCGCTTCTTCTTTGCCCGCGGAATCAAGTCGCCGGGATCGATTGTCGTGCTGGCCGCCTCGCGGCAAGCCGGTGCGAACGCAGTCGAGGTTGCAAATTCGGTCAAGGCGCTGTTTCCGGAATTCCGCGCCAGCCTGCCCGGATCGATCAGCTTCGTTCCGGTGTTCGATCGCTCGCAAACAATTGTAAATTCCGTTCACGATGTGCGGACCACGCTGGCGATCGCGTTCGTGCTGGTGGTGGTGGTGATCTACGTCTTTCTCGGGCGCGCGACCGATACGCTCATCCCTGCGATCGCCTTGCCACTTTCACTGCTGATCACTTTCACCGCGATGTACATGTTCGGGTTCTCGATTAATAACCTGACGCTGATGGCGATGACTCTCGCCATCGGATTTTTGGTCGACGACGCAATTGTCTTTTTGGAAAACGTGATTCGCCGGGCCGAGCACGGTGAGACAATTCTCCAGGCCGCCTTCAATACAGCCGGCGAAATTTCATTCACCATTTTGTCGATGACCCTTTCGCTCGCGGCGGTTTTCATTCCGTTGGTCCTTTTGCCCGGACTGCTCGGTCGCATCTTTCAGGAATTTTCCATCACGATCATCGTTGCGATTCTCGCCTCAGGTCTCGTTTCACTGACCCTCACGCCGTTGATGTGCGCTCGGATTCTTGGCGAGCGCAAAGCGGGTCACAAACGGGCCCGGATGGAAAGATGGACCGGCGACTTTATTCAAAGCGTGATCCGCGCCTACAGCCGGGCGCTCGATAAGTTCCTCGACCGCGCGTGGCTGACCGGGCCTATCCTGCTCGGTTGTATCATCGGTCTCGGGTTTTTCTTCACCCATTTGCCGTTTACTTTGCTTCCGGTCGGGGACAGTGGCTCCGCGCGCGGCGTTTTTATTGCTCAGGAAGGGACTTCGCCGGAACAAATGCGCGCTTTTCAAAAACAGGTGAACGAAAAAGTCATCGCTGAACCGGGCATTGCGCAATTCTTTACCGTCGCCGGGTCCGCGCAGCGCAGCGCCGCTTCACAAGGGGTTATCTTCGCGGTTTTTAGACCGCGCGGGCAACGCGACCCGATCGAGCAATGCATTCTGCGGCTGCAAAAGTCGATCGCCACCATCCCCGGCATCAACGCAGTCATCACGCCGCAACCAGTTTTGCAAATCAACGTCGGCGCGACCAATCAAACGCAAGGGCAATACGCGTTTACCATTAGCGGGATTGTTCCGGACGACGTTTACCAGGCGGCTGATCAATTGATGGCGAAGCTGCGCGATTTCAAAGGCTTCGCTTCCTTTCGTTCGGACTATTACCACAGTACGCCGAACCTGACGGTGAACATCGATCGCGAGCGCGCCGCGACTTATGGCGTCTCGACGTCGGCGATCCAGAGTTTGCTAAAGAACGCTTACTCACAGAACTACGTCTATCTGATCAAGCAGCCGGATGATCAGTATCAGGTGATCCTCGAAGCGGCAGACAGCGAGCGTGCGACGCCGGGCGATCTCAACAACTTGTATGTTCGGAGTAATAGCGGGAGCGCCATTGGCCAGCTCGGCGGCAGTCCGGGAATTGCAGTTACAACTGGGACCTCGGCCGATCTTGTTCCTTTGCGGGCAGTTACGACAACGGGCCAGGTGATTGGACCACAAGCGGTGAACCATTTCGATCAGTTCACCAGCGTTACGATCAATTTTAATTTGCTTCCCGGCGTGGCGATTGGTGATGCGACAAAGTTTATCGAAGATTCCTTCGGTCAGATCCAGAGCCAGTATCCGAGCGTGCAATCGACCTTTCAGGGTGAAGCGTTGGTCTTTCGTCAACTCTTTCGTGCTTTGCCGGCGATCCTGCTCCTGGCCATCTTCGCGATGTACGTGATCCTGGGAATTCTCTACGAAAGCTACGTCCATCCGATCACGGTCTTGTTTCCGGCGATTGTGCCGGCGGTGGTTGGTGGTCTGGCTACGCTTTGGATTTTTCATTCAACTTTGTCGCTCTACAGCGTGATCGGATTGTTCCTCCTTCTCGGCATCGTGAAGAAAAACGGAATCATGGTGGTCGATTTCGCGCTGCAACGAATCGACGAGGGCTGGGACCTGCGCTCCGCCATTCACGAAGCGAGCGTGGAACGTTTTCGTCCGATCATGATGACCACGCTCGCCGCGTTGATGGGCGCGATCCCGCTCGCGCTCGGTTTTGGTCAGGACGCGCAATCGCGCCGCCCGCTCGGTTTAGTAATCGTCGGTGGCTTGATCTTCTCGCAAATGGTGACGTTGTTTGTGACTCCGGTGATCTACCTCTGGCTCGAATGGTTCCAGGAGCACGTGCTCGACAAAGTCCCGTTCCTGCGCAGCGCGCACTTCCACGAGCACGAGGCAACTCCACCATCAAAAGAACTTGCGCCTGTCTAGAAGCGCGCTACGAAGATGCGCGCGATGGTTCTCGACAAAATCGGATCGCCGCTTGCGCTCCGTGATGTTCCAGAACCGAAACAGGGAAAGGGACAATTGCTCGTTCGCGTGAGCGCCTGTGGCGTTTGCCGGACTGATCTGCACATTGTTGATAACGAACTGCCGAATCCAAAACTGCCTCTAATTCTTGGCCACCAGATCGTTGGGCGCGTCGAAGAAATAGGTGCCACCGTGAAAGGATTTGCGGTTGGCGATCGTGTTGGAATTCCGTGGCTCGGCTGGACCGACGGGGAGTGCCGCTATTGCCGGGCCGATCGCGAAAATCTCTGCGATCGGGCGAGATTTACGGGCTACACGATTAACGGAGGCTACGCCGAGCTGACGGTGGCAGACGTGCGTTATTGTTTTCATTTGCCTGATGAGTACGACGACGTTGACGTTGCGCCGCTCCTTTGCGCCGGAATGCTCGGTTATCGTTCCTATCGAAAAACCGGCGGCGCGAAGCGACTCGGCATTTATGGTTTTGGAAATGCGGCCCACCTGATCGCGCAGGTCGCGGTCTACGAGATAAAGGAAGTCTACGCCTTCACTCGACCGGGCCATTCCGCCGGTCAGAAAGAAGCGAAAAAATTAGGCGCGGTCTGGGCCGGCGGTTCGGATGAATTGCCACCCGAGAAACTCGACGCCGCAATTATTTTTGCACCGGTCGGGTCGCTGGTTCCGGCCGCGCTCCGCGCGCTCGCCAAAGGAGGGATCGTGGTTTGCGGCGGAATTCACATGAGTGACATCCCGTCATTTCCGTATGCCGATCTTTGGGAAGAACGGGCGATCAGTTCGGTTGCCAATCTCACTCGCCGTGACGGCGAGGAATTTCTCAAGATCGCGCCGCGCGTTCCGGTAAAAACCAAAGTTCAGGTCTTTGCGCTCGAAAACGCAAATAAAGCCCTCGAAGAGTTTCGCGCCGGAAAACTTTCGGGCAATGCAGTGCTGAAAATTTCCAATTAATCTACTGTGATAATGACTTTGCCGCGCGCGTGGCCCTGCTCGAGATAAGCGAGCGCCTGCGGGACTTCCTCGAGTTTGTAAGTTCGATCGATGACGGGTTTGAGTTTTCCCTCCTGCGTCATTTCGCCAAGCATCGTCAAATCTTTAGTGGACGGGTCGGCCATCATCATTCCCATGTGTTGTTTCCCAAACTTCGAGACGATGGGTGCCCACAGAGCGCGCGCGAGGCCCCCCAACAGTCCTTGATCCGCAACTCCGCCGCCTCCGATGAGAACATATTTTCCCTCCGGCACCATCACCTTCTTGTATTCAGAAAGTGAGTGGCCGGTCCCGACGTTATCGAGGATTACATCGTAACGTTCGTTGCCCTTCGTGAAATCTTCCTTGGTATAGTCGATTACCTGATCGGCGCCCAACGACTTCACCAGATCGATATTTCGTGTGCTGCAAACGCCCGCCACATTTGCGCCAAAAGATTTCGCGATTTGCACGGCAAACGTTCCGACTCCGCCGGAGGCGCCGTTCACCAACACTTTCTGGCCTGCCTGAACTTTTCCTTTGTCTCGAATTCCCTGTAACGCGGTGATGCCGGCAATATTCAGAGCGGCGGCTTGTTCGAAAGTCACGTTCGCTGGTTTGAGCGCGATCGCGCCAGTGGCGCGCCGGCAAACGTACTGGGCAAACGCGCCGCCTCTTCCGCCGAAGACTTCGTCGCCTGCTTTATACTGAGTCACGTTCTTGCCTACGGCTTCGACTGTACCGGCGAAATCAACGCCGAGCCGTATGTCCTTTGGCTTCCGCAAACCGACACCCATCGCGCGCATGACGTAAGGTGTGCCTTCGACGAAATGCCAGTCATACGGATTCACCGAAGCCGCGCGAACTCGGACGAGCACTTCGTCGTCTTTCGGGACGGGCTTTTCGATTTGGTCGAGCCGAACATTGGCCAAACCGTAGTCGCAATAGATAATCGCCTTCATCGGATTGCTCGGCGCGGCCACCTTCTTCCGGTCGCAGTCGTTGGTCGATCGCCAGTAGGCAATTTCGAACCAAACGAAGCCGCCGATTAGAATCAGGAGGAATAGCCACTTTAGGACACGTTTCATATGAGTTGAAGGGTTGAGCGGTTGAGGAGTTGAGGAGTTGAAAAAACAGGAGTCAAAAGGTTAGCGTTTCGAACTAAGATGTAACAGAACGAATCTGGTCACTGGTCACTACGCCGGTCCGGCTGGACTCACGCGCCACGTCAATTCCCACTTTCCAACATCGACATCTTTAATTAGTAACCAGCCAGTCAGCAGCAGCCCGCCCGGAAACATCAGCATCAGAAGCATGTCGGAGGCATAGGCCGGCGCGAGAATCAGCAGGAAGTTTCTCACGAAAAACCCGAGACCGCCGATCACCATGAGGACACCGAGAAACTTCGGAAGATATCCCGAGTAAAACATCAAGCAGCCTCGCAAGATCCAAGCCAAACCGCAGTAGGCGGTGAAGATCATACCGCCAGTTGTGTAAAACTTTAGCGACAACAGGGCGAGCGTGTTGAGTTGATCGGCCGAGAAGCTATTCAGGTAACCGGCTCCCCCGACAATGTGAAGCGCCATAAAACAAAAGAGCTCGGCGACGGCAAAAACAGTAGTGCTGATAAGACCGAGGAACGCGGCGAGAAGAGAAACGTTCTTATTTACCGGGCTCAACAACACGTAAAAGATCAAAGCGAGGGCAGCATCGCACATCGATTCTATCAGGAAGCCGGCAAAGCCGAGACGGAACGTAAACTCGGAACCTTTGATGTTCGCTACGGTGGCTGCAGCGTCGGACGACACAATGAACTTGGACGGAACATAACCTTCACCAAAGCCGCCCGCGACGAACGAAAGCAGGAACAACGCGCCGGCAATTCTTGCGTAGGTCTGAACATTCATAGGTTAATTCTTGGTTTCATTCTATTCCACGGTTACAACGACCTTACCGCGAGCGTGTCCTTCCTGAAGATATCGTTCCGCGGCTGCGAGATCGTCTAGTTTGTAAGTCCGGTCGATCACCGGCTTCACTTTTCCCGATTGCATCAATTCGGCCAGCTCGGTCATGTCTTTTTTGTTCAGCATCGCGAGATAAGCCAGAAATTTTTGGCTGGTGAATCGCGACCGGACGTAGGCGTAAAGCGTGCCGGCCATGCGTCGGAGAATTCCTTCATGCCAGCCAGATCCGCCAGCGCCGGCAATGACGCAAATTCCATTCGGGTTCAAGATCTGGCGCCGTTCGGCGAATGAATGATTAGAGACGAGATCGTAAATTAGATCGTAGCGCTGATCCGTCTTGGTGAAATCTTCTTTCGTGTAGTCGATTACGTGATCGGCGCCGATTGATTTCACCAGATCGACATTGCGCCCGCTGCAGACGCCGGTCACCTCGGCGCCGTATGCTTTGGCAATTTGCACCGCAAACGTGCCGACACCGCCCGAGGCGCCGTTAACCAGGACTTTTTGCCCCGCTTGAAGCTTTCCTTTATCGCGCAGTCCTTGTAACGCGGTAATTGCCGCGATTGCGGTCCCACCTGCTTCTTCGAACGTTACGTTCGCCGGCTTTAACACAATCGCGCGATCCTCACGAACGCAGACGTATTCGGCAAACGCGCCGGTTTTCGCGCCAAACACCTCCTCACCTGGCTTGAATGCGGTTACGTTTTTGCCGACCGCTTCCACAACGCCGGCGAAATCAGTCCCGAGTCGGGTTAGTTTCGGTTTGCGCAATCCAGAAACGATTCGAGCGCGTCCGGTATGCATTCCATCCAAAGGATTCGTTCCGGCTGCGCGCACTCTAACGAGGACCTCGTTGTCTGCCGGAGCCGGCTTTTCGATTTCCTTGAGCTGCAAAACTTCGGGCGGACCGTACTCACAATAAACAATAGCTTTCATAGGATTATTTGGAGTGGTTGCATAGCGATCGCAGTCGTTAGTTGAAGTCCAGTAAGCGATGAAGAACCAGCCGATCAGCACAAGCAGGATGACAGCTGCGGTCCATTTAAAGATTCGCTTAACGAGCTTCATTCGACCGTAATAGCGATCTTTCCGCTGGCGTGCCCGGTTTCGAGATATTTATAGGCCGCAGCGGTTTCAGTAAACCGATACGTCTTGGTGAGAGCGGGCACGACCTTTCCGCTTTCCGTCAAATCGCGCAGAACGCCGAGGTCTTTTTTGCTAATGTCGACGCCAAACATAACAAACTTCTCCTTCCCGAACTTCGAACGAAGAGCAGCGCTGAAGCCGCCAGCCATGTTGACCAAAGTTTCCTTGCGCATTCCTGAGCCGCCGACCCCGGCCAACACACAGATACCGCCCGGTTTGAGGACGCGGCGGCGTTCCGCAAAGGAACGATTATTGACGAGATCGTAAATTACGTCGTAACGCTGATCGCTTTTCGTGAAATCCTCTTTCGTGTAATCGATCACGTGATCGGCGCCTAACGATTTCACAAGATCGAGATTGCGTGTGCTGCAGACGCCGGTTACTTCCGCGCCCATCGCCTTTGCAATTTGCACCGCGAACGTGCCCACGCCTCCAGACGCACCATTGATCAGGATCTTTTGTCCTGCTTTCACTCGCCCCGTGTCGCGCAGACCCTGTAAAGCAACCAGCGCAGTAGGGATTGAGGCGGCTTGCTCGAAAGTGACGTTGCCCGGTTTCGAAACAACCGCTCGGCTGGCCGTGACACAGATATATTCGGCAAGAGCGCCTGCCCTTACCCCGAAGACTTCATCGCCCGGCTTAAACTCGGTCACGTTTCGGCCGACCGCTTCAACTGCTCCGGCGAAATCAGACCCCGGGCAGGTATTTCTTGGCTTCCGCAGTCCAAAGACGAGTCTGCCGACACCGCCTTCCAGCATGCCACTGTCGTAAAATCTAAGAGAAACGGCGTGAACGCGGACAAGAATCTGGTTGTCGTTCGGGACCGGTTTTTCGACTTCTTCGAGTTTCAGAACGTCATCCGGCGGACCGTATTCGCAGTAACGAATCGCTTTCATCAGTTCACGTCCGGGAGCAATCTTGCGTCCGCAGTCGTTTGTTGAAGTCCAATACGCGATGAAGATCCACACGGTGAGCGTGACGAGAATTGCGAGCAGACTCCATTTAAGTACGCGTTTCAGTTTCATCGCGATCGCTGAAGCTTGAGTCGGTGATTCATTAAAGGAAGAGAGGCAATCGGATCGTCGCGCGTTGTCTGTTGGAACGCTCGTCGCCAGTGGGATTAGGTGCCGTGAGACCTTCGGCCTGCGCTTTCCAGCGTTCGTTATTCACGCCAAATATGAGGAGCCACAACTCCAGCGGAATTTCCGCCAGGCCGCACGCGACTGCGATTATCGGGAACAAATAGTGTCCGAGCGGCGGCCACATAAACATCATCCAACCCAAACCATCGATCGCCAGCAGCACACCCAGAATTCGAGGCAGGAAGGTGGACTTAAAAATCAGGTAGCCCGTCAAAACGCACCAAAGTCCAAAAAACACGAGGGTGGTATCGAAGGCCAGACCGTTCAATTTGGGAAACATGTAGGCGAGTGCCTGCAATTGTTCCTGGTTAAGCGCGCTCAGAGAGCTCCCGGCGGTCAACACGACTAACGGTGCGAGATAGAGAAGAGCGCTCAGCGCCTGAAGAGTGCAGCAGACAAGAATAACCAGTAATGCACAGAGAGAAACGCTTCGGCTCACCGGCTTGAACAACTGGTAAAACAGAAACGCCCAAGCGAGATGGAATACGACGCCGAAAAGGGACGATGCGAAGCCTAGTCGAAATAACGTTTCGTGCTGCAAAATGTTCGCCGCTGTTGCGGAAGCATTGCCAACGACAATGAGCCACCCGAGCACGGTCACTTGCCCCCAAGCCGACGTAGAACCTTCGAGTACTTCAAAAACACCTGCTAATCGCGCCTTGGCTTTCGGCGACCATTCTTTAGCTGTCATAGTTGCGTAGCTGGCACACTGGAGTTGCTTGCCGAAATCGCAGCCGGGATCGACGCGACATTGGCGCCTCTAATCAGGAGCCAGAGCATAATCGCCATTTCCCCAAACAAGATGGGCTGGGCATAGCGATAAATGGCATCGGAATACGGCGGGAAAAATAATCCGGCAACGCTGACGGCGAGCCATCCGAAACAGTTGATCATCAACCAAATGCCGAGAAAGCGCGGCAAGAAGCCTGAGCGAAATACCAACCAACCAAAGGGAAAGAGCCATACCCCCCAAAGGATTTCGTTAATCACACTGCCCTGACCGTGCAGACGCAGAAACAACATAGCGAGCGCGTCACGCTGAGGTTTCTCCAGGGCTACGAGAAAGTCGGCGCCGCGGAAGAGGGTCACAGCGGCGATGTTATTTAGTGAATTCAAGAAACCAACAGCGCCCGAAACAAGGACGAAGCCAAGCATCACCACCGCCCATATCCGGTCGACGTCGCGAAGCAAGCGGTAGAGCGCGAAGCCGAGACAGATGAAAATCACAAAGCCAACTAGGTCAGCGAGAATTGCGAGACGAAACAGTGTCTCGTGACTTAGGACGTTCTCTGCCGTCGCTGTCGCGTTTCCGCGCACGATGAGTTTGCCCGGCACATAAGACCAGGCGAACAACGCAATTGGAACCGTTGAAACATATAACGCGCCGGCGATGCGCGCGGTTTTTTTGATTGGGTGCACGGATTCGCCCCTGTGTTTGTTGCCTACTTGTTCGCCGGGAGCAGTCCGAGTTCTTGCATCATTGAAAGCTGATCAAACGCAGACCATTCTTCCTTGATTTTGCCATCGACAATGCGCCAGATGGTAATTCCAGCTAGTTCCGTCTTTTTGCCCGTTGCAGGCAGCCCGTTACCTGTGCCGGTGTTGGTGCCGTGAGCTTTCCAGTAGATGGCGACCAAGTCGTTTTCCGCAATCAGCCTCTCTGGCGAGATGACGCCGTCCGGAAACGCCTGGTGCCAGCCTCTCAGCGCCGCTTGGTCTTCGTCCAGGCTGGCATCGTGATGGACGCCATGGTTGATGAAATCCTTGGCGTAGAGCTCGTTTGCGAGTTCGAACCGGCCGTTGCTGAGGATTTCTTCAAAGGCGCGTTTCGCGATCGCCTTGTTTTGCTCCTGTAAAGACGAGGCAAAGAGCGAACCTGCAAACAACACTGAACAAGCGTTAACAATTATAAGTATTTTCATAATTCTCCTTCGTCTGATTGACTGAAAGCATCTGAATCAAAGGGGACCGCGATAACGACGTAGCCGAATCGCAGCGATCACGAACGCGGCGCCAAAGATCAGTCCGAGCCAAAGTCCCGGTGCGCTCAAAAACCGGCCGGGCGTGAGTTGGGTCAGGGAGTCGATCCCAAAAGAGCGGTGCAAATTGAAGGCCAGATCACCGGCACCAAACACGCGATTCTTCACCATCGAATAGAAGTAGGTCGTGTTGAATGTGATCTTTTCGAAAATCCCGATCGCGAAAAAAGGCATTACCGCCCAGAGAAACGTCGCGCGTCGCGCCAGGCCAGAAATGAGCAGTGCCCAGCCGTAGATCGGCGCGTGCCAAAGCACGATCACGATCACGCTGTAAAGCATGATCACCGATTGCTGGAGCAGGTTGAAGTTCGCCCAAGTCGTGCCCCCCAATCCGCTCGGGAGCAGCACTGCGGTGCTGATGAGCAACATGATGAACTGCATCACGACAACGGTGGCGAAGATGATCGGCGGCAGGACGAGCAGTGGAATGCTGACTTTCGAAAGTACGGTGGTGATGTCCGAGATCGGCAGCGACTTCCAAAACAAGATGCTGCGATCCCGGCGTTCGCCGTAAAGCGCATCGAGGCAGTAAAATAGTCCGACGATAAATCCGGTGATGATGATCATCATCGCCGCGATGTCGTAGGGTAGTTCAATGGCCATTCGCCGATGCGCTTCATCAAGCAACATCGCGGTCCGTCTGCGCTCCGGAAGATGTGCCGAACCGACCAGCGATCCGAACAAAACGACCCCGGCAACGATCAGCGGCGCAAAGTAGATTGACTTGTTTTCCCATAGCTCGCGTTTAACCGACCAATAAAAGGTCGGCGTCGCGTGTGGAGCAGGCGTTGGCTGGTTAGGCGATTCGGACGTGGATGGGTTATTCATTTCTTGGTCCTTTGGAGTTGCTCATTACCGCGACGAACAAATCGGCGATGCTCGGAGTGCGAACATCGCCGAGGGCGGCAAGTTGATTGCGATCGACGTGGTCGAACAAAAGAATGCTTCGTCCGAACACCTGACGCTCAGACATCGGCTTGAGCGATCGGGCCCCGGCGACGTGGTCGGGATGCACCATGACTTCGACATAGCGCGACTCGAATTCCTCCATCGTGCATTGCAGAACGATGCGACCGTGGTTGATGAAAACGAGATCGGTCAGGACATCCTGGACTTCTTCCACTTGATGCGTGGTGACGACGATTGTGCGGCTGTGATCGAAGTAATCGTTGAGCAACGAATCGTAGAATTGCTTCCGGAAAAGAATATCGAGTCCAAGCGTCGGTTCATCGAGGACCAGAAGCTTGGCGTCGATTGCCATCACGATGGCGAGATGCAATTGCGCGACCATTCCTTTCGATAGTTCGCGCACTTTGCTGCGTCGTTTGATCGCGGTCTTGGCCAGAAAGCCTTCCGCTTTCGCGCGATCGAACTTTGGATGAACACCCACGACGTACTCGAGCAAGTCACTTACCCGGATCCAACGCGGCAGGACGGCGACATCGGCAATGAACGAGACGTCGCGCACTAATTCATCGCGCGCTCTCCAGGGATCGCGTCCGAGGACCTTCAATTCGCCCTGGTAGGAGGTGAGTCCGAGAATGGCGTTGAGCGCGGTTGTCTTGCCGGCGCCATTCGGGCCGATGATTCCAAGAATGCGGCCTTCTTCGACACGAAGATTGACATTGTTCAATGCCACCGTTGTGCCGAACGTTTTGCCAAGACCGCGGGCTTCAATGGTTGCCATGGATTAACGATCCTCCTTTTCATTTTTTGAGCGCCGCGTCGCAACTGGATGTGGCAGTTCGCTTAAATTGAGACCAAGCCGTTCTATCGTTGCTGAGACGCGCGGCCAGTGTTCGGTCAGAAACTTCTGGCGTTCGACTTGGAGTAACCGTTCGCGAGCGCCGCGCTTCACAAACATTCCCAGACCGCGCTTCTTTTCAACCAGGTTCTCATCAACCAGTTCCTGGTAGGCCTTGAGAACGGTGAGGGGATTGACCCGGTAATCAGCGGCGACGGTTCGCACCGAGGGCAGGGAGTCTTCCTCTTTCAGTACGCCGTCGAGAATCATGTGGACGACACGATCGCGAAGCTGCCGATAAATCGGCTGACCGTCATTCCATTCACGGCTCATTTGGGACTCCGAATCGTCCTAGGAACAGCCGCGCGCTCGACCAGTTGGCCCGTATTCGCTCTCATTTAGTGATATAGTTAACTATAGCACCATTTCACTGGCAAGAACTTTTTTGCGGAAGCCAAACCCGCCGGTTGCTCGCGTTCTTTTGGCCCTGGACTAGATAGTCTCGTGGCTTCCTCGCATCTCCCGCATGAGCAGACCGCCGCCGGCGAATTTAAGCGCCAGGAAGATGCGTTTCGTGAATGGATTTCGAACGATGCATCGACATCTTTTCCCGCCGCGGTCGGCCGATATCATCTCTACGTCTCGCTGGCATGTCCGTGGGCGAGCCGGACGATCATTTTTCGCAAGCTGAAAGGACTCGAGCACGCCATCGGCATGACGATTGTCGATCCGTTTCGAGACGAAAAAGGCTGGGCGTTCCGCGATCCGGAGAGAACAAAGCCGGGTGCGCCATTGAAGGATCTCGACAATTTCGAGTCGACTGATCCGATAAATCGCTTTCGTTATCTTAGCGAAGCCTACTCCGCGAGCGATCCGAATTACAAACAGCGCGTAACGGTGCCTGTGCTGTGGGACAAAGAAACGAAAAAGATCGTTAATAATTGTGAAGACGACATCTGCGTGATGTTCAACCGTGCGTTAGATGAGTTCGCGGTGAACAAGGATGTCGACCTTTTCCCAAGGGGGATCGAGGCAGAGCATGCCAAGCTGAACGATTTTCTTTACGAAAATATCAATAACGGCGTTTACCGCGCCGGTTTCGCAACACGTCAGCTTGCTTACGAGGCTGCGTGCAAACGGCTTTTCGGCGCGCTCGATGAAATGGAAGCGCGCCTGACGAACAGCCGCTATCTCTTCGGGAAGTGCATTGTGGAGGCGGATTGGCGACTATTCTGCAGCTTGATCCGGTTCGATGTGGTCTACCACGGTCATTTCAAATGCAATCTGCGCCGAATCATCGATTATCGGAATCTTCAGGGATACCTGCTCGATCTTTATCAGCAGCCGGGAATTGCTGAGACCGTAAGCATCGACCACATCAAGCGTCACTATTATATGACGCACGAGGAAATTAATCCCACCCGGATCGTCCCGCTCGGACCGATTGTCGATTTAACAAAACCGCACGGTCGCGAAGAATTGTAGCCACGGCCTGCGGGCCATTGTCAGTCTGCTGTTTTTGTCCTCCAGAACACTTCGATTTGCTCCAACGTCCGGCCTTTCGTTTCGGGAACGAAATGATAAGAGAACAACCAGGAAGCGACCGAGAAGAACGCGTAGAGGGCAAAGGTTAAGCTCGCTCCCAGTTTTTCCAGCAGTGTCAGAAAGGTGAGCGAAACGACCAGGTTTGAGCCCCAGTTGAATGTCGCGGCGGTGCCTTCGGCCAATCCGCGAATTCGCAGTGGATAAATTTCAGCGATGAGGAGCCAGAAAATGGGACCGAGACTGATCGCAAACGACGCGATGTAGCCCATCAGACAAATCACTGCGGTCCGGGCGAGATTAATCGATTGGGTGTTGGCGTGAAAGCTGAACGCAAGCACTGCCAGAGTGACAATCATTCCCGCGATGCCGATCAACAGCAACGGTCGCCTTCCCACGCGGTCGACCAGGAGCATCGCGACGATTGTCATCGTGAAGTTCACAACGCCGACGCCAGCGGTAGCGAGAATAGCGCCCGACGCGGACGGGAACCCGGCGAACTGAAGTATTTTTGGCGCGTAGTAAATGACCGTGTTGATGCCGGTGATTTGTTGAAACACCGCTAGTCCGAGGCCGACGATCAACGCCGGTCGCACATGCGGGTGGAGCAAGTCGGCCCAAGTTCCTTGTTGCGTCTGCTCGGCCAGACTTGTCTGGATCTCGATGATCTCAAGATCGACATCCGCACTGTCGCGGATTCGGAGCAACACGCCTCGCGCGATTTCGTGGCGGCCGCTACGGATCAACCAGCGCGGAGTTTCGGGGAGGAAGATCATTCCAGTGCCGAAGATGAGAGCCGGTGCAACCGCGAGACCGAGCATCCAGCGCCAACCACCGATTCCTGCGAACGCGAAATCGACCAGGTAAGCGCAAACGATTCCGGCCGTGACCGCGAGTTGAAAAAGCGAGACAATCCAGCCGCGGGCGTGGGCCGGCGAAACTTCGGAGAGATAAACCGGAACGGTCGTCGAGGAGAGCCCGATTGCGACACCGAGCACGATGCGGCTCAAAATTAGAATGGCCGGCGATGGTGCGAGCGCGCTGGCCAGCGCACCGATGCCGAAGATCAACGCGGTTATGAGCAAGGCTCTTCGCCGTCCGATGCGGTCGGCCATTGCTCCACCGAAGATTGCGCCGATTGTTGCGCCGAAAAGAACGCCGCTCACTACGATTTCTTCGGCGGCGGTGGTTAAGTGGAATTCGCGCTCAATAAAAATCAGTGCGCCGGAAATCACCCCGGTGTCGTAACCGAACAAAAGACCGCCGAGCGCGGCGAACAGCGCCGCAATGTGAACGAAGCGTGTTCCCCAAAGACGCACTTCGTTCACGGCCGCAGTTCCTTGCATACTGCCGATGTTACCGGGCTACCGGATTGTGAAAAGATTTCACGCGGAACTTCTTACCGGCAATCTGCGGCTCGGCGGAGCGTTACTAAAACGCGCTAAGGACCTTATTGTGGGACGATTGGCCACCTGAAAATTGCGGAAATCTCCTACTCATCGTTTAGTCAGGCGATTACTTAACGATGTTGAATATCGCCGTTCCCCGGTCGGTCTAACGTTGATGGAGGAATTAGGGATCAATGAAACATATATTCACATCAATCTGCTTGGGATTTGTATTCATATTCACGGCGTCTGCTCAGCATCGACACCGGGGGGACAGCGAAAATACGGCGCCAAGCGTTCGTCGCAGCAATGCGCGCGCTCAGACAGCGACCGCGCCCAATCAAACAACGGTTCGGAGCGTAGCGCGGCCGGCGAATACGCAGCGACAACTTTCGACCGCGCCATCCCGGCAACGGACCTATGCGGAGAGGCCGCGGACTAACGCAAACGCGAATGTTCGTTACCACAACACTACGACTGCGCGTGGTCGACATGAAAATGCTCGGGTGACAAACCGTGGCCGCGTCGAAAGTAACGTCGCGGTTAATCGGGACCGAAACGTTCACGTTAAACCCGCAAAAAGCGTTGCGGTCAACCGGGATCGAAATGTGCGGGCTAATTGGGAACGAAACGTTGCGGTCAATCAAGCCCGGAACGTGAGATTCAATCAGAGAGCGAACGTCGCGGTTAACCGCAACAGAAATGTTGTCGTAACCAACAACTGGCGAGGCAGTCAGTTTAGCGGACGGCAGTATGCTGCGTTCCGCGATTATCACCAGAGTTGGCATGATCGCGACTGGTGGACACATCATTACAGTCGCATCATTTTTGTCAGCGGCGGTTGGTGGTACTGGAATGCCGGATATTGGTATCCGGCTTGGGGTTACGACCCGTACGCCTACTATCCGTACGACGGACCGATCTACGGCTACGCGAATCTGACACCGGACCAGGTTGTGTCTGACGTTCAGGCACAATTACAGCGAGACGGTTACTATGCGGGGCCGATCGACGGCGTTCTTGGACCGATGACGCGTCAGGCGATCGCGGCTTTCCAGGCTGATAACGGACTCGCGATTACGTCGACGGTGGACGAGCCAACACTCGATACGCTGGGAATCTCGTAATCGACATTAATTCAGTGGAACCGCGGGTTGATCTTCAGCCCGCGGTTTTTTTACCGTAAATCGTCGAGTGCTTGCCCGAGTCGCTCGACACCGGCGCTGAATTTGTCCGGCTCGCAGCACATTCCAATTCTGATGTGTTGCGGCGACTCGAAAAAACGACCCGGCACGACCGCGGTGTCATATTTTTCCAGCAGCAATGCGCAAAAGTTCTCGACATTGACCTTCGGCAAGCGAGGGAAAGAAGTCGTTCCGAACTTGGTCGGAACCACTTCGACATCGTCGCGCGAGTTGAAAAACGCCGACAGCGTTTTTCGATTCGTCTCCAATATCAACTTTGCTCGGGCGGCAATTTTTGGAAGTTGCGCGATCGCCCGCACGCTAAGTCGTTCCATGACGTTTGGCGCGCTGGCGCCAAAAATATCGTCCAGGCGCCGCATTTGGTTTGCCAGCGCCGGCTCCGCCAGGATCCAACCGCAGCGCAGTCCGCTCAATCCGTATCCTTTGGTCAAACTGCTGGTAGCGACAAACTCGGATCCGAGCGAAATCGCTGACGGCGGTGGATGGTCAACTATCGCCTCTAAATAGACTTCGTCGACGAGGACGCGAGCGCCGATCTGGCCGGCAAGGACACCAATTTTTTTTAGTGTCTTGTTGTCGACGAGCGCGCTGCTTGGGTTGTGCAAATTCGTCAGCACGATCAAGCGTGTCTGCGGCGTGATCTGATCTGCCAATGCATCGACGTGGATCGCGAACCGATCCTCAAATCTTCGCTGGAAGCGTTTGATTCTTGCCCCGAGATATTCGGCAACTGCGAGCAGGGGATCATAAGTCGGCTGCTCAATCATCACTTCGTCGCCGTGTTCGATCAGCGCGGCCATTGCGAGATGGTTCGCTATGGACGTGCCACCGGCGATCGTAACCACAGTTTCTGGCGCGACATGGCGATGGGTCGCGAGCGCGTCGATCAGCTGGCGATATCCGTAAGCGTTGTCGCCATGAAGCTCCAGCTCATTGGCATTAAAATGCAACTCGGCGATTGGCAGATTTAGAATTCCGCTCAAAGCGAGATCGTATTTCACTTTCGGGCGCGTCTTCGCCCAATGCAGGAAGGCCGATTCTTTTGTTTTCATTGAGCGTTCAAGCTTGTCTGCATCCTCTTCCAGAACAAATACACTGGAATTCCACTTAGCATTATTCCCGCGCCGACCGCACTGTTGTGCGGATAGCGGTAAAACGTACTGAAAGCGACTCCGGCGCAGGCGGTGATAAAGAGCAGAGTCGTATACGGATGCCCTGGGATTGAAAACGCGCGAAGGGCTGCCTGCCTTCGGCGAAAAACGAAAACGCTGGCGGCAGTGAGCGCAAAAAAGATCACATCGACCGAAACCACGTAGTTCAGGATCTGTTCGTAACGCCCGGACAACGTGATCACGATCGCGAGCGCGCCTTGCAAGGCGATTGCGAATCCGGGGACGCGCGCGCGGTTCAATTTTGCCAGACTGACAAAAAACAATCCGTCCTCAGCCATTGCGAAATAAACGCGCGGCGCAGTCAACATGCTTTGGCTAAGAAAACCGATCGTTGAAATCGCGATACCGATCGCAATGATGCGGGCGCCCATGTCGCCAAGCGCGAGTTGCATGACCGCGGACGCCGGCGTTCTCGTCTCAGCCAGCCCGTGCGGACCGAGCGCGCGAACACAGATGAGATTTACCGAAAGATAGACCGCGATTACGCCCAGAACGCCGAAGAGCAATCCGCGGGGGAGATTTTTGTCCGGTTGGCGCACTTCACCGGCTACGAAACACGAAGTTTGCCAGCCGCCGTAGGCAAATTGCACCGGAATCAACGCCGCGCCGAACGCGGTCAACGAATTCCAAAGGCTGGGCGATTGCGGGGCCCATCGTGCCATCGTCGTTTCCGTTGCGCCGGCGACGGTTAAACCGAGAACGACCAAAGCTGCGATCGCGACGAGTTTCAAAATCATGAAGAAGTTTTGGGTCGTGCTCCCGGCGCGCACGCCAAGACAATTGATGATCGTGAGGATGACGAGCGCGATTGCCGCGATGGAGACGGCAGCGTTGTCGCCGGCCTGAGTATGTCCGAGCGCGCACAAATACTTTGCAAACGTGACCGCGACCGCCGCCATTCCGCCGCTTTGGGTAACGAGAAGCAATGCCCAGCCGTAAACAAACGCGAGCGCGGGATGAAACGCATCCCGCAAATAAACATACTGCCCGCCGCTGACGGAGCTTTGCGAAGCAAGCTCCGCGTAAATAAATGCGCCGGCGAGAGCGATTAATCCGCCAACTGCCCAGGCGCCCAGAATTAAAATGGTCGATGGGATCTGCTGTGCGACGACGTAAGGATTAATGAAGATTCCTGAACCGATGATTCCGCCCATCACGATCATCGTGATGTCGAACAACCCAAGCCGGCGGGCGAGATGCGCTTCCGAGGATATGCTGTTGATCACGCTTCTACGGCATCGAGTTTCTCTGAGCTCCATTGCCCCGATGAGTCGCGATCATCGAGACGGCGATCGTCGTTGTCAGGACCGCGAGCACGACCGCTAGCGAAGTTAGCGTCGGGATGGTGAAAAGATCGCGCATTATCATTTTCGTTCCGACAAAGGCGAGAACAATGGCCAGCCCGGTTTTGAGATAAACGAAGCGGTCGATCAGCTTCGCCAGAAGAAAATAAAGCGAACGCAACCCGAGAATGGCGCAGATGTTCGACGTGTAAACAATGAACGTGTCGCGCGTAATCGCAAAGACGGCGGGAATCGAATCGAACGCGAAGACCAAGTCCATCACGTCGATAACGATCAACGCCAGCGCGAGCGGCGTCAGCACCCAGCGATTGTTGACGCGGGCCTTGAAATGTTCGCCGTGGAAATCGTGCGTGATCGGAAACAGACGGAGACAAATGCGCATGATCCAACTCTGGCCAAAGCCGCGCGGCTCTTGTTTGACGAAAAACATTTGCCAGGCGCTCACGAGGAGAAAGACGCCGAAAAAGTAGAGGATGAAATCAAACCGCTTGACCATCTCGACGCCGAGCCAGATCATCACGCCGCGCATGATCAGCGCTCCGACGATTCCCCAAACCAAAGCGCGATGTTGCGCCACCGGTGGAACGCGGAAGTAGGCAAAAATCAGGACGAAGACAAAGATGTTGTCAACGCTGAGCGAGTATTCAATGACGTAACCGGTCAGGAATTCGACTGCTTTCTCCGGTCCGCGGATTTTCCAGACCACCAGGTTGAACAAGAGCGAGAGAACGATCCAAATTGCGGTCCGATGAGCGGCGGCCCGCATGCTCAGCTCGCGTCCGCGGTGTTTGAATTGAACCAGATCGATAATCAACGCGAGGAAGACGCCGGCGTTAAAGGCAAGCCAAAACCAAATGCTTGTGTGCGACACCGCGCGTAGAGTTTCATGGGAGGCGCGCGACGGCAATCGCAAACATTGACGTCGCTTGCTTGCTAGCGCCGACCTTCATCGTAGTTTGTTCGACGCTCATGGACGCGGAGCTCGAGAAGCTGGTCGAGGCCGGCAAGCTGACTTCAAAAGCCACTGAGAGACTGGACGCGCTCAGACCAGGCACATTTTGTCTGCACAAGAGCTGGGGATTCGGCCGCGTAGCCGAGTGGAATCTTCTCCTTAATCAAATTCTGATCGATTTCACAGACAAAAAAGGGCATGCGATGCAGCTCCAGTATGCAGCTGAGAATCTCACGGTGATTCCGCCGGAACACTTCCTCGCTCGAAAGGCGAGCGATCTCGGCGTCGTGAAAAAGCTGGCCAAGGACGATCCGGTCGCGGTGGTTCGAAATATCTTGGAGAGCCTTGAAGGAAAAGCGACCGCCCAACAGATCAGCGAGTGGATGATTCCCGATCTATTCAGCGAAGCCGAATGGAAGAAATGGTGGGAATCGGCGCGCAAACAGATAAAGGCTAGCGGGGCGTTTTCAATTCCGGTCAAGAAGACCGAGCCCATCCAGGTCCGCGCCGAAGGCGTGTCGCACGCGGACGAATTAATCGAGATCTTCGGGAATGCGCGGCAACCGAAGCATCAACTGACGGCGCTCGAGCAGATCGTAAAATCTCATCAACAGTTCAAAGAACCTGAGAAACAATTGCAACCGGTAATCGTCGCAATTGAGAACGTCGCGACGCGGAATCAAAAACTGCATCCCGAGCTCGCTTTCGAGTTCGTTCTTGTCCGGGACGATTTACTTGGACGGTTCCCGCAATTGAAGACCACGCATATCGGTCTCACTCTCGCGAGACTGATCGCGGACGAAGAAAAACGGTTAGTGTCGATCTTGCCGAAGCTGCCGGCGGCGAAGGAGAAGCGGATCCTGCAAGCGTTGCCGGCTGCGCTCGGCGATCGCTGGAGCGCGCGCGCTCTGCAATTAATGCAGGCGACACATGGCCGAATGGTGGCGCAGATTCCGCACGTCT
>Ga0310910_10000080_pt1 | contig 40642 bp, 31 predicted proteins | sample GREbulkMGHF172_FD_203448 | JGI IMG/M metagenome (GOLD analysis project Ga0310910, IMG submission 203448) | Lab enrichment of tropical soil microbial communities from Luquillo Experimental Forest, Puerto Rico - GRE.bulkMG.HF172 | ecosystem: Environmental > Terrestrial > Soil > Tropical forest >... | reverse complement strand
TCCTTCTCTGCGAGGATGACCGGCATACGATCGTGCAGCTCGCCCATCGCGTTATTCGGCTCGCATGTCAAAATCGTGCAACTTCGGTGACTAATACCATCGTCCACGGCCATGCCCAGCAAGGACAAATCGCGATAAAAACAGCGGAATCGGCGGCGGGAATGTCCGCTTTGTGCCAGTAGGCGACATTCGGCTTACCTATTCGATTACACGGTCAGCATGGCGACTAAGGTGTCGGGAATAGTGATGTGGAGAGCCTTCGCGGTCTGCATGTTAATAGAGAGTTCGATCAACATTGGCTGCTCCACTGGAGTTTGGCGCCGTCCAGATTTTTTTCACAGAGGTATCGGCACTCCGCTCATTCGATCACCTCGAACTATGATTTAAGAACCAGTAGCTAATTCCGCGCGATTGCCATTCTTATTTATAGGCGCAGTTGGCAGGAGGAACTGGAATGATGCACCGTCTTTGCCGTCCGACGATGCGGTAAGTTTACCGCCGTGGTAGTCAATGATCATTCGGGAGATGGCTAATCCTAATCCCATTCCATGTCGCTTGGTCGAAACAACCGAAGTGAAGATGCTGTCCAGTCTATCTTTATCAATTCCTGGCCCGGAATCTTTTACCACCACCGCAACATCTTTTTGATCGCGAAGCTCACTGCTCACAAGCAACAGCCGACTGCGATTTGACGTGTTTTCCATTGCTTCGATGGCATTCACGATCAAGTTGGATATGACCTGTTGTAATTGACTCCTATTGCCGTAGACGCTTGGGAGTTTGGCCATTAGCTCGGCGCGCGGCTCGACGTGATGATCTGCCAGCTCGCGGCTCATTGACTCTAGAGCCCCTCGGATAATCTCGTTTACGTCCACCAGTTGTCGTCTCTGATCGCTCTTCGCGAACAAGGCCTGAAAGCCATCGATTATTTCACTGGTGCGATGACCGGCATTTACTATGCCTTCAAAAGCGGTCTGTGCTTTGTCCTGTTGGGGTGGGACCATTTTAAGAAAGCGTTGCCCTGCATTGCCGCCCGCGGTGATTCTTGTGAGTGGCTGTCGCACCTCATGAGCAATCGCGGCCACAATCGCCTGCGCATTCATTAGTTTATCGTCTCGTTCGCGCTGGAGCCTAGCAGCAAACCGTTCGAGGTCCTTGTTCTTCTGCTCCAACAAATCCTGCGCTTGGTGTCGGTCAGTTACGTCGCGGGTCACTTTTGCAAAGCCAATGAGCGTCTTGCTGCCATCGTAGATCGGGTGGATAACAACACTTGCCCAGAATTGACTGCCGTCTTTGCGGACGCGCCATCCTTCTCCCTCAAACTTGCCGTCAATGATCGCTTGACGAAGCGCTTTTGTTGGAAGCCCCGACTTCCGATCAACATCTACGTAGAAGCGGGAAAAATGCTGGCCGATTATTTCATCGCGGCTGTAACCCTTTATGCGTTCGGCGCCGCCGTTCCAGCTTATGATGTGACCCGCACGATCCATCATATAAATCGCATATTCCTTGATACTTTGAACCAATATTGCAAACTGCGCTGAGCTATGCAGCACTTGCCGGTCAGCCTCTCGCCTCTCTGCTAGTTCGCGGGCGAGAGCGCTAACTTGCATTTCCAGATTGGCAACGCGACGCGCGATCATGGGCGCTTCGCTGCCCTTACGCCTCACACTCTTGGTGTGTCGCGTTGTAACCTTAGTGGTATCACGCCGTTTCATCACCGAAACCGATATGGTTTTAGGACAAGCGCTGTGGCACGACCTGTCGCTGGACACTTTACCGCCGGACACTTTTACCGCCAGGACCGAGATTACCGCTAGGCCGAGATCAGGGGTGAATGTCCGCTTTGGGTCAAAAGCGGACATGCATTAGGTCCGCGCCACGTCCGCTTTACCCCCAAAAACGGGCATGGCTGAGAGCATTGGGATGTCCCTTTGTGCCATAAGCGGACATCAGCAGCACTATTCGATCACCTGGTCGGCAATCGCTAGCAGACTTGGAGGTACCGCGAGGCCGAGCGCTTTAGCGGTCTCGAGGTTGATCACAAGTTCGAACTTGGTCGGCTGAACGACCGGTAGATCAGCTGGCTTTGTACCGTCAAGAATTTTGCCGGCGTAAACCCCTACCTGCCAATAAGCATCCGCCAGGCTGGTCCCATAACTTACCAAACCTCCAGATTCCGCAAACTCGCGAAGAAAGTACACACCAGGAATTTGGTGATTTGCCGCCGCGGCTATGATCTGTTCGCGGCGATACACGAAGAACGGATCGGCTGTAAGGAGGAACGCGCCAATTTTGTCCTGTACGAACCGGGCGAAGGCATTTTCAAGCTCAAGTTCGTTGCTGGCAGTAACAATTTCGATCTGCTGTCCAATGCTGTGAGCGGCTGACGTCACCGCATTTGATTGCATCTGCGCGTACGTGCTACTTGGATTAACGAATGCAGCGAAAACGGAAGCCGCTGGCGCTAGTTCTCTCAATAAATCGACACGTTTTGATTCCGTTTCCACGATGAGCAAATTGACGCCGGTTGCGTTACCTCCCGGTCGGCTCAAGCTTGTCACCAAGCCTGATTTGACGGGGTCTTGCCCGACCATGAACACAAGTGGAATGCTAGCCGACGCTGTTTTCGCTGCAAAGGCCGGCGCGTCTCCACCTATCGTGACAATTACTGAGGCTCGCTTCTGCACAAGCTCGGTCGCGAGAGCGGGTAATTGGTCGTAGTGCCCTTCCGCCCATCGAAACTCAATCGCGACGTTTTTCCCTTCTTCATAGCCTGAACTTTTAAGTCCCTGGCGGAACGCGGCAACGGGACCGGTGAGAGCGGCAGATGAGAGGCTGCTGAGGAAACCAATAATTGGAAGCAGCGGTTGCTGCGCACGCGCCGAGACTGGCGAAGCAGCCGTGCTGGCAAGACCGGCGATGAAATTGCGTCGCCTCATGGACGTTGCCCCTAGGCTGAAGGCAATACCCTAGCAGATCATGGGTAATTACGGCGCAGTGCGGTATAGCAAAAGGGCGCTTTGTGGCAAAAGCGGACATCGGCTCGGCTCACCTGATCACGTCGTCACCCAGCCTTCCGCATACATCGGCAACTTGTGTAAATTTGTCGCTAGTCTGTCACCGGGGCACATCCAGCATGTCTGACATCGCTCACGGAAAAACCGAAACACCGTCACCACAGAGTCAACTCATCCAGATGGCCACGGCCTATTGGGTTTCACGTTTTCTCTACGTTGCAACTCGAATGAATTTGGCCGACCAGCTCGCTGAGCAATCGAAAACCGCCGAAGAGATCGCCCAGTTAACAGGGGCCACCACGTCGTCCCTGTACCGTTTTATGCGAACACTGGCCAGTCTGGGATTATTCACGGAGGATTCCGAGCATCGCTTTTCTTTGACGCGATTGGGCGAGGCCCTTAGGACGTGTACCCCCGGCTCGGTTCGCGCGTCGGTCCTGACATTGGCGGGTGAGGCCTTCACGCACGCGCTGGATCATTTGCTTTATTCCGTCCAAACCGGAAAGACTAGCTTCGAGAAAGAGTTTGGAGTGCCCCTTTTTGATTGGTTAGCAAGCCATCCGACAGAGGCGTCGATGTTCAGCGAAACTATGGTCGGGCTGCATGGAACGGAGCCTCCCGCTGTTGCAGCAGCCTACGACTTTGCTGAATCTGGAACGATCATCGATGTGGGTGGAGCCACTGGTAACCTGCTCAGCACCATTCTCAGTCGCTATCCGAAGCCGCGTGGCATACTGTTTGACCTGCCACACGTGGTTGCCGACGCACCGGAGCTGATTAGCGCGCGCGGATTGCTCGACCGTGTCAAGATCGAACGCGGCAGCTTTTTCGAAAATGTCCCTTCAGGCGGCGACGTTTATCTGCTCTCACACATCATACACGATTGGAGCGAAGCACAGTGCCTGACCATCCTCAATAACTGTCGCCGCGCGATGCGACCCGACAGTCGCTTGCTCATCATCGAGATGGTCCTACCAACGGGTAACGCGCCGCACTTCGGCAAGATGCTCGACATCATCATGCTTGCAGTTCCGGGCGGACAGGAACGCACCGAACCAGAATACCGAGCTTTGCTCGATAAAGCGGGATTCCGGCTGAGGCGGGTTGTACCGACTAAGTCTGCAGTAAGCGTAGTGGAAGCTGCCCTGATCTAACAGGCTGCGAGAAAAGCCTTTAATAGCATAGCCGTGGGTAGGGATGTCCGCTTTGGGTCAAAAGCGGACATCACGAGGCGGATTTGCGATGTCCGCTATTCCCCCAAAAGCGGACATCGCTGAGCGTGATCGCCATGTCCGCTTTGTGCCAATAGCGGACATCAGCCGATTCATTCGACCACTCGATCAGCGCGCGCGATCAATGTGTCGGGAAAAACAATACCGAGTGCTTTTGCTGTCCGCAGATTAATTGACAATTCGATCTCTGTCGGCTGTTCAACCGGAAGGTCGGACGGCTTCGCGCCATCGAGCACCTTCTTCACGTAGGTCGCGGCGCGTTTGTAGAAGGCACGACGCGATGGGCCATAGCCAATAAGCGCGCCGGCATCGGTGAACTCGGGGATAGAGCTGGGCCGTAGGCAGTCGATGCCGAAGCGTCAGCGCGGCAATAGGGTCGCGCAGATCGATGAGTGCCGCGTCGCCAACCATCAGGAACGCATCATTGCCGGTCGCGGCCTCGATTGTTCTATCCAGCGTGTCAGGCCCTTTGAATTCAATCGGTTGTACCGTCAGACCCAGTGTTGCTGCCTTGTTCCTCACATCTTCCATGATGAGCCGGTTTCCCGGATTAGCCGGATTGAACAAAACCGCGACCGTCCTGATCGTTGGAACGACAGTGCGTAGGAGCTCCAAGCCCTTCGCAGTAAGATCCTGCGTCATGTTGGAAATGCCTGTCGTATTGTTTCCCGGTCGTGCCAAGCTAGCGATCAGCCCAGCACCCACCGGATCGATGAGTCCGGACATGACAAGCGGTATTGTCGGCGCTACCTGCTGAGCGATCCGCGCCCCCGGAATCGTACTGACGACAATCAGCTTGGGTTTGCGCTGCGCGAGGTCGGCGGTAAGTGCTGCAAACCGCGTGTAGTCGCCTTCCGCCCAGCGTAGGTCGAGCATGTAGTCACATCCTTCGGCGAGTCCATTCTCAGCCATGCCTTGCTTGAAAGCGTCGACGAATATCGCGCTCGACGTCGGAAAGCCGCTCCCGAGTATTCCGATCAGGGCTATTGCCGGCTGCTGTCCGCGTGCGGCCAGCGGCCACGAGGCAGCCGATCCAGCAATTACTTTGATGAAATCGCGTCGTCGCATTGCCTTGCCTGAGGCCGGGACTACGCCGAATAGGACGCGATTACAGCAAGGATTTGCTGCCAGCGGAATGGGGTTTAGGGGTCAGTTTACACGGCAACAGTCTTGAGGACGCTGATGTCTGCTTTGGGTCAGAAGCGGACATGACGGGGCGAGTTTTCAATGTTCGCTTTACCCCCAAAAGCGGACATGGGTCCCGACGTAGTTCATGTCCGCTTAGTGCCAAATGTGACCAAAGTGCAGTGCAGCAATCAGTGCGACGCCGGCGAATGCGGTGCTGTCAAACCGCGCCGAAATCGATTTATCTTGACCGTTAACGCTGCCGTGGCACGTCTTGGTCGGACTGGTGGGATTGCGCATGCCCCTCGAGCTGAAATTCCGGCGACTTTCCAGCACAGTGTTCGGCGCCCTCTTCGCTGTTCTCTCGGCGCTTCCCGCCTGTGCTTTTTTCCTCGCATCGACGACGGCGACACAGGCCGGCGAACCGCTCAAGATCGGCTACAGCATGTCGCTGACGGGAGGCCTCGCCGCCAACGGCAGGTCTGCCCTGCTCGCCCACAAGATCTGGGAGGAGGATACCAACGCCACGGGCGGACTGCTCGGCCGTCCCGTGAAGCTCATCTATTATGATGATCAAACCAATCCTGCGACCGTGCCCGACATCTATGTCAAATTGCTCGACGTCGACAAAGTCGACCTGATCATCGGCCCTTACGCGACCAACCTGCAGGCGCCCGCGATGCCGATCGCCATGCAACGAAAGAAGGTCTTCATCGGCCTGCTCGGAACCGCGGTGAATAGCACATTTAATTATTCGAACTATTTCAGCATTGCCCCCAACGGGCCCGAGCCGAAGCGATCCTACACCAAAGGCTTCGTCGACCTTGCGGTGCGGCAGAGTCCCAGGCCGCAGACGGTCGCGATCGTCGCCGCCGACGGGGAGTTCGCCCTAAATAGCGCCGAAGGCGTGCGCGAAAATGTGAAGGCCGGCGGCCTAACCGTCGTCTACGACCGCAGATATCCGTCAGCGACCTCTGACCTCGTACCGGTGGTTCGGGCAATTGCCGAGACAAATCCAGACCTCGTCATCGTCTGCTCCTATCCGCCCGACTCAGTGGCCATGGTGCGGGCGGTCAATGAGGCAAACTTCAAGCCGAAAATGATCGGCGGTGCCATGGTCGGCCTACAGAGCACGGCGATTAAGGCTCGGCTCGGTCCGCTGCTCAACGGTTGGACCATTTACGACGTCTGGCTGCCGGTTCCGAAGATGCTGTTCGCAGGCGTGGATGAGCTGATGAAAAAATACCAAGCGCACGCGGCAGTGGAAGGCGTAGATGCGCTTGGTTACTACATGGTGCCGTGGAGCTATGCTCAACTCCAGGTCCTCCAGCAGGCAGTGACAGCGACCCAAAGCCTCGATGACGCCAGGCTTGGCGACTATATCCGGGCCAACACTTTCAAGACCGTGGTGGGCGACGTGAAGTTCGGTAGCGACGGCGAATTAGCGCAGTCGCGCGTCCTTCAAGTCCAATTCCGGAATGTCAAAACGAATGACCTTACTCAGTTTAAGGACATCTCGACCCAGGTGGTGGTGGCGCCTGCTGAATACGAGTCGGGCAGGTTGATATACCCCTACGAGCAGGCGAAGTAAGCGCCTGCCTCACTTCGCCTAAATCTGCCTTTGCGCGGAATGACCCCGACCGCACATAAGTCGAACGCCCTCATTCGATGATTTCGTTGGCGCTTGCTGACAGGCCTGGCGGCACGTTGAGGCCAAGCGCTTTGGCGGTCTTCAAGTTGATCACGAACTCGAACTGGGTTGGCTGCACGATAGGCAGATCGGCAGGCTTCTCGCCCCGGAGAATTCGGCCAGCGTAGATGCCAGCCTGGCGATAGGCATCGGCAAGGCTCGCGCCATAGCTCGCCAGGCCGCCGGCCATGACAAATTCACGTCCTTCATAAATCGCCGGAATGGCGTGGCGCGCTGCCAGCGCAACGACTTGATCGCGCTCATTGTTAAAGAACGGATCGGAACCAACCAGTAGCGCTCCGGCACGTGATTCAGTCGCAGTTGCGATTGCCACGTCGATTTCGCGTTCGGATTTCGCACTTAAGATGCTTACTTGCTGCCCGAGGGCGCGAGCGGCATCTTGAACCCCCCTCAACTGAGTTTGAAAATTCCCATTGGTCGAATTGAGCAACACCGCAATCAGCGCTGCACCCGGCATCATCTCGCGCAGCAGCCCCAGTCGCTTTCCCTCCAGCACCTGTTGAAAGATGTACACCCCGGTTGCGTTGCCGCCCGGCCGATTGAGGCTCGTGACTAGGCCAGATGTGACTGGATCGACTCCGGTTACGAAGACAATTGGAATCGTTGTGGTTGTAGCGTAGGCCGCAAGCGCGGCGGCACCGCCTCCCGTCGTGACCATAACGGCTACGCGCCGGCCGACGATATCCCCAGCCAGCGTTACAAGTCGATCCGTCTGACCATCCGCGGAACGGAAATAAATCTCCACGTTCCTGCCTTCGATGTAACCGGTATCGTTCAGCGCCTGGCGGAATGCCGTCATCAGGTAAGGATCAAAGGTCTGGCCGTCGAGAAATCCGATCGCTGGCCTCGGCTGCTGCGCGTGCGCAGTCAGCGGCCAACCGGCCGATGCACCGCCGACAAGTATGATGAACTCGCGCCGTCTCATGAATGCGCCTCGCGTTGACGATGGCACCGTAGCATACGGCTAGGACTGAGTGGTGCGGCACAGCAATATCAAGCGACGAATGTCCGCTTTGGGTCAAAAGCGGACATCGGATAGGCGCTCATTGATGTCCGCTTTACCCCAAAAGCGGACATTGGCGGAGTGAGTTCCGATGTCCGCCTAGTGCCGATTCCAGACGTGAGCAGGCGCAGCGAACTGAGCACGTTTTACTCGATCACAGGGCTTGCTTACGAACTTCCCCTTCGAGCTACAGTAGTTGCTGTTAGGGTTTTCCAAGCGCGGCTGAAGGGTAAGTAACGGCAAAGCGCAGCGTGATAGCCTACGCCGCCAGTGCGTCGAGCAACGCCTTGGCCTCCTTCAGATCGCGCGTGCTGAACCCCTCAGTGAACCAGCCGTAGACCGAAGCGAGCAGTTCGCGCGCCTGCTGCACTTTGCCCTCGTCGCGCCAGAGACCCGCCATACTCATCGCCGCACGCAACTCCCAAGATTTTGCTTGCTGCGCGCGTGCGACAGTGAGAGCGCGCTCGAAATGCGCCTCTGCCTTGGCCACATCCCGCTCAGGCGATAGCAGAGCGATTTCGCCAGCGACGCGGTGGACCTCGGCCTGGCACAATGTTTCCTTAGTCGCTTGCACCGCGGTTATCACTTCGTCGATGCAGCGCCAAGCGTCATCGAATTGGCGGAGTTCCGCGTGCGCTTTCGCCAAATATGACAAGAATAGTGGTGTCCAGAACGTTGATCCCGTTGCGCGGAACTCTGCGAGACCGGCGGTGATTGTCTGCGCTGCATCCGAACTTTTGCCGGTCAGCGCCAATACGCAACCTTGAGACAACATACCAAACGCCCTCCACAGCGCGGCACCTTTTTCGTTCGCCAACGCGAGGTCTTCGTCCAATCGTGCATTCGCTGCCGAATAGCTCCCGCACAAGCTATAAGTCAAACTCGTGAAGCATAGCGCGAGCATCAACGTGGCAGCTTGGCCAAGCTCGCGGGCATGCGTGATCGCGCGTTCAGCGTCCGCGAGCGCGGCCTCGGGATACCCGAGCATCCACAGCGCCCAGGAGCGGTAGATCGAGGCCGCAACTCTATTGTCGTGGCCAAACCGTGACGCCATCGCTCGATGTGCGGGTGGATCATAAAGTGTGATCGAGCGATCAAGGTGAGCTCGGCTTTGGGCTATCCCTCCGGTAGACAGCAAGGAAAGACCCACCATGCGATGTCCGATCATGAGCGGGACTGTCGCCCCTTGCTTTTCGGCAAGCGTCATGAAACGCGCCGCAAGTTCGAGCATCATATCGCCGTTGAAAGCGACATAGCTCGTAGCCCACGGCCCATAGAGGACAGAGAACACCGCCAGCGGGTCCTCGGGAGTTTCACCCAGCGCTTCAGCCTGCTCGACCAGCACACGCGCCAGCTCTGCCGCCGCTTTCGTCTCCGACGCGGCATAGCCCTTGACATGCATCAGAGCGTTTGCGAGCGCGACCTGAAGCTTGATCTGCTCACGGCGCAGCGCAGACGTGGCAGACAAAGCGGCGATTTGATCGAGGGCGCGCGTGAGTTGCTCTACCGCTTCGACCAGCGCCGACTGCGCCAGCGACCGCTGGCCCGCTTTGCCCCAAAGGTCTGCGGCCTTCTCGATCACGCCGGCCTCGGTCCAGTGTCGCGCCAACAATTCTGGTCGGCTCTCGGCGCTTTCCACGAATTCGCTCTCGATCGTTTCAGCGATGCGGGCATGTAGTGTGCGTCGCGGCCCGCGCAGCAGCGTCCCGTAAGCCGCGTCCTGCACGAGGGCATGTTTGAACAGATAGGTCGCATGCGGGGGCACGCCCCGTCGGAACAGCAAACCAGCCGCGATGAGACGGTCCAACGCCGATCTCAGCTGCGCCTCCGGCTGGTTCACCACCGAGGCGAGCAAGGCATGGGTAAACTCGCGGCCGATTGCTGCCGCGATCTGGGCCAGCTCCTTGGCCGAGCCGCCGAGCCGGTCGAGCCGCGCCATGAGCGAGGCATAGAGGCTCGCGGGCACCGCCAGCGTTGGAGACGGGACCGCAGCAATCGCGCGCGCGGCGGCGGCCTCGCTCCCTGCTTCCAACACCGCCTTGGTCATCTCCTCCACGAACAAGGGAATACCGTCGGTACGCTCGATGATGTCCTGCCGAATGCTGGCCGATAGCTGGCTGTCGCCGACGATGCGGTCGATCATGGCGCGAGCTTCGTGCTCTGCCAGTCGATTGATGATCAGGGCGGTGACGTAAGAGTGTCTAACCCACGGCGCGTCGAATTCCGGCCGAAACGTCACTAGCAACAGCACCCTAAGTGCCCGAATTCGGTCTACGACCTGACCGAACGCTTCCAAGCTCGTTGGATCGGCCCAATGCGCATCCTCGAAGACCATCAGCACAGGCTGTTGCCGCGACAGCGTCTCCATTTGCGCTGAAAGCGCCTCCAGCGTTTTTTGCCGGCGCTGCTCGGGTGTCAGTTCGAGGTCGGGATACCGGCCATCATTCGGCAGTGAGAGCATCTCGGCAATGAGTGCGGCGTCCTGGATTGACGTTGACGCTTGCGCCAGCAGAGCATCGAGCTTGTCGAGTTTTTGCTGGGACGTATCGTCGTGCAAAAATCCCGCCGCACGTTCCATCTGACCGATGATCGGAGAAAACGCGCTATCGGTGTGCTGGGGCGAGCAGAAATAGCGCAAACGAGTATGCGGTTCAGAAGCAAGGCTTTCCAGGAGAGCAGCTGTGAGCCGCGATTTGCCGACGCCCGCTTCGCCGGAAATTAGCACCACCTGGCCCTCGCCGCTCTTTGTCCGCGACCAGCGTCGCAACAGCAGCTCGGTTTCTTCTTCGCGCCCGACGAGGGCAGTCAGACCACTCGGATGCAATGCCTCGAAGCGGCTTTCGACCGTGCTCGCCCGCAGCGCCACCCAGGCTCGCGCCGGCTCGGCGACACCCTTAAGGTCTCTGGCACCGAGGTCCTTTAGCTCGAAGAGATTGCCGAGAAGCCTGCGCGTCGCTTCTGCAATGACCACGGTGTTTGGCTCGGCAATCCCCTGCAGCCGCGCCGCGAGGTTCGGTGTCTCGCCAACGATGCCGCGTTCGTGCGCTTCGCCCGCCCCGGTCATCAGCTCGCCCACAACGACTAGCCCAGTGGCGATGCCAACACGGGTTTGCAAGGAAGCCTGCGTCTTGAGTGCGATCACCGCCGCGATCAATTCCAGCCCGGCGCGCACCGCCCGCTCCGCGTCATCCTCATGGGCCTCGGGGTAACCAAAATAGACAAGCACGCCGTCGCCCAGATACTGCGCCACGAAACCGCCGAAACGGCGCACGGCTTCAGCGACGCATTTATGATAGGCCGAGATGAGTTCTCGCAGGTCTTCCGGATCCATCCGAGCGGAGAGTGCGGTCGAACCGACGAGGTCCGAGAACATCACCGTGACTTGACGGCGCTCGGCAGTGTCCGCCGCTCGCGGTGCGACAGGTGGCGCGGCCATAACGGGAACCGCGGACGTGCCTTTGAGATCCGCGATCGCACGCAATAGCTTTCTGCGATGCCCAACCGACATGACCCCAATATTTTTGAGGTCTTGATCGGTCAGGTCTCTGAGGATGTCGAAATCAATATCGTTCTCAGCAAAGCGCTGGGCGTATTGCCCGAGACCGAGCTTTTCGAGCCAGTCCGCAATTTGGTGCATCGGCGGCCCTCTACGGATTTGACGCCATCCGTTCTGGACCAGCATGTCGGACGGAATTTATCAACACTCGCCAAAATCCAGTAGGGCTGCATTGACGCGCCCTACATCGAACAACGCAATCTAGCGGGTAATGCGCTGGACGTCGCGGGTTGGGATCGGGTCCGAATCCTCAACGGCACACCAATGTCCGCTTTGGGTCAAAGGCAGACATTGTGTCAGTCAACCCGGATGTCCGCTTTACCCCCAAAAGCGGACATCGCGAAACGTCGTTGGTATGTCCGCTAAGTGCCAAGAGCGGACATCGGCCCTTTCACTCGATCACCTCGTCGGCGCGCATGAGGAACGATTCCGGAATCGGCAGGCCCAACGTTTTCGCCGTTTTGAGATTGACAACAAGCTCGATCCTGGTCGGCTCTTCAACGGGAAGATCGGCCGGCTTTGTGCCCTTGAGAATCTTGTCGACGTAGTCGCCGGCACGGCGGAACAGGGCCGAGAAGTCAGGCCCGTAGGACAAGAGACCTCCGCTGTCGATATAACCGCGTGAGCCATGCATCGACGGCAGTCGCGCCGCCAATGCCGCTGTATTGATCTGAATTTGGTTATCGGCGATCAGGGGATCGCCAACGACATAAAGTGCTTGCACGCGCCCATTGAGTGACCCGATGGTAGGCACAATATCGTCGGGCCGCCTGACATCCGCCCGAATGATTTCGAGACCGATTTTACGCGCCGCCGCAACAATCTCGTCGACCGACAGCTTGGCGGTTATATTGTTGGCATTGTTGAGGACCGCGAGCTGGCGGAGGCTGGGAATAAGGTCGCGCAGGACTTCGAGCCGCTTGGCGGCGAGCTCCGGCTGCTGGTTCGACAATCCGGTGATGTTGCCGCCCGGATGCGCCAGCGAGGCGACGAGGCCTTCGCCGACCGGATCGGACGAGAGCGGGAAGACAATCGGGACGGTTGAGGTTGCCTTCTTCGCGGCGATGATCGCTGGTGTTCCAAGCGGTACGATGACTTCGACCTTCCGATCGGCGAGATTGGCGGCCAATGTCGCATAACGCTCGTTGTGTCCTTCGGTCCAGGCATAATCGATTGTGACGGTGCGATTTTCGATCCAGCCGAGCTCGTGCACCCGCTGTACAAATGCAGCAAGCCAATGGCTCCAAGCGGCGGAGGTCGAGGCGAGAATGCCAATGGTGGGGAGTCTGTCCGCCTGCTGTGCGCGCGCCGCGAGCGGCGCTAAAGCTGCCGCGCCGCCAATCAGTGCGATGAATTGCCGACGTCTCACAAGTTCCATCCTTGCCGAGCTTCTAATAGAGGGAAATACCTTATAGGCGAAACTGTGCAGCGCGACATAACGGCTCGGCCGAATGTCCGCTTTGGGTCATAAGCAGACATGACGGGGCGAATTTGCGATGTCCGCTTTACCCCTAAAAGCGGACATCGTTCGGCACGGTGGGAATGTCCGCTTTGTGCCAAAAGCAGACATTGTGCTGATTGCAGCCTGGGAGAGAGTCATCGCCATGGGGCTTTTGACCTTCGCGCTTAACGTGACTCTGGACGGATGTTGCGACCACCGCGAAGGGGTCGCAAACGACGAGATGCTTCGCTACTGGACGCGCGTGATGGACGCGGCGGGAGCGATGCTCTTTGGGCGCCGGACCTACGAGCTGATGGAGGACGCCTGGCCTCGAGTAGCGCGAGACCCGAAGGCGACACCGTCGAACCGAAACTGGGCGAAGAAGCTCGAAGCCAAACCCAAGTACGTGGTCTCGACGACGCGCCGCGACTTCTCGTGGAACAACACGCATCACGTCGAAGGGGACCTGGCACGGGCGGTGAAGGCGTTGAAGAAGGCCACGCCGCGCGGACTGCTGGTGGGTAGCCCCAAACTTTCGGCCGCGCTGCAGCGCCTGGACCTCGTGGACGAATATCGCTTTGTGGTCCACCCCGTGGTGGCCGGGCACGGTCCGTTTTTGTTTTCCGGCCTGCAGCCATCATTGCGCCTGAAGTTCGTGACCGCGACACGGCTCAAATCGGGCATCGTGGCGTTGCACTATCGCCGGCGCTAACGGCTTTAAGCACACGCTCGGTTTGACGTCACGGAAAACGCATTGCCGATGTCCGCTTTGGGTCAAAAACGGACATCCGCGGTGCAGCAAAATTCTGGCTATTCGATCACCTCGTCGGCGCGGGAAAGCAGTGTCGGAGATATTTCCAGGCCAAGTGCTTTCGCGGTCCAAAGATTGATCACGAGCTTAAATTTCGTTGCTTGTAACACTGGCAGGTCCGCCGGCTTGGTTCCCTTGAGAATCCGTCCAACGTAGAGACCTTGCTGGCGAACCGAATCGGCAGCATCAGTTCCGTAGCTGATGAGGCCACCGGCCTCGGCATATTCACCTACGGTATATATCGTGGGAACCATGTGGCGCGCTGCTAGGATCGCAATCTGCACGCGCCGGCTGACAAAAGACGCATCTGCGCCGACAAGGAGCCCAGCGACGCGATCACTTACAAGGCCTGTGAAGGCAGCATCAATCTCGTCAGCATTACTCGCCTTCAGGACTTCGATTTGTAGCCCGAGTGGATCAGCAGCCGCGTTCACATCTTTTACGGTTTTCTCGGTAATCTCAACGTTATTACTCGGATTTACGGGTACACCAACGCGAGTGGCCCATGGTAACAGCTCACGCAGGAGTCCCATTCTCTTTGCGGTGACCTCAGAGCTGAAAAAATTGATGCCGGTCACATTACCACCAGGCCGCGACAGGCTCGAAACAAGACCATGCTTGACCGGATCGTCGCCAATACTGAACACTATCGGGATCGTACCGGTCGCAGCTTTTGCGGCTAGAGCACCAGAAGTGGTGAACAGCGTGACAATGACGTTGACATGATGACGGATTAGATCGGCTGCTAGATCCGGAAATCGATTGTATTGATCTTCAGCCCAACAGTACTCGATCGACACGTTGTGGCCCTCGACATACCCGGTTTCACTAAGGCCCTGTCGAAATGCGGCCAAATATGGCTGTGCGCCAGCGGAAGTGACGCCGAGGAAGCCAACGACGGGCATCGCCGGCTGCTGCGCATTCGCTGCGAGCGGCCATGTGGCGCCCGCACTACACGCGAGCATGATGAACTCGCGCCGCCTCATTCGATCACCTCGTTAGCTATAGCGAGAAGCTTGTCCGGTATCGTGAGACCGAGCGCCTTGGCGGTCGTGAGATTAATGATCAGATCGAATTCAGTTGGCTGCTCGACTGGAATGTCAGCGGGCTTCGCTCCGCGCAGTATCTTGTCTACGAGGTCACCGGACCGCCGCCACATGCTCGGCCAGTTCGGTCCATAGGACATCAGACCGCCCGCTTCAACATACTCCCGAACACCGTGCAACGTCGGAAGCCGTGCGCTCAGCGCCAAGGTATTGATACGCACCCGATTGGTGAATAAGAGCGGAACAGGCAGAACGTACAAGGCATCTGTCTGCCCCTTCAACATTTCAAAAGTGGAGTCTAGCTGCTCGCCTCGTTGGATTTCAAAACTCGCGACGTCAATCCTGAGGGCGCGGGCCGATTGATTGATCTTGCTGACATCGAGGACGGCGTAGGGATTATTGACATCGGCCAGAGTGGCTAATCGATGCAGACCAGGGACTACCGCGCGTAAGAGTTCGAGCTTTTTGCCAGCAGCATCGGGTGCTTCACTCGACAATCCCGTGATGTTGCCGCCTGGTCGCGCCAGGCTCGCGACGATGCCGGAGCCGACTGGATCGCCAGCCGTCGCGAACACGATCGGGATTACCGATGTCGCCTGTTTTGCTGCAAGGGGTGGTGGAGTGTTGTGGGTAAGGATGACATCGACGTTCAGCCGAACGAGGTCATTCGCGAGGCCAGCCAAACGCTCGGTGTGTCCTTCGGCCCAACGATACTCGATCGTAAGATTGCGGCCCTCGATCCAGCCCAGTTCACGCATTCTCTGCACAAACGCGGCAGTCCACGTATTCTGTGCCGCCGCTGTGCCCGAGCCTAGCAAGCCAATGGTTGCCAGCTTCCCTCCCTGCTGCGCACGTGCCGCGAGCGGCCAGGCCGCCGCGCCTCTGCCGATAAAGCAAATAAATTCGCGCCGTCTCATTGCCCCTCCGCGGCCGTGGCGTGTCATCGTAGCGGGTCAAGCTGGCAGGATGGAAGTGGTGAGGTCGTGGGCTGGCAATGCCCGCTTTGGGTCATAAGCGGACATGACGGGACGAATTTGCGATGTCTGCTTTACCCCCAAAAGCGGACATCGTGAAGCCAGCACGGCCGCTATTTGCTTTTGAATTCGAATGATCCGCAGCTGCGATCTGTTGACATCATCCGACGCGCGTGACTGTCGCTTCGCCAAGATGAAACGTCTCACCCGACAACAAGGTAAGCTCGACATCGCCGTTAGCGAGCTCAGCCCACTTGGCGAACCCGTCATTCACGATCGAGCCGAGATACTTGACGACTTCGGTCTTGCCTAGGTCGGCACTTGCCCGACTTGCAAGCAGACGAATCATAGCATCGCCTGCGCCATGCCCCGTCATTCGTTGCTTTGAGATCATCGCAGCGCGCCGCGGAACGTAGCAGCAAAGAAGTCGGTCATCTCTTAGAGGCTTCGTGTTAGCTCGCCTTCCGTCGCCCCTCGCGGTCAATCAGATCGCGTTTGCGATCGATCCCCCACGCGTAACCCGACAAGGAACCATCTGTGCGAACGACGCGGTGGCAGGGAATGGCAACCGCGATATTGTTTGCTGCGCAGGCTTTAGCGACGGCCCGCTGTGACTTGGGCGATCCGATCTTCTTGGCGATTTCCGCGTACGACACGGTCGTTCCGGCCGGGATTTGCTGCAGCGCGCGCCAAACCCGCTGCTGAAAGGCAGTGCCGCGGATGTCGAGCGGCAGGTCAAGACCCTGGTTCGGAACTTCGATGAAACCGACGACCCGGGCGACCAGTTTTTGATACTCCTTGTCGGCACCGATCAACTTCGCTTTAGGGAAGCGGTCCTGCAATTCGCGCAGAAGCTTGTCCGGGTCATCGCCGAGTAGTATCGCGACGACACCTTTCTTGCTCGAGGCGACGAGGATTGCGCCGAGCGTCGTCTGGCCAAGTGCGAAAATGATCTCTTCATTAGCGCCGCCGGCACGATATTGCGTCGGCGTCATGCCGAGGAGCTTCTTTGATTTTTCATAAAAGCGACCGCTTGAGTTGAAACCTGCATCATAGATTGCATCGGTCACGCTCGTATTCTTCATGAGAGTCTCTCTGACTCGTGCGGCGCGATGCGCGTCCGCATATTCTTTCGGTGTGAGACCTGTGGTCGACTTGAACAATCGGTGGAAGTGACTTGAGCTGCGCCCGACGTGAGTGGCCAAAGTGTCGAGCGGCAATCCCTCTTCGCTGTTTTCGATGAGGCGACACGCCTTCGCGACTAGAAGCACGGCTTCGTCACCGGCCGACCGGTTGTCGGGATTGCACCGCTTGCACGGTCGGAATCCAGTCATTCTCGCTTCTGCAAGTGTGGCATGAAGCTGGACATTCTTCGGATTAGCAGTCCGCGACGGACAAGAGGGTCGGCAATAGACGCCCGTTGTTACAACCGAATACCAGAAGTCACCGTCGGCGCTTTTGTCGCGCGCCACTATCCGCGCCCAGCGTGGGTCGTCGGCTACTGTTTTACAAAGGGAGACTTTGTTCGTCATTGCAGTCACCTGTTCGATTTGGCTATAGTGCCCGCAGGCCCTTTCGCGATAACTCCGGCCCTTGCTTTCAAATCAGATAGAATCGCCTCTGGCGGCTTCGCTGCAATTTGCCACCGAAAGTCAATCGAGCGACCCGATTCCTGGCGGACGCGTTCGGATTTAAGCAGCGCTCTGCCGTATGGCTTGGGGTAAATTCTTGCTGCCGGCCTCGACGATCTGAGGAGCAACCGACCCGGAAGCCCCATCGAAGAGAGCGGCCCGCGCAACTCGCGCGGGCCCGTTGGTTGAGTAGTATCAGGCAAACGTTAAGCCCTGACCAGAAGGCCAAGTTGGGTGAGCGCGGTACCCACACTCGTTCAAGAGGCCAAAAACTCGCGGAAATGCTGATAAAATAGGAGCTTTTTTCACTATCGATGGGTCAGTTCGCGCAAATTCTAGTCGGCGGTGTGTTACAGGGCAGCGTTTTCGCGATCGTCGCCCTTGGCATTGGTCTTGTCTACCGCGTCACCGGCATCATCAATTTGGTTCAGGGCGGCTTCTGTATCATTGGCGCGCTCGCGTTCTATTCTTTCGCCAATGATTTCGGTTGGTCACTGCCCGTCGCTTTCCTCGCGGCGATCGCGGCTACTACCGTGTTTGGCTTGATCATCGGCGCTGCAACCTTCGTGCCGGCGCTGTCTCGCCTCCCTACGAGTAGCATGTTGATGCTCACCGCCGGTCTTTTGACCTTTGTCAATGGATTGGCGCTGGTGGTGTGGGGCAGTCAACCTTATGCCGTGACGGCGTTCTCAGGCGAGGAGCCGATCGATTTCTTCGGCATTCTGGTCCCGTCCCAGGGACTGTGGATCGCCGCCTTTGCTGTGATCATCATCATCGGCATCTGGTTGTTGATGACGCGTACGATGCTGGGCAAGGCGCTTACCGCCTGCGCGGAGAACCCGCTTGCGGCCCGCTTCATGGGCATCGACGTGGCGGGCCTCACTCTTTTCAGCTTTGGGCTCGCCGCTCTTATTGGCGCAATCGGCGGTGCCGTCGTCGCGCCGATCATGTCGCTGCAATTCGATGCCGGTAATTTCTTCACCAACACTGGATTCATCGCCGTGGCACTCGGTGGCATGAGTTCGCTACCAGGCGCCGTCGCGGGAGGCTTATTCCTGGGGGTCGCCGAACAACTCGCCGCTGGCTATGTGTCGTCCTTGTTCGCGGACGGCCTGGCGCTGGTGCTTTTGCTAGCGACGCTGATATTCCGGCCGCAGGGCTTGTTCGTGTCCGGCCACCGGCGCCGTCACGACGTACGCGAGGAAGCGCGCGTTGCGCGTTCGGTGGTTCGTCCGCGCCCGACTAGCGCAGCCTGGGCCGCCGCAGTGCTGCTGATGTTGCTCATCGCGCTGCCCTTTCTGGTCAGTGCTGGCTTTTTAAGTTCTCTCGTCATCACACTCATTCTGTTCATTGCGGTCCTCGGCCTTGACGTCCTGATGGGCTATGCCGGGCAGGTCAATCTCGGTCAGGCTGGATTCATGGCGCTCGGCGGCTACACGGCCGCGATTTTGGCGACCAATTACGGAATATCTCCGCTTCTTGGCACCATCGCAGGAATTGCAATTTCCTTGATCTGCGCCTTGCTCCTCTCAGTGGTCACGATGCGGCTTCGTGGCGCGTATCTGGCGCTTGCGACTCTGGCTTTCGGTCTTCTCATGGATTCATTGACGGTCGGACTGACCGACGTCACCGGTGGCCCTTCGGGGCTGGTCGGGATTCGCGCCTTTGCGCTTGGGCCGTTCGTCTTCGCCACCGCCCGCGCGATGTACTACCTGACGCTGGCTATCATCGTGGTGCTGATCGTGGCCTTGACGGGCGCTATGCGCTCGGATTTCGGCCGAGCGCTCCAAGCCATTCGCGCAGACCAGACCGCTGCCGAGGCGCTCGGCATCAACGTACCGCGATATAAGATGGCCGCCTTCGCAATCAGCTCCGCGCTCGCCTCTCTGTCTGGAAGTCTTTTAGCTTTCGATTTCCATTTTCTGTCCCCAGAGATGGTCGCGACGCCGCGTTCGTTCGAGATGATCGCAATGCTCATCGTCGGCGGCGAGGGCACGCTGGTGGGTGGACTGGCGGGGACGGCCCTCCTGACGCTTTTGCCGATCGCGTTTCAGCCAATCGCTCTCTACAAGACCGTGGTTGAAGGCGCGGTTCTGGTACTGGCTTTTCAATATCTCCCGGATGGCATCGTAGGCGGAATGTGGCGGCTGATCGGGCGTGTCGCGCGCACAGCCCGGCCGCGCGAGTTGATGCCGGAAACGGCTCCGGAGTCTGATCGGCCGCAAGAGCCTCATCGGCAAGCCGTCGCGGCAAGTGCGCCCGCACTTGAAGCCGTCGACCTCGCCAAGAGCTTCGGCGGATTGCAGGCCGTCAATAATGTTTCGTTCACCGTCCCCGACGGCAGCATTACTGCGCTCATTGGGCCCAACGGCGCCGGCAAAACGACAATTTTCAATCTCGTCACCAATCTATTTTCCGCCGATCGTGGAGAGGTGCGGTTTTGCGGGCGATCGTTGCGCGGGCTGACACCGGGCGACATCGCCGCTCTTGGACTCCTACGCACGTACCAGACGGCGCGTGTTTTTCCCGGCATGACCACACTGGAAAATCTTCTTGCCGGTGCGCATCGCCAAGTCAGACATGGTGCCGCACAGCACATGGTCTGGCGGCTGCGGGCGATGCGCGAGGAACGATCGCTGCGCCGAAGCGGCGAGGCATTGCTCGGACTTGTCGGTCTAGGCCGGTTCCGCGATGTCGCTGCAACCGCGTTACCGATGGGTGCGCAAAAGCTGCTCGAAGTGTGTCGTGCATTGATGGCACGACCGCGGCTGCTCCTGCTCGACGAGCCGGCGGCCGGCCTCAACGACGCGGAGACCGCCGAGCTTGCCGCTCTGCTTGCCGCGGTGCGCGATGTCGGTCTGACGATCCTTTTGGTTGAGCACAATATGTCGCTGGTGATGGATCTCGCCGATCAGGTCGTGGTGCTTGATCTGGGGCGACTTCTTGCACACGGCACACCGCGCCAGATTCAACGCGATCAACGTGTCATCGATGCCTATCTCGGCGTCGAACCAAAGGCCCACTGAATGCTGCAGTTAACCGCAATCGAATCGGGATATCGCGATCTTATCGTGCTGCACCGAATCGATCTTGAAGTCCGCGCCGGCGAGATAGTGGCGCTGATCGGTGCCAACGGCGCCGGTAAGACGACGCTGGCGAGGACCGTCGCCGGACTTCTTCCCGTGCGGCATGGTGAGATTCGCCTGGCCGGGCACCCGGTCGAACGGTTGCCGCCGTGGGCGCGCATTCGCCTCGGCATGGCGCATGCGCCAGAGGGCCGCCAAGTCGTCTCCGGATTGACAGTTCGCGACAACCTGCGGCTTGGCGCTTATGCGCTGCGGCGGCAGCACAACGAGACCTCGATCAGCGAACGCATCGCCGCCGTATGCGAGTTGTTTCCGCCGCTTCGCGAGCGGCTCGACGGGGCGGCAGGCAACCTCTCTGGCGGACAGCAGCAGATGCTGGCGATAGCGCGCGCGCTCATGGTCGACCCGAAGCTCCTTGTCCTTGACGAACCGTCGCTGGGCTTGGCGCCGACATTGGTGGCGGAAATTTTTCGTCTCATCGACCGCCTGCGCGCGAACGGGATTGCGATTTTGTTGTCAGAGCAGAATGCGCAGATGACCCTCGCCATTGCAGACCGCGCATACGTGATCGAGACGGGAAGGATCGCGCTGCAGGGAAGCGGGCGCGAACTGCTCGGCCGCCCGGAAATCGTGGAGCGTTATCTGGGCATCGGTGCGGATGCCGCTGCTCATCGGCGAACGTCCGAAGCGCGACACGCAAGGTTAGTCCGCGGCCTATCGGAAATATTCGACGCTTAAGCGGCAGCTGCGCGAGCGGGGCCGTATGTTGGCGGCGCCTATTTTCCAGATCATGCCTTAACAGGCGATATGCGCTCGAGAATCTGCGCTCGAGTTTCGACAGCGAAGAAAAACGAAACGACCGCCCCCATGAGGGCGAAGAGCCCAAACATCACAAAGACCGCATTGATGCCCCAAGCCGGCAAAACCAATCCAACGACTGTCGTGCCGACCATGGATGCTCCCCGCTGCCATGCGCTGGCAACGCCACCGCCTAGAGCGCGCAAATGGGTTGGGTAGATTTCGGCGGTGTAAGTCGCAAGCGATATCAGCGATGCGCTGAGAAAGAGAAACCCGGCAGTGGCGACCGCAAGCGTTCCGGCCGCCGTCAGTTGCGGCAGGAACGCAAAGGAAATCAGCGGAATGGAACAGCCGCCGAGACTGAGCATAAGCAACGGCCGGCGCCCGATCGAATCGATGAGATAGATCGCAGATATTGTACCGCAAAGGCCGATGCTGCTCATGATCAGCCCATAGATCAATGATTGCTCTACGTTGAGATGGTAGACGGTGCGGAAAAGCGAGGGTACCCAGGCGGTGATCCCATAGGATACGAAATAAGCGCCAATCCAAATAAACCATACCGATATGGTGCGACGCAGATAGATGCCCCTGAACAGCTCGACGATGCGCGGGCGCGCCTCCGGCACTTCCGGCAAATGTTTTGGCAACGGCGGCACGATTTTGCCGTCTCGCGCTGCCGTGTTTTCGATCCGCGTCAAAGCGCGGTCTGCCTCGTCGTTGCGGCCCTGACTGGCCAACCAGCGCGGCGATTCAGGCAGTACCGTCCGCATCGGAATAGCGACCATCGCTGGAATAGCGCCAATGACAAACATCCAGCGCCAACCCCAATGCGGTACGACAAAAACGCTGACCAGGGCGACGGCAAGAAGCCCAATCGCAAACAATACTTGCACCGAGAGGGAAAAGCGGCCACGGCTCTCCGCCCTGGCGAATTCATTGAGATAGGCGGCCATCAAGGGAATCTCGCCGCCGAGGCCAATGCCTTGAATGAAACGCAGCACCCACAGCGCATCGTAGCTCGTGGCCGCAGCGCAGGCTAAGGCGCCAAGTGAGAAGATAAGCAAGGTTATCAACATCGACAGGCGACGGCCCCAGCGCTCGGCAAGCCAGCCAAATCCGATGGCACCCACCAACTGACCGGCAAAACCGATTCCGATCAGCGAGCCGATCTGCTGTGGATTTAGCTGCCATTGGCCGATAATCGGAGGGAGCACATAGGCGATGGCGATCGAGTCGAAGGCATCGAAGAACCATGCGGTGCAGATGATAAGCCGCATTTTCAAATGCCAGGAGCAGTAAGGCAGGCGTTCAAGCCGCGCCACCACGTGGCGCATATCGCCGCGCTCGCCCGAACCCGCGATGTCAGCCATGATATTCCCCCCAATTTTTCTCTTTTGGAACCGATCAGGGCCTAGTGATTACAAAATGATCATTTAATTCTTCGCCTCGCCGCCAAACCTGGAGAGGAAGATCGGCAGCGCTCGGTCGCGGCGCGATCGATCTCACAATTAGCAGGATCGATGATGACGCCGTAGAGCTCCGCCGCTGCTTTAACTGAGACATAGCCCTGGTACACGTCTTCGCGCACATCCTCAGGGGGGCGATCGAGCGGCGAGCCATAACCGCCCCCGCCGCCCGACGAGATGCGCCACGCGTCGCCGGCCTTGAGTTGGGCCACCAGCACCTTGGCGTTCGGGAAGTCGGTCTTCCATTGGCCCCCAATCCGGAACGCAATCGCATTGCCGGTTGCGTCGCCGCCGCCTTCAAGGCCCCAAGGCGGACACTTCGAACGATCGCTTTGGGTATTGACGACTATCGGTGAAAGCGCGCGGGTGGTGCGGGCGACACCGAGACCGCCGCGATAACGCCCACCCCCGGCGGAATCAGAAACAAGTTCGAAGCGCTCGACAAGAATCGGAAACTTCGCTTCGGCCTGTTCATTCGGCCCATTGTGGGTGTCGCCGTCGTTAAGACACACGGTTGCGGATACCCCATCCTCGGTTTTCTTTGCGCCCCAGCCGCCGCCGAGCGGGCCAAAGTTGCCGATAAAGAACTCCGACGTCTTCGGATTGAAGCCGTGGAATGAGGGCGCGACCAGATCGGCGTGATGCCCGGCGATCACGCGATCGGGGATAGCCGGCTGTAGCGCCTTGAAAATCGTGTCGATGATGGTCATGGGAAAGCACATCCAGAGTCGCATCGGCGCTGGGCGCGTGGCGCTGACGATGCGGCCGGGTGGAATGATGACCTTGAGGCCGCGGAAAGCGCCATCGTTGATCGGATAGTCGGTTGGCGAGGTGATGCACTTATAAGCGACCTGAGCGCAGCCATATCCGGTCGTGATCGCCGAATTGTAGAAGCCGCGCACCTGCTTCGAAACCTCGGTGAGGTCGATCGTCATCGCATCGCCCTTGACCGTCACCTTGACCTTGATCGGAATGCGCTTGCCGATATCAACGCCATCATCGTCGAGCCATGATTCCGCCTCGTACACTCCATCGGGAATCGTCAGCGTCCGGGCTCGCGCAGCAGCCTCAGCGCGATCCATAATCTCGGCAATCGAATTCATCACCGCTTGCTGTCCGTAGCGGTCCAGCAGCTCAAGAAACCGCCGCTCGCCGGTTTTCACAGCAGTTACTTGTGCGCGAAGGTCCCCCATCGCGCGCGGCGGCAAGCGAACGTTCATGCGAATGATGTCGAGGAGATCCTGATTGACCTTGCCGCGATCCTGGTACTTCACAATCGGGATCTGGATGCCCTCCGAGTAGATATCTGTGGTCATACCGCCAAGCACGCCGCCGACATCGAGCCAATGCGCCATGCAGCAGGAAAACGCGACGAGCTTATCTTTGTGGAAAATGGGCAAAGTAAAAGTGAAATGATTGAGGTGACTGCCAGTTGTGTAGGAATCATTGGTGACATAGATGTCGCCCGGCTTCATGTTTTTGATGCCGAAATGCCGAATTTTCGCTTTCACGGTCTCGGCCATCCCGCGGATGAAGGTCGGCAGGCCGATGCCGATTGAGACTGTTTCGCCCGCGGGCGTGAACAGGCCGGTGGTGAAGTCAAGCGCCTCATAGATGATCATGTTGTAGGCCGTGCGCATGAGGTTCGTTTTCATTTCCTCTGTCACGGCGAGCACGCCATTACGAACGATCTCTACGGTTACCGGGTCGACCTTGCGCTTCCTGGCAGCAGTATCTTTTGCTCGCTTAATCATCATTTTGCTCCTGCCACCCGAATAGTCAGGTTGCCATAGTCGTCAACAGTCATCCTGTCGCCCGGCATAAGCACTGTGGTCGAGGCGTGCTCCTCGATCAGCGCCGGACCTCTTATCGTATTGCCAGCTAGAAGTTCGGTTCGGCGATAGGTCGGCGTGTTGCGAAAGTGGCCGTCGAACCAAACTTTGCGCGTGCCCGTGGAGGCTGATTTCGGCGGCCTGCTGATGCCTTTCTTGATCTTCTCCTGTGGCGGCTTCCGCATCAGGCCGGCGACAGTAACACGCAGACTCACGATCTCGGCGTTCTCATTTGGGGCCGAAGTGCCGTAGCGCTGCATGTGGTCGTTGTCGAAGTGTCGCTTGATCGCCGTACGATTCTGTTTTTGGAAGATGCGCACCGGCAGCTCCACCGTGACGGGGTGTTCCTGACCGACGTAACGCATGTCAAGCGCGCGCTTCACCACGATCTCATGCGGCTTCACAGAAGTCGCCGCGATCGCATCCCGGCCGTTCTGTTCTAGCTCCTTGAACACCGCCTCGATCTCATCGAACGGGGCGTCAGCGAGCTGCATCAGGTGCGTGCGCACATAATCGTACCTCAAGTCAGAGAACAGCATGCCGAACGCCGAGAATACGCCCGGCGCGCCGGGTACGATGACATTGCGGATTCCGATCTCACGCGCCACATCGACGGCGTGCAGCGGGCCGGCGCCGCCATAGGCGACGAGGACGAAGTCGCCCGCATCCAGGCCGCGCTCGGTGGTAACGCCCTTCACTACGTAGGACATCGCGGTCGCGGCGATGCGCAAGATACCGTCGGCAGTTTCGATCGCGTTCATTCCGAGCGGCTTGCCGATCTTCACCAGAGCCTGCTTGGCCGCCGCGACGTCGAGTTTCATCTCGCCGCCGAGAAAGTGATCGGCGCTTAACCGCCCAAGCATCAGATTGGCGTCGGTTATGGTGGGCTCCTCACCGCCCTGGCCATAGCAGGCCGGACCCGGCTGCGCGCCGGCGCTCTGCGGGCCTACGCGCAACAGCCCGTCGTCGGCCCGGGCGATCGAGCCGCCGCCCGTGCCAACCTCGAAAATGTCCATCATCGCGATCTGTACCGGCAGGGCTTTATCGTAACCACCGATCAGTGCTGCGCCCGTGGTCAGCGCCTCTCCCTTGTAAATAACCCCGGCCTTTGCCGTGGTGCCGCCCATGTCGAATGCGATGGCGTTTTTGATGCCCAGCCGGCGGCACAGCGATTGAGTACCGATCACGCCGGCCGCCGGACCACTCTCGAGCATCCGAACACATTGGGTCTGCGCCTGTTCACTTTCATAAAGGCCACCGGTCGATTGCACGATCAGAAACGAGCCGTGAAACCCGGCCTTGCGGATGTGATCGTCGATCTCGCCGATGTAGCGGCGCACTTTCGGCCCGATATAGGCGTTGGCGGCGACGGTCGAACAACGCTCGAACTCGCGGTACTCCTGCGATAATTCGTGCGACGCGCTGACAAACATGTTCGGATGGCGCTTGGCCAGGAGTACCTTCGCGCGTCTTTCGTGCCGGGCGTTGGCGTAGCAATTGATGAACATGATGGCGGCTGCTTCGATGCCCAGCGCTTCGATCTTTTCGCTCAGCGCCGTTAAGCCGGCTTCGTCAAGCGGTGTCAGCACTTCACCGTCAGCGCGAACGCGCTCCTTAACCTCAAAGCGGAGTGCCCGTTCGATCAGCGGCTTGTGTTTTTGGAAATACAAATTGTAGGCGTCAGGCCGGTTGATACGACCAATCTCATAGACATCACGAAAGCCATCGGTCGTAATCAACGCGGTCTTGGCGCCGGTGCGCTCCAACATCGTATTGATGGCAACTGTAGATCCATGCAGGAAGAGGTTGGCGGAGGCGTAATCACTGCCGGCCTTCGCGACGCCTGAGATGATGCCGTCGACCAGCCGGTCTGGCGTTGAAAGCGTCTTGCTGAAGGTGAGTTGGCCCGTCTTGTCGTCAAAAAGCGCGATGTCCGTGAAAGTGCCGCCGATGTCGGCGGCGAGTCGTACATTGCTACTTGAATGCAAACGTTGTGCTTTCATCCCGGCTCCATATGGTCTTAAGCCAGACCTTGGGAGCCCGGCACTGCAGCGCTTTCTACTTGTCCTCGGAGAAATGTATTTTATAAAAATACACCTTTACAATGGTCACAGACAGGTCCTGGCTCGACCTCGGCAAATGAAGATCCGGATCGATTGAAACGCTGACCAACACGATGGCGTAGACGTCATGGCCAAAGTCAAGCGACCGGCGCGCCGCGGCGCACACAAGGCGTCGGCACGCGGGATATCGAGACGCAAGACGTCAGGAACAATGCGCACGACACCCGTGGTCTCCCCGCAGGGTGATATCGCGGTCGAGGACCAGCTCATCTCCTCGAGCCTTTCGCTGCATGAGCTGTTCCAACAGCAGGCGCGACAAATACTCGATCGCGCCGATCTCGAAGAGGAGCAAAAGCAGAACATCCTGGTGGCGATGAGCTGTCCCTGCTGCGGCGCCGGCGCGATGTCGTACACCGTCAAGCTGCGGCGCTGATCGTTGCAGTGGGCAAACATTCAACCAACTTTGGATCAGCGTGAGCGTGGGTCGAGCGCATCGCGGAGTCCGTCGCCGACTAGGTTGAAGGACAGGACGGTGAGAAAAATTGCCAGTCCAGGCCAGACTGCCATCCACGGCGCGTTGACCAGAAAGCGTTGCGCGGCATTGAGCATGCTACCCCATGAGGGCGCGGGTGGTTGCTGCCCGAGGCCGAGAAAAGACAGCGTTGCCTCGGCGATGATGGCGGCGGCGATTGAAAGCGTCGCCTGCACCAACAACGCGGGGAGGATATTTGGCAGAATGTGAATGAGCGCGATTCGCCAGTGCGGGTTGCCGATGCAGCGCGCGGCCTCAACATAGTCTTCGGCCTTCACCGCCATCACCTGAGCGCGCGTCAGTCGCATGAAGATCGGTGTCGTGGTAATTCCGATTGCGATCATCGCATTACCGAGGCTTGGACCGAGAAAGGCGGCGAGCGCGATGGCGAGAATAAGAAACGGACAGGCCAACATCGCATCGGTCATGCGGCCAAACAGGGCGTCAATGAAGCCGCCAAGGTAACCGGAGATCAGCCCTATGGGTAAGCCGACAAGTATGGCAATCGCGACCGAAATAACGCCGGCCAACAGCGAGGCGCGCGCTCCATAGATCACTCGCGCGAGCACATCGCGTCCAACATCATCGGTGCCGAACCAGTGCGACAGTGACGGAGCTTTGCGCACGGCGCTCCATGTTTGCAGGTCCGGATCATAAGGGGAGATCAACGGTGCAAGCACGGCAATGGAAACAAAAACCGCGATAATGACTAGGCCAAGCATCGCTGTCTTGCGGCGCAATAGCCGGCGCGTTGCGCGCGACGTAGGTGTCTCGACGCTTTCATCTTGCGCTACGCTGATTGTGGTGAGCGCTGCTTCCGCCATCGCTCAACCGCGCAATCGCGGATTGACCAAAATGTAGGCCATATCCGCAAGGAGATTGAGCGCCATATAGGTGGTTGCCGTCACCAGCACCACGCCTTGCACCACTGCATAATCGCGATTGAACACGGCATCGACGATCAGCTTGCCAAATCCGGGAATCGTGAAGATCTGTTCAGTGAGCACGGCGCCCGAAAGCAAGGTGCCGAATTCGAGCGCTCCCAGCGTAATGACCGGCATCATGGCGTTGCGCAGCGCATGCTTGAGAATGACGCTCCGTTCGAGCAATCCCTTGGCGCGGGCGGTGCGAATATAGTCGCTTTCGAGAACGTGCAGCATGGCGCTGCGCGTGTGCCGCATGAGAACTGCGGCAATTGCGTTGCCGAGCACAAACGCCGGCATGATCATCGAAGCGAGACTCGTCCGCCAATCTTCTGACAGCGGCACGTAGCCGGAGGCAGGCAGCCATCCGAGCTTCACGGAAAACAGAAAGATCAGCATGATGCCGAGCCAGAAATTTGGCATGGAGATGCCCCACAGCGCGAATCCGTTGGCGAGGTAATCCCAAATGCTGTCCTTCTTAACCGCGGAGACGATGCCGGCGCCCACGCCAATGACCAGGGCGACGACGATAGCCATCGAGGCCAGCGTAATGGTGACCGGAAGCTTTTGCAGAATCAGCGAAAGGACTGGCGCTTTGATCCGCATCGATTCGCCCAGATCGCCGGACAGTACGGCTTTCACCCAATAGATGTATTGAACCGGCGCCGGTTGATCGAGCTGATATTGCCGTCGAATCTGCTCGATCGCTGCCGGATCGCGCTCTTCTCCCGCCATGACCAGCGCCGGGTCGCCCGGCAAAAGATGCTGCAGCGAAAAGATGATCACCGACACGAAGAACAAGGTCGGGATGAGCTGCAACAGCCGCCTACCAATAAGCGTGAGCATGGCGCGCCCGCGGCGCTATTTCAGCGTCAAGCCGACGACGCGCACCATCCCGTCGGGCAACTGGCGATAGCCCTCCAGCCGCGCCGTGTGGGCGATCAGCATGCGCCGGTGGTAGAGGTAAATGATCGAATCGTCATCGACGAGAAGGAGCCGGGTCACCTTCTCATAGATCGCCTTGCGCTGCGCCCGATCGGACGGAACGCGCGATTCATCGAGTAGCCTGTCGACGTCCGCACTGCACAACCCGGTGTAGTTCAACGGCGCCTTGCATTTGTAAAAACTGTATAGATTGCCGTCGGGATCGCTGCGGCCGCTCCAATCTAATAAATAAGCCTGGTACTCGCCGGCCTCCGCCTGCTTCAGCGAGGTTGCGAATTCCGTCACGCGGATTTTCATGTTGATGCCGATCTCGGCAGCCATCGCTTGAATGACTTCCGCTACTGACTGAGGCTCGGCGCCTTTCGCCACCATGAAATCGACATCGAAGGGGGTGGTGACGCCTGCCTCTTTGAGTAGCGCTTTGGCTTTGGCCACGTCGCGTTTGGGTACCGGAAAACTCTGCTGGTAATAATAATTCTCCGGGTTCACCCACTGATCGCCGGGAACGAATTCACCGTTGAAGACGACCTGATTAAGCGCCTCGCGGTCGATCGCGGCGTCGAGCGCCCGACGCACTGCGACCGACTTGCCGAGCGGATTATTCGCCCGTTCGCCTTTGCCGATATTGATATCAATGCCCATGTAGCCGAGCCCGAGCGCAGTCGCGAGCTTGAGCTTGGGGTCGGCGCGAATGTCCTTGATGTCCGGCGCAGGCGCGCGCTCGATCAGATCGAGTCCGCCGCTCTTGAGATTTGCGAGCCGCACGGTCTCGTCGCTGACGGGCAAATAGACGACGCGATCGATATGGACGTTGTCTTTGTTCCAATAGTCGGCAAATTTTTCGCCGACAATGCGACCCTGCGGTACGCGTTCGATAAATTTGTATGGCCCCGCGCAGACTGGATGCAGCCCGAATTTATCGCCGACCTCGGTTGCTGCTTTCGGCGCCACCATCATGCCGGCGCGATCGGTGAGTTGCGCGATTAACGGCGCGAACGGCGCTTTCAGAGTGATCTTGATCGTGAGCGGATCGACGACGTCGACGTGATCAACCGCGGCGAGTTCCGGTTTGCGAAAGGAGCCGGTCATCGTCATGTGCCGGTCCAGCGAATACTTCGCCGCCTCGGCATTGAATTGTTCGCCGTCGTGAAATTTCACGTTCGGGCGCAGCTTGATCGTAACCGACAGCCCGTTTGGCGCAATTTCATAGCCAAGCGCAAGCTGAGGAACGACATTGAGCTTTTCGTCGATGTCGAACAGCTTGTCGCAAAACGAAGCAAAAACGATGCGGCCGACATAGGTCCGCGCGAGCGTCGGATCGAGAATATCGGGGTCTTCGGCAAGCCCGATGCGCAACGTCGTTTGCGCGCAAGCAATCCCCCCGGTCGCGATCAGAAACACGGCAGCCGCCGCCGCTCGGAGCGTCTTCTTCATCGCATTTCTCCCCACATTGCGATTTTTCCAAGTGTATCAACCCTGGCGCCATTCTGCTCATCCGATCGGCGCCTAAAAGCATTCACAAGCTGTTCCAAAGTTCGAGATGGCGCTGCTTGGCGGCGTACGATGGCAGCCGGCGGCAGTTCGTCGGTGCGATGACAGGCGGTGGCGTGCATGTCCCCGACGAGCTCCGGCTGCTGGATCCGGCAGCGTGCAATCGCAACGGGACAGCGGGTATGGAACGCGCAACCTTCGGGTGGATGCAGCGCGCTTGGCATCTCGCCACGCAAGACGATCTGCTCGCCCTTCGCGCCTGGTTCGGGCACCGGAATGGCGGAAAGCAGAGCGCGAGTATAGGGATGCCGTGGATTTGTGAATATCGCATCGCTTTGCCCCATCTCCACGATTCGGCCGAGATGCATCACTGCAACGCGATCAGCAACGTGTTTCACCACGGCGAGATCGTGCGAAATGAAAATATAGGCAAGGCCCAATCGCCGCTGCAAGTCGCGCAACAGATTGAGCACCTGCGCTCGGATCGAAACATCGAGCGCTGACACCGGCTCGTCGCAGACGACGAGCTTTGGCCTGACAGCAAGCGCGCGCGCAATGGCGATGCGTTGGCGCTGACCGCCCGAGAATTCATGCGGGTAGCGCCGCGCCGCACGTGGCTCAAGCCCGACGAGGCGTAAAAGGTCGCCGACGCGCTCGGCGCGATGCGAGGCCGGCACCACGTGGTGCAACCCCAGAGGCTCGGCGAGAATCTGGCCGACAGTCATGCGCGGATTGAGCGAGGCATAGGGATCCTGGAAAACGAGCTGCGCATTCCGTCGCAGCGGCGCGAGCTCACTCTCTTTGAGAACTGTGACATCTCGGCCGTCGAAGCGTATTCGCCCGCCCGTCGGATCAATCAGCCGCAACACCAGCCGGCCGAGCGTTGTCTTACCGCATCCGGACTCGCCAACGAGCGCGAGCGTCGTGCCGGCATCGAGCGAAAAGCTCACCGCATCAACTGCGGTGACGGTTGCGGTCGGACGTCCGAAGGCTGAGCGGCGAGCGACGAATCGTCGGCTGAGGTTCTCGACTTCTAGCAATGGCGCGCTCATGTTAGGATCCGCTCAAGCGGCGCGCGCATGCAACGCGAGGTATGTTCGATGCCAACCGGCGACATTTTCGGCAGGTCATGCGTGCAGAACTCGCGCGCGAATGGGCAACGCGGAGCAAATCGGCATCCCGGCGGGAGCGTGGCTAGATTCGGCACCAGACCATCAATCGCGGTAAGGTCGCCGCCATTGTCATCAAGCCGTGGAACCGCGCCGAGCAAACCTACCGTGTAGGGATGCTGCGGCGCCACAAACAACGTGGCGGCGGGCGCGCACTCAACGATCTCGCCCGCATACATGACCGCGACTTTATCGCAAAGCTCGGCCACCACGCCAAGATCGTGCGATATGAGAATTATCGCAGCGCCGGTGGAAGCCTTCAGCTCGCGTATGAGATCGAGGATCTGCGCTTGAATGGTGACGTCAAGTGCAGTGGTTGGCTCATCTGCGATCAACAGTGTTGGATCGCAGGCTAGCGCCAGAGCAATCATCGCCCGTTGCCGCATGCCGCCAGAAAGCCGATGCGGATAATCATCGACGCGCTGTTCAGGCGACGGAATCCTCACTAGTCGCAACAGTTCGATGGTCCGCGCACGGGCGTCATGGCGAGACAGCCGGCGATGACGGATGAGGCTCTCTGCTATTTGTTCGCCGATCGAATAAACCGGGTTGAGCGACGTCATCGGCTCCTGGAAAATCATTGCCAGCCGGTCGCCGCGCATATTGCGCATAGCGCGATCGGGTAGGGACAGTAGGTCGGCGCCGTCAAAATGAATTTGGCCCGACACCTCCGCCGAGTTTTTTGACAGCAATCCCATGATGGCGAGTGCGGTAACCGTCTTGCCGCACCCGGATTCGCCGACCAGGCCCAAGGTCTGTCCACGCTCCACGGCGAGATTGACGCAATCGACCGCGTGGGTGGTTTGTCCCTGGTCGCCGTGGAAAATAACTTTGAGATTCTCGATCTCAAGGAGCGGATCGGGGGTACTCACGAGGAGCCTTCCGCCGCACGAGCTTGCGCGATTTTCCTCTCGATGACGTCGCGATCGATCACGCCGAGACGGTCGCTTCGGTTCGGGAGCAGGCGTATGAAGTGCACGAAACGCTCGCGGCTCACTTTCTCAAGGCGGTCAATTTCGGCAAGCGGATCACGGTGGTCATCAACCCGAAGATTGACATCCGCCCAATCCTCTTCGCCGTAAATGATGAGCGCGGCCGATTGTTTTCCGCGCTTGTCACCCCCGGCCGCCTCGCCGGCGTGCATTGCGGCGATAAGCCGGCGCGGAAAAGGAAGCGAGGTATTTTGCCTGTAGGCGGATGCCGTCTCTTCGATGACGCGCGCTCCGGCAAGCATGTTGCCGGCAACGGAAAAATTGTCGCCGGCAACATGACCGCACCAATCGATGCAACGTTCTCCCGTATGAGCGGCGGTGCGGCCCTTCGCCTCGATCACGTGGACTTGCCGTTGGTCGCGTCCGGGGTCGTCAGCAATCAGCTTGTGCAGCACTTGTTCCGCAGTCATGCCCTGGTCCAATAGGCGTAGCCCGTCCGTACCGTAGAAAGGATTGACCAAAGCTTGTGTTGCGATCGCGCCGACGCGCGACTTAAGGTGGGGAACGAGTGCACCAGAAGCGAAGAAAAAAGTCGCAACGGCAATGCCGAATTGCCCTGTGTCCCGATCGCGAGCGATGATCGACCAAGTCATGCGGGCCATCCGCGAGGACTCGATTGAAATTCCCGACTTAAGGCTTCATCGCACATGTATGCACGCCCCTTTTGACCTCGTTGGGTCACATCCAGCACCGCCAGTCTATCGCAATCGGAGTCGGCGAGAAGGTCTTTTCCGCAGGCTCCGCAGACGTCGTTCCAGCGTGCAGTCGGTCCACTAGTGCAACGAATGCTGCTCTCATCATCACCTCCACCGTTACCGCTAGCGCGCCGTCATCTATCTTGCGATAGTTGATCAAGGGGTAGGGCGGTACGTGTGATGATTTCGGGGAGTGCCACGTCAAAGGGAAAGGCGCGAATCGGCGTCGACGTTGGCGGCACTTTCACTGATGTCGTCCTGGCGCTGCCCGACGGGCGCATCCACGTCAACAAGACCACGACGACGCCCGTCGATCCGGGCGAAGGCGTCGCAGCGGGCATTGCCGCGGTGCTGGCGGCCGCCGCTCTTGATCCGAGCGATGTGGCCGAGGTCGTGCACGGGACCACCGTGGCGTCAAACACAATCTTGCAGAAAATCGGTGCGCGCACTGGCCTATTGACGACCCGCGGCTTTCGCGACGTTTTGGAGATCGCGCGCATCCGCACTCCGGGTATGTTCGATCTGGCTTGGCGTAAGCCCGAGCCGCTCGTGCCGCGGCGCTGGCGGCTGGAGGCCGCGGAGCGCATTGCGGCCGACGGCAGCATCGTGAAGCCGCTGGATGAGGCCTCGGTTGCACAAGCGGCCGCCTTCTTCTTGGCGGAGCAGATCGATGCCGTCGCGGTCTGCTTCATCAATTCCTGCGTCAATGATGGTCACGAGCGGCGCGCTGCCGCGATTCTTCGCGAATGTGCGCCGGCCTTGCTCGTGACCGCGTCTTGTGAAGTGTTGCCAGAAATCAAGGAATACGAACGCACCTCGACTGCGGTCGTGAATGCTTATCTGCTCCCGGCGATGCGTGGTTATCTTTCGAAGCTTGCCGAGCGGCTTTCCGCAATCGGAGTGAAAGCGCCGGTACAAGTGATGGCCTCCAATGGCGGGATGATCGGCATTGCAACGGCGCGCGATCGTCCGGTGTTCGCCGTCGGCTCCGGACCCGCTGGCGTCGTCGTCGGGACCGCACGGCTTGGTGCCACGATCGGAGCGCGCGATCTCATTGTCTTCGACATGGGCGGAACGACAGCGAAGGCGGCAATTGTCGAGGGCGGTGAGCTACAGGTCGTGAGCGAATACGAATTCCGCGACGGTATCTCGACGCCATCGCGCTTTGTGAAGGGCGCCGGCTACATGCTGAAAGTGCCGGCAATCGATATTGCCGAAGTCGGCTCCGGAGGCGGCTCGATCGCGCGCATCGACGCCGGCGGTCTCCTGGTTGTTGGACCAGAGAGCGCGGGCGGCGACCCGGGGCCAGCCTGTTATGGCCGTGGCACGGAACAACCGACGGTAACCGACGCCAATATGGTGCTCGGCTTCCTTAACCCGCACGCGCTTGCCGGCGGCTCGCTCGTAGTCGACGCAACGCTCTCGTGCTGCGCCGTGGAGCAGCACGTTGCTCACCCGCTCAAGCTGACGACGGACGACGCGGCGCATGGCATTCGCCAAGTGGCCAATGTCAACATGGCGCGTGCGATTCGCGCGGTGACAGTCGAACGCGGTAAGGACCCGCGCGATCTGGCGCTCATTGCCTTTTGCGCGGCTTCTCGGTATTCGCCGTGTTTTGATTAGTCCGGTGTCGGGCGTTTTTTCCGCAGCCGGCATGCTGGCTGCCGAGGCGGTGCACGAATTCGTGCGTCCGCTGCTCATGCCCTTGCGGCTGTCGCGCCGGCCATCGTGCACAAGGCGATGGAAGCGATGGCCGTTGATGGACGCGCCGCGCTTCTCGGCGAAGGTTATGATAAAGCCGCCATGCAGCTTCGCTACGCGGCCGACATGCGCTATCTCGGTCAATCGTCGCAATTGACCGTGCAGATGCGAAGCGGATGCTTCAACACCGCGGCGGTGCACGCAGATTTTGAGCGACTGTATTTCGACACGTTCGGCTATATCGCGAAGGGCGAGCCGGTCGAGCTCGTCAATCTGCGCCTCTCAGCCATCGGCACAGCCGCGAGTCGGCTGGATTTCGGCCGGCTTTGCCTGGATCCTCGTGCGCTGGCCGGTGAGAGCGGCGAGCGCCTGGTCTCCTTCAGCCGCGGTGCACCGCGCGTCGCCACGCGTCTCGTTTCGCGTGCGACATTGGAAGATGGTCCAGTCGTCGGCCCAGCGATTATTGGGAGCTACGACACCACGATCGTCGTTCCGCCGCATTGTATTGCACGGGCTGCCGGCTCTGGCTGCATCGCAATCGACATGGAAGACGGCGATGCCTGACCTTGAAATTCCGCCAATGCCGCGAACCCGAAGTTCGCATGAGTTTGTGGAGCCCCTCCGATGCAAACTTCGAGTTTCTTATCGATTCCGAAGTTCGTAGGAGTGTGTGGAAAATGCTGACGAACTTCGGAATCGGGACGCCAGGCGACCCGATCACTTTCGCCGTCATCAAAAATGCCATGGACGCGATCGTCGATGAGGTCGCCTACACGGTGATCCGTACCGCGCGCTCGGAAATCGTCAAGGATGTGATGGACTACTCGGCCGCTATCTGCGACGCCGAAGGCGAGATGGTGGCGCAGGCGAAAACCATCGCGCAGCATCTCGGGGCCATTCCGGAAGCCATCGCTGCCGTGCAAAGGACATGGAGCGGACGGCTCCAGAACGGCGATGCCGTCATCATGAACGATCCGTACTGCGGGGGCATGCACCTGCCGGACGTCTTTATGTTTTTCCCGATCTTTGACGGTACAGAAATTCTCGCGTGGTCAGTGGTGATCTGTCACCACACCGACGTCGGCGGCAGGGTGCCGGGTTCGAGCGCGGCGGATAGTACGGAAATCTACCAGGAGGGACTGCGCATCCCTCCGCTCAAGCTGTTCCATGGCGGAGTCATCGACGAGACGCTAGAAGCGTTGATCGGACTCAATGTTCGCGTGCCGGACCGGGTGATTGGTGATTTGCGTGCCCAATATGCCGCCTGCCAAGTCGGTGCGCGCGAGATCGGCCGACTCGTCGAGCGTTATGGTGCAGCACAGATTCGCGCCTACCTTGCCGCCTTGCTCGACTATGCCGAGCGCATGACCCGTGCCGAAGTCGCGACTTGGCCTCAGGGAACTTATCGCTTCACCGACCACATCGATAGCGACGGCTTGTCCGACGAGCCCGTCCCGCTCGCTGCCGCCTTAACCGTACGCAGCGACGGCACGCTGAAAGTGGATTGGGAAGGTTCATCCAAACAGGTGCGCGCCGCTATCAATTCGACGTTGTCTTTCACGAAATCCAATACTTTTCTTAGTGTGCGGTGTGCTTTGCGTGGAGACATCCCGAACAATGCTGGCGTGTTCCGTTGCATCGAAGTAACGGCGCCGGAAGGCAGCGTGCTCAATCCCTTGCCGCCGGCGCCAGTTGCCGCGCGCGCGCTGACTGGATATCGCGTCGTGGACGTTATGTTTGGAGCGCTCGCGCAAATCGTTCCCGACATCATTCCTGCTGCCGGGGAGGGCGGTAATACGGTTGTATGTCTCGGTGGGCGGCATGCCGACAACCACCCGTTCATCCTCGTGGACATGATCAGCGGCGCGTGGGGCGGCCGTCCTGATCAGGACGGCATCGATGCAATCACCAATCCGTCGCAGAACCTGTCGAACACGCCGGTTGAGGTGTTGGAGCGACAACACCCGGTGCGGATCGAGGAATATGGTTTCGTCGCCGATTCTGGCGGCGCCGGCCGCTTCCGCGGTGGCCTCGGCTTGCGGCGATCCTATCGATTACTGGCCGATGAAGCCGTGTTGCAATTGCGCGCTGATCGGCTGCGGTTTGCTCCCTACGGTTTGAACGGTGGCGAGGTCGGCGGCCGCGCGGCCAATTGGCTCGGTGAAGGCAAAGCCATGCGCGCGATTCCTGGCAAGGTCACAACGATCATGCGGCGCGGCGAACTGCTCACCCACCATCAGGCAGGCGGCGGCGGTCATGGTGATCCCTTCACCCGCGCGCCGGAGGCCGTTGCACGCGATGTTTGGAACGGGAAAGTGACGGTTGCGGCGGCGCGAGCACATTATGGAGTGGCAGTAGACGCTAGCGGCGTTTTGGACCCGGCGGAGACGGCGAAATTGCGCTCTGGACGAACGAGCGGCTAGGTTCCCGCCATGACAAGTGTGCTCAACCCGCAGGTCTGCGGCTCCGCACCGCGCTGTCGGCGCAGATTCCAGCCTTTCTGATTAGTGGAGACATCAATCCCGAGCGGACACGTGAAGCGGAGGCCAATGGCTTGCATATTCTCCACAAGCCGGTGAGCCCAATGGCGCTGCGCGCTGTGCTCCATCAAGCGTTGAAGCGGCGTCAAAATGGCGGCAATCGAAGAATTCAGGCTGGTTAAGCGCCAGGAAGATGAGTTGTCCGAATTAAGCTTTAGCTCTTTTGCAACTTTGGCAGTTTCCAACCGAGCTCATTGACGGCAATCACGGCCTCGGTGCGGTTGGTCACCTTCAGTGCCTTTAAAATTGCGGTGACGCGGTTCTTGACCGTTGGCTCGGCGAGCTGAAGCGTTCAGCAGATGATTTTGTTGCTTTTGCCCTGCATTAATAGAGCGAGCACCTCAAGCTGCCGATGGGATAGTCCGACCTCCCCGGGCGAAACGATTGGGCGATCACGCCCAGAGGAAACCGGCAGCGAATGCGCCGCTTCCTGCTCGGTCAAGGCCTCCGGCGGGATGTAGATCCCTCCGGCAAAAACCAGTTGGAGAGCGCTCACCATGACCTCGCGGCGCGGTGACTTTGGGATGTAGCCGGCAGCTCCGAGCTCCAGCGCTTGCACGACTTTTGCCCGCTCCTGAATTGCCGAGAGCACTACAACGGCCGTTGCCGGGCAGCGCTCGCGGATATCCGCAAGCACAAGAAAGCCGTCGCGATCAGGCAAACTCAGATCAAGCAGAACGAGGCTCACGTCGGATTCTTCGGCGAGGATTTCCAAAACCTGACGACCATCAGAGGCCTCCAACACCACGGCGCCACGCTGAAGCTTTTTCATTACGCTTTGTAGCGCGTCGCGTATTAGGGCGTGATCATCTACGACTAGAATTTTCATTTCGCGGCGACGCCTGCATCACGGTTTGTCTAAAAAATCGCGCGCGAGAATAGGAGATCGGTCAGCAAATCGGCAAGTTCAGCGCGCATTTGTCTTCTCATTGCTACAACCGTCTACTCGCAGAACTGGCATCGGCGCGCGGTTTAGGTGCAATCAAGTTTATCGACGTCAAACGAGCGCAATCGTGAACTGATTCAATCTCTCGCGTGAGATGAAGCGAATTGATGCTGACGCTATTTAAGCCCGACCTCGGTTGGCTTATCTTCTCCTTTCGCCGCGGTCTCGCCGGTGCGTCGTCGGCATTGCCCTGCCGCCGCCCCTCGAATCGAAGTCAGCAACCAGCTAGCTCCCGGCGATTCGCGGCAAGTAAAATGAACCAGTCCTGATTCAATAACTGCCAAATCGTTGACATGATATCCTCCAGCGGATCGCGTCCGATGCGGCCGGCGTCTCGGACTGAATCGTCCTGATAAGCGACAGAAGTTTGTGCTTCGACTGTGTCGCGTTTCGAAATAAAGGACCTATTGTCCAAAAGTACTTATGTGCTGAGACAAAAGTACCGAGCGATCAGCTAACCAAATGTCGCGGTTACGCGGCCAACATCCCTCGTCGAGTTTTCATGATGCCTTTTGAGGAGGTGATGTTACCGGCTGCAAATATGCGTTGGGGCCGATATAGATTCGTTTCGATGGTCCTAAAAGTGGCCGTACAGGAGCGCCGCCCGCTATCGCTCACCGCCGCTGTGAAGATCGAGCACAACGCGCTTGAGGCCCGATCCAATGTCCTCCGTATGGAAACCGAGCTCGGCGCACATCTGCAGCATGCTAGAGTTTTCGGCTAAGACATCGCCATAGACGCGTCGCAGGCCCTTTTGTTTTGCGTAATCGATGACACGTTGCATCAAGAGCCAGCCGAGGCCATGGCCTTTGAGCCGCGAGCGCACCAGAATCGCAAATTCCGCGGTTTGTTCGTCAAGCTCATCCTTCAAGCGCACCAACCCCAGCATCCGGCCGCTATCTTCGTCGAGCGCGAGGAACGCCATCTCATGGCTGTAATCGAGGTGGCCGAGCTTGTCGCTTTCGGCAGCGCTAAGTTCGCCGACGCGCGCAAAAAACCGAAGCCGCAGATCTTCGGCGCTGACATCATGCAAAAAGTCAGAATAGAGGGCTTTGTCTGCGGCTTCGGCACGGCGAATCACGATGCGCTCGCCACCGCGAGACGCTTTGTGCAGCTCACCGGTGCCAGTGTGTTCGTCCGACATGCGCGCCGCTGCGGTTTAAATCGGATTGTCTATGATATCATGAGTTAGATTGGCGGGCTGAATTTGATCTGCGCATAACATAAAGTGTGGGCCTGGGTGAATGAGGCAAATCGTATATGCATCCAAGAGAACGTCTTCCATACTCGTCGATTGCCAGCCGCAAGCCATTGCAGCTGCCCCAAGGGCTGAGATTGATAGTTTGGCCGGTGCTGGCGCTGGAGGAATGGGAATTGGCGCGAGCGATGGCGCGCGCGGTCATTTCGCCGCCGCAGGGCCAGCCAATGCTGCCGGACATTCCGAACTGGACTTGGCATGAATACGGAATGCGCGTCGGATTCTGGCGCGTCAAGCGCATGCTGGATGCGCTCAAGATCACGCCGACGGTGACGTTGAACGCGCGGGTTTGTGAAACTTATCCGGAGGTCGTGCAAGCCTGCATTGACGCAGGTTGGGAGCTCAATGCGCATGGCTATGATCAGGTGCCGATGCACAAGCTTGGAGATCAGAAGGCGGTGATCGACAAGTCTATCGCGATCATCGCAAAATTTTGGGGTAGATCGCCGCGCGGCTGGTTCGGGCCCGGATTAACGCAGACCTTCGAAACGCTCGATTATCTGTCGGCCGCAGGCATCGAATATATCGGCGACTGGGTTCTCGACGATGAGCCGGTAACGCTCAAGACCACGCATAAGCCGATGGTGGCCTTGCCATACAATTTCGAGCTGCACGATATCGTGCTGATGGCCCTGCAGCATCAAACGTCTGA
>Ga0310910_10000077_pt1 | contig 40754 bp, 40 predicted proteins | sample GREbulkMGHF172_FD_203448 | JGI IMG/M metagenome (GOLD analysis project Ga0310910, IMG submission 203448) | Lab enrichment of tropical soil microbial communities from Luquillo Experimental Forest, Puerto Rico - GRE.bulkMG.HF172 | ecosystem: Environmental > Terrestrial > Soil > Tropical forest >... | reverse complement strand
AGCGGCTACCGCGGCCATGATGAAGCCAGCCGCCGCTCAAACTACCGGCTACACGGATACAACGCCGTGGCCGGGCGTCGTGGTGCGTGCTTATGACGGCGAGACGGCATCCCTCATCCCCGGCTTCAAGACCGTCTCAATGCGCGATGTCATCATGCAGCCGGGATCGAAGACCATGGGCCCGCCGATGATGAACGCCATGATCTGCCATATCCCCGAGGGGGAGCTTCGGATCGAGCAGGAGGGAAAGACCTTTACGGCCAAGAAAAACTTTGCCTGGACCTGCAACAAGGAAACAAAAGAGCAGGCGTACAACGACGGGAACGTGGTCGCGATCATGCGGATCACGGACCTGAAAGCTTAAGGCCCGTTTCTTCGAAAGAGACCGATTGCAGGTGCGGATGGCGCACTCGACGAAGCGCCCGGCCTTGCACACCGGGCGCATTCAAGGCCGCGCAATAGCTCTGGCAACTTCTTACACCAAGGGGGTAACAATGAGAGTTCAGCTATTATTAGCAACAATTACGGCGCTCGCAGTAACAACCGTCGCCGCAAGTGCTTACACTCGCCATCACCACAGGCATCACGCTCACGTGCCGAATGTCGCGAACCCTCAAGCAGACCCGAGGGTCACAGAATCTATGAAGACCTTGAAGGCCATGACGGCAAAATTGGGGACGCCAAAGCTTGAAGGGAATGAGGCAGTCGGCGGCAAAGAGGCTCCTGCTCTGTATTTCGGCACAGCCAAGATCAACAACGATTTCGACATTGTTGACGCGGTTGGAAAGAAACACGGTAAAGGAATGACGGCGACTCTCTTTGCGAAGGGCGGAGACGAGTATATTCGCGTCTCGACCAGTGTGCCTAAGCCCGACGGCAGTGGCCGAGCAATTGGTACTGTTCTGGCAGGACCCGCGCTAGAGTCCATCAAAGGCGGCAAGGCGTACTACGGCGAGGTACCAATTCTGGGAACGCCGTACATGACAGGCTACGAACCGATTAGGGATAGGTCGGGAGCCCAGATTGGCGTCTATTATGTAGGCTACAAGAAATAAGCTAGTGCCATCGGCAATTGAGTGTTCCTCGACAGACCAAGGCGGCGGGAAGCGGTGGCGAGATAGTCAAATAGAAAGCTCCGCGACTCGTACTCACGCGGAGCTTAACGGCGACAGGGGGGCTGGGGGATGGTTCGCCGTCTGGACAATCACATCGGGCCAATGCGCAGGGCAGATGACGTTCCGATGAAGGTTTTCAGCCTAGTAGCTCCCGGCGTCAGTATTCCCCGCGCGTGACTGCCGTCACCCTGCGGTTTTTGATCCAACGCGTGGAGCCCCAATCCTCCTCGGCCTCTCTTTTGACTGCGGGCGCTTTAGGATTCTTGACTTTCACCCAATGCGGGGAGCGGCCTGAGCGGTAGGTCGAGCCAAGCCGTTTTGACACGATGCCCTCGCAACCGAGTTTGCAGGCGTGGTGAAATACGATTTCGCCGTCATCCTCGTAGTGCTCGTTCAGCACAATGCCCGGATGCGGGCCGCGTACCAGCTTGGCGAGCTTGGCCTTGCGCTGCTCAATCCGCAGCCGCCGCAAGTCCTGGCCGTCTAGCTCGATCAGATCGAAGGCGCACAGTACCGCTTTCTCGGCATGACGCGCTCGACGGATAAGCTCGAACACGGCTAGGCCGTTGCCGTTGGTAACGATGGCTTCACCGTCGATCAGGCGCTGACCGGGAGTGCCTTCACCGCCATTGCGATAAAGGGGAAGTGGCCGGTAAAGTCGTTTCCGTGCCGCGTGATGAGCCGGACTCCCGCGCTATCGCGCCGCGCCAAGATGCGGAAGCCGTCATGCTTGATTTCGTGAATCCAACCAGGGCCGGAAGGCGGAGCCTTCGCTGGCGACGGCAGACACGGTTCAATGATCCCCAGTCCGGGGGCGGGTACGCTCACGCAACGACATGCACGTTTAATAGGAACTGAAATCAAAAGAGTCGAGTGGGCGTGGCCCGGCCCGTGACGGGGGTGAGGGTGGTGAGGACCGGGCCACTAGCGCGACCGGCAATCGAGGGACTAGCCGGACCGCTGATAGCGCCAAACGAAGCGGATTTCGCAGCGTTCCTCCGGTATCCAGAAGGATGAGTCTCACTCGTATGGCCGAACCCTTTCGGACGATGAGATAGTGTAAGAGGGTTTCGCTTAAAAAAGCGGAACGCTCCCTTGGCACGACTATTGCTCGGAAAATCGGCGAAGCTACGGGGACGCGATATGAATAGGTCGCTGATTGTCGCAATTTCACTCATCTGCGGTGCGCCCTTGTATGCGCAGGATCAACAGCCGGACGCGGCCAAGTTGAAGGCAGATGCACAAAAGGTCGTCAGCATTATCAAAAGCGATAAGGCCAAGACCCAGGTCTATTGCGAAATCAACGATCTGGGTGAGCAGATCGGCGAGGCTGACCAGAAGATGGACGATAACAAAGCCGAGGCATTATCCCGGCAGGTCACCGAGCTGGAGAAGAAACTTGGTCCCGAATACTCTGCTCTGGTGAATGATTTGAACAACGTGAATCCAAACTCGCCTCAGGGTCGGGAAATTGATTCGATACTCGCGCCGCTCGATGATTCCTGTGATTGACTAGTCCGAAGGCGAACGCGCCGTTTGTCCAGCTGGTACGACTCTCGCGAACAAGCATCGCCGACGAAATGCGGGAAGAACATCGTCGCCGCGTGCTGTGCGAATGACATCGAAGCCAGTATGACTTAATATGGAAGTTAGTCGCCGTTCCTAGCGGCGGCTGGCTTCAAGTGGCGGCCGGGCTCAGCCCCCGGCCGCTGCGCTTTTAGAATCACTAGCTGTGAAAAAGGGCAATAACCCGCACTCGCCCTAGCGCGGCCGCTGGCGCGTTATTTCTGGTTGGGTGTACCCCCAAAAGCCGGGCCATCATCGCTTATCAGGTGGCTCTCTATTTGTAGGTAGCTTTGTTTGCAGCGTGGCAAGTGTGGAAAATAATGTTATAATTCAATATGTTACAATGATAATGGCGGAAAGGGTGTCCGCCATCCCCACCGAGCCCGCCCACCAAGTGACCGAGGAACCGAGCCCTTCGCCTTGGCGTTAAGTCGGCGGGATTGAGGCAGGCCTGCGGGAGAGGGAGCCATCGTGGACGAGACCCGGGCCGACCGCGAGGTCCGCCAGTCGCTGATCATCAGTGATCCCCTGCCCGTCGACAGCATCAATAATATGTGGGTGTCGGCCGGACACGGCGCGATCATCGGCATTTTCCTGCTCGCGATCGGCGCCTTTCTTTACGTCGGTCGCCCGATATTGTTGCCGATCCTGGCGGCGGCCATACTGGCGCTCACTCTCGCGCCGCTGATCAAAGCCGCCAAACGCCGCGGCATTCCGACCTGGGTCACGGCAATCCTGATTCTGCTGTTCGGGTTCGGAGCCTTAAGCCTCGCGGCCATGGTGCTGGCGCGGCCGGTCACCGAGTGGATCGGCCGGGCGCCGGAGATCGGCTCCAGCATTAAAGATAAACTCGCCGTGCTCGATCAGCCGCTAGCGGCTTTGCGCGAATTGCAGACTTCGCTGTTCGGCGACAATAGCGGGCTGAGCGTGAATATGCCTGCTTCCACAGTCTTCCTCCCGGTGGTCGCGTTTGTCACACCGGCTGCAGGAGAACTCGTTCTGTTTTTCACCACTTTACTGTTTTTTCTCGTCGGCGAGATCGAGCTGCGCAACCAGTTCGTAGCGCTGTTTGGCAATCGCGATTCCAAGCTGCGGTTTTTGAAGATCATGCGCGACATCGAGCGCAATCTCGCCGCCTATCTTACCGTGGTGACGATCGTCAACATCTGCATTGCGTCGATTGTCGCCCTTGGCGCGTGGTTGATCGGTTTTCCCAATCCCCTCATCTTTGGTTTTCTAGCCGGCCTCTTCAATTACGTGCCTTATATCGGACCCGCCGTCATGGTCATCGTGCTGTTTGGCGTCGGACTCGTCACCTTTCCTTCGCTTGCACACGCCTTGATCGCACCGCTCGGCTTGATCGCGCTCGCGACGCTGGAAGGCCACCTGATAACCCCGACCCTTGTCGGGCGACGGCTCACGCTCAATCCGCTTGTGATTTTTTTGGCTCTGGCATTTTGGACCTGGATGTGGGGGCCAATGGGGGCGCTGCTTGCCGCGCCGCTGTCCATCATCGGGCTTGTGGTCGTGAACCACCTATTTCCCGCGGAAGATGTCAGGCTGCCTGAGTAAATGGAACTTTTGCCGCGTTGAAGCTATTATCTTGATCAATCCAGCAGTTTTGCATTCATGGAGTAACAGCATGGGCAACGCATCAACGGTTTCCAGCAATATGCGTGACGCCACTAATCAAGCGCGCGAGGGCGTGCGCGATTTCGGCAAAGCCGCTAGCGCGGCTTCGGGCGACCTGCAGAAAGATATGCAAACGTTGCGTGACGATTTCACCCAGCTTGCCCAGCAAGTCGCCGACATCGTCGCCAACAGAGGCACCGCCGCCTGGCAGCGCGCCAGATCCGGCGCCGAAGGCATGGTTTCCGACGCGCAGGATAAAGGCCGCGAGGCAGTCGATGCGATGCGCGAGGTCTCCGACAAATTTGTCGAGGCGGTCGACGAATCGATCAAGGAGCGCCCCTATACGACGCTGGCAATGGCGCTAGGATTGGGTTTTCTGTTCGGTGCGATCTGGCGACGCTAATCTAGTGGACTGGGAATCTTTTAACATCGGCGGAATTGACCGCTCGAAATGGCGGCTGTCGTCGATCGCGAAGTTGTCGTCGATCGCGAAGTTAATGTCGACGTGTTTGATGAAGCGTACGGGTCGATCATGTTCAAGACCGTGACGCGCGAAGTTACATTACTCGTCCAGGCAAGAAGCGGGCTCAGCACGACGGTGGTGGTGTCGGCCGTCGTTATCGTTGCCGCATTGCTCATCGCCTTTGCGTTTCTCTGCGTCAGCGCCTATGCCTGGCTCGTGGTTCAGTTCGGTACTGTGTTCGCCGGCCTGATCATGGCAGGCGTGTTCGTCGTAATCGCGCTCGGCGCTGCAATGGTCTGCGTCTCAGCGCGCCGCCGCGCCCGTGAGCGCGCCATTCTTGCTCGCGCAGCACGAGCGCATTCCCCGTCTTGGCTGTTCGATCCAAAAGTTCTCGGGGCTGCTGTCCAGGCCGGCCGCACGATCGGCTGGCAACGCATCGTGCCGGTGGCGTTGCTCGGCTTCCTGGCCGCGCAATGGGCGCGCGAATACCGCAACAAAGCGGAAGAGCGGCAGGAGTTTTAGATCGGCGGGAACGCGTCGCCGCCGCGCGCCAGCGCTTCACGGGCGTGCCGGCTGTCTGCTTCCATCTGACGCACCAGATCCTTGGCCGAGGCGAACGTCGCTTCCTCGCGCAGCCAGGCAATGAACGCGACGTCGATATTCGCGCCGTAGAGATCGCCGGAAAAATCGAACAAAAAAATCTCCAAGAGCACGACGCCGGTATCGAACATTGGCCGGCGGCCGAAACTCGCAACCCCGTCGTAGCGGCGCCCGCCTGACGCTGCGCGCACGGCATAGATGCCGTTACGAAGCGCGCAGGTTGGATCGAGCCGAAGATTGGCGGTCGGAAATCCGAGCTCGCGTCCGCGCTTGTCGCCGTGGATCACCGTTCCGGACACGAACCAGGGATAGCCCAGCAATTCTGCCGCCTCGTCGGGCCGTCCCTCGGCAAGCGCCGCCCTGATCGGTCCCGAAGAGACCGGCCGGCCGCCGTCCAGCAATGGCGGAACGATGTCGACGGCAAAGCCGTATCGCTTGCCCTCGGCTTTGAGAAATTCCGGCGAGCCGGTGCGATTGGCGCCGAAATGAAAATTAAACCCGATTGCGGCGCCGCTAATGGCAAAGTGGTCTACCAGGATGCGCTTGACGAAATCGTCCGCGCTCAGTTTCGCCAAGCTTGCGTCGAAGGTAAGTACGATCGCGCCGTCGAGGCCAGTCGCCGCGAGCAGCCGCAACTTGGCGGCCTCGTCGGTGAGGCGGAACAGCGGCTCCTGCGGATCAAAGAACGCGCGTGGATGCGGCTCGAAGGTGAGCGCGGCCGCTGGCTTGCCGAGTGCGCGGGCCCGCGCCTGCGCGGCCGCGATCACTGCTTTATGGCCGCGATGCACGCCGTCGAAATTGCCGATGGCGACGGTCGCACCGCGAAGCGCGGCGGCAGGCGCAAAATCGCGCACGACCGGGAAGGTTTTCGCCGGCATCGGCCGCTCACCAGATCAGTTCGCGCATCACGCCGCGCGGCTTGACGCCGGCGGCGGCGAACATCGTGTTGAGGGCCGCCAGATCAGGTGCTTCGCGCGAACCGTATTCTTCGGCGTGAATCCCAGAGGTAATGAACATACAATCCAAACCCAAGGCGGCGGCACCCTTGAGATCGGTCCGCACCGAATCCCCAATGGCGAGCACTCGCTGATTGGACAATGTCTTGGCGTTGCGCAATCCGGCCGCGGTAGCGAGCGCGAGCTCATAGATCGGCGGGTGCGGCTTGCCGCAATAGAGCACATCGCCGCCGAGTTCGGCATACGCATCGGCGAGCGCGCCGGCGCAATACACCAGCGTATCGCCGCGCTCGACAACGATGTCGGGATTGGCGCAGACCATGAACCGCGATCGTGCGCGCAGCGCCTGGAGCAGCTCGCGATAGTCCTCCGGCGTCTCGATCGTGTCGTCGAACAGACCCGAGCACACGACATAGTCGGCGGCTTCCGGTGGAGCGAACTTCACATCAAGACCGGCGAAAATCGATAGATCGCGCTCGGGGCCGAGATGAAAGACGCTTTCGGCAAGCCGCGTCTTGACGATGCCACGAGTGACATCACCGGAACTCGTGATCGCGTCATAGGCTTGGCGCGGCACTTTCAGGCGGTCGAGAATGCGCGCGACCGCCTCCCCCGAGCGCGGCGCGTTCGTGATCAACATCGCGGTACCGCCCTCGGCACGAAAGCGCATGAGCGCGTCGCAAGCCGCCGGAAAAGCCGCGAGCCCGTTGTGCACCACGCCCCAGACGTCGCACAACACGACGTCATAGTCGCGCGCCAGCGGCTCAAATCGTTGGATGAAATCGACCACGGCTGATAATTTACGCGGCCTTGCCCGTGATGCGAAGCAGTGCTCGCCGACCGAACGCCTGCTGACCCAACGCCTGCTGACCCGGCGCTTGCTGATCTACGTGCATGATCTCGGCTGCGGGCTCAACTGGGTCTCATACTGGCCCGGGCAAGCAGAGCAAGATCTGCAGCAGGAGCTGGCTCAGGCTGATCATTCGGCGCATCGTGCTCGTCGGTTTTGAAATCGGCCTTTTCCAACACGCCCGCGCGCAGCGGCCGCGGCGGCGAGAATAATACGCCCTGACCAAAGCGGACGTCGTAGTCCAATAACTCAATCACTGTATTCTCATGCTCGATCCGATCGGCAATCAGGTCGATGCCGAAGCGGCCCAACGCGTCGGAAAATTCGGCTGGATGGATGTTGGCTGCAGCCGCCCCGAGCCGATTGAACAGGAGCGTCGCCGGCACCTTGACGAAGCGGAAGCCGAGCTCGTTCAAATCACGCGCGTTGACGCGAAGGTCGGCAAGAGTGTCCATCGAAAAACGGAAACCTCGTTCGGCGAGTGAGGCTAGGCTCGCGTGCTCAACAGGCCCCATGGCGCGAACAGCGCGCTGGGTAAACTCGAACACCAGCGCGGAGGCGACTGCGCGATTGGCGTCCATTAATTGAAGAAATTTCGCAAAGCTCGCATCAGCGAGTGTCGCCGTCGCGAGATTGCAGAATACGCCGATCTCGCGCTTTTGCAGCAACAGCCGACGGACGATTTGCACGCAGCGCGCGGCGGCACAGTAATCGATCTCTGGCATCAGCGCCGCAGCTTCGGCATCCGACAGGAAGTCGGCCGCGGTGATAAGCTCGCCGGTCTCGGCCTTGAGCCGGGCCAACGCCTCGTAATAGCGCAATTTGCGCTGTGGCAGGGTCACCACCGGCTGCAGGTGAAGTTCGATCTCGCCGGCTGCGACCGTCTTTCGCAGCGCGGCGACAATGGCGCCACGATCCAATCGCGCCAATGGAGCAGTTTTGCCGTTGGTCGGATGGACTCGAGACGCACTTCCTGTGAATTGCAGACGCGCGGCAGCAGGCGCATTCGAGTGTTCGGTGCCGACGATCCCCGGAAGATCCTCAATAGTGGTTCGCCCATTGGTCGAATGATCGTGCAGCGCCGCCTCGTGGGCCGTCACCGAACCGGCAAGCCCTCTGACCGATATCGAGAGCCGCTCGAGCTCGTCCGCGAGCGGTTGAGACGTCGCCGCAGCGCGTTCAACGCTGGAGTCGATCTTAGCCTCGATCTCGTTCAAGCGGCGGTCGAATTCAGCAAACTGGCTAGCCAGATCGCCGGAGCCACGGGCGAGTTTGGCGAGCTGGTTGCTGATTTCAATGCGATCATGCTTGCGGGCGGCAACCACGTAATAAACCGCGAGCGCCGTGAGCGCACCGAGCCCGGCCAGCGCTGATTCCGCGCCGGTAAAGCCGAAGCGCGCATAGACCGCGACGCCCAGCGCGCCGGCGATCAGCACCATGCAGACAGCGATCAAGAAGGCACTAATGCGCACCATGTGACCGATTCCTCTTAGGCCAAAACACCAGGGCAACCTCTTGGCAACTTCTTGGCCAAACCTCTTGTCGGTTCTTGCCGGATGCTATCAGTGTCCACAAGCGCGAGGCAGGCTGCAAGTTCCGAATTTGCGCATGCTAAACGTGGCGGAGGCCCTAGACGCGCTTTTAGGGCAAATGTGACGAGCAATTAACGAGATGCCCGAAAATCTCGCCGCCAGCATGCGCCTGTCGGCCGCCATTCCGGCCACGGGCTTGATCCGCGCCGCTGAGCGCCGGCCGAACGTCGCATTCGGCATTTTCCTGATGGTGCATTTTGCCGTTTGGACCGTATTGCCGGCGCTACTTTACGCCAATCTGCCGCTCGATCTCATCGAGGCGCTGGTTTACGGCCGCGAATGGCAGCTCGGCTATGACAAGCTGCCGCCCTTGCCATGGTGGTTGATCGAGGCGGTGCATCGCGTCTTCGGCGCCGACATCGCCTATTACGCGACCGCGCAGGCGGCGGTGCTCGTTGCTTTCGCCCTGGTGTTCGCGCTGGCTCGGCCGCTTCTCGGCGCGGCGGGCGCGCTGGTCGCCGTGCTGATCATCGACGGGCTGCATTATTTCCAGTACACGGCGGTAAAATTCAATCACGACGTCATTCAACTGCCGTTTTGGGCGCTAGCCGGCTATGCGTTTCACGCCGCGCTCCGGCGCGGTGGGCTTGGGGCGTGGTGCTTGCTCGGCATCGCCATGGGCGGCGCCTTATGGGCCAAATATTTTGTCGTGGTATTGGCGGTCCCTTATGCACTGTTCATGCTGTTGGATCGCCAAGCGCGGCGGGCCTGGGCGACGCCGGGACCATGGCTTGCGGTTTGCGCTGCACTTGTTGTCGCATCACCGCACATCATCTGGCTATTCCAGAGCGATTTTTTGCCCTTTGCCTATGCCAGTCATCGGGCTACGCCGGTGCGCGGCTGGTTCGACTACGTAGTACATCCCGGCCTTTTCCTCGGGAGCCAGATCTTTTTCCTCCTGCCATCATTTCTCATCGCCTCAGCGTTGTTCTGGCCGGCCGAGCGCAAGCCCCTTGAAGCCAAGAAGAGTGCCATCGAGCCATTCGATCGCCGCATCGTAACGCTCTTGGCCTTCGGCCCGGCACTGACGGTGATTGCGCTGGCGGCGGCGACCGGCCGCGGCGCGGTGGCGATGTGGGGCTACCCGCTGTGGCTCTTTCTCGGCGTCTGGCTGGTGATGGCCGCGCGCGTTCATCTCGACACTGTGCGTTTGACGCGCGTCATTGGCGCTTGGGCCGTGGTGTTCACCATCTTCGTGGTTGCGTTCATCGCCAATTACCTCGTCCTGCCGCAGTTCGACCACCGCTACCGCGCGGTTCTGTTTCCCGGGGACAAACTGGGTGAAATCTTGACCGCGCGCTTTAAGGAGGCGACCTGTCGGCCGCCGGACTGCGCGCCACTGCGCTACGTCATCGGCTCAATGTGGGACGGCGGCAATCTGGCACATTATTCGCCCGACCAGCCGCAGGTGCTGGTCGATGGACTGCCGGCGCGCGCGCCCTGGATCGATCTCGACGATCTGCGCGACAAGGGTGCGATCCTGGTGTGGACGCAGGGCGATCCCCGGCAGATTCCGGCAGCCTTCGCCGCAATCGCACCGGACGCCGAACTCGGCACGCCTTTTGATCTGCCGATGCGCCGTGCTGACGGCACGGTCCATGTCGGTTGGGCGGTCGTGAAGCCGCGGTAAATCACCTCTCCCCACAAGCGGGGAGAGGGATTCTAAGCCACTGCCTTAATCGCCCGGCCCGCTTTGTCGAATATTTCGTCAATTTGCGCTTCGCTCACGATGAGCGGTGGCGACAACGCAATCGTGTCGCCGGCGGCGCGGACCATGAGCCCTTCGTTATGGAACGCGCGCTCCATCGCTTGATAGGCTCGCAAGCCCGGCGCGCCAGGGCGCGAGGCGAGATCGATGCCGGCGGCAAGACCGACCGCGCGAATATCGAGTACGCCCGGTAGCCCTTTTAGCGTCATGGCGGCGTCGGCGAAGTGCGGCTCAAGCGTCTTGGCGCGCGCGAACAGGTTCTCGTCGCGATAAAGCTCGAGCGTGGCCAGCCCGGCGGCGCAGGCAAGCGGATGGGCGGAATATGTATAGCCGTGGAACAGTTCGATCACATGCTCCGGCCCGCGCATGAATGCTTCGTAGATGCCATCACGCGCGATTACTCCGCCCATCGGCACCGCGCCTGACGTGACACCTTTGGCAAAGGTGATCAGATCCGGCACGACGCCATAGCGCTCGGCCGCAAACGCATAGCCAAGCCGTCCGAAACCGGTAATTACTTCGTCGAAGATCAGGAGAATGCCGTGGCGGTCGCAAATGGCGCGAAGCCGCTGCAGATAGCCTTGCGGCGCCGGCAGCACGCCGGTCGACCCGGCCATCGGCTCGACAATCACTGCGGCGATCGTCGAAGCATCGTGCAGCGTGATAAGGCGCTCGAGGTCGTCGGCAAGATGCGCGCCCCATTGCGGCTCGCCCTTGGTGAAGGCCTGGTGCTCGCGGCTATAGGTCGCTGGCAGATGATCGACGCCGGCCAGAAGCGAGCCGAAGAATTTGCGGTTATTGACGATGCCGCCGACCGAAATGCCGCCGAAACCGACCCCGTGATAGCCGCGCTCGCGGCCGATCAAACGCGTGCGGGCGCCCTCGCCGCGCACATTGTGATAAGCGATCGCGATTTTTAACGCCGTGTCGACGGCTTCCGAGCCCGAATTGCAAAAGAAGACGCGGTTAAGATCGCCTGGCGCGAGGGCGGCAACGCGGCCGGCGAGCTCGAACGCCGCCGGATGCGCGAACTGGAACGCCGGCGAATAGTCGAGTTCCTCGGCTGCCTGCTTGATCGCAGCCACGATCGGATCGCGGTTGTGTCCGGCATTGGTGCACCACAATCCGGCGGTGCCGTCGAGCACCGCGCGATTGTCGGCGCTGTAATAATGCATGTCCTTGGCGCGAGCGATCAAGCGCGGCGAGCGCTTGAAACTGCGATTGGGCGTAAACGGCAGCCAATAGGATTCGAGATCGTTCGGCGCGGTCACCGCTGCAAGGCGCGTCTGGGCCATCTTACTCTCCGGCATCATGTCCGGCTCGGGGCCGGCGATACGATCCTATCGCTTGCCGCTCCCTGATGCGACTGCTACCACCCCGACATAGCGGATAAAGACATGGCGGATAAATCGGAGAAATCGAACAAGCTCAAGCCGCGCCTGCCGCGCGGACTCGCCGACCGCAGCGCGAGCGAAATCGTCGTGACGCGGCAGATGATCGAGAAAATCCGCGCCGTTTACGAGCTTTACGGGTTCGAACCGGTCGAGACCCCAGCGATCGAATACACGGACGCGCTCGGCAAATTCCTGCCTGATCAGGATCGACCGAACGAAGGCGTGTTTTCGTTCCAGGATGACGACGAGCAATGGCTGTCGTTACGCTACGACCTCACCGCCCCGCTCGCTCGTTACGTCGCCGAGAACTTTGACACGCTGCCAAAACCTTATCGCAGCTATCGCGTCGGCACCGTTTTTCGCAACGAGAAGCCGGGCCCCGGCCGCTTCCGTGAATTCATGCAATTCGATGCCGACACGGTCGGCTCATCGTCGCCCGCCGCCGACGCGGAACTGTGCATGATGGCCGCTGATACGATGGAGGCGCTCGGCATTCCACGCGGCAGTTATGTGGTGAAGGTAAGCAACCGTAAGGTGCTCGACGGACTCATGGAAGCAATTGGATTGAGCACTGATAAAAATGCCAATCGCCGTCTCACGGTTCTTCGCGCTATGGATAAGTTTGATCGATTAGGCGATCACGGCGTTCGACAACTGCTTGCGGAAGGACGCAAGGACGAATCGGGCGACTTCACGAAAGGTGCAGGGCTCGATGCGCGCGCAATTGAGACGATCATGAGTGTGTTTGAACCGGCAGCGGATGCGGACAATAAAATCGCCCAGATTGATCTGCGTCTTAAGAACAGTCGCATCGGCCAAGAAGGCCGCGCAGAGCTTGAGGCAATCAGGAGCCTCGTCGAAGCAGCCGGTTATTCCGACCATCGAATTGCCGTTGACCCCTCCGTCGTCCGCGGTCTCGAATATTACACTGGGCCTGTTTTTGAAGTTGAGCTCACCTTCGCAACCGAAACCGAAGACGGCTCGCCGCGTTTCGGTTCGGTCGGCGGCGGCGGACGCTACGATGGTTTGATCTCGCGCTTCCGCAGTGAGCCAGTGCCGGCGACTGGTTTCTCGATTGGCGTGTCGCGGCTCCTCGCGGCGCTCGAATATCTCGGCAAGGTCGATCTTGCAACCGAAACGGGGCCGGTGGTCGTCACGGTGTTCGATCAGGATCGCATCGCCGATTATCAGACCATGGTGGCAAAGTTGCGCCACGCCGGCATCCGCGCCGAGCTTTATCTTGGCTCGGGAAAATTCGGGCCGCAGATGAAATATGCCGATCGGCGCAATTCACCTTGCGTCGTCATCCAGGGCTCCGACGAGAAAGCGCGCGGCGAAGTCACGATCAAAGACCTGATCGTCGGCGCCGAGCTTGCGAAATCGGAAAAAGGCCGCGAACAGCATTTGCAGAAACAGGCGCAGGCGCAACGCTCGGTGCCAGAAGCGCAATTGGTCGAAGCGGTGCGCGAGGTACTGGCGCGTCACGCCGGCCGGTGAGCGGCCGCGCGAAAGCGCAGCCCGACCAAATATCGGCCCTAAAAACCTCACGAAAATTCGAGCGGATATGATTGGAATCATTGGAATAAATGTTCGTGCGTCCGGTTCTCCGACGCGTCAGCGCACATCACCGCGAGACAAACAGGAGAACAAAACAGATGCGAATTTCACTCTTCGCCACTCTTACTGCAGCAATGGTTGCGAGCGTGGCCGTTGCGAAGACGATACCGACAAAAATCGGCGATTCCACAAAGGGAAAAGTGCTCACAAGTGACAACGGAATGACCTTGTATGTTTTTGATAGAGATGCCGACGGCAAGTCCGCATGCAATGTCGCTTGCACCGGCCTATGGCCGCCCTTAGCGGCTCCAGCGAGCGCAACCGCGACAGGCGATTACACGATCGACGCGCGCGATAATCGCAACAAGCAATGGGCGTACGCCGAGCTTGCGAAATCGGAAAAAGGCCGCGAACAGCATTTGCAGAAGCAAGCCGGAGCGCAGCGCTCCGTACCGGAGGAAAAACTGCTTGAAGCCGTGCGTGAAGTGCTGGCGCGGCATCGCGCGAGTTGAAAATAGGGTTGCGCGCGCTAAAGCGTTCGCTTTAGCTTCTTTTTTGAGCATGATCTTTTCCGAAAACCGGCAGCCACTTTTCGGGATCATGCTCTAGCTTCCTAAAACTGCCAGTGAACCCGCCCGGTAAACACATTCGCCGGCCCGCGGTCGGTGTTGTAGGCGGGGTTGTTGATAAACTGGTAGTCGGCGGTCAGCCGCGTCGAGGCGGTGAGCGCATAGCTGTAATAAGTCTCGACGATCTGCTCGGTCCCCGGATGCGGCAGCATGCCGTCGCCTATCAGAATGCCCAAACCTCCATCATTGAAGAATTGCTGATGCACTTTGGAAATGCCGTTGATCACACCGGCAATGCCGATCGTGTCGTCCGGCCGGCCCCATGACTTGCCATTGAGTGAAACGCCGGCGGAAATCGTGCGATCGATGTCGGTAAAATCCCACGGCTCGACATTACCGTCGGCCCAGCCGGCACGGGCAAATACGCCGATGCTGTCCGTGACTTGCTGTTGCCAATTTACGCTGACACCAGGCCGGCTGGTATAACCGCGTACCGCGTTGATATCGGCAGGCATCCCGGTCACCTGGGAGAGCGCAATGGCGGCGGCGAAATCGCCAGCGGCGCCGCGGCTGAGAAAGCCGGTAATTTTGAATACGCCCGGCTGGCCCCAAAGCTGATAGCGTCGCTCGATTTCGCCTACCAGTTGGAACTGTCTGAAGGTTGGATCGAGCTGGGCGCCTTGCGGACTGACGCCGCCGGCTGGAGTTTTCGATAGATCGAAGATGCCGCCGCGCAGGGTCCAGTTGCCTTGATACCACTCGGCCGCCGCGCCGTACGTGATTCCCCAGGCGTCGCCGGCGTAATCGAACGTACCAGCATTGACAACGGACCAGTTCAGGAAGTCGTTTTTGGGATTGTTAGCGTATGCATTGGTGTCGAAAATATCGGTGATGGCAAACCGGCCGACTGTTAACGTGAGCCGGTTCGCGCTCTGAGAACCGGCAAACTGGTTGGCGTCAGCATTCACTTTCTGAGAATCGCCACCGAGATCGATGGTCTGGCGGACGAAGGCGCGTTGGACGCGCGCATAAGGATAGCTAAAGCCCTCCTTGAAGGCTTCGGCGCTGGGAAAGCCGGCGACCCCGTGCACGTCGCCAAGCCCAAAGCCCTGATCGATCTCAGGATCGATCCACAATTCGGCCCCTTGCCACAGTCTGACGCCGGCATAGAGCGTGACGTCGGTGATCTCACGACCCTGGCCACTACCTGGCAGGCTGTTAGGTCCCGCATAGGGCGATCGGATCGCTGGATAGGCTTGCTCGGTAAACGTTGCTTGACCGTGAAAATTGACTCGGTCGAGGTCTGCTGACGGCGGAGCGGATGCAACCACGGCCGCGCCGTTGCCGAACTGATAGTTCAGGCCAGCCCGCAATTCTTGCAGCGACCAATCGGACGTGAAGCGCTGGCCGGCGTTAGCGAAGAACACATTGCTGTTGCCGTAGTCGGTGAACAGGTATTCGAGTCGAGCCGTCCAGTGCGGCGCCACCGGCGCTTCGATGCCGACGCCCGCCGCCCAACCCAAACGCCACAAAAACGGCATATCGCTCACACCGGTTGTGAGATTCGTCAGTGTCAGCCGGTCGTAGCTCCAGGCAAAACCGCCGGTCGCATAGAATAGCCAGCGTCCGAGCGCGTAGCCGACGCGCCCCCGCAGCGTCCCCGAGGACAGCACCGTCTCAAGATAGGTCTCTGGCCCGAACGGGGAGGAAAACGTCGAGCCGCCGCCGACGGAAATCCCGGCAAGACTTTGAAAGCTCGGAAACGATGCATCGGCCTCGACGCCAACCACAAAGCGGTTCGGCAACATGTAGTTATAGCCCGCTTGAACGCCGGCGAAGAAACTTCCCCTCTCAGCGAACGCGTCGATCGGTTGCGCCAGGTCGAGTGAGCCCGAGATACCGGGCGTCGTCCAGTTGGAGTTGCCCCACGCGTAGCCGAAATGGCCGCCGGCATAGAACCCGGTCCAATCGTCGGCAGCCGACACAGCCGCCGGCGGCGGCGCCTTGGTAGGTAGCACCCGGGAAAGATCTGCGGCTTGCGCGCTGCTCGCAGCAGCGATCAGGCCCAGCCCGGCCACCCAACGCCCCCTCATCCGGTCCCCCGAGCCCATCACATTCAGTCGCGCACGCGCTTTGCTGCCATCGCAATGCTGACAATAACGTGACACCGGCTGGCCCTGTCCATGCGTCGGTGGATCATTCCCACAGGCACATCACAGGCAGGACTCAGACAATCAAGCAGCGAGTATCGCGATACCGCCGTGATGCCTGGCTTGGCCGGCCAGGCAACTTATTCCCTCATCGCTTAGGTCTGGCCTCCCATGCGCCCAATGGCACTCCAGTCGATCCGCCGCCGTGCGTCGCCAACGGCAGAACAGCGCCGGGCGGCGCATCGGTCGCGCTGGCGCGGTGCCGTGGATCGGCTGATTGTCGTTGCATGGCCGGACTGCCGCCGGGTTGCGGCCGAGCCCAAAGCTTCGGGCGAAATTCCGCTGTGCGTGTTTGGCAAACATCGCTCACCTCCATTGCCCGCGGCGAGGCGGTCGGCTGTGAGCGAATGGCGGGTGCCTAGTCAGGCGGGAGCGCCAGTCCCCTCGCGGCCGACGGTGCCGCGATCGGTTCTGTCATGTTTGGTGTCGCCGTTCCGTCATGAACGGCAGCGGCGGCACCGCAGATGGTACTACCCATGATCGTTGGCGTTTGCGGTTCAGAGCACGCGGCGACCCTCGACATGGCGCTGGCGGCCGCATACCATACCCCCTACCCTATTTTACGGAGATGTCAACCGTGTCGCACACCAAGCGCGAGAAGCTCAAGCTGTTGAATCGAGTGAGGCGGGTGCTCGGTCAGATCGAAGCCATCGAGCGCGCGTTGGAAGAGGAACAAGGCTGCGCCAATGTGCTGCATCTCATCGTCGCCGCACGCGGTGCGCTCTCCGGTCTAATGAGCGAGGTGATCGAAGACCATATTCGGCTTCATGTCGTCGATCCGGCGCGCGATGCCGAGCGCAGCCGCGGCGCCGAAGAATTGATCGAGGCGGTGCAGGCTTATCTCAAGTAAATGCGCGTCTTTGGCAGCCAATGGCGCAAGAACCATGACGGACCAATACGCCAATCTCCATAGCCACATCTTTCTCGGCGCAGCTCACGAGCGCAATGAGCGCCGTACCTGGTCGGTGATTGTCCTCTGTGGCTTCATGATGGTGGCCGAGATTGCCGGCGGACTGTTGTTCGGCTCGATCGCGCTCATTGCCGATGGGCTGCATATGTCGACCCATGCCAGCGCCCTTCTGCTCTCCGCGCTCGCCTATCGTTATGCGCGCCGCCATGCCGACGACGACCGGTTTAGCTTTGGCACCGGCAAGCTCGGCGATCTCGCCGGTTTCACCAGCGCCATCGTGCTTGCCATGATCGCGCTTCTGATCGGCTATGAGGCCCTGACACGTTTTATCTGGCCGGTTCCGATCAGCTTCAATGAGGCGATCCCGATCGCCGTGCTGGGGCTGATTGTGAACGTAGCCAGCGTGCTCCTGCTCGGTGGCGGCCACGAGCATTTTCACGGCCATGAGCACGATCAACAGCACGATCACGAGCGCGAAGCTGTGCATGATGATGATCGCGCCGATAAATCCGATCATCATCATACGCACCACGCGGCGCATCGCGACAACAATCTGCGGGCAGCGGTCGTACACGTCCTTGCCGATGCAGCGGTATCGATTCTCGTGATCGTCGGCCTCACACTCGGCCGGCTGTTCGGCTGGGTCTGGATGGATCCGGCCGCCGGCCTGCTCGGCGCCATTGTGATCGCGAGCTGGGCTTATACACTCGTGCGCGATACCGGCGCGATCCTGCTCGACATGACGCCCGATCGCGGCATGGCGGAACGCATGCGCGCCGTGATCGAGACCGACGGCGACCGGTTGACCGATTTGCATTTATGGCGGCTCGGTCCGGGTCACCTCGGCGTCATTGTTTCAGTGGCGACACGCAAGGAGCGCGGTCCCGATTATTACCAGGCGTTGCTCGGACGCTTCCACGCGCTCTCCCATGTTACGGTTGAAGTGCAGCGGCAGTAAGCAGGTATCCGGATTTCGCTTCGCTCATCTGGGCTACTCGTGCCTCCCGCGCTGTCTCGCGCACAAATGGACTACCTCGTCGAGAAGCGGTAGTTCACTCCCGCCCGCACAAGATTATTTTGCAGATGGCTAGTAATTTGCGTGGGCGGCGGGCCGATGACGCCGGTCGCGATATTATTTTTATCAAGATATAGGTATTCAACACGTGCGCTGAGATTGTCGGTTATGCCGTATTCAAGACCGGCGCCCGCTATCCAGGTGCCATAGGTTACGGTCGTGTTGGTGGTGCCGGCGGGAATTACGAAATTAGACCGCAATTCGCCGGCAGCGCCACCCGCCGTCCCGTAGACCAGCGTGCGATCAAAGGCCATGCCGACACGGCCGCGCAGCGTTGCGAGCCATGGCGTCCCACTCACACTGCCCGTTAATGGGCCCGAAGGCAGCGATTGGTTCTGTGTAGAGGCGTCGTAGTCGGCCTCAAAGCCCAAAACGACGGGCCCAGTCTGATAGTTCGCTCCGACTTGCGCACCGCCGATGAAACCTGGTTCGTGGACCGACGCACTTCCCCCACCGCCAGGGACCGCGGCGGTATTTGTGCTGAAAGCGCCTCCGGCGTTGAGTCCGACATACAAGCCGCTCCAATTGTAAGGGCCTGGGGCGGTAGCGCTCGGCCATTTGAAGCCGCTCGCATAGTCTCGCCGATCATCTTGCGCGTTGTAACGGCAAGCACTGGAATTTGGGTCCTCGCAGATTTTCTTTTTGATGCCGATGAAGTAGCCGCGCCGAGGGCCGTATTGCGGCGAGAAGACGCCGATGCCGGTGCCGTTTCTAATTTGATAGACCGTGTCGAAAACATTCACCACGTCAAAGCGCAGGGTCACCGGTTGCTGGTCCGGCATATCGAAATCGCGCGCCAGGCCAACATTGAACTGAGCATAGGGCGCCAATGCATCGATATTGGCGTCGCCGTTGCGAAGACCCGAGCCATAGATCATGTCAGTCGAAAAGGTCGTGCCGTTCCAGCGATACGACAGGCCAGCCGAGCCGGTCACGAACTGGTTATGGTCGGTGTAGATCCAGTGAGTCGACAGGTACTGGAACTGCGTCAAGCCGCCGAGATCGGGCAGCGGTGTCGCGTTATTGAACAAGAATTGGTTCGAGACCGGCTGCGTCGCTTTCTCCTGACTGACCGCCAGGTTGGCGTAGGCCTGGAAATTGCCGCTATGGTATTTCGCCGAGAACTCGACGCCCTGGGCGACGCCCTTGGCGTAATTGAAGGCGCTGAGCACAAGCGCCTGGCCGAATTGTCCATTGTCGATCAAGTCCGTTGCGATTTTGTAATAAGCGTCAAGGCCGAGATCGAGCGTGCTGCAGTCTTTTGATTCCGCCGTGTAACATCCGAACTTGATCTTTTGATCGATGCCGGTGTCGAAATAATGCGACCGCTCCGGCAACACCGGATTGCCAATGGGATTGGTCACCGCCGCCGTCGTATTGTTGAACAGAGCAAAATTCGCCGGCGCGGCTTCGACGAGCACCGGCGGCGTGAAATAACGCGCATAGCCGGCATGAAAAGTGGTGCCGTCGAGCGGCTTGTAAATAAAACTCAGCCGCGGACTTAGCTGATTGGCATCGACGAATTCCCACATCTGATCGAAGCGCAGCCCCGCGTTCATCGTGAGCTTGTCGGTGATTTTCCACTCGTCTTGCACATAGACGCCGGCGAGCCAGCCGAGCTTGGCGACGTCGTCGGTAATGGAGACAGTCGTGGGTACTGCATTGCCCAAATTGTCGAGGGGCTCGACTATTGATGTGTTGTCCACCCAGATTTGTTCGGCGCTGACGGAAAACCCGGCGCGCAAGGTATGCGCCGCGTTGATCGCATAGGCGGCGTCGCCTTGAACGCCGTTGGTATAGGATTGCCGGCTGATGTCGGAGGCGATGCCGTTGATGAGGAGATCGCCGGCTGGGTCTGGAATGAAATGCAGATTGTTGTAGCGCGTGAAATAGGACAGTTGCCCGTCAAAACCATTGACCGAACGTTGTAGCGCCAGCACGCTGAATTGAGTTTGTTCATTCTGCCGCTCATTGAGCTTGGAAGAATCGAAATTGCTGAGCCCAAAAACCGGGGTTGCAATCCCTGGGAAGAGCGGCGCATTGAAAACGTTCGGAATTTGGAAAGTAGCGTTATACGTGCCCGCAATCAGGCTTAAGCGCGTATACGGATCGATGAAGGTCGATAAATAGGCGAAGCCCCTCTCCTGCTGGGAGAAGTCATGGACCGGATTGAGAAACGGCGTCGAATTTTCGATGCCCTCATTGGTCTGGAGATAATTGCCGGTGAAATAATATTGCACGCCGCCGAAGCACGTCACGGATGACGATGCCGGCGCTTTGGTCGGCACGGCCGTGCTCGCGCTTTGGTTCGGGCTTGGGCAATTGGCGCCAATGGTGCCGCCATATTCGAAGCTCGGCTGGATCCTCTCCCGGCTGCCGAAGTAGTAATTGATGCTGCCGGAATTGTTGAAAATGTCGTTGCGCGTGGTGATGTCGACGAGGCCGACCGTGCGCAACCCGTATTCGGCGGGAAGCGCGCCAGTGACGAGCGAAAGACTGCCGACAAACTGAGTGTCGAAAATGCTGCCGAAGCCGGTGACGCCGTCAGGCAGAAACACGCCGTTGATACGGAATTGCACATTGGCGTGATCGTTGCGGACGTGAAGAAGACCGCTAGCTGCGGAATCCTGCGATACACCCGGGGCATTCAAGAGCACGCGCTCGACCGACGCGTTGGCGCCCTGCGGCAGTGCCTCGATAGTGTCGTGGCTGATCGTGTCCGAGGTCGTGCCGATCGTGGTGAAGAGATTGCTGCGCGCCTGATCGAGGCTGTTGCTCTTCTGCGTGAGAACTTCGGCCGGCGACACTGGCGGCACGGTGGCATTGGCCGTTGTCGGCGGCGCGGGACGCCGCGCGACAGCGCGCGGCGCAGGTCGCGGCGCAGGTCTTCTGGCTGCCTGTATGTTAATTTGAGGTAATTGTGTTCCACCACCACTTATTTGTGGTGAGGGTGTCGGTGCAGGCGTCGATGGTGCCTGGACCGACGGCGCCTGGGGAGACGGAGAAGGCGGCGTCGACTCTTGAGGGGCCGACGGCGCCTGGGGAGACGGAGAAGGCGGCGTCGACTCCTGAGGCGCTTGCGTCTGTGCTGGTGGATTTGTCGGAGCCTGTTCTTGAGCGCTTGCAGACGGCAAAGCGTTAAGCAGCGCCAGCAGAGCTGTGCCGCCCAGCACGGCCGCGCGACGACGGCAGCGATAAACTTCGAGCAACATCCTAATCTACCAAGCAATGTTTTTGGAACGCCAGCACACTCGGCGGCCTTGCTATCGCAGCAAATCGCGGGACGTTTAGCCTAGGAAAACGCGCCGCGTTGCTTTGAACTGTTGTCAGGCGCGAAGAATGGAACGCGCGGCAACAAAGAAATCGGCAGGACCGCAGCTTTAGGCTGTCGGCGGAGCGCGCGATCGGAAAGCGAGCCGCAGCGAATCGGCAAGAGGTCGTGCGGATTTTAGCGAATGCTCAACCCGCTGGAAATTCGCAGGGACAAGCAGTTGCGGCGGCGCCGGCGTAAATGCGCTCGACGCTAGAAAAATCGACGCGCAAATCGCACAATAATCATCGTCGTCGCTTGGACTCTGCGCCGGCGGCTGCAGCGGCGGGTAGGCAAGCGACGCCTGTCTCGCGATGATGGGGTGCGAACTGCCGCTCAGGCCGCGTAGATGCACGTGACCAAAGGCAAGTACGATCTGCAGCGCCAGCGCGAACAGCGCCAGCACCGCCCCGTGTCGTTTATGGCGGCAAATAACACCCATCCCCGACGCCACCCTTCGCGTCCCCACGCGATATCGGATGCTAACGTTACTATGTTACATCACGCAAGAGAAAAGCTTTCTGTCCATTTGTGTCAACAGGCTAGCGCGCTCGTCAATTCGCGCAGGTTGCTGCGCATCATGTCGATATACGTGGCTGACGGCCCGTTCGGCGACGATAGCGCATCGGAATAAAGCGTGCCGCCGATTTTAGCGCCAGTCTCCTCCGCGATCCGCTGCGCCAAGTGCGGATCGGTGATATTCTCCATGAACACCGCAGGGATTTTTTGCCGGCGTATTTGGTCGATGAGCCTGGCGACGCCGCCTGCGGAAGGTTCGGCTTCGGTCGATAAGCCTTCGGGCGCAATGAACTCGACGCCGTAGGCGTCGCCGAAATAACCGAACGCGTCGTGTGCCGTAACGGCTTTGCGGCGTGCAGTGGGAACAGACTCGATCGCTGCTTTGATCTCGGCGTCAAGTTCATCGAGCTTGGCGAGATAGACTGTGGCGTTGGCCTCGTATGTTTTTTCGCCGTGAGGATCGGCAGCGATTAAGCCGTCGCGGATATTGCCAACATAAATTTTCGCGTTCACAACCGATTGCCAGGCATGTGGATCGCGCGCGCCATAATCCTGCGCACGCAAACCGTCGCGCGGCACGATACCGCGGCTCGTCACTACGACGGGCGCGCGCGTCGCCGAGGCGGCGATCAGCCGATCCAGCCAGCCTTCGAGGCCTAGCCCGTTGACGAATACGATGCCCGACAGCGCGACCGTTTTCACATCCCCCGGCGCTGGCGCATAGACGTGAACATCGCCATTCGGTCCGACCAGCGTTGTCAGTTGCACCCGCTCACCACCGACATTGCCGACAAAATCGCCAAGGATCGAGAAGGTGGCGACTGCGCGCAGGCGGGCTTTCGACGCGTTTTGCGCTAATCCCGTCTGGGTTGTCCCCGTCTGCCGTCGTTCCGAAAAGATACCCGCCATTATCGACAGCGCGGCGAAAGCACCCGCAGCACTCGCAAACGAAATGACATGACGGCGGGTTGGCAATCGGGTCCTCTACGAGCCGCGGCTGACTGACGGCGACAGCAATGCTTAATGACAATGGAAATCGCCTGTAATGTTATAATGTTGCATGATTCACTGCAACGGATCGGCTTCTGGCCAGCCCCTCGGCCGGGCCATGTCGGCGGCGATCGTTAACGGCGCGGCGGGTTGTTCATCGAAAGTCGACAGATGGCGTGCTAAAGGCCCGCGCCGACGGCACGAAGGCCACCGAGATTCGGTATTGAGGAGTTCGCCCAGCACCCGCCTCCCCTGAAACGGGAGAATTAAGGTGTTGGGTCAACGATCAGCGGCGGATCAATGTGCGGCAAGTCATCCGGCAAGCCTGGGTTTGGACGATTGTTTTTATGAGTGACAGGTCGATTAAGGCACAGAATGGTCCAGATCCGCGAGCGCAGGCGCTCATCGGCGCCTATATGCGCGCCGGTTATGCACGGATTGATCCGCCCGTACTGCAGCCGGCCGAGCCGTTCCTCGATCTATCGGGCGAGGACATTCGTCGCCGGATGTTTCTCACCACCGATCCGCAGGGGCGCGAAATGTGCCTGCGCCCTGATCTCACTATTCCGGCCTCACGTGCTTATTTGCAGTCCGCGGCAGCCGGCAAGCCGGCTGGTTTCTGCTATCTCGGCGCGGTATTTCGCCACCGTCCCGGCGCATCGGCAGAGTTTCTTCAGGTCGGCATTGAATCGTTCGGCCGCCAGGACAAGGCCGCAGCCGATGCCGAAATGCTGGCGCTCGGCATTGAAGCGACAGCGCAATACGGCGTGAACGCGCCGGAGATCCGCATCGGTGACGTTGGATTGTTCGCCGTTTTTATTGCCGCGCTCGATCTCGCGCCGGCCTGGAAGCGGCGGCTGATCAAGGATTTCAATCGCAAATCCTCGCTCAAGCACGATCTCAATCAGCTCACGCTCGCTGCCGCCGACAATCGGCCGGAATATCAAGGCGTGCTCGCGGCGTTGGCGGGCTCGGACCCCAAAGCCGCGCATCATCTCGTCACCGACCTACTGTCGATCGCCGGCATCGCGACCGTCGGGGGGCGTACTGTTGCCGAAATCGCCGATCGCTTTCTCGAACAAGCGACGCTAAACGCACCGACTAGGCTGCCGCGCGAGACGCGCGCGCTGATCGAGCGTTTCCTGTCGATTGCCGGCGTTCCGGATGATACCGCTGGTGAATTGCGGGCACTCGCCGCCGAAGCAAAAATATCGCTTAGCCAAGCGCTCGATCTGTTCGAAACCCGCACCGGATTCCTTGCCGCCCGCGGCGTCGACGTGCGCGCCATCACATTCGCAACCGCGTTTGGGCGCAGCTTCGACTATTACACCGGTTTTGTCTTCGAATTGCAGGACGCCGGCGGCAAAAATGCGCTGGTTGCCGGCGGACGCTACGACGGACTTTTAACTCGGCTCGGCGCGCGCGAGGCGATTCCCGCCGTCGGTTTTGCCGCCTCGATCGATGAATTGACGGCCGCCGGAGATGTCCGGTGAACGCCCCGCTGATACTTGCCGTGCCGTCGAAAGGCAGGCTGCAGCAAAACGCGGAAGGCTTTTTCGCTCGCGCCGGATTGCAGCTCGTCAAGCCGCGCGGCGCCCGCGACTATCGTGGCGCCATCGCCGGCTTCGACGGCATCGAGATCGCCTACCTTTCAGCGGCGGAAATCACCTCGCAACTTAGCCAAGGCGCCGTGCATCTCGGCATCACCGGCGAGGATCTTGTTCGCGAGATGATTCCGCAATCCGACGAGCGGGTCATTTTGATTGCTGGACTCGGGTTTGGCTTTGCCAACGTCGTCGTCGCGGTGCCGCAGGCCTGGATCGACGTGCGCACAATGGCCGATCTCGACGATGTGGCGACTGCATTCCGGCTCAAGCACGAAGGCAAGATGCGGCTCGCCACCAAATACGCCAATCTGACGCGCGATTTTTTTGCCGCGCACGCAATCGTCGATTACCGGATCGTCGAAAGCTCCGGCGCAACCGAAGGTGCGCCGGCGGCCGGCACCGCGGAAATGATCGTCGATATCACCACGACCGGTGCGACGCTTGCCGCCAATGGGCTCAAGACCATCGAAGACGGCGTGATTCTGCGCTCGCAGGCGAACCTCGTTGCCGCGCGTACGGCGTCCTGGCACGAGACGCATCGCGAGACCGCACGCTTGCTGCTCGACCGCATCGCCGCGCAAAAGCGCGCCGAGGCCTTCGCCGAAGTGCGCACGCGCCTTGCCGGACTAGACGACAAGCTCCTTGCCACGGCGCGGGACAAATTCGGCGTAGCGACGCCGTTCGGCGGTTCGACTTCTTCCGGCATGCTGACGCTGCACTGTCCGCCGGACAATGTGCAGGCGTTGGCAAGTTTTTTGCGTGAGCGGGGCGCGCAGGCCGTCTCGGTCTCGGCCCTCGATTACGTGTACACCTGTGACAATCCGCTCTACGCCACACTCGCGACGGAGCTGGCGCGGCCGCTGTCCTAACGCGCTTTGTCGGCATACTGGTGCTGGCGTTCTAATTCAGGAACCCAACCGAGGGGCTCAAGCCGGGTGCCCGTCAAAGTCGCCGCATTCCGGCAGTTCCTTTTTCTGCTGCGGAGTCATCTTGGCCGTATCAGGCGCGCCCGGTTCGCCGCGTGGACCAAGCTTCCGTCGCGCGATCTGATCCTCGGTCTCGCGTTCTTCTTCGCGGTTCTTTTCAGTCATGGTGTCTCTCAATCAACCGCGTCGTCATGGCTCAGAACGGACGATGCATGCGGCCAAACAGCCAGCCCAACCCAAGCGCAATGGCGACCGCGGTATAGGGTTGAGTTTCGATGGTATTGCGTAGCGCGCGCTCCAGCGAACCAGCCGTCTCTCGCGCCGCGTCATTGGCGCTATCGGCGAGATCGCTGGCCCTATCGCGGGCGTGTTCATAGACCTCCTGGGCGGCGTCCGATGCCTCCCCCGCGAGGTTGCTCGCATGTTTTTTTGCGTCGCCAAAGGCGCGGTTGAAATCAGGGTCGGCGGAACGGGCTTGGGCCATGACACTCCTCGATTGCGCTTCTCGATCGCTCCCCTCGCGTTGCAGTCATTTGCACGCTTCGTTGCTTGGCCGACTAACGCCTATCTGGCCGTAAAAGTTCGCGTTGCTCAGGCTTTGTTCCCAAATCCTTGCCGCGCCGTGCTTTTTGCCCGGCCATTTTCCGATTGCGCCCCCGGGGGAACGATCGGGGCCGCGGCGCGTTCCATGGTGCGCATTTCTAACGGCTCTTTAGCCACGGAGCTTCGCCATGCCGGTCCTACTTGGTTTTATTCTTGGAGTGGCCGTGACCGTCCTGGGCGTCTACGAATATGATTCCACGACCGGACGCGCCGGCAATGGGCTTGCGGCTAGCGCCGCAGGCGGCAAGGCGCCAATGGTGAATTGGGACGTGGTCAGCGAAGATTGGCGCAATTTCCAAGCCAATGTGCGCTCGACCACTGACAGCTTTGAGCGCAAACTCAAGCCGCATTCCAGCTGACGCGAGCGGCTATAGTCAGCAATCGTCCCGCATTTTTCGTGATCGTTAGCGGACTTCGGTCCTGGGGCTTCCGATCTGCTGTGCGACTTCATAGCTGCGTGCGAGTTGCAGCCAATTTTGCTCGAGGCGAAGGAAATCCTCGCGAATATCGGAACAGGCGGCGCTTTTTGCTTGGCGGGCGCAATGCGCCGCATGCGCGCGGCACTCTTCAATTTCTTTGGTAAGAGGAAGCGGCATCGCTCCCCATTTCCTTCACAATTTGATCCCCAAGCTGGCCACGACGGCGCGCGCCAGACGCTGTGGGTCCTGCTCAGAAGCGGTCCGACCAAATTCGATCACGCGGTTGGCGATCACTTCGCGCACGCCGTCAGGATAATGCGCGCCGTGCAGCATCGCGAACACCGCGTCAAAGGTGTCGCCAAGAAACTTGGTGCTAACATCGTCAAAAAAGGCGCCGACAGCCGACATGGCGCAACCCGTGCTTGCGGCTATTATCATTGTGCTTGAAAAACCTGTCGGTAAGTCATGCGACTCACTTGCAAAAAAATTCTCGGCTGCGCTTCTGTAGAATTTGTGCAACGCCGCAGCAGCAACGAGGCACCGGCGAGGAAAGGAAGTTACCTGCCGACACTCGATCTCGCCTTAGCGGCTACTTAGATTCTGATCGAAAATAACCTGCCGAAACCTTTGAACGGAAAACGACTACGGCATGCTAATGCCGAGGTCGGACGCAGCCGCGCAGTTCAGATCTTGATTCCGATCCGTTGCGAAAGGTTTTCGTGCTTGATCGTCTCGTAGCATTCGCAGGCGCAAGCTTGCAGTGCAGCGCGATCAAGGATGGTGATCCGGCCGCGGCTGTAACGCAGGACGCCCCGCTTCTGCAGTTCCTGGGCGAGTAACGTCACGGTGGTGCGGCGAACGCCCAGCATTTCGGCGAGGAATTCCTGCGTTAGCAAGAGCTGCTCGCTGCCAGTCCGATCGGCGCATTGCAACAACCAGCGGCACAATCGCGATGAGCCATCGTGAATGGCGTTGCAGGCGGCGTTTTGCTGCGCCTCCGCCCACAATGTCTCGGTATACCGCAGGATCAGATCGCGCAGTGCTGGACTGCGGCCGACCGCGTACTCGAAGCGCGGCGCTGAGATGACCGAAAACTTTCCCGGGATCTGGACTGTCGTGCGGGTAAACGACAGCCGCGGCCCGAGCCCGCATTGCACGCCCACCGCGCCTTCGCGACCGGTCGAGGAGGTCTCAACCATGTCGCCGTCGCCGGTCGTGATGAGCTGGGAGATCATACCGGTGTGCGGAAAATAGACCTGATCGATGGGATCACCGGCGCCATAGCACACGACTCCCTGCGGCAGCGTCAGCTGCCGCAGATCGGGCTCCAAAAGCGCAAATGCATCGTCCGGTAAGGTGGCGAGAAGACGATTTCCCGCTGGCCTGCTCACGGTCTCGCGTTCGGTCCGAGGCATTGGCCTGCTTGGCAAGGGGTTACTCCAGGTCACAACACACCCCACTAACACGAATTATATTCACACCTCGTGGCAGCCGCCACCGATATCTCTTTGGGACCAAATCATTTTTCTAGGATTGGCCCTCGCCCACGCAGATTTTTCGATTTTTGCCAGCGTTCTTCGTGGCATCGCGCCCTCGCCCCGAAGCCAGGCAACGATTGGAACGGCCCGACGGTGCAATTGTTCCACGCGGCGAAGATGTATTTTGGGGTAGCCCGGCTGAACTGTCGGGCAAGTGGCCATATCGCGCGGACAACCAACTTGCCGAATCGACTTCTGATATAAGGCTTGCCGCGCACAGCGAAGGTGCAGCTATTTTGAGCGGCTGACATTTGTTGGGCTCAGTCCGGCGCGCGACAGCATCTGTTCCGGCTGCCCTTCCAGTCCGCATCTACCAGCAAGTTAATGGGCATTAGCCAGCGCCGAAAGCCGGCCCTCGAACCGCTCGATCGGCTCCTTGTTGGTTTTGTCGCCGCGCAAAGTGTGGCCCGCGATCCATCGCTTCGCGGCAAGGATGTTGCGAACCCGATGCGTCAAATCGCTGAGCAAAAGCCGGTGCCGCGCTTCGCCCTCGCACAGCCCCTGCGCCACCTGACGCCGCTTGGAAACATTCACATATGCCGCTTGGAAACATTCACAAAGCTAATCACAGCGCCGTCGATCTTGTCATCGACCGTGCGATGTGGCCGCAGGCGCATGCCGTCCCCAGCGGCCGCTGCGGCTGCGAATTTCGCGGTGGACCGGCGCCAGATCGGCAAGCACCGCGCGCGCGTCCTTGACCTGGTCGTCATATTCGAGCTGATGCGCGAAGGCTTTTTCGATCCGCCGACCGAATAGGGAGACAACCTGCGCCGTGGAGATATTGCCGGGAAACGGTTATAAGCGGGGCCGAAGGAGCAAGCTGATGACCGCTGCGGCCGAAGCGAAAATCACCTCGCTGTCGCGTGACCGCCGTTCGGCGGATGCCGCCGCTGCGGGACTTTCGATCGTGGTGCCGCTCTATAACGAGGCGGCGACACTGGAACGCCTGCACGCGCGGCTCGTCGAAGTGGCGCAACGGCTCGCCGCGACCCGCACGCTCGCCTGCGAAGTGGTCTATGTCGACGATGGCAGCCGCGACGGCACCCTCGCCATCGCACGTGAGCTGCCCGCGACCGCGCTCGATGTGCAGGTCATTTCGCTCTCGCGCAATTTCGGCAAGGAGGCGGCGCTGCTCGCCGGGCTCGACCATGCCCGCCGCGGGGCGGTGCTGTTCATCGACGGCGACGGTCAGCATCCAACGTCGTTGATCGAGGCGCTGGTCGGTCACTGGCTCGATGAAGACTGCGATGTCGTCTACACCGCCAAGGCGAATCGCGCCAACGAGTCGTTCATTCGCCGCGCCGCTGTGAAAACCTTCTATCTGCTTATCAACTGGGGCGCACAGCGGAAAATTCCCGAAGATGCCGGCGACTTTCGCCTGCTGTCGCCGCGCGCGGCCAATGCGCTGCGGCAGCTTCCAGAGCGCAATCGGTTTTTCAAAGGACTCTCGAGCTGGATTGGTTTTCGCCAGATGCGCGTCGACTACGAGCCCGAGGCGCGGGCCGAAGGCCACAGCAGCTGGAATTTGCGCCGCTTGATCGGCTTGTCGATCAATGGAGTCACCGCCTTTTCGGTCGCACCGCTGCGGCTTGCGACCGTAATCGGAACAGTGCTGGCGCTGGTCGCATTTTTTTACGGGTTGCAAATTATCTATGAAACCCTTGTCTATGGCGCCGACGTGCCGGGCTACCCGTCGCTCTTTGTCGGCGTCATGGTCCTTGGCGGTGTACAGCTGATCATGATCGGCGTCGTCGGGGAATATATCGGCAAGATCCTTGAAGAGATCAAAGGCCGCCCGGTTTACTTCGTCGCCGAGCACGAAATGAAGCTCAACGAAGCAGCCAAGCAAGCCGACGCGCGCACCGCAGCCGAATGAGTAAGCCTGAGCTGCGGCACATTTGGCTCTGTGCTGACGACTACGGTATTTCGCCGGCGGTCAGCGCCGCGATCCGCGATCTGATTGCGCGCGGCCTGATCAATGCAACCTCGGTCATGGTGGTGACGCCGAGCTTTTCGGCGAGCGAAGCGTATGCCTTGCGCGACGCAGCGGCGACGCGAGCGGCGATCGGCCTCCATCTAACCCTCACCGCGCCATTTCATCCGCTCAGCGATTTTTCTCCGCTCCGCGAGCGCGCATTTCTGCCGCTTAACGGCATGGCGGGCCGCGCGCTTTTACATCGTCTCGATTTGGCGAAGCTCGAAGCCGAGATCGCGAGCCAATTTGCGGCGTTTCGCTCCGCGTTCGGCCGCGGCCCCGATTACGTCGATGGCCATCAGCACATTCAGGTTTTTCCGCAAATTAGCGAAGCGCTTTTGCATGTGATCAAACGGACGGCGCCGCAGGCCTGGCTTCGGCAATGCGGCCGGGCTGCGGCGGCGCCTAAGAGCCTCGCCGACCCGAAGGGGTATATCCTCGATGCCCTGAGCGCGCGGTTGCGCCGGCTTGCCACCACGCATGGGGTGCGAACGAACATTGCTTTTGCCGGCACTTATTCGTTTGTGCCAAGGGCCGATTTCGGCAGGCTGTTTGTCGAATTTCTCGACGGCCTGCCGGACGGTGGCCTCCTGATGTGTCATCCTGGAAAAGTCGATGTGGAGTTACGGCAGCTCGATCCGCTGACCGATTTGCGCGAGCGCGAATATGCGTTCTTTCTCGACGAGCACTTTCCGCAGCTCCTTGCCGAGCGCGGCTACGCGCTGGCTCGTGTTGCCTCATCCTGAGGTGCGCGACCAAAGGCGCACCTCAAAGGATGCGGCTATGGCCACGATCCTGATCGTCCTTCGAGGATACCCGATGAAATCGGGCTCGCACCTCAGGGCGACGCTTCTTTGCCTCTCGTTCAACCCGTTACGGTCTATTTTGTTTGAATGATAGCGGCCGCTGCTGACTAAGCAGGGCGGCGGATCAGCACAAAACAAAGAAGCGCAATCGCGACGAAGACCGCCACGAGAGCGAGCCCGATCGCGTCCGACGCATGCTCGGCGACATAGGTTACCACCACGGGTGCAAGGGCTTGCACAACAAGAAACGGCCCCCCGATCCGGCCCATGAGCCGGCCATATCCCGCGGCGCCGAACAAAGCGAGCGGGACGGTGCCGCGGGCAATCGTGAGCAGTCCGTTAGCCATGCCGTACATCACCGCAAAGACCGCCGCGAGCATTGCCGAAAAAGGTAGCAGCGCCAGCAGCACGAACGCCGTGACCAACAAGCCGAGGGCAAACCGCGCAGTCCACAATGGATGCGTGTGCCGCGCGAACGACAGTTCACACACACGCGCCAAGACCTGCGCCGGACCAAACAACATGCCGATCGTCACGACGGTCCCGGGCGCCAAGCCGAAGCGGTTGAAGATCGCGAGAAGTTGTGCCGAGAGCGCCGAAGGCACGAAGGCGTAGGAGGCAAAACCCGCGGCGACTAGCACGAAAGCAAAGCCGTACGCGGGAACGAAAGTCTTTTCTCGTTTGTCAGCAGGCGCCACACTGCGCGATGGTGCGCTGGCATGTTCGCGCGGCAGCGCAAAGGCATGGAGCGGCGCAGCCAAACCGGCAAGCAATGCGGCATAGACCAGATAGGCGCCGCGCCAGCCGACGGCTTCAATGAGAAATTGTGTTGCCGGCCAGCTCACCGTCGAGGCAAAACCGCCGGCGAGCGTGAGAACCGTGATCGGTGCGCGCGCCGCACTCCCGAAAATGCGGCCGAGCGTGGCAAAGGCCGGATCATAGAGCGACGCCGCCATGGCGATGCCCATCGTGATCCAGGCAGCGAAATAGCTCGTTGCACCGGGCGCCCAGACTAAACCAACGAGGCCCGCGGCGCCGATCAGCGAGCCGAACGGCATCACGACATGGCCGCCGAAACGATCGATCGCTCCGCCCACATAGCGCGAGCACAAGCCGCCGACGAACAAGCCGACAGAAAATCCTGCCATGGCGAAGGACCGCGACCAGCCGTGATCGGCCGCGATCAAAGGCACTGTCAGCACCGGCGGATAGAACAGCGCGCCCCAGGATAGAATCTCGGTGAGGCCCAGCACGCTGACCGCGCGCCAGGGACCGAAGACAAACGCGCCGGGGCTTGGCATTGTATGGTCCGTCACTTCCGGATGCAGAGGTCGGCAACAGACGAGCCACAGACCCAGCGAAGAGTCCGGAATCGCTAAACCCCGCCAATGTCATGGATTGCCGATTTGCCGATTGCCGGCAATCGGCAATGCGGAATAGGCCTATTGCGCAGATGGCTTGGGCTTGTTTCCGGCCCGCGCAACCCCTTCGGGCGCGCAACGCACATAGACGCCGGTGCCATAGCGGCCCGCGACTTCCGGATCCATCCAGCGCAGCACCATAGTGCGGCCGTCGAACGATACGATCTCGCGGTCCTGCGGCCCGCCGGCGTTTCCGGGTGGACCGATATAGTTTTTGCCGTTGGCCGATCCTTTGAGCTGCAACTCCTGCAGCTGCGCGCTGTCGGCGAGATACATCATCACGCCGCCATTGGGCCCGCGCGTGATTTCGACCGGCTGGCCGCATTGACCGCGCGCTGCCGTCGACGTGCGCGCCAAGTCGCTGTCATTGTGGAAGGCGCCATAGCCCCAGCGGCCGACGACTTCTTCCGGGCGGTATTGCGAGGGAATCGCCGGCTGCGTCTGCGCGGGGACCGCAGTCTGCTCCAATGGCGGCGTATTGGATGTACAGGCGGCAAGCGCGAGCGCAGCCAAGGCGGCGACGCCGCATGCACAATGCAAACGCGAGGCGCTCATGAACATCTCCTAAGGCCGGACCGCCCGGCCGCACCGCGGTTCATCACAAGCAAGCCCCGCCCGCCGCTGGACAGGTTCCGCCTGGCTGCCTTACCGCCGTGACCTTTCGAGTTTGTTTCAAATCGTCCCCGCAGTTTGGCACCTTCGGCAAAGATTACGGCCCCGATTTGGCGGTTTGGGCGGCCCCCCTGCGGCTCGACCCGTTTCGCCCCGCCCGTAGCCCAGTTGGGCTCCGCCGCGGCGCCACCTTTGGTCGCGGATCGACCAGCGGCGCAGTCTTATGGATGCTGAGCGCCCGCATAAGATCCGGATCGTCAAAGAAATCGCTGTCGGTGCAAAGCTTGGCGGCATGAATGCCGGCGGTTGCGCACAGGTCGTCGAGTTCGTTGGCGTCCCCGGTAACCCCGACGGCGCCCAGCACTTCGCCAGATTTGTCGCGGATTAGTTGGCCGCCGCCCTCCAGAAACAGTGGGTAATCGGCAAGGTGCTCCACCGACTGCATGAATAGCGGCTTTTCCCTTGCCTTTTGCAGAACGAGCTTGGATGGGCGGCCAAGCGCGAGCGCGCCATAGGCTTTGCCGTAGCAGATCTCGAAGCGCAGCATCGAAGCGCCGTCCTGCTTCTGAAACGCCTTCACACGGCCGCCGGCATCGAGCACGATCGCGCTCATCGGCCGGCATTTGCGTTTTTTGGCGGCGGCGAACGTGGCCGCGATGATGATATTGGCCTCCTCGAGGCTCAGTCCGCGCATTGTGGATGTCCAGAAACCGGTACCCCGCCGGCGTTAGCGGTAGAATAGACGTTCTCTTTGGCCATGCCACCGTCATTGTCGGTCCAAGCAGGCCGCAAAGGCTGGCAAGCGGTCCGAAACCGATCTCTGTGGCAGCTTCGCCTTGACACTCCGGTCACCGCATCTTATGTCCGCAGCGCCACCTGGCACTCAATTATCATGAGTGCTAAGGCACTGAAACAATGAAACTTTTCAACGTTAGCGCGCTCGTCAAACGAGCCCGCGGCAAATGAGGGGTAACATGGCGAAAGCTAAATTCCGGCCGCTCCACGACAGGGTGGTCGTCAAGCGCGTCGAAGCCGAGGACAAATCCAAAGGCGGCATCATCATTCCGGATACCGCCAAAGAGAAGCCGCAACAGGGCGAAGTCGTCGCCGTGGGCCCCGGCGGCCGCGACGAGAACGGCAAGCTCGTCCCAATGGACCTCAAGGCCGGCGATCGCGTGCTGTTCGGCAAGTGGTCAGGCACCGAAGTCAAGCTCGACAGCGAGGAACTCCTGATCATGAAGGAGTCCGACATCATGGGCGTAATCGCGTGAACTTAGAAAACAGATCGGATGGCAGACGACTGAACGCTGACATCTGATCTCCGACATCTAACATCCGAAGTCTGAAATCTGAAGGGAACACCAATGGCTGCCAAAGACGTAAAATTTTCCGGCGACGCCCGCGAGCGCATGCTCCGCGGCGTCGAAACGCTTGCCAATGCCGTAAAAGTGACGCTCGGCCCGAAGGGCCGCAATGTCGTCCTGGAAAAATCATTCGGCGCCCCGCGCATCACCAAGGATGGCGTCACTGTCGCGAAAGAAATTGAGCTTGAGGACAAGTTCGAGAATATGGGCGCGCAGATGGTGCGCGAAGTCGCACAGAAGACAAATGATCTCGCCGGCGACGGCACAACGACCGCGACCGTGCTGGCGTACGCCATCGTTAGAGAAGGCGCCAAAGCGGTTGCCGCCGGCATGAATCCCATGGATCTCAAGCGCGGTATCGAAATGGCGGTCAAGGCGGTGGTCGCTGAGATCAAAAGCCGCGCGAAAAAGGTGGGCTCGTCATCCGAGGTTGCTCAGGTGGGCACCATTTCCTCCAATGGCGACGCCGGCGTCGGCAAGATGATCGCCGAGGCGATGCAAAAAGTCGGCAATGAAGGCGTCATCACCGTCGAAGAAGCAAAATCGCTGGCGACCGAGGTCGAAATCGTCGAAGGCATGCAGTTCGACCGCGGTTATGTATCACCCTACTTCATCACCAATGCCGAGAAGATGGTGGCGGAGCTCGAGGACGCTTACGTGCTCTTGCACGAGAAGAAGCTGTCGCAGCTCCAGGCTATGCTGCCGCTTCTCGAAGCGGTGGTGCAGTCCGGCAAGCCGCTCGTGATCGTCGCCGAGGATATTGAAGGCGAGGCGCTGGCTACGCTCGTCGTCAACAAGTTGCGCGGCGGCCTTAAGGTCGCCGCGGTGAAGGCGCCAGGCTTCGGCGACCGCCGCAAGGCGATGCTTGAGGACATCGCCATCCTCACCGGCGGTCAGCTCATTGCCGAGGATCTTGGCATCAAGCTCGAGAGCGTGACCCCGGCGATGCTCGGCCGCGCCAAGAAGGTGGTGATCGAGAAGGAAAAGACCACGATCGTCGATGGCGCCGGTAAAAAGAAAGACATCGAGGCCCGCGTCAATCAAATAAAGGCGCAGATCGAAGAAACCACCTCCGATTACGATCGCGAGAAATTGCAGGAGCGTTTGGCGAAGCTCGCTGGCGGCGTCGCGGTGATCCGCGTCGGCGGCGCCACTGAGGTGGAGGTGAAGGAGAAGAAGGATCGCGTCGAGGACGCGCTCAACGCTACCCGCGCCGCGGTCGAAGAAGGCATCGTCGCCGGCGGCGGCGTAGCGCTGCTGCGCGCCAAAAAGGCGATCGGTAAGCTGCGCAGCGACAATGCCGACGTGCAGGCCGGCATCAATATCGTGCTCAAAGCGCTCGAAGCCCCGGTGCGGCAGATCGCCGAGAACTCCGGCTTCGAAGGCTCGATTGTTGTCAACAAGATCCTGGACAACAAATCGGAGACTTACGGGTTCGACGCCCAGAGCGAGGACTATGTCGACATGTTCGACAAGGGGATCGTCGATCCGGCCAAGGTCGTGCGCGCCGCGCTGCAGGATGCCGCTTCGGTCGCCGGCTTGTTGGTGACCACGGAGGCCATGGTCGCCGAACTACCCAAGGAGAAGCCGGCTATGCCCGCGATGCCGGGCGGCGGCATGGGTGGCATGGACTACTGAACGAGAGCTGATTTTCGCATCGAACCGTGAACAGTGCGGCGCGGCACCCCGGTGTCGCGCCGCAATGTTTTGGCCCGATGTCACCCTGACGTTGTGTCGGCGGACACGTGCCAAGCGGGCCCTTGGCCCCTCAATGGTTACCGTGCCAGGAGCGGCCGCACCTGAGCTGAGATGAATATTTCTCATCTTACAATCGCCCCCTTTGCGGCGTCACGGACGGCGGGCGAGCGGAAGGGATTATCCCACTGCGACAGGCTTTTCTCTGTGGTTATAACGATTAAAAACTAGCTCGGAAGTGACGCCGGGGGTTCGGAAGCAGAGATGAGTTTTTTGCGCATATAAGTGGAAATAAATTCACCTATACGCTCGTAAACTACGGTAGAGTCACGCGAATTTGAAGAGCCGTTTCTCACGTACTCGTTTAGTTCGAATTTGGTCCTCACCCAGACCAAGAGCGTTTTTCACTCCCAGCTAAAACTCGGCCCGAGTGCCTGCCGTAAACGAATGAGCGCGGCGCGCGCCGCAAGGGCATCGGCAGCAAGCCGCGCGAGCGGTGACATTTGCGAGGGCCGCGCCAAAATCTCCCGCACCATAGCGCTGACATCTGTGCTGCCGCCCGGCGCCATGGCCAGCAAAGCCACCGGCGGTAATGACCGATGTGCGGGATCAACGATGACCCGTAGCGCCGCGAAAGCCAATCCATGCGCGGCGGCAAGCCTGGCAACCAAGTGCGATTCCATGTCGACCGCTACGGCACCCGTGCGCGCATGCAGTTTGTGCTTATCAACCGGATCCGAAACGACGGAATTGACCCCCACGATCGAGCCATGACGCGCCTGCGGAATGATGTCGGCGAGCTTGCGCGACCACAGCGGATCGGTCGGCCGCAGTGCTGGATAGTCGACGATCGCCGACGCCACCACGCAGTCCCCGGGCAATAGATTGGGCGCCAGTCCGCCGGCGACGCCAAAGCTGATGATGCCGCGGCACCCGGCGCCAATCGCAAGCTGCAGCAGGTTGGAGGTGTCACTGCCCCTGCAGACCAGTACGCCTGGACCGGCTGCGATTCGCGCTTCGAAGGCCAGTCCCACCAAAGCAATCACCGAGCGCTCTGAGAGAGCAGCAAGGTCAAGGGCGATGTCGGGCTCCGGCAACGACCTCACTGATGCCGCACCATGCCCATCCACATCGAAGTCGGGACAGCTCCAGGCTTCGCTCCAGATTTCTCTCCGAGCTTGGCGCCACCGGGTCTGCGGCTGCGAAATGCTGAGAAAAGCAGGCCACGACCAGGAATATTTATTCGACATAGTCGAATCCAGCCTAGGTAATCGACCGACTGTTGCCAAAGGCTTCGCCAACGCTGCGATAGCGGTCGTATCCGGACCCGGTTCGCTTGGCTGGCTAGGCCACTTCTTCGCGCGCGAAACCGTAACGCCGCCGCAATTCCCGGCGCGATAAAAACACCAGCGTGCGATCGCGCCGCAGCGTGTCGGCCCGAAGCGCCGCCGCATTGCGCGCAAGTACCATCATCGAGATCAGGATGTTCTCGCCGAACCAATGCATCTGTTGGCGGAAAGAACACGAATTCGCCGCGGCGATTCGTTCAAAGCCGAAGCGGCTAACAAAGCGCACCAGCTGAGCGCTCCGCTCCATGGGCTCTAAGCTCATTTTGGCGCAAATCGCCGCCACGTCGTCCAGATCGTGCCTACCATCCAGAAAACGTGCCAGCTCCCGCAGTGAGAGCTCGAAGGCCTGATTGACGCGGCGAGCCCATGCAAGCGTTGGTCCCTCCTCCGCAAAACATGGAAACTGCTCGTTCCAGACGTGAAGATTGGCGATCCGGTCGCCGCTGTGAACACATGTGCCGTCGGACAGCACATAATCATCGGCACTAGAAGCGAGCTGGATGCGAAATAGGCACTCGGGTGAATTGGTGTATTCGATGACGCCGTGGCGAAGCCGCAGGCGATCGTCCAATGCCGCGACCATTGCTTCCAACCACGGGAATTGCCTAACGTCCCCGCCCTGAAGGTGTTTGATGCCGGTTTCCATAGGGCAGTCCGCGCACCCCAGCTAAAAAACCTTCAGCCGGCAAAAAAGTTTCGTCATCTTTCGGACATAACGCGAGCGATGAGAAGTCACTCAAATCTTTGCACTTATTTGCTTCCCAGCATTTCTTTTGTCGGTTCGTCGCAGAGCAGCGCAAGAGTGACCTGACATAGGCCAGGAGCCCGGCGATGACGAAAGGCGGCAGAATTTATTTCGTAAAGAACGAGCGCAATTGCGATCAGGACGAAGATCGTTGTCTGTGTGGAAATCCTGCCGACATGCTCATGATCGCGAGTGCGAGCGGAGGGCTTATCGCGCTTGGGATTGGCGCTCGTGGAATCCGGCTTATGCAATCCAATTCCTGCGATCCGACTACGCAGCCCGGCTCATGGGTAGGTACGACCTTTCCAGCTGACGCGGCCCGACAGGCGGCGCCGCACGCTGTCAATCGCCATGAGTGCGCCGACGGAATAGCCAAGCGGAAATAATAGGCCGTACCAGCCGGGAATCCCGAAATAGACGGCGCCCGCAATGTGCAAGCCGAATGCCGCGGCGGAGCCGAGCCCCGCAGGGATCAATGCAAAACAGGCGTTAGTTTGACCCGAGGAGCAATGCAATGCGCCGCTCAGCGGGACGAGCCACGCCGCCCAAGCGAGCGCGATCGCCGCGGCGGCAATCGTGATCGTCCGCAGCGGCCCGCCGAGCATTTCGCTTAAATTCTTGGTGATGCCGATCCATAAGGTGGACCAGCCGCGATACATGCGCGTCGACAATAACGTACGACCGTCTTGAAGGATGGCATGGCCGCCAGCGCGCTTGAGGTGGCGTGCCAGCATCAAATCCTCGCAGATTGCGTTACGCACGGCCGCGTGCCCGCCGACGGCTTCATAGTCAGAGCGGCGCACCAGCATGAACTGGCCAGTCGTCGTCACCTCGCCGCCATGCCGCGCCTGCACGGTTCGTAGATCTTGACAGAAAGCGAGCAGATAAAGCCCGCAAGGCATCACTAAACGCTCGGCGAAGCTATGCAGCTCATGGCGCGGGGCGAGCGACAGCAGATCAAGGCTTGCGGTACCGACGGCCGCGATCGCGCCAGCAATCAGCGCCGGCTCGGCCCAGACGTCGGCATCCATGAAGCACAGCCAAGCGGTGTCTTCGCCCACGGCGCGCGCGCCAATCCAGCACGCATGGGATTTTCCGACCCAATGCGGCGGCAATGGCGGACTGCGCAACACCGTGAGCTGCGGATAGGTTTGGGCCAAAGCTGTCGCAATCGCGAGTGTCGCGTCGCAGGAGTGATCGTCGACAACGACGATGCGCAGATGCGAGGTTGGATAAGTTTGAGTGACGAGGCTGCGCAAACAGCGGCCGATATTGGCGGCCTCGTCGCGCGCGGGGACGATCACCGCCACTTTTGGCGCGTCATCGGCCGGCGGCGATTCGGCTGGCTCGAGCCTTGGCAACAAACCGCGCTGCCGGGAAGCCCGCACGATCAGCCAATTCACGATCCCAAGCCAGATCGACGACAACAAAAGGTCCAAGGTTCCACCGGGTGGCTGCAATTGGGCTTCGCTTCGCTGCCTCAATCCACGTCGGTTCCTTCGGGTTCCGCACCGATCATTGTCCGCCTCTCCCGCCTCACGAACATCGTGTTCGCTCGCCCGTTTTCAGATGTGCCGCGCGCGCGTAAGGGTGGCAGATTCCCCAAACGCGACTCGCTTCGATGCGGAGAGCGATCGGCGCGACCCGGACTGACGACCGCTGAATTCTTCTGGCGGGCCACCAGCTGGAAGGAAATCTGATTGCGCCGCTCATTCAGCGCCAGCTTATTTTCACTCCGCCAGCGGTCATGCTTCTGGCCATCGTCACCGTGCTATTCGTATTCGGCGGTTTCCGGCCCGATCGCGGTGATCATTTTTGTTGCGGTCAATAAACTCTATGTTCGCGACAGCCTCGGCGAACGGAAAGTGCTTCCTGGTGAAGCAGCCGAATAGCGGGCTTTCGCGGCTAAAGCGAAATGATTTTAGAGCAGCCGCTCAGTTCGTCATCAACCGGAAGCGCAGCGGGGCGGCGCCTAAAAGTTCGACAACCTCGCCTTCGCGTTGAAAGTTTGTGACACCCAACAGCGCCGTCAAAAGATCGGCGTCTCGCGCTTGACGCTCCGGCTCGCATTGGGAGGTCCGCTGATCCTGGAGGACGATCGTGATTGAATTGTCGCCGACCACCGCTTCGCCACGCGCGCTGGCGCACCACAGGTCGATCGAAGTGGCCCCGTCCTCTGCGATTTCGAGCATCGGAACGCGTTTGGAACCGCGCATCGGCGCGGCGTCGAGCATGAGCGTGGCGCCGAACGGAAATGGGTCGCTCGCCGCCGCCAGCGGCGGCGCGACCGCAAGAAGAAGGAGCACTAGAAGGGCACCACAGAAATGCATGATCATTCTCCGCGAACACGCCTTGGCGCTCACGAGGGTGGCCGCCGTTCTGAGCATAGGGCGTTCGATCTCTTCCGGGTTCGTGAAAAATGCGCATGGCCGGGACAAGCCCGGCCATGCGGCATTGGTTGAAAGGTGCAGCGCGGCTTTGCCGTGCGAAATGCGCTATTTCGGCAGCACCGCGATGCTCGGGAAAAAGAAGTAACACGCGATCCCGATCAAGACGAGATAGGCCAGCAGGACCAGCGTCCAGCCGAAATTATGGCGAATGACTTCGCCTTCGTTGCGGACGAACTCGCTGGTGGAAACGCCGACGCTGGCGGTTTGCGGCGCTATCGGCTTACCGAT
>Ga0310910_10000073_pt1 | contig 41038 bp, 38 predicted proteins | sample GREbulkMGHF172_FD_203448 | JGI IMG/M metagenome (GOLD analysis project Ga0310910, IMG submission 203448) | Lab enrichment of tropical soil microbial communities from Luquillo Experimental Forest, Puerto Rico - GRE.bulkMG.HF172 | ecosystem: Environmental > Terrestrial > Soil > Tropical forest >... | reverse complement strand
AGCAATACAAATCATTTGTCTTCCTGGCTCGGCTCGCCGCCGATCTCGGGTTCGACTGCCTCTGGTCGGCCGAGCACCATTTCAACGACTACTCGTTCGTGCCGGATAACCTGCAGCTGATGACGTATCTGACGGCACTGTGTCCCAATATCGATCTGGGCACTGCGGCCGTCATCCTGCCATGGCACGATCCGCTGCGCGTCGCGGAGCAGGCCGCGGTGCTCGACATGCTCAGCAAGGGCCGGCTCCGCCTCGGCCTCGGGCGCGGCCTTGCACGGCGGGAGTTCGCCGCTTTCCGACTGAGCATGGATGAATCCCGGGAGCGCTTCGATGAAGCGGCTCCGATGATCGTCAATGCATTGAAGACCGGGTTTATCGAGGGCAACGGCAAATTTTACAAGCAGCCGCGCACCGAGATTCGGCCACGCCCACAATACCCCTTCGACGGACGCATCTACGCCGTGGCATCAAGCGAGGACTCGATCGATTCTGCCGCCAAGCTCGGAGCCCATATCGTCATGTTCGCCGACCGTCCGTGGGAAATGCGCCTGCCGGCCATCGAGCGCGGCCGCGGGCTACACCGCAAGTACCACGGCACCGAGCCGCCCCAAGTAATGATGACCGAGTTCTGCGTGTGCGGCACTAATCTCGCAGAAACCGAAGAAGAAGCACGCAAGTATCAGGGTAAATTTGTCGAGAGCAATTTCTACCATTACGAGTTCCTCGGTGAGCACTTCAGGACGGTGAAGGGCTATGACGCCTATCAGCAGAAGGCTGAGATCGCGCGCAAGGGCGGCATCGAGGGCGCCGTCGCTGGGTTCATGCAGGCCGCGAGTTGGGGAACGCCTGACAGGATCCTGCGCGGTCTCGAAGAGCGGCGGAAGATCATCGGCGATTTCGAACTCAACGTCGCCTTCCGCTTTGGCGGCATGCCCAACGAGGTGGCCGAGCGCGGCCTGAAGATCTTTGCCAGGGAGGTGCTCCCGGTGCTCAAGGCGCTACCATCGACCAAGGTTCGGGAGGCAGCCGAGTGAGGTTTGCCGCCGTATCCTCACGACACTTCAAACATTATTAGAAGATCCGAAATGTCGGCACGCACCTCCGAACCCGCGACATTTGACGCGATCGTCGTCGGCGCCGGGGTCGGGGGTCTCCGCGCGATCCATCGCTTGCGCAAACTGGACCTCAAAGTGCGAGCTTTCGAGGCCGGCGGCGGGGTTGGCGGCACCTGGTACTGGAACCGCTACCCGGGATGTCGCTGCGACGTCGAAAGCCTGGAGTACTCCTATTCCTTCTCGGACGAGTTGCAGCAGGAGTGGCATTGGCCCGAGCGTTACGGCACGCAACCCGAGATCCTGCGTTACATCGACCATGTGGCCGATCGTTTCGACCTCAGACGCGACATCGAGTTCAATACCCGGGTTAAACAGGCGGTCTTTGACAGCGACACAAACACGTGGACGGTAACGACTGACAAAGGCACTGCAGTAACCGCGCGCTTTTGCGTTATGGCGACGGGCAACCTATCGACACCTCGGACGCCGAATTACCCTGGTCTGCAGAGCTTTAAGGGGAAGTGGTATCACACCGGTTTATGGCCCCATGAAGGGGTAGATTTCACCGGATTGCGAGTAGGTGTGATCGGAACCGGCTCATCGGGTGTCCAATCGATACCCATCATCGCAAAGCAGGCGAAGCATCTTTACGTCTTTCAACGGACGGCCAATTTCAGCCTGCCGGCGCGTAACGCGCCAATGAATCGCGACAAAGAGAGCGCTCATAAAGCGCACTACCCCGAGCGCCGCCGCGCTGCTTTCGATACGCCATTTGGAATTGCCGGCTATCCGGCGCCCGTGAAGTCCGCGCTCGATGCTACCGAAGAGGAACGGCTGTGCGCCTACGAGGCAAAATGGGCCGAGGGCGGCAGCATCAGTTTTCTGTACTCATATACCGATCTGTTGATCAACAAAGAGTCCAACGAAACGGCGTCAGAGTTTGTGCGCCGGAAGATCCGCGCCACTCTCAAGGATCCCAAGACAGCCGAGCTGCTGTGCCCCAATGATCATCCGATCGGCACCAAGCGGCTCATCCTCGATACCGACTATTATGAGACTTACAATCGCGACAACGTCACATTGGTAGATATCCGGAGCAGGCCGATTGAAGAAATCACCTCGACCGAGCTGCGCACTGCAGATATCGACTACGCGCTCGATGCAATCGTTTTTGCAACCGGCTTCGATGCGATGACAGGGGCAATGAAAGAGATCGACATTCACACGGATGCCGGAATGTCAATCAGGGAGAAATGGGAACACGGCCCTCGCACCTACCTGGGGATCATGATCGCCGGGTTTCCAAATCTATTTATGATCACCGGCCCGCAGAGCCCTGGCGTCAAGAGCCAGATGATATTGGCTTGCGAGCAGCACGTCGATTGGATCGCTGATTGCATTCAGTACTTGCGCGATCATGCGTTCTCGCGCATCGAGGCGGAGGAGGATGCCGAGGACGCTTGGGTGCGGCACAACAACGAGGTCGCCGATCGCACGCTCTATCCGTTGGCGAACTCATGGTATGTCGGCGCCAACATTCCGGGAAAACCTCGTGTCTTCATGCCGTATGTCGGCGGGGTCGCCGCATACAAGAAGAAATGTGACGAGATTGCCGCCAGCGGCTACGAAGGCTTCCGTATGGGTGTTTCCGTTCAAGATCAGCGGCTTGCGGCAGATTGAGATGTTCTGCGGTAGTCAGGGGACTTGGCGTCTCGTCTGCCACACGTTCAGAGGCTCAGCGCAGGTATTTGTTGAACCAGTCCAGCGTGCTCTGCCAAGCCTCCTTTGCCGCGGCTTCGTCGTAACGGGGAGTCGTATCGTTGTGGAAACCGTGATTGGCGCCTTTATAGATGTGAGCCTCGTGCGGCACCTGGGCCTCCGTTAACGCGGCGTCGAAAGCCGGCCATCCATCGGTGATCCGCGTGTCGAGCTCACCGTATTGCGCATTGATCGGCGCCGTGATTTTTACGGCATCGGCGGCGCTCGGTTGAGCTCCGTAGAATGGCACTCCGGCCGCCAGATCCGAACCCATCCGGACCGCCAGCTGATTGACGACGCCACCGCCGAAACAAAAGCCAACGGCGCCGAGCTTACGCGTGCTCTCCGGAAGCGCTCTCAGCCAATTTGCCGCTGCGAGGAAATCTTCCGTCATCTTGGTGCGGTCGAGTTTGCCGAAAAGCGCGAGCCCCTTCTCGTCATCCCCTGGGTAGCCGCCGAGAGAAGTGAGTGCGTCGGGCGCGAATGCGATGAAATCGGCGACGGCCAGCCGTCGTGCGACATCTTCAATGTACGGGTTGAGCCCACGATTCTCGTGGATAACGAGAACCGGGGGGAGCTTGGCCGCATTTGCCGGCCGGACCAGATAGCCTTTGATGCTTCCGTTGCCCTGCGGCGATGGCACGGCGGCCGTTTCGGCTTTGATCCGCTTGTCGTCGGGCCGAATTTGTATCGCCCATGCATAGTTCGGCTTTAGCATCTGGAAAAGCGATGTGGCAGTTGCCCCGGCCATCGCAAATTTCTGAGCTTTGTCCAAGAATTGGCGGCGGCTGATCCCGCCATGCACATAGCGGTCGAACAGATCCAACAGCTCCTGCCGGAAATCCGACGCCTTCTTGCGATGCATATGCCCTCTCCCTGGCAGCGGGTACTGAGAGTCCCCCTGAGGCGGATGAGTGGTTTTACTCCTAAGGACAATACCCCATCGACTTTATTCCATGGCAGTCCCGCTTTCCGCTTTCAGTGCCGTCCCGCGAGGGGCACGCCTGAGGCCTGCCACCCCGGCGACAGTGCGGCCGCTAAGCGGCATTGCGCTCGGCTCCGGAATTAGCCATTTCCGCCTTACGCATCTGCGCTTTGCGCATATGATGGCAGCCAGTAGACAGCCGACAAGCTGGGTAGGCACAGATGATGGCCGCGACCGCGATCGAGGCATGGGACGAGCGATGGGCAACGCCGGAGGGCCGTGACGACTGGCTGGTGCCGGACCCGGCGGTCGCGGCGCTGGTGCCGGTGCTGAAGGCGCGCGGAACGCAGCATGTGCTCGACCTCGGCTGCGGCATCGGCCGTCACGCGCTGCTCTTCGCCGAGCACGGCTTTGCCGTCGAGGCGATCGACGGTGCCCCAGCCGGCCTCGACTTCGTTCGCCGCGCAGCGGCCGCGCGAGGCCTTCAGCTGAGCCTGAGGCAGGCCGATGCCGACGCGCTTCCCTTCCCCGACGAGAGTTTCGACTATGTGCTGTCGTGGAACGTCATCTTTCACGGCACGATGGGCGATGTCGGCCGCCGTCTCGCCGAAATCTGGCGCGTCCTGAAGCCCGGCGGGCTCTACCAGGGTACGATGTTGTCGAAGCGTGATGCGCAATTCGGCCGCGGCCGGCCGGTCGCCCCGAACACCTTCATACGCGGCAGCGACCCCAAAGCGCACCCGCACTACTATTGCGACCTGGCCGGTCTTGCCGCGCTCTTTGCCGGCTTCGAGCTTCTGTCGCTGACGCAGGAGAAGCAGCGCCGCCCTGGCTCCTGGCACTGGCACATCCTCGCCGAACGTCACTGAACGGGCAGATCCATGCACCGGATGATGACGCTGGTCGCCTTTCTGCAGGCGCAGAACTGCTCCAACCTGCCGGGATCGTGGCGCCACCCGTCGACAATGCTCGATTTTCCGACACCGGAATACTACCAGCGTATCGCCCGCACCCTGGAAGACGGCAAGATCCAGATGGCTTTTTTTGACGACCGTCTGGCGCTTCCCGATCTCTATACCGGCCATCATGCCGAGGCGGTCGCGGCGGGTGTGTGCGCAGTCAAGATGGACCCCGCGACCATCCTGATGACGATGGGGATGGTGACGCAGCGGCTCGGGCTCGGAGTGACCTACTCCACCACCTATTACGAGCCGTTTCATGTCGCCCGCCTCTTCGCGACGATGGATTTGATGCTGAAAGGTCGAGCCGCCTGGAACATCGTGACCTCGCTCAACCGCGCCGAGGCGGCCAATTTCGGCCGGGACGAGCATATGGGGCACGACGCCCGCTACGACCGGGCTGAGGAGTTCATGGAAGTGGTGCTCGGGCACTGGAACACCTGGGAGGACGACGCGCTGATCCTCGACAAGGCGAATAACCGCTTTGCCGATCCGGCCAAGGTGCATCGGCTCGATCATATCGGCCGGTACTTCCGGTCGCGCGGGCCGTTCAGCGTGCCGCGCTCGCCGCAGGGGCATCCGGTGCTGATCCAGGCCGGCCAATCCGGCAGGGGCCTCGCCTTTGCCGCGAAATGGGCAGAGGTGGTGTTTGTGATCTACCACTCGTTCGAGGACGCCAAGAAGGAATATGCCTCGTTCAAAGCGGCAGTCGCCGCCGCCGGGCGCGATCCCGCCCGCGTTCATGTGGCGCCGGCCTGCTATGTCTGCGTCGGTGAAAGCGAGGCGGTGGCGCAGGAAAAACGCGCGGTAATCGAGGCGACGGCGCGGGATGTGGACGCTCTGGTCCTGCTCTCCGAAGTGCTGAATTACGACTTCGCGAAAAAGCCGCTGGATGAGCCGTTCAGCGACGAAGAACTGGCCGAACTGTCCTTTCAGGGTTTCCGCGACCGGGTGATCCGGCACTCCGGCAAAAAGAACCCGACAGTGCGCGATTTCATCACTGTCTCCGGGCGCGGCACGGTCAAGGAGCACGCGATGTTTTGCGGCAATCCACAGCAGGTTGCCGATCAAATGGAGGAATGGTTCACAGCACCAGCCTGCGACGGGTTCGTGCTGGCGGCGTCGAGCATACCGGGCGCCTATGATGACGTGGTGCGGCTGCTGGTGCCGGAGCTGCAGCGCCGTGGTTTGTTCCAAAAGGACTATGCCGGCCCGACATTGCGCGACAATCTTGGGTTGGCGATACCGCGGGCCGCTGATTGGCACGCGGCGCGCCGCGCGCCGGTAGGATGACAGCCGATATGAGAACAGCCCTTCAGCCGTTGCGCAGTTTTCTGTTTGCACCGGGCAACCATACCCGCCGCGTCGCCAATGCATTGTCGCTCAATGCCGACGCGGTCATTCTCGACCTCGAGGACGCGGTCGCGACCGCCGAGAAACCCGCCGCCCGCGATGCCGTCGCCGCGGCGCTGTCGCAACCGCGCCAATCCCTCCTCTATGTTCGAGTCAATGCCGCCGACACCGAGTTCTGCTACGGCGACCTGGTTGCGGTCGTCCGCCCGGGCCTCGACGGGATCATCCTGCCAAAGGTCGAAAGCGCGACCGCGCTCGCCACGATCGATTGGCTCCTGGCGCAATTGGAACGCAATCATGACCTGGCGCCTGGGGCGATCGATCTGATCCCGATCATCGAGACGGCGGGTGGTCTCAGCAACCTCGACGCAATCCTCGCAGCCGGCACGCGCGTCAGGCATGTCGCGTTTGGTGCGGGTGATTTTACTCTCGACGTGAACATGGCGTGGAGCCGCAGCGAGGCAGAACTGGGCTTTGCCCGCGCGCGGATCACCACTGTCTCGCGCGCCGCCGGCATCGAGGCACCGCTTGACACGGTTTGGGTCGATCTCGCGGACGAAGAGGGGCTCGAAATCTCCGCTCGCACCGCGCTGGGCTTTGGCTTTCAGGGCAAGATGTGCATTCACCCGAAGCAGATCGCGCCCGTGCACCGGGTCTTCACGCCGAGCGAAGCGGAGATCGCCTCCGCCGAACGCGTTGTCGCCGCGTTCGCCGAGGCGGAAGCGGCGGGCAGTGCGGCGATCCAGCTCGATGGCAAATTCATCGACTACCCGATCCTCTACCGGGCACAGCGAGTCTTGGAGAAAATCGCGGCCATCCGCGCGAAGGAAGAGCGGCGATGACTCGAGCAGCGGGTCCGCTTGGCGGGGTCACCATCCTCGATTTGTGCAGCTATCTCGCCGGCCCTTACGGCTGCACTCTGCTCGCCGATCTCGGCGCCTCGGTGATCAAAATCGAATCGCCGCAAGGCGACATGCTGCGCCAGTTTCCGTCGAGCCTTGCCGGGGAAAGCCGGTTTTTTCTTGGCACCAATCGCGGCAAGCGCGCGCTGGCACTCGATCTGAAGCAGCCCGAGGGGCTTGCCGTCCTCCATCGCATGGTGGAGACGGCCGATGTGCTGGTCGAGAATTTTCGTCCGTCGGTGCCGGCCAGGCTCGGCATCGATTATCCGCGGCTAAAAGCGATCAATCCGCGCCTCGTCTATTGCGGACTGACCGGTTACGGTGACAGCGGGCCGCTCAGCGAGAAGGGCGGGTTTGATCAGGTTCTGCAATGCCTGTCCGGCATTGCCGTGTTTCAGGGTGCTGCGGCCGGCACGCCGCAAGTGGTGCTGGGCTCGGTGCTCGATTATTTCACCTCGGCGTTGCTCGCCTATGGCGTTGCCGCTGCGCTTTACCACCGCGAGCGCAGCGGCCGAGGCCAATATCTGAGCCTGTCGCTACTGCGCAGCGCGTTAACGATCCAGGCCGGGCGTTTTGTCTGGGCGGAGAGCGAGGGCCGCGAAGTCGTGCGCGATTCCGGCACCGGCGGGCTCACCGGCATCCATCCCACCAACGAGGGCTGGCTCTATATTTCGGTTCACTCGAACCATTTCTTTGCGGCTCTGTGCGAGCTGATCGGTCGGCCAGAGCTGGCGCGCGATCCGCGCTGCGCGACGATGCGCAGCCGGGCCGCGCATGCCGGCGAGCTCGTCCCCGAATTGCGTTCGGCGCTCGCCGCGCGCCCCGCACTCGAATGGGAAGAGCTCTTCGGCGAGCGGGTGCCTTGCGCCGCGGTGCGCCCGATCGAGGACATGTTCGACCATCCGCAGGTGCTCGCCGAGGATCTTGTCGCGACCCTCGATCATCCGCAGGTCGGCCGCTATCGCGCGATGAAGGGGCCGGTCAAATTCACTGACACATCGGGACCGGCGCCAACACCGGCCCCGACCTTCGGCCAGCACAGCGACGAGATCCTCACTGCCTGCGGCTATTCCGCCGAGGAGATCGCGGCCTTGCGGCGGAGCGGTGTCGTGCTCTAGCACCGGGGTCCGTAGCGGCTGAGGAGAAGGAGAGATCGATGCCAAGGCTCGCAGGCAAAGTGGCCTTCATTACGGGCGCCGGTAGCGGGATCGGCCGCGCCACCGCAATCCTGTTCGCCGTCGAAGGCGCAAAGGTCGCTATTGCCGAGATCGACACAACGGCCGGCGAAGAAACTGCTCACCTGGCTGGAAACGAGGCAATCGCGATCCATGCCGATGTGACCGACCCCGACAGCCTGCAAGCGGCGATCCGCACAACCGTCGAGAAGTTCGCCCGTCTCGACGTGCTTCATAACAATGCCGGCGGCTCTACCGCGCAGGACGACACGGCGGTCAACGCGCCGCTCGATGAATTCTGGCGCGCGATCAAGCTCGATCTTTACGGCACTTTTCTTGGGTGCCGGTTTGGCATCCCCGAGCTGATCAAGGCGGGCGGCGGTTCGGTGATCAACATGAGCTCGAACGTCGCATTGATGGGGGTCGCCGGCCGCGATTGCTATACCGCGGCAAAGGGCGGGATCTCCGCAATCACCCGGTCGCTGGCTGTCGCCTATGCGCCGCAAAGAGTCCGCGTCAATGCGATTGCGCCTTCGGCGACGATGACCGAGCGGGTCAAAAAGCTAATTGCCGGAAATGCCGCGCTGACGGAACTTGCGGACTCTCATCTGCTCGGGTTGATCGAGCCCGGCGATATCGCAAACATGGCGCTTTATCTCGCCAGTGACGAATCTCGCATGGTCACAGGCCAGGTTCTGCCGGTTGACAGTGGGGTAACCATCTCTTGATGAACTAGCGTACCTGATGAGGCGTGCTTCTGCCTGGATACCGAGTATCAAACGGAGTTGGCGTAGTAATGATGCCGGAGATAGTACAGGGTAGAGTGGGTTGAGTAGTGCGAAACCCACCATCTCGGGGATCTCGCGGCCTTGAACCGCGTCATCGCCACTGCCATCGCGACATTGACCTGAAAAGGAGCATTGCCGCTGGCCGGTTCGCACCATGGCATGAAGCGCATTTCAATCTCGCCTATCGCTGGTTTTGCCGCTATCCAACAATTTTGCTCGGGGGACCGCCAACCTCTTAAGTACGACATCGACAGGCAACTTTTTTTATATCGACAGATACGCGGCCCGTAAGAGCTTTCGACTGCGGTGCGACAGCGGCGTTGGAGCACTGGGTGATACATCCCCCGTCGCCGGTCCCAGCAAGGCATCCGTCGTCGCATGTGATTGTGCAGCTCGAGTCATCCGGCGATGTGCACGTCTCAGCAAATGCTGAGAGAGCGACAAATCCGATTCCAACCAAGGTCGCGAAAAACAACACCGACATCCTCATTCGTTCCTCCGCGAGCGATTTGGCGCAACTGCTCGCAGGGTAGTACGAGGGAACCAGTCCGGCGTGCAACCGCCCATAAGCTCCCTGCCTCATCGCCTGTACCGGGCACCCCGATCTCGGGTTTCGGTTTTCGTGGGAAAGCCGGATCAACGGGTTACTGGTTGCAAAAGATATGGCCGAGATTCACCCACTATCACGCTGACCGGTTCAACGCGAATCCCGACGGCACTGCGCTCACTGATAAAGGTACATCCCTCCGCAATCCGCCTAACGACATCTTCGGGTGTTGATATCGGTGCCCTGCCCTCCTCCCCTTGACACGCGGCCGGCCGGTCTTAATGCGCAAACTCCCGTTAGGTTAGGCCTCGTCGGCCTTACGCCTGTGCTGCCCGGACGTGCGCGGCCAGCAATGACGGCAACCGCGCAGGGTCGCCACGCGCCATGCCGCATTCGGTCGCAACGCCGTCGACGCGTGCGTGCCGCCGCGCCGCGGCAATCCGCGCCGCATCGCCCGCCGCATCGTCGTAATGTACCAGCCCGAGATAGAGCTTGGTCTCGGGATGCAGACGCAGATTGTCGAGCGGTGCGAAATAGGCGTCGTCGGTGCGGCCCTTTGGCGCCGGCATATGGAAGAACTGGATCGCGCGGGCAACACCGGCGCTGGTGGCATTTGCGATCTCAACCATGATCGCCATGTCGTTAGGCTGCACGCAATGCTCGTCCGCCGGACTGCCGTAGCAGAGATGATAGCCGAGCTCGATCGCGGTCGGCACCGCTTCGCCGATCCGGGTCAGGACATCGATCGTTTCGGTTCGGAAATCGACTGGTCCCGGTTCGTAATATCCCTCCCAGGCCAGCACCTCCTGGCACACATCCCATTGCAATGCGATGCGGTCGTTCGGTGTCTCAGCGGCGATTTTGACGACCTCGCCGATTAAATGCCGGGTTAGCGCCGGCAGCAGCACCGGCCGGTCGGACGGCACCATGTTGTTGTAAGTCGGCGCAATAGGCGTCGGCAGCGAGATCTGAAATTTGACCGACGCGGGAATGACGCCCTCGCGCTGCAACCGCTCGAACAACTTCCACGATGCGATCGCCATATCGGCATAGCCGGTCTCGAATGTGCTAGGATCTGGCGTCGCGCCGGGTTTGATGCGTAAGCGGGGAATTTCGCGCAACAGCTTGCCGTCCCATTGCGTGAATTTGAAGGGCGGCACGTCAGTGGCGACCTCGATCGCCGGGTGATCGGCGAGCACCTGTTGCAAAAAGCGAATCCAGGTTTTGCGTATGCCGGTCTCGCCATCGGGCAGACGCTTCAGGTACGGCCCGGTGGTTTGGGCCAGTCTGCAGAATACGGTTTCGGCGTCGGGCAGCGGAATGCTGCCGACAAAGTGAACGATCGAGGGTTCGGTGCGATCTTCGGCCATGGCGTCCTCCTGGAGATCGGTTCTGATCGTTCATCCTAACTTAAACCTTTCCCGACGGCGGCCGTACACTTTGGTGGCGTGATAGCCGAGATCGATCTTTGGCGGCGCGGTTGATGCTTAGTGATGACGCGAGAAAGCGCTTGAGAAAAGCGCCGCTCAATCGATCTGCGAGCAAGATCAACTTCTTCATGTCGGTGCCGGTGCTGGTGGACGGCAGCGCTGGCATTGGCGACGGGGTCTCACAACCCGGCAGCTACCTCGAATTACGCGCCGAGCGGGACGCCCTCGCCGTCCTGTCGAACTGCCGCAAATGCACAACCCCCAACGGCTACAACCCGACGTCAATCCAGGCGGTGATCTATCGGCCGTAACCGCAAGGCTGGCACTTGTCCGCGCCATCCACTGGCTCTTAAACTCAGCTCAAGGGCTGAGGGTTACCGGAGAACGGGACATGCAAGGCCGCAGGGCGGAGCTGTTGCAGCGGATTGAGAGCGACCGCGAGGTGTTGCTCGATTTCTTGCGCGACTTTATCCGCTGCCCGAGCCCGAACCCGCCCGGTGACACCCGCGAGGCGGCCGCTCACATCCGCTGGTTCCTGGAGAGGTATGGCGCCGAATATCGGGTGATCGCGCCCAACGAGATAATGCCGAACATCGTCGCGACGTTCGAGGCCGGGAAACCCGGGCGCCACTTGGCGCTAAACGGCCATATCGACTGCTTCCCGGTGGGCGACGGCGCCGGCTGGACGCACGATCCGTGGGGCGCCGAGCTGGTCGACGGCCAGATCTACGGGCGCGGCGCCTGCGACATGAAATGCGGCACCACCGCGTCGGTATTCACCTTTTTGTATTTGCGTGAATTGCGCGACGAGCTCCAAGGCCGGCTGACATTGTCGGCGGTGTCGGACGAAGAGACCTTTGGCCCCTACGGCGCCCGCTACCTCTCCGAGCACCATCCGGAGGTGTTTGGCGACACTTGTCTCAACGGCGAGCCGAGCAGTCCATGGACATTGCGCTTTGGCGAAAAAGGCCCGCTCTGGCTCGAATTCACCGTCCGCACCAAAGGCGCCCATGGCGCCTACACGCATGCCAGCAAGAGCGCGACGGCGATCACGGCGAAGATCATCGGCGCGCTCGAAAGACTGGAGGATATCCCGGCGCCCGAGGCGAGCAATCTCGCCGCGGCACTCGACCAGGCCGCCGACATCATCGACCGGGCTCAGGGCAAAGGTGCAGCGAGGAACACGCGGCGGGTCACGGTAAATCCGGGTGTCGTACGCGGCGGGCTCAAGGTCAACATGATCGCGTCGGACTGCACCTTTGAGGTCGATATCCGGCTGCCGATCGGGCTCGACGCGCCGCAAATCCGTGCCGAGATCGACAAGATCCTCGCGCTCCACCCGGAGGTCACCTATCGCCAGATCAACTACAATCCGCCGAGCTGGTGCGCTCCCGACACGGAGATGGCAGAGCTGGTGCGCGCCAACGCCAAGGAAATCGCCGGCATCGACCCGACTCCGATTGTCAGCCTCGGCGGCACCGACGCGCGGCTCTGGCGCTACAAGGATATTCCGGCGATTGTCTATGGCCCGTCACCGACCGGCATGGGCAGCGCCGACGAACACGTCACGGTCGACGAGTTCTTTCACGTCGTCAAATGCCACGTCCTCTCCGCTTACGACTACATGAGCCGGCCCACGTGATTAGGAGCCAGGAACAATGAGTGCCATCCGACTAACCACGACATTCGACGACGATGCGCCGCTGACGCCGGTGTACGGCACACCGATCGATCATCCCGGCGCCTGGAAAGCGGCCGACTTCACGACGTCGGCGGATTACACGATCGAGCTCGGCGCAACCCAGCTGGGCGACATCGAGCGCGCCGTGCGGCAGATAAAAGCGGCCGGCCTCGGCCTCGACGATTTGCGGCGCGAGCATTTCGAAGTTCCGTCACTGCGGCCGGTCATCGACGAGATCCGGCGCCAGATCGAGGATGGACGAGGCTTCGTTGTGGTGCGCCGCTTGCCGGTCGAGGATCATTCGAAGGACGAGATCGGCCTGATCTTCTGGGGGATCGGCACATATCTCGGGCGCGGGCTGTCGCAGAGCGTGCTCGGCGACCGGCTCGGCCACGTCAAGGATTTCAGCCGCGAGGACCCGCTGGCGCGCGCCTACCGCAACAAACAAGAGCTGTCGCCGCACACCGACAGAGCCGAGCTGGTTGGACTGGCGTGCTTACGGAATGCGAAGTCGGGGGGAGTGTCGCGGCTGACCAGCGCCCTCACGGTCCACAATGTGATGCTCGCAGAATATCCCGAAGCCCTCGAGCGCCTCTATCGCGGCTATGTCTTTCACCGGCGCGGCGAAGAGAAGCCGGGCGACCTGCCGTACACGCCGTATCGCGTGCCGGTCTATTCCAATACCGACAGTAAGGTCTCGGCGCGCTACGTCCGCACCTATGCCGAGGCGGGCGAGCCCGCGGCCGGGCGGCCGATGGGCGAGGCCGAGCTCGCGGTCCTCGACCGTTTCGAGGAGGTCACCAAACGGCCGGAGCTGATGCTGGAATTCACCTTGCAACCCGGCGAGATGTACTTCATCAACAACTACACGATCCTGCACGCGCGGACCGCGTTTGACGACGGCGACGCCGAGGACGACCGGCGCCGTCACCTGCTGCGCCTGTGGCTCGAAGTTCCTGGGATGCGGCCCGTCCATCCGCACATCCGAAGCGGCGGCATCGAGGCGGTGCCCGGTCGAAAACCCTCCTACGATTGGAGCAAACTGACGAAGAACCGCAACTGACATTGCGGCGAAAGGATAGGAGGGTGGCGGCCCGGTAAAATGGGATGCCCGCGCTCGCCTTTTGGGCTAACATGGCTGAGAGCCGATAATTTCGTCGGTCCATGCGGTTGGGGAGCGCCGCTTTGGCCACCGGACGCGTCGAACGTAGGCTGGCCGCCATTCTCGCCGCCGATGTTGCGGGCTATAGCCGGCTTATGGGCGCCGACGAGGAAGGAACGCTTGCGCGGCTCAAGGCGATCAGGCGCGAGCTGGCCGATCCCAGGATCAAGGAGCATCGCGGCCGGATCGTTAAAACCACTGGCGACGGCTTGCTGCTGGAGTTCGCCAGCGTCGTCGACGCAGTGCGTTGCGCCGTTGACGTACAGCACGCAATGGCGGAGCGAAACGCCGATGTGCTGCCGGATCAACGCATCGAACTCCGCATGGGGATCAATGTCGGCGACATCATCAAGGATGGGCGCGACATCCATGGGGATGGTGTCAATGTGGCAGCGCGTCTCGAAGGGTTGGCCGAGCCCGGCGGGATCTGCGTCAGCCGCGTGGTGCGTGATCAAGTACGCGACAAGCTCGAATTCTCGTTCGAGGACATCGGCGAGCAGCAGCTCAAAAATATCGCGCGGCCGGTCAGGGCGTACCGTGTGGTCACGGAGGCACGGCCGGCAATGTCCCAGGCCAGCGCCGCTCCTCCGCTCCCCGACAAGCCGTCGATCGCGGTGCTGCCCTTCGCCAATATGAGCGGCGACCCGCAGCAGGACTATTTCGCCGACGGCATGGTCGAGGAGATCATTACGGCACTCAGCCGCATCCGCTGGCTCTTTGTCATCGCCCGCAATTCGAGTTTTACGTACAAGGGCCAGAGCGTCGAGGTGAAGCAGGTCGGGCGCGAACTGGGTGTCCGCTATGTGCTCGAAGGCTCGGTTCGCAAAGCTGGGTGACGCGTGCGCATCACCGCCCAGCTAATTGACGCCCTTAGTGGGGCGCATCTCTGGGCCGACCGCTTCGACGGCTCGTTGGACGACGTCTTCGACCTTCAGGATAGAGTGGCAATCAGTGTCGCAGGCGTCATTGAGCCAACCCTGGAAGCCGCAGAAACACGACGATCCGCCGAACGGCCGACCTGCGACCTCACGGCCTACGATCTTTATTTGCGCGCCCTGCCACTCCACCTCTCTTTCGACAGAGCTCGGGTCATCGAAGCGCTGAGCTTGCTTCATCAAGCTATAGACCGCGATCCGCAGTTCGGTCCCGCTCTGGCACTGGCGTCATGGTGCCATGTCCAGCGCGAAACGCTCGGCCTCATAACGGATGCGGAAGCGAACAGGCGTGCGGGGCAAAACCTAGCGCAGCGGGCGCTGCAGGTAGCCGGCGATGACATCACTGTGCTCGCACCTGCGCTATTTTCGCTGGCGAGGTTTGGCGGCGATGTCGATGCCGCGATCACGGTGCTCGAAAGATCACTCGCGCGCAATCCGAGCTCTGCCCGCGGCGGGTATGTCACCGGGTGGCTGCATGCCTGGGCCGGGCAGGCGGACACCGCGATCGAACATTTTGAAACCGCCACGCGCTTGAACCCCCGCGACCAGGCGCCTTTTACCGAATATGCTATTGGTGTCGCGCTGGCCCTCGAACGGCGATTTTCCGAAGCGATCCCCAGGTTGCTGGCAGGCGTGCAACAGCTGCCCGGGTTTACTGCCATCCATCGCTTCCTCGCGCTGAGCTATGCTCATCTAGGCCGGCTCGACGAGGCGCGAGCCGCAACCGACAAGCTTCGTGCCATGGGGGTCAACCCGCGGCACTCGTTCGTCAAAGTGTTCCGTCGGCCGGAGCATCAGGAATTGATCGAATCCGGCTTGCGCCTGGCGATGGGTGAGGCGGAATGAACCAGACCCGCCGTCTGGCGGCGATCCCTCGCAGCCGATGTGGCGGGCTACTCCCGGCTGATCGGCGCCGACGAAGGCGGCACTCTCGAACGCCTCAAAGCGCTGCGCCGCGAGCTCCTCGATCCGAAATTCGCCGAGCACCGCGGCCGCCTCGTCAAGACCACCGGCGACGGGCTCTTGGTCGAGTTCGCCAGCGTGGTGGATGCACTGCGCTGTGCCGTCGAAGTGCAGCACGAAATGACCGGGCGCAACCCCGGCGCGCCGCCCGAGAACCGCATCGAGTTGCGCATCGGCATCAATGTCGGTGACATCGTCGTCGAGGATGGCGACATCTTTGGCGATGGCGTCAATATTGCCGCCCGCCTCGAAGGGCTGGCCGAGCCGGGCCACATCTGCGTTTCAGCGCGGGTGCAGGAGGATGCCGCCGGCAAGCTCGACCTGTTCTTCGAAGACATTGGCGAGCAGCGGCTCAAGAACATCGCGCGGCCCGTGCGCGTATACCGGGTGGTCACGGAGGCCCCCCGGGCAATACCCCAGGTCAGCGCCGATCCTCCCCTCCCCGACAAACCGTCGATCGCGGTATTGCCCTTTGCCAACATGAGCAGCGATCCCGAGCAGGAATTCCTCGCGGACGGCATCGCCGAGGACGTCATCACCGCGTTGTCGCGCTACCCCTCCTTGTTCGTGATTGCTCGCAACTCGTCCTTCACCTACAGGGGCCGCGCGGTCGACGTGAAGCAAGTCGGACGCGAACTTGGTGTACGCTACGTTCTCGAAGGCAGCCTGCGCAAATCGGGCGATCGCATTCGCGTCACGGCGCAATGTGTCGAGGCCCAGACCGGAAGCATGTCTGGGCCGAGCGCTACGACCGCGATCTCGCCGACATCTTCGCAGTGCAGGACGAAATCACTGAGGCGGCGACGATCGCTATTGCCCCGGCGATCGCCGATGCCGAGCGCCAGCGTGCCGTGCGCAGGCCGCCGGCAAACCTCGATGCCTGGGCCGCATATCAACGGGGATTATGGCATCTCGGGCAAGCCAACAAAGACGACAACGTACTCGCGCAACAATTCTTTCGGCAATCAATCGATCTCGACCCCAATTTCTCCGGCGGCTACAGTGCTCTCTCCACAGCTTACGTTCTCGCGGTTACCCAGTTTCAGACGCGACCTATCGCTGAGTTACAAGAATTGGCGGCGCCCTTGGCCCGCCGGGCGGTCGCGCTCGACAGCAGCGACGCAGATGCTCGCGCATGCCTCGCGGTCGCATTGATGACGCGAGGCGATTTCGACGCCGTCCAGATCGAGGCCGACCGAGCACTTATAGCGAGTCCAAACCTGGCTCACGCACACGGCGTGAGGGGGATCGGGTTGATGCTCTCAGGCGAGCGGGAAGAGGGTATCCGTTCGATGTTGAATTGTATCAGGCTCGATCCTCTCGACCCGTTGGTCTCCTTGCGCCTGTCCAGATTGCTTTGGGCCACTATTTTTCTCGTAACCACGAGGCTGCTGTCGAAGCCGCAAAACGGGTCATTCAATCCTATCCTGACTTCCCGGCGAGCTACCGCACCCTCGCAGCGGCGCTAGCCCAGCTCGGCCGGCTGGAGGAAGCCAAGGACGCGCTCGCGAAAGCCCTGACGCTGGCGCCGCGTTCATTCGACATGTATGTCCGCGGTAGACCCCCGTGGATCCGGGCGGAGGACCACGCTCACATGCTGGAAGGCCTGCGCAAGGCCGGCTGGGAGGAATGAACGCTACTCGCTGTCTCGCCGCGATCCTGGCGGCCGATGTGGCAGGCTATTCGCGGCTGATCGGCACCGACGAGGGCGGCACCCTCGAACGCCTCAGAACGCTGCGGCGCGAGCTCGTCGATCCAAAAATCGCCGAGCACAAGGGCCGCCTCGTCAAAACCACCGGCGACGGGTTGCTCGTCGAGTTTGGCAGCGTGGTGGATGCCTTGCGCTGTGCGGTCGAAGTGCAGCACGAGATGGCTGAGCGCAACACCGGTGTGCCGCCTGACAATCGCATCGAGCGGCGCATTGGCATCAATATGGGCGACATCGTTGTCGAGGACGGCGACATCTTTGACGACGGCGTCAATGTCGCGGCCCGCCTCGAAGGGCTGGCCGAGCCGGGCCACATCTGAGCCGCCTCGTCAAAACCGCGGGTGACGAGCCCCCTTGCGCGGGAAACGACGAAACTGAAATTCCGCGTTCTGATGGTCGTAATTTTACCACATTCACATGATATTATTAAAGTTACAACAATTAGATGGGTGCGGGTTATCGTGGAGCAAAGGTTAATACCTGTAGATTCCCTGCAAAAACAGGGCTGGGCGGGTTCGCGGAAGCGCCGCCAGCTGCCGCGCAGTGTCAGGTGGGCCGTAATGGCGATTACAACCTCTGCGAGAAGTCTCGCTGCTGATTTGCTGCAGATACAACAATGTCGAAATTGCCATGAAAGTAGGGGTTGCGGTCGCCGGCCGCACGTTAAGCCGTCATCTGCTCGACGTCGGCGTTTCGGAATAACCGAGCCCGGCGAGCACCTGGCGGGTGTGTTTGCCGAGGCGGGGCGGCGGGAGACGAAAGCTCTTCCCGGGTGTTGCCGAAAAGCAGACCGGGATCCCCGTCGTCAGCATCTTGCCTTCGGAGGGATGCTGGTCCGGCTCAAAGACAGCAGTCTTACCAAAATGGTGGCCCGGCGCTTGGAGCCTTGACGGCAGGGCCGCACTCTGCGGATAATCGCCGCGTCCAAGGGGTGCCCCGACAGGGGGCTGAGAGGCCGCCGGATGCGCGGCAACCCTTCGAACCTGATCCGGGTCGTGCCGGCGTAGGGACAGGAACAGCGCGGCGAGCGCCGACAGCCTCTTCGCAGATACCCCCGGGTCTTCGTTCAACGGCTGCAACGGAGATCCACGATGCCCGATTCCGCTCCACTCACATCCGCGAAGCTCACGCCGAAGATCGAGGAGCTTCGGGTCACGACGGGGCCTTTCCCGGCGTCGCGCAAGATCCATACACGAGGCCGCATGCATCCCGATATCTCCGTCGCGATGCGCGAGATCGACCTCGAAGCCTCGGCCGGCGAACCGGCGGTGCGCGTATACGATACCTCAGGCCCGTATTCCGACCCGGCGGCACAGACCGATATCAACTGCGGTCTGCCGGAATTGCGCAAGCCGTGGATCCTGGCGCGCGGCGATGTCGAATTCTGTGACGGCCGCGAGGTCAAGCCCGAGGACAACGGCTTGCGGCGCAATGAGCCTAGCGCGGTCTCCTTGTTCGATCGCGGCCGGCGGCAGGTATTGCGCGCCAAAGAGGGGGCGGCGGTGACCCAGATCGCCTATGCCCGTCGCGGCGTTATCACGCCGGAGATGGAATATGTCGCAATCCGCGAGAACCTTGGGCGCGAGGAAATGCGGCGAGACGGTGCCGCTGACGGCGAGTCGTTCGGTGCCGAGATCCCCAACCATGTGACGCCGGAATTCGTCCGCGACGAAATCGCACGCGGCCGCGCAATCATCCCGAACAATGTCAACCACCCGGAAACCGAGCCGATGATCATCGGCCGGAATTTCCTCGTTAAGGTCAACGCCAATATCGGCAACTCGATCGTCACCTCCTCGGTCGCCGAGGAGGTCGAAAAGATGGTGTGGGCGACGCGCTGGGGTGCGGACACGGTCATGGATTTGTCGACCGGCCGCAACATCCACACGATCCGCGAATGGATCATCCGCAACTCGCCGGTGCCGATTGGCACGGTGCCGATCTACCAGGCGCTCGAAAAGGTCGGCGGCAAGGCCGAGGAGCTGACCTGGGAACTCTTCCGCGACACGTTGATCGAGCAGGCCGAGCAGGGTGTCGACTACTTCACGATCCATGCGGGGGTGCGGCTCGCCTATATCCCGCTGACCGCCAACCGCGTCACCGGCATCGTCTCGCGCGGCGGCTCGATCATGGCGAAATGGTGCCTGGCGCATCACCAGGAGAGTTTTCTTTACGCGCATTTCCGCGAGATCAACGAGATCATGCGGGCCTATGACGTCAGCTATTCGCTGGGCGACGGCCTCAGGCCCGGCTCGATCGCCGACGCCAACGACCGCGCCCAGTTTGCCGAGCTCGAAACCCTGGGTGAGTTGACCAAGCTCGCCTGGGAGGACGGCGTCCAGGTCATGATCGAAGGCCCCGGCCACGTGCCGATGCACAAGATCAAGATCAACATGGAAAAGCAGCTCGAGGAATGCGGCGAGGCGCCGTTCTACACCTTGGGCCCGCTGACAACCGACATTGCCCCGGGCTATGACCACATCACCAGCGGCATCGGGGCGGCGATGATCGGCTGGTTTGGCACGGCGCTCCTCTGCTACGTGACGCCGAAGGAACATCTGGGGCTGCCCGACCGCGACGACGTCAAAACCGGCGTCATCACCTACAAGATCGCCGCGCACGCCGCCGATCTCGCCAAGGGTCATCCGGCGGCGCGCGAGCGCGACGACGCGCTGTCGCTGGCGCGCTTCGAATTCCGCTGGCGCGACCAGTTCAACCTGTCGCTCGACCCGGAGACGGCAGAAAAGTTCCACGACCAGACCCTGCCCGCCGAAGGGGCCAAGCTTGCGCATTTTTGCTCGATGTGCGGCCCGAAATTCTGCTCGATGCAGATCACCCAGGAGATCCGCGACTACGCCCGCGCCGGCATGGAGGAGAAGTCGAAGGCCTTCCTCGAGCAGGGTGCCGAGATCTACCACGACGAGCACGGCCAACCCCGGGCGGCCGCGGATTGAGCTCGGAAAGAGGCGGGCCTCTCGCGAAAGAAGGCCGTCGTTACCCCGACCGCCCGGTCGTCGGCGTGCTCGCGATCGTGTTGCGCGGCGCCCGCGCCCTCGTCGTGCGCCGCTCGAACCCGCCAATGCCGGGCCGCTGGGGCTTCCCAGGCGGCGTCCTTGAATTGGGCGAGACCGTCGCGCAGGGTGCGATGCGCGAACTGTTCGAGGAGACCGGGGTCGTGGCCGAAGCCGGCGGTCCGTTGACCGTAATCGACAGCATCGACCGCGACGACGAGGGCGGAGTCCGGTATCACTATACGCTGGTCGCCGTCATAGGCCGCTGGCAATCGGGTGAGGGGGCACCCGGAGACGACGCCGACGAGGTTGCCTGGCTGACCCGCAGCGAGATCGTCGAGCGGAACCTGCCGACCGCCCCGGCCCTGCTGCCTCTGATCGACCTCGCGCGGCGGAAGCCGTAATGTTCAAGGGGTTCGTCCTTGGAGTCGTTGTGACGGTCCTCGTGGCCGCCGCTTGCGGCTACGTCGTGCTGCGCACCGGCCTCGTTCCGGCCAATGCCGACGCCAAGCCCGGCTGGTTCGAGACCTGGGCGGCCGGCACATCGCTCGACGCGACCCTCGCTCGCGACGCTCCCAACGGTCCCAATCCGGTCGCGTTGACCGACGCCAATCTGATCGCCGGCATCAACCTCTACGGGGAGCACTGTGCGATCTGCCACGGCACGGCCAAAGGCGATGCTTCGGCTTCGCCGGTCGCAAAAGGCGAATATCCGTCACCTCCACAGCTGGCGACCGACGGGGTCGAGGACGATCCCGAGGGCCATTCCTTCTGGGTGATATTGCACGGCATCCGGTGGAGCGGCATGCCGGCATGGAAGGGCACCTTGACCGACGAGCAGATCTGGACCCTCGCGCTCTTCCTCAAACATATGGACAAGCTGCCCCCCGCCCCGCAACAAGCCTGGCAGAACGTCCGCAACTGAGCCAGAACTGCCGACTCTTGGAGTCGGCTCGCCGCCGATCTCGCTTTTATTGTCGCAGAAAAACAGCCGCGTCCAAGATTACGAACGAAATTTTGTACTACGTCATGGTGGCGATTTTCGGGTCATCGCCGGTCGAAGCGACGTCTCGCTCGTGGCCGCTCCCTCTCCCTCGTAAAGGGCAGAGAGGGGTGTTTAAGAGGTCCATTGGTCGTCGACCCTGATCCAGCCTTCGGGCCGCTGCTCCCAATAACCGGGGATCCAGCTGGCCGTCGGGGAGGGCGGTTCGACATATTGCCCGGGGTTCCAAACGAATTGGCGGCCGTTCCAGCTCCAATGGCCGAAGCGCCACAGGGCCTGCGGCGAGGGCGCGGGCGGCGGGATCTCGACGCGGGTTGGTGGCGGCCGTTGCGGCGCGGCAACGGCGTCGGCCAAGGGTCTCGCGGGCGCGGCAAGGGACACCTCGACCGGGGCGACGGGCGGCGCGGAGCAGGCCGAGAGTGCGATTAGGCCCAGTGCGGTGGCGGCAGCGATCTTTGGACCGACATGCGGCATTCGATCCTCCCGATGTTCCGTGCAGAGCGGGTTGAACCCGACGCTTCTTATGCGTGCGAATAATATCGGTTCGCACTTCTTTAGACAAGCAACAACTGCGTCCGCTCGCGCCATGCTATGCTGCATGATCCGCCCGACGGCGGAAAGTGAACGACGCGAGGCGCCGGGGATATGCGAGCGGGCGAGTGGCTTTATCGGGTGATGGTCGGGCTGTCCGGGTTCAGCCTCATCCTAGTCATCGTCTATATCATCCTTGTGCAAGACAACCGGTCGGTGCAGTTGGAGGTCAACCGTCGGCAGCAGTTCATCACCCAGAGCATCCAGCTCGGCCGCATCAACGAGGCACTGATTCGCGCGCTTGCGGCCGCTGCGGTGACCAACAAGGACGATAAGTTGCGCGATTTGTTGACCCAGCATGGGATTGCGATAAATGCGGCGGGCGAGCCGGTCCCCTCGACCTCGGCCGCACCGGCGGAGACGAGCCCGCTTGCACCGGCGGGAAAGGCCCAGTGATGATGAGCCGGAACGATTTGGCCGGCCGCCGCACGGGCAGCTGGTGGCTGCCCGTCATCCTCGTCGTCGTTGCATTCTTCGTGCTGTTGGCGTTCGAGACCGGCTACGCAATTCATGATCGCCAGGCGTTGGCCGATCAGCACCGCTCGCAGGAACAGGCCGTGCAGGAGGCGCTCAAGCTGCGCCCGCAGCTCGAAGCGCTCGCTGGTAAGACCGCTCAGCTCGCCGCCGAGGGCGACGAAGGCGCCAAGGCTGTCGTCGACCAGATGAAGCGCCAGGGAGTCAACCTGACGGCGCCGAAGCAGTGATCACGAGTGCCGCGGCGGGCTAAAACGTTTCGGGCGTGATGACGTTCTGCGGGCGGTTGGTCAGTAATGCCGCGCGCATCGTCTGGGCCGATTTCACGCGCGTGTCGTGCTCCGATTCGGGTGTGAACCACGCCGCGTGCGGTGTGATGACCAGCCGGCCTTCGAGCCCGGGCTCGCCGGCGCGATAGGCGCGCAACAGTTCCGGGATCGGGTCGACCGGGGGCTCCACCGGCAGCACATCGAGTCCGGCCGCGGCGATGTGGCCGCTGCGCAGCAACGCCAGCAGCGCATCGAGATCGATGATGGGCCCACGCGCCGTGTTGAGGACCACCGCGCCGGGGCGCAGCAGCGAAAGCTGGGTATACCCCAGCATGCTGCGCGTCTCGGGCGTCAGCGGGGTATGAACCGACAAGGTGTCGGTTTCGCGCAGCAGATCTTCGAGCGTCGCGGCGCGGGCAATGCCGAGCGCGAGTTCGGCGCCGTTCGGCAAATAGGGGTCGTAGAACATAACCCGAAAGCCGAAAGCGCGCGCCCGCAGCGCGACCGCGGTGCCGATGCGGCCGAGCCCGACGATGCCGAAGGTCTGAACGCCGAGCCGCCGGATCAGCTCGCCCTTGACCGGCCCCCACGCCGCGGGGGGACTCCGGCGCTGCCGCTCATGGTACAAGATGACGCCGCGGCGCAGCGATAGGGCCAACGCCACTGCATGATCGGCAACCTCGGTCGTGCCGTAATCGGGGACATTGCAGACCAGAACATTGCGCGCCGCCGCGGCCGGGCGCGCGATCTTGTCGTAGCCGACACCCATACGCACGATTGCACGCAGCCGCGGAAAACGGTCGATGTCCTCGGCGGTGACCGCGTAACGCATGATCATCAGGCCGTCGACCTCGGCGCAGTCGGCGGGATCGAGATCGGCCAGCGTCTTGACCGTGCGCCGCATGATGCGGATTTCTGGGCCGAAGATCTCACGTTCGAGACCGTCATCCGGGATCTGTCGCTCCTCAGGGTAGAGCACGGTGACGGTCATGGCGAAATCCTCACCGGCTGGCGCAGCTCGGCCGAGCGTACGATCGCCTCGAAAGCGGCGACGCCATGCAATACTTCGTCAGCCGTGATCGGATACGGACGATCGCCATTGATCGCTGCCGCAAACCCTTCGAGTTCGGCGGCCAGCGCGTTGAAACCCTTATACTCGACGATTTCCGGCGCGGGCGTTGTATAGCGGCCCGTCGGGGGCGTTTCCGGCGCCGGCGTGAAGCGGAATTCGACATCTTGGTGCGCGAGCTCGACGCAACCCTTTGCCCCGTAGACCGCAAATCGGTAGGTGACTGCGGTAACAAGCGAGCAGAACAGGGTGGCAGATATGCCGTTGGAAAAAGTGAGCATGACGCTGGTCGTATCCCCGAGCCGCGCCATCACGCGTCGCAGATTTGTGCAGTAAACTTCGTCGATTCGACCGAACAGGTAGATCATTGCGTCGAGATTGTGGACGCCGGTCGCGGTCATTGCGCCGGCCGGTGCCTCTTGCGGGTTACTGCGCCAGTAGTCGGGAGACATAAAGAGACCGGCGGGTGCCGTCTGAGCGCTCGCGCAGTGTGTGAGGATTCCGAGCCGGCCGTTTTGTATGCGCGCCCGGAGCTCGATCATCGCCGGATGGAACCGCCTGGGATAGGCGACGCCGAGCACCACACCGGCGCGGGCCACCGCGTCGAGTGCTGCCTCGGCGCTCTTGGCGTCGAGTGTGAACGGCTTTTCCATCAGGACGTGTTTGCCGGCGCCCGCCGTTTGTATCACCTGCGCTGCGTGCTGGCTGTGTGGGGTCGCAAACACGACCGCATCGATCGCCGGATCCGACAGGATCTCATCGAGATCATCCTTCAGTGCGATCCCTTTTTCGGCGCAGAACGCCTCAGCAGAGGCGCGGGTGCGGGTGTATCCGGCGACGAAGCGAATCGCTGTGCTTTGACCCTGGATCGAGCTGACGAGCGTCCGTCCCCACCGGCCAAGGCCGACGATGGCGGCGCGGATCACTTCTTGGCCGCCAGCATGTCGCGCACGCCGCGCAGCGCCACATAGTACCCGGGTAATCCGAAGCCGGCGACGATGCCGTGGCTGACGCGCGCTGTTTCGGAGGCGGGGCCGCGGCGCACCGGGTTCGAGATGTGCACCTCGATGGTCGGGAAACGCACCTGACTGATCGCGGCGACAAGCGCCGGGTAACCCGTCCCGAACGCTGCCGGGTTGAACAGCGCTGCATCGAAGGCCTTGTCGTTTGCTTCGTAGAGCTTGTTGACGATCTCGCCTTCGATGTTCGAGTGAAAAATCTCGACTTCGAGGCCGAGTTCGGCGGCGTAACCGCGGATTCGCTCATCGTATTCGGGCAGGGTCATCGGGCCAAAGATCTCGGTCTGGACTTTGCCGCGCATGTTCATCCCCGCCCCATGGATCACCAGAACTTTTGCCATGCCGCGTTCCTCTCTGCTGATCTGCGCAATACTAGTGGATCGCTGGATTCGCTGACAAGTGTACCCACTTGCGAATAGAATGCCGCGCAATTTTTGGCTAATCGACGCGCCAATTGCGCTAGAATTCCCGAGGTTGGGGGTGAGCTCGGTCACTTGCACCGGTCGAGGGGCGATGCGCGGAATTCAGGCAGGGGCTGCGGTCGGGGCGAGCATTGCGTTGGTCATGGCGGGCGCGGCGCCGGCCGCGGCGAAAACCAAGCGGCAAGTTTCAGCCCAAACCGTCGAGCAGGTCATCAAAAGCCAAAGCGGAAGTGTCCAGCTGGTCAGCTTTCCTGATACCGGCTGGGGCGCGGTGAAAGTGGTGCGCGGCGGCTCATCGACGAAAAACCAGAGCAGGCCGACGCCCAATGCGGAGAAGGCCGAGGCGGCCGAGATCATCGCCTTTGCGGATCCGGCGGCGAAGCCGGTCAGGGTCATACGAGGCGATTCCGTCGTCACGCCCGGACAAGTGCGGCCGGCCAATGTCATGAATATGCAGGTGGTGAGCTTCGCAAATTCTGGAAATCGGTCGGTGACGATCTTTAGAGGCGCTTCCTCATACGTCGCGGACGCCGGCCTCTTCGCCCCCGCCTCGGCAGCCGATCTCGATCGCGTTGCGTTCGCGGTAGACGGCGCTGAATCGAGCCACGGGCTCGACCTGCGGATGTGGCGTCTGGAGTCGAGCGGGCCCCAAGGGCCGATGCAAATCACTCAAGCCGCGGCGACCGATGTCGGCGGCGGCGACCGCTTCGACCTTGTTGAAAACCGCGCATTGGGCCGCGCCTATCTCGCACGCATGTTCAGACGATATGGCAATTGGCCGGACGCGATCGCCGCCTACAACTGGGGGCCCGGCAACCTCGATGCCTGGATCGGCGGGGGACGGGCGCCGAACCAACTTCCGCTGGCGGTCGAGCGCTATCGCGAGCATGTGCTACGCGACGTCACGCTCGGCGGGCCGGGCACCGTGACGCTCGCCCGCTGGACCCCGTCCCCGCAGCTGACGCCAAGCCGTTGAGCAACATCGTCATTCCGCGACGGCCCACGAGGCCGCGCTCGGAAGGCAGGAACACCAGCTGATGACCTTATTCGCTGGACCAGTGTTCATAGTTCCCGTGCTCGCGGGCGGAGCTGGTCGCTGGCCTTGACGCGGACGAACCATGAACATATATGCTGAGACCCCGCGACCCCCTCCCGCGTGATCGCCGCCGATGCCGAGAATGGTTGCCGCTCTCCTGATCCGCCCTGTTGTCACCTGTTTCCCAGGCGTCGAATCCAGCAATTTCAATAGCTTGCTCCTGATCTCTTTTTGCTTCGCGTGCGCGCACGCGCGAGGGCGCTCGGCAAAGGAGCGTTCGGGTGACCCGCGTGGCATGCGATGAGGCAGGCCTTTGATAGCATTAAGGAAATTCGTCATCCCAAAGAGGCCGCGAAAGCGGCCGTCTCGTATGACGCAAGGCGCTCCTCCAGCCTGCTGCTCAGCCTCGCAGCGAAACCTATTATCCGGCCGCGGGACGGCCTCAGCGGAAGGCGGGGATGATGTGCTCGGCGAACAGCTCCATCTGGCGCATCTCCTCTTCCCACGGCATCGCGCCCTGGTCGAAGAACCAGGCGAACCATTCAAGATCGCCGTCGCCGCCGATGCGCCGCAGCGATTCGATCTCGGCCTTGACCTGATCAACCGTCCCGGCGAGCGCGTATTTGGCCTTCCGCATCCGCTCGACGGTCCACTCGGAGGTCGGCAGCATCTGGTCGGCCGGATATTTGGCGGCATCCTCGGGCATGCGAAACGCCTCCCAGAACCCGAAGCCGCCGAAGTAATTGTAAAAGCCGGCATAGTTGGTGTCGCGCAGCAACGCCACCGCGTCCTCTTCGGTGCGGCCGAAATGGATGGCGCGGACCACCCCGACGCTTTCCCCGAGCCGCACTTTGCGGCCGGCTCCTGCCGCCACCTCCTGATACATCCTGCACAAGCGCTGAAAATCCGGCGGGTAGGCCGTCAGGATCACCGGAACGATGTCGGATTGCGCGATGTAGCGGATCGTCGCCTCGCTAACCGAGAACGGCTGGAACAGCGGCGGATGCGGTTGCTGATAGGGTTTGGGCACGACGCAGATCTTGCGGATCACGCCCTCTTCGTCGACCTCACCCGGCGCCCCATAGGTCCGGGTCCATTCGGCGACCGGCCAGCGCCGGATGCCCTCCTCGTACGGAAACGGGACCTTGTAGTATTGGCCGTCGTATTCCCAGGCGTCTTCGGTCCAGGCCTTCTTGATGACTTTGAGGGTCTCCTCATAGACGCGGCGGTTGTGGTTGTCGATCGCCGAGCCGTCCATCGGTGCGCCAGTGGCGTGGTATTGCTGACCGAGCACATTGACCCAGCGGTCCTGGTAGCCGCGGGCAAAGCCGGCATAGACCCGGCCTTTGGTCAGGTGGTCGAGCATCGCCAACTCTTCCGCCGCGCGGATCGGGTCCCACGCCGGCAACACCAGCCCCAACGGCGAGAATTTGATACGCTTGGTGCGGGCGGCGAGGTCGGTATAGAGCAGCAGTGGCGCCACCGAGGTCTCGTAGCCCTCCGAATGAAAATGATGTTCGGTCGTCGCGAAGACGTCGAAGCCGACCTCATCGGCAAAGACGACGAGCTTGCGCACTTCCTCGAGCATTTGCTGGTAGCGTTCGTTGTTGCGGCCGATCGGCCGCAGCCGCCGGCGGTCCTCGAGCGTGCCGGGCACCGTCGGCAGCATCAACAGCATGAACTTCATACGCTCCCTCCTCTGGTTATGTTTGATTAAAGGGGAAGCATAGCCGTTGTCGTACATCGCGACAATTCGCGGCGACGATAACCGATTCGGTTCGATTCCGCCCCGGAATGGGGCACAGCGATAACCGTTCCGTAAGCGTCGATGACAATGATCACACAATGATCAGGTATTCGTGGCACGGGAGCGCGGGGATTGCCGCCGCGACGTTCTGGGGTTAGCTGTGAGTGTCGTCCTTGGCGCCTGCGCTGCCCAATTTTAGAGAATAAAGATCGACCGGGTTTGGAGTGAATGCCAACTAACGTTGCCCGTCGGAACTGGACAGAAACTCTGCTGCCCCCGCCCGTACCTGACACACCGCTGAGCGACCAGGATGTCGAGGAATTCAAAGCGACGGTACTCGCCAAGCTGACTTTGGCCGTCGGCAAAGATGCGACTAGTGCCACCGACCGAGACTGGTTTGTCGCTACCGCGCTCACGCTGCGGGACCGGATCATCCATCGTTGGCTCACGGCGGACCGCCTCAGCGATGCCAAGGGGCGCAAGCGCGTCTATTACCTGTCGCTGGAATTTCTGATCGGCCGCTTGCTCAACGATGTCGTCGGCAACCTGCGATGCGGCGACATCGTCCAGGCCGCGCTAGGCGATCTTGGCGTCGATCCCGAGCGAATGCGCTGCGCCGAACCCGACGGCGCGCTAGGCAACGGCGGTCTCGGCCGCCTCGCCGCCTGCTTTGTCGAAAGCATGGCGAGCCTTGGGATCCCGGCATACGGCTACGGCATCCGCTATGATCACGGGCTGTTTCAGCAGATCATCAAGGATGGCTGGCAACAGGAACATCCTGAACAATGGCTGTCTTTCGCCAACCCGTGGGAATTTGAGCGCCCCGAAGTGATCTACGACGTCCAGTTCGGCGGCTGGGTGGAAAAGACCGCTTCTGCAAAAGGTCGCTCGCAATCGCTCTGGCATGGCGGCGAAACCATCAAGGCGGTCGCGTACGATACGCCGATCGTTGGCTGGCGCGGACGGCACGTCAATCCGTTACGCCTTTGGTCGGCCCGCGCCGTCGATCCGCTCGACCTCGACGTGTTCAACGAGGGAGATCATCTGGGCGCTTTTTCGCCGCAGGCGCGAGCCGAAGCGATCTCCAAGGTTCTGTACCCGAGCGATGACACGCCCTCGGGCCGAGAGCTACGCCTGCGGCAGGAATATTTTTTCGTTTCCGCTTCGCTGCAGGATCTCGTGCGGCGCCATACCCGCACATACGGCAGCATCTACTCACTTCCGGAGCGGGCGGCGATCCAGCTCAACGATACGCATCCCAGCCTCGCGATCGCCGAGCTGATGCGAATTCTTGTCGACCTTCACAACATCCCGTGGGATGAGGCGTGGAGGATCACCGTCGCAACCATTTCGTACACCAATCATACGCTGCTGCCGGAGGCGTTGGAGAGCTGGCCAGTCTCGTTGTTCGAGCGCATCCTGCCGCGGCACTTGGAGATCATCTACACGATCAATGCACGCCACCTCGAAGCGGCCAAACACAATGATCGGCTCGACTCCGAGCTCTCTAGCGAGGCCTCGCTGATCGACGAGAGCAACGGGCGGCGAGTAAGGATGGGACACCTTGCTTTCATCGGGTCGCATCGGGTCAACGGCGTTTCCAAGCTGCATACCGAGCTAATGCGCAGGGGTGTGTTCAGCCCCTTGCACCGGCTCTATCCAGACCGCATCCTCAACAAAACCAACGGCATCTCATTCCGCCGCTGGCTCCAGCAGGCCAACCCCGGCCTCAGCGGCTTATTGTCTGAGGCAGTCGGCCCCGTCGTCCTCGAGGACCTCGGCGCCCTCGGCGGTCTCACCGATCAGGCCGAGGACACGTCGCTGCAAGGGCGCCTCGACACTGTCAAGCGCGCCAATAAACGGGCTCTCGCCCGCCATGTCCGGGAGCGTCTCGGGTTGCATATTGATCCCGGCGCATTGTTCGATGTCCAGATCAAGCGCATCCACGAATACAAGCGACAATTGCTCAACCTTTTGGAGACGATCGCCCGGTACCGTGCGATCTGTGCCCACCCGAACCGTGACTGGGTCCCGCGCGTTAAAATTTTTGCGGGAAAGGCCGCCCCAAGCTATTCGCGCGCAAAGCTGATCATCAAGCTGGCTAACGATGTTGCAAATGTCATCAACAATGATCCGTTAGTCGGGGATCTGCTCAAGGTCGTGTTTTTGCCGAATTATAACGTCTCTCTGGCCGAGCTGATCATTCCCGCGGCAGACCTGTCAGAACAGATCTCGACGGCAGGAATGGAAGCCTCCGGAACGGGAAACATGAAGCTTGCGCTCAACGGCGCCCTGACGATCGGAACACTCGACGGCGCGAATGTCGAGATACGCGACCTCGTCGGGACAGAGAACATTTTCATCTTCGGTCTGCGCGCCGACGAGGTGGAGTGCCGGCGGCGGTCGGGGCTCGGAGCCGCTGATATCATCGCTGCCTCGCCTGATCTTGCTGCCGCCCTCGAAGCATTGGAAGGCGGCTCGTTTACCGCCGGAGACCCGCACCGTTTCGCCGAACTGGCTTACGTGTTGAGGTATTCCGACCCCTACATGGTAGCCGCTGATTTCGACGCCTATTGCGAGGCGCAACGCAGAGTGGATCAGCTATGGCAGTCACCGCCGCGTTGGCGAAAAGCCGCGATCTTGAACATCGCGGGAATGAGCTGGTTCTCTGCCGATCGGGCGATCGCGGAATACGCGACCGAAATTTGGGACATTCCGGTCTGAACGGCGCCAGCCGAAAAACTCGGCATCGCCCGCGGCCGATCAACCCGCAAGCCCGTTGAGGGAGGCCGCAAATAGTTCGGGGCAGGCCCTGGTCTCGCCGCGCACCAAGCCTGAAAGAAGCCGGACATTGATGCCGGCCGCCTCCAGGCGATCCACCTCAGCGGCAATATCAGACGGTACTGCGATCAGCCGGACCACCCGCCAGCCGTCACCCGCCAGCTCTCGCATCCTGGCGATCTTGCCCGACGGTGCGAAAAGGGCGATCGTCTGTTCTGGGCGCAACTCCTCCCGGTGGCAGTGCGGCCCGAACAGGTTCAAGACTTGGCTCCGCACGTCCGGATCAAAGAACACGGCGTCTGCTAACCGAATAACGGCCAGAACCTGCCAAGGCACGCGGTCGGGTTCTTCGGGGTCAACCGCGACCAAGAAGATCGATGCCGGCTCCGGCCGTTCTGCGATGAGATGCATTTATGACAACTCCCGGATTAACAATCGACAGCGCTTGACATCATCACGCCGTCCGCCTTCGACTGCCGTCTATCGCCTGTCGCAACGCCTCAGGACCCACGCGGTGGCAGAAATCTCCGAACCCTTCGTTGCCGAGACGAGCCCCTGCAAAGAGCGCGAACAGCGGATCGAGCACATCAGCGATCTCGGTGAGGGCTAGTCGATCGGCGACCGGCCGGTTCAGCCGGGTGCCTTCGAAATCGCCGCCAACGTAGAGCGAATAGAACCCGGGGATGCGGCCAACGATGCCGATATCTCCTGTGTAGGGACGGGCGCAGCCGTTTGGGCAGCCGGTGATGCGGATGCTCAGCCGCTGGCGTTCCAGTCCCAGGCGCTCGAGCCGCGCCACGATCTGGGCGACGAACTGATCGCGGACACGCTCCGCCTCGGTGATGGCGAGCCCGCAGCTCGGCAGCGCCGGGCAGGCGAGCGCCCAGCGCTCGGCTGGACGAAATTCCTCGGCGAGGCGTACGCCGTTTGCTTGCAGCAGATCGGCTATGGCATTGCGATCTTTCGGGTCGATCTCGCTCAGGATGATGTCCTGGCTCGGCATCAAGATCGGGTCGCAGCCAAAGCGCTGGACCGTTTGGCGCAAAGCGCTGCGCAGCAGCGCCCCGTCTCTGTCGCCGATCCGGCCGCTCGCGACCGGAATGCCGAGATAAAGCTTGCCGTCGCCCTGCTCATGCCAACCGAGATGATCGGGCACTTGAAAGCGCGGCATCGGCCGGCATCGCGGGAGCGGCTTACCGAGATATTCTGAAAGCCGTTCGCGCGCCCATGCCTCGCCACGCTCGGCGATAACGTATTTCAGCCGGGCGTGCCGGCGGTTGCCGCGGTCGCCCCAGTCGCGATGCAGCCGCACCACCGCCGCCGCCGCTTCCAGCAGGCCGTCCGGGGCAATAAACGCAACCGGCGTCGCCAGACGCGAATATGTCTGCGGATTGTTGTGGGTCATGCCGTGGCCGCCACCGAGCAGAAAATTGTACCCGGCGAGGGCATCGCCCTCGAACAGCGCAACAATCGCAAGGTCGTTCGTCAGTACATCGATGCTGTTGTCCTCGGGGATCGCGAGCCCGATCTTGAACTTGCGGGGCAGATAGCAATCGCCATAGATCGGGTCCGGCGACTCGGGGGTGCTCGGACTTTCAGCCCACGGTTCGCCGTCGATCCAGATTTCGTGATACGCGCGCGTCCTCGGCAAAAGATGGCGTGACAGCGCCCGCGCGTCCTCTTCGAGGCGGCGATGGACGGCATCGCGGATCGGCGCCGGAACGGTCGTGACCGTGCGCACGACATCGCCGCAGGCCGCCAGCGTCGTCAGCAGGGCCTCATTTACTGTCGCGATCGATGCTTTCAGACCGGCCTTCAAAACACCGTGGAACTGAATGCTCTGCCGCGTCGTCACCCGCAGCGAACCGTTCGCGTAACGATCGGCGAGTGCGTCCAAGGCGAGGTATTGCGAAGCCGAAAGCCGTCCGCCCGGGATACGGACGCGAACCATGAACTGCCACGCCTTCTCTTCGCCGCGCTGTTTGCGCTCGGTGGCGGAATCGCGGTCATAGCCCTGGTAGACGCCGTGGAATTTGAGCAGCGAGTAGCCTTCTTTGTCGAACGGCTGGGCGGTGTCGACGAGATCGCGGGCAAGGTGGCCGCGCAGCTGCCGGCTCCATTTTTTGACCGCTTCCGCAGCGGAGACGGCATCGGCTCGCGGCATGCAAGTCTTCCCTTCGCAGGTACGACAGATCATCGCCGCGCCAAATCGCGGACACACTTTAGATGACCAAACTAAGGATTACTCAGTCTGGACGAAATTTTGTCTTTGTTCTTTCCAGCTAAGTATCTAGCTCGGCGTATACGGTGTCAAATAGGAAGTTATTACTTATTTGGGCGAAGGAAGAGCAGGGCATGCTCCGGCAGACCCGAAACGCAAATCATTATTTTCCTTGACCATCTTTAGGGCAGTGGCGGTCGCGAAAGGCGCGCGGGTGGAGCGGGTACGCCGTGGTATGTTTCATTCGTTCCATCGCAAACCGCGATGTGACGTTTTTCATTGGCGCGATGGCGATCAATCGCTTGTAGAAGGCGTCGTACTCGGCCATGTCGGCGACGGCGACGCGCAGCATGTAGTCGACCTCGCCCGCCATCCGGTACACCTCCATCACCCCGGGCAGCTCGGCGATGCCGGCGCTGAACCGTTTGAGCCAATCAGGCGTGTGCTCGCCGGCTTCGATGGCGACGAAAACCGAGAGCCCGACGCCGACACGGACCGGGTCGATGATCGCCACTCGCCCGGTGATCACGCCGCTTGCTTCGAGTTTCTGGATGCGCTTCCAACAAGGAGTCGGCGACAGTCCGACCCGCGCCGCCATCTCCGCCGTCGAGAGCGACGTATCCTTCTGAAGGATCTGCAGCAATGCTCGATCGATTTCATCCATGCCGCGACCGGCCCCTGTAATGCCTCACACCGCTCATAGATATCTCCCGCTTCCGCGCCAGGTCATGTAGCATTCTATTATTGGATCCGTGAAAGGAGACCGCGATGCCCGACACCTATCCCCTGCCATCGGCCGATCCTGCGAGCCTGGGCCTTGCGGCGACGCCGCTGCAGTCTCTCGATCGGCTGATCCGGCAGCATATCGAGGAGGGCCGTTACCCTGGCGCGCAGATCGCGTTGGCGCGGCACGGCAAGCTGGCCCTGTTCCGTAGCTATGGCGACGCCAAGACGGAAGGCGGCCGTGTTCCAGCAGCAGACGACACGCTGTTTCTGTTGTTCAGCCAGACCAAGGTGCTGACCAGCTGTGCGGTGTGGACCCTGATCGAGGAGGGCAAACTCTCCTTCATGGACCGCATCGCCGACCACCTGCCGGAATTCGCGAGCCGCGGCAAGGGCGAGATCACGTTGCACCAGGTGATGACCCATCAGGGCGGGTTCCCGAGCGGTGACGTGACCAAGGCGACGTGGACCGACCACGCGCGAATGCGCGCGGAGGTTTGCGATTTCTCGCTCGACTGGACGCCCGGCACGCGGCTGCAATACCACCCGCGCGCTGCGCACCTGACGCAGGCGATGGTCATCGAGGCGATGACCGGCGAAGATTATCGCGACGTCATCCGCGACAACGTGCTGACGCCGCTCGGCCTCGCGAAAGACGTCTTTGTCGGCGTGCCGCCGAGCGAGCAGGAGCGCTGCGCTGACACCTATGCCCCGGAACCGCGCGACAACTCGCCCGAGTTCAAGGCCGCAGGCATGCCGAGCGGTGGCGGCTATGCGACCGCGCGCGGCATAGCGGCGTTCTACCAGATGCTGCTCGGCCGCGGCCGGCTCGGCGATGTACGGCTCTTGTCGCCGCGGCTCATCGGCTATGTCACGCGCAACCACACCGGCGATCGTGGCGACGACGCGATGAGCGGCATACCGATGCATCGCGGCTTGGGACCGCATGTGCGCGGCGACAGCGACCGCATCCGCGGTCTCGGCACGATCGGCGCCCCGGAAACCTTCGGCCATGGCGGCGCCGGCACGTCCTATTCCTGGGCTGATCCGACCAGCGGCGTGTCATTCAGCTACATCACGAACTACATGGCTCCCGATCCCTGGCACACGCTGCGCCTCGACCGCGTCGCCAACCTCGTGCACGCGGCGATCGATTGAGTATGACGCGCCGCACACATTTCCCCCTCACCCTCTCGCTGACGCGGGTCCCTCCCTCTCCCCGCAAGCGGGGAGAGGGTTGGGGTGAGGGGCCGTCCTCAGCGTGATCCGATGGCGCCGCGGGTCGATCCCGTCCGCTCCGATGAGGCGCTGCCGGACCGCGCTGATGTCGTGATCGTCGGCGGCGGGATCATCGGCACCAGCACCGCGCTGTTTCTGGCGCAAAGGGGCATCCGCGCGGTCCTGTGCGAGAAGGGGCACATCGCGGGCGAGCAGTCGAGCCGCAATTGGGGCTGGTGCCGCAAGATGGGCCGCGATCCCCGCGAGCTGCCGCTGATCATCGAGAGCCTGCGGTTGTGGCAAGGCATGAACGAGATCGTCGAAGCCGAGACCGGTTTCCGCCAAGCCGGGATCATGTATCTCGCCGAGACCGACGCCGAGCTCGGTCAGTTCGAAGCCTGGCTCGAACACGCGCGCCAGTACCAGCTCGACACCCGGATCATCACCGCCGCCGAGGCGGGGCAATTGATGCCAGGCCTGACCGGCGATTGGAAAGGCGCGCTCCACACCGCGAGTGACGGCAAGGCCGAGCCGCAGATGGCGGCGCCGGCGATCGCCGAGGCGGCGCGGCGTCACGGCGCCGCGATTGTGACCGGGTGCGCCGTGCGCGGCATCGAGACCGCAGGCGGCCGGATCGCAGCGGCGGTGACCGAGAAGGGCCGCGTCGCGTGCGACCGGATCGTGCTCGCGGGCGGGGCCTGGTCACGGCTCTTCTGTGGCAATCTTGGGGTTGAGCTGCCGCAACTCAAGGTGCTGGCCACGGTGATGCGCACGCAGCCGCTCGACGGCGGCCCGGAGATCTCGGCCTCGGGCGGGCTATTCGGTTTACGCAAACGGATGGATGGCGGCTACACCGTTTCAACCCTTGGGGTGCGCACGATCGACCTCGTGCCCGATCATTTCCGGCTGTTCTTGGATTACCTGCCGGCGACGCGGCTGCACTGGAAGAAACTGCGTTTCCGGGTTGGCCGCCGCTGGGTCGAGGAATGGAGCATGGCCCGCCGTTGGAGATTGGACGAGAAATCTCCCTTCGAAGCCGTCCGCGTCCTTGATCCCGAGCCCGACCGGTTCGTCGTCGATCGCGCGCGCACCGCTGTCGCTCAAGCCTTTCCACTGTTCCGCAACGCGGAAGTGGCGGAGAGCTGGGGCGGCATGATCGATGTGATGCCCGATGCGGTACCGGTGATCTCGCCGGTCGAGAGCCTGCCCGGCTTTTTCATCGCCACCGGGTTCTCCGGCCACGGTTTCGGCATCGGACCCGGCGCTGGCAAGCTCGTCGCCGACATGGTGGCGGGCGGCCCGACCTTGGTCGATCCGGCGCCGTTCCGCCTGTCGCGGTTTACCGACGGCTCGAAGCCGCAACCGCACCCGCTCGCAAGCTGAACTGGCCCTGCTATCTTCGCGAACCGGCGCGGTAATGGGGTAGGCGGGGCTCATTCCGACAAGCCAAGGACGGCGTGCACACGTGAGCGCCGCCTCAACGGCCTCTTGGACTGCGCGGGAGGCTTGAATGCGCCGTGATGGTGTCGGATCGATCCCCTATACCCGCGAGCTTGGTCGGTAATAGGGCAGGTGAGTTTCGGGATCGAAATAGCCGGCGTAGAAGCGGCGGACATGCGGCAATAGAGCTTTCGACAGCCGCCGACGCTCGATCTCGTCCGCCACGAGCGGGTGTCGCAATGATTGGTGCAGATCGCGCAGCGCCGCGTCGCGATCGACCCGGGTGAACCGCCCGCCTTCGCAGATCACCTCGCCCGCCACCATGACGAGGTCGACCGCGTCGGTCTTGCCCCGCTGGACGACGGCGTCGAGGATCGAGGTTTCAGGGTCGAGATAAGGGTAGGCGATCTTGTCCCAATTTATCAGGACGAGATCGGCGGACTTGCCGACCGCGAGGCTCCCGATCCGGCTGCCGAAGGGCGTCGTCATCGCGCCGCCGGTGGTGGCCATGCGCAGCACTTGGCCGGTGCTCGGAACATCGTCCTCGTCCAGCCCCGGCGAGCGATGCGCCCGCAATACCATGCGCATTTCCTGAAGCATGTCGCGGTCGTCGTTGATGCCGGCCTCGTCGAGGCCGATCGCGGTATCGATGCCGCGCTGCTCGAATGCGTTAAGCGGCGCCACCCCGCTACGCAGACGGAAATTGGAGCTGCAGTTGTGGCAGATATGGGTGCCGGTCGCGGCAATGCGATCGAGGTCAGCCTCGTTGAGCCAAACACCATGGCCGAGGGTCAGTCGCGGCCCCAAAAATCCGAAGCGGTCGATATAGTCGAGCGCAGTACCGCCGCCCCGCCGGCGGGCATATTCTTTCTGATAGGCAGTCTCGACGAGGTGCATGTGCATCGGCGCGTCGTATCGCCGCGAGTAATCGGCGAGCATCTCGAGCGCCGGGTCGGAGCACCAATGAAGATTGGCAGGAGCGAGCTGGATCTTGACCCGCTCCTTGTTGTGATGCTTGGCGTGGAGACGCTCGAACAACGCGCCATAATCGGCGAGCGAGACCTGGAAACGCGCAAAATGGCGCTGCAGCGCCGGCCGCAGCTCGGCCGGCACGCTTGCGGTAAACTCCTCGTCGTTCTGATAGACTAGCCGGTTCTGGTCGCGCAGTGCGAAGGAATAGGACACCCGCATGCCGATGTCCTCGTAGGCGCGGATCACCTCGTCGGCGCCAGCCTCGACCGCAGCAAGCCCGCCCGGCACCCATCCGTGCAAGTGCTGTACGGTGGTGATGCCGGACGCGATCATCTCAAACGCGGAATAGAGCGTGTCGAGATAGAGGTCGACGCGACGCGCCACCAGCCGCGCTCTGAACAGGACGGCGATCAGTGCCAGAATATACAAGCCGGTAAAGTAGTTCATCGCCGGGATCAGCGCGTTCGCGGTTGCCTCGGGACTGACAAAATTGGACGACCCGGCAATCAGCGCCAGCCCGGCCGGACCGATGAAAGTGCCGAGATTGCCGGCGCCATGGGCCGACCCCATACCGTTAGCACAGATCGTGACAGCGTCCGGATGGACCGCGGGCGTCCCGCCCGCAATGCGGGTCAGAGGCCCGCGGTCCGGCTACACCGGCATCGCGCGCCTTTGATGGGTGCGACCGATCCTGGCGGTTTCTTCGCGATGCCCGGCGATGACTCGCACGCCCTCGTCGAGCTTGGCGATGATGTTCTCCGGCGTGCAGCTCTCGAGAAACGGTACCCGGTTCTTGCGGCAGGCGGCGAAGACGCGCTCGCGCGCTTCCCTCATTTCGGGAGGGTACGGGTCGCGCGGAACCGTCAGATAGCCGAGCGCGAGACCAAGATCGCCGGGGCCCAATTCGGCGAAACCGAGCCCCGGCACGGCGAGGATCTCCTCGCAATGGGCGATGCCCTCGGGGCTTTCGAGCTTGACGCCGAGCAACAGCTCGCCTTTTGGGTTGAGCGGCCAGGGGTCGCAGCGCTTGAGATATTCCTCCGACGGGATCCCCCAGACCGGGGCGGCGGTCGGCTCGGAGCCGCGGCCGCGCGTCCCGATGCCGAGCCGTCCGCCGCCCGCCTCTCCGACAGCCCCGCGCATGCGCTCGACCGGCGACGGTAAAACCGGATCGACGCCGGCCTGCTGGTGCGGGTAGCGGCAGCCTTCGACGAAGGCTCTCACCGCCTCGGCATCGGCCTGGCACATCAGCACACCATGCACGCCACGGCCGAGGATCTGGCGGAACTGCCAGGCGTTGAAGCGGACATTCGCGGCGTCGGTGCCGTTGACGGGAGCCTCGACGACGACTGCCGGCGTGCGGTGGCCCGAGCGGGTGGGCCCGGCCTCGACGAGCCCGCGCATATATTCGGCGAGGCCCGCCATGTCGAACGCCCCGTGCTCCATGCCGACATTGATGTAATCGGCCCAGACATGCGTATCCTCGCGCCCTTGCGCATAGGCCAGCATGTGACCGCTGTGGCCGCCGGTGTAATAGATCGCCTGATCCTGTTCGAGGAGCTCGATGGCGCGGTTGATGCGACTGGGCATTATTGCCTCCTGTCGGAGCGTGTGGTCGAAAGGCACGGCCGGCCGGTTGACCGGCGATCCGGGGCGATTATAGTCCCGACGCAGGGCGGGCGTGGCGGAATGGCAGACGCGGCAGACTCAAAATCTGTTGTCAGAGATGACGTGGAGGTTCAAGTCCTCTCGCCCGCACCATGATTTTCAATGGCTTACACCGTACCGCCTCAACGCCCCTTTTCTCGGCCTGCGTTCCGATGTGTAATTCCGGTGTAATTGCGTCAGGAATCCCGGCCGAACCGCAGGCGGGGATGTTCGACAATCGTTCCCTGCTCAAACCGATCAAGCGCGCTATCGATCGCACGATCCTGAGCGTGAGCATAGCGCAGCACCATCGTCAGGCTCTCGTGTCCTGAAAACTCCTGGATGGTCTTTATATCCGCGCCCGTCGCGGCAAGGCGGGTGATGGCCGTGTGGCGCATTATGTGGGGTACCACCACGACAGGGTTCATGCCCGCAGCTTTCACGCATCGGGAAAAAGCTACTTTCATGCTCTCGATGTGGCCACTCTTCGCCCTCGCGCTCGGGAATATCCAACCTCTCGGGTCTCGCGCCATCTCACTCTCCTTGACTAGGGTCCTGGTAATGCTTCGGGGCAAAGGCTGCCGTCGCCATCGCCCGCCCTTCACCTGAACGCGCAACCGCCGGCGCTCAGGGTCGAAATTGTCAAACCGAGTGCGCAGTATCTCGGAATGTCGCAGTGATGTGGCTAGGCCTAGTTTAATGAACAGCCAGATGTACGGGTTGCTGTCACGCAAAGCAAACTCCAGTAGGAGCTGTTCCTCGGCTTCGGAGATTACGTAATCTCGCTCGTTGTGCTCCCTTTGAATCTCGATCGTGGGAAACAAGGTAGAGATCACCTTCCATTTGACCAGCTTTCGTCCCATCCGACGATACGTCGCCAAGATACGGTTCACCGTCGATTCGGCGAGGCCCTGCTTCACGCAATATGCTCGGAATTTTTGAAGTGTGAAAGCAGAAATCTGATCAATCCTTATTGTCCTTAAGTAAGGTTTTAAGTGTAACCGGAGATGTTGCTCATTATTGACGTAATCTCTGCCGTCAGCTTCTTTTAGTTTCTTGAGGTAGAGATCTGCCGCTGCGGCAAATGTGAGCTGAAGCTTACGCCGCTTCGGCAGCGACAGCCGATCTGACCGAGCATCCGTCCGGACTTGCTCGATGAACTCCTCGGCTTGCGTCCTGGTAACACCCTCCTTCTCTTTCCCGATCACGCGATGGATGCGCAGACCGTCGACCATAACATTGACTGAATATCGCAGATCGCCATCGCCCAGGCGTTCGACCGTGATGCCGTGCTCGGTAATCCTTTTGCCGGGTAAGAGCTTGCGAATCGCCAGACGATCGAGGCGAGAGAAACGAAGAGACATCGAACCCTCCTCATGCCACACCTTTGGCTCGGATCCGCTTGATTACGTCAGGACCGAGCCATTCTTGGATGGAAAAACCCCACGGTCCAAGTTGCTCCGGGTGGTCGACAATCCGCCAACACACTTCCGCGCCTACTCCTAGGCCAAGAGTTCGCCATTGTTCCGCGGATGCCTCCGTCCCTGGCAGCGTATCCGCACCGATGCCCGGCAAAGCCATCGGGTCGCCATGCGGCTTCAAGAGATCAATGACCCTCAAAATCGCTTCCCGGACTTGATTAAATCTGAACGGGTCGGAGAGCAGATTTATGTGCGGCGGGAGGAGCGGGGCCCACTGCGCAACGTTCCGAGCAGCTAATCCAAGGGCGAGCGTGAGTGCTGCGACTTCCGCGCCCAGCGCAAGCGCGAGCATCTCCCGGAGATCCCGCGCGCGCGTTTCCTGCGAGAGCGACTGCTCGAGCCGCAATTCGATCTCCTCGCTCAATGATCTTCCGTTGGCTTGCGCGTCGGCGTCGAGCGCTTCCTTGAGGCTGGGACGAAGTCGGGTGTTGAACTGCGCCCTTTTTGGCTCGCCTAGCGTCTTTGGCGGCCGCCCGCGGCGCATTTCCTTGGCCATCCTTCGTCTCCCTCGATCCCTGTCGTTTTCGCAATACGGCTGCTATTATATAGGCAAAAAGAGCTTGCTCAAGACTG